>ENA-ORXB01000294-ORXB01000294.1-sediment-metagenome-genome-assembly--contig:-NODE-294-length-110442-cov-22.430463_pt1 | contig 110442 bp, 91 predicted proteins | sample MGYA00237863_ERZ511475 | MGnify/ENA primary metagenome ERZ511475 (study PRJEB26305, sample SAMN06343858) | sediment metagenome | isolation source: hot spring sediment | place: Canada: British...
TACCGTGCCCGCTGGTACGATCCGCAACTAAGTTGCTTAGTCTTACTATAGTTGTGTCACCACGGTCGCTTCCTGCGAGAGGACCCGCTGTCGTTTACCGCCGGCGATACCAACCTGTACCGCTATGTCTTCAACAATCCCACCGCCTTGACAGACCCAACAGGGGAAATTGTTCCGGTTATTGTGGGAACGCTGGTGGTCTTCGGTGGTGTGGGTTTGCTAGAGTGGGCCACCTGTCGCTATAAGTACGCCACGGATTATTATCTTGGAAAACCCCTCAGTGAATGGAGCCCTGAGCTGCAAGAAGAATTCCGTCGTTATGTCCGCCAGACAGACTGGATTGCCGCTGGCGGAGAAGTCGCAGGTTACACGGGTGTTACAATGGTCGGCTCCCCATATCTGGGAAAGATGATAGCGGACACTTGGGCCTATAATGGCGCCTGCCATGAACTCGGCAAATTATTAGTCATTTCGATGGCGAGTTTCGGAAGCTGCGAAGTGATTGGAGAGGGAATAGATATCTACAGGCAGTGGGACTTGCTAACACCTCCCGATCGTTTTCGCAGGGTAGGCGACCTGGGCGGTCCGCTTTTCGCTGGCGGTCTATGTGGCGGCTGGGGAGGCGGACAAGTGCGCCCATCGCCGAGCCCCATTCCCCCCTCTGCTATCTCCGTTGCTACCCCAACCACGACGGATTTACAGCGCGAGAGTCCTCATCCGAATGGACGAAATGAGATGCGATTCGTTTCACAACTTCCCGATGACGTTTGACGAACATATTTGTCGAAATGGCCAACGCATCGTAATCAGAGATGATTACATCGAGTATCACCTGCGGGGCGGCATTAATAAATACGAGGGCACCTACGAAATCGGTGTGTGTCCCTCCCCTTCCGGCAGAAATGAGGTTATAATACATCGGTTCTTCAGGCCATGTAAGGAGTGAGAGATGGAGTTATCGACTCTAGGATTCCCAGCTTCTTATTCTGCTCGCGTCCTATCCGAACCACCACAACAGAGGGCATTACTATTCGAGCGGCCTTCAGGCGGAAAACCCAGGCCAGGCATACTCGTCTGGGAGATTCCACCGTTGCCGAGTCTTTTTGTCGAGATATGGACGAGGAATGGAACACACTGGATAGGCGAATTTAAGGCTGGCCTTGGAGGCATATCTGGAATTTTCGCCACTCCGAACGAGGATACAATGTGCGTGATAAACCGGGGAGAAGCCTACCTTGTCGACACGCTGCGGCCCGAGCGGTACAGCTTATTGCCTGCGATTCCTGTGAAGCTGATTGGGCGAGTTCCTGGCCGCGATATACTATTCATCGGGGATTACATTGAGTTGTGCGCCGTGAGCAAGGATGGGTTAGTGTGGAGAACCAGAAGGGTCTCGTGGGATGGCATCAAAATACTTGAGGTTACTGACCGACAAATACGCGGAGAAGGATGGGACGCACCTACGGATAGGTGGATTCCTTTTTCAGTGGATGTGGAAACCGGCCATGTGGAGGGGGGTCCGGACGTGCCCCATTAAAATAACTCTAGATAGTGCTCGAAAAAGTTAGAGCCATCGGATTTCCACTCGTGCTAGCTCATCAATATGGCCACACGATTGGCGCAGGGTGGGACATTGTCATTGCGCTACAGATGCAACGCAGATATATGCTTACTTTGGACCGCCTATCACCATCCTTGAGTCTTACTCCAGTGACTATATCGGTGCGGGCCATCGTGCGGGATGCGGGCGGTTATGGCAACGGCTTAGAAGTGTTAGACGAAATCACGTACGATAGTTTCGGCAACGTGTTGAGTGAGACGAATCCCTCGGCCGGCGACCGCTTCAAGTTTACGGCCCGCGAACTCGATGCCGCACTAAGTCTGTATTATTAGCGTGCCGGCGGAACCTGTATTACTGCCGTGCCCTGCCCAGTTCACCGCATACTATTATCCTAGTTCTGTGCCGGCGGAATCTGTGTTGATACCGTGCCCGCTGGTGCGATGCGCAACCCAGCATGGCGTCCGGCACGCCTCGAGGCCGTCCCCGTATTACTACCGTGCCCGCTGGTACGATCCGCAACTAAGTTGCTTAGTCTTACTATAGTTGTGTCACCACGGTCGCTTCCTGCGCGAGGACCCGCTGTCGTTTTCCGCCGGCGACACGAACTTGTACCGGTATGTGGTCGATAATCCACGTATGCCGATCTCACGGGAGTGTCGTGGTGGGATAAACGCAATTGCTTTGGCTGCGGTCTCTAGGACGGGTTCACTGGGTTCTTCTACGAAGCGATTTTGGTGCCCATGGATCTCTCCGGCACCAAGGATAGATATTTTGCTGGAGCTTGTTTCAAGGCGGAATTTTCGCAAGCCGTTTGGCTCATAATGCGATGTCCTAGGCGTGTTGCTGCTGCCTCTAGCTATTCGTCCGGCGGGTGGAGGGGGGTGGGAAGGGGTTGGGCAATTTCCGGTTGGCCGAGTGTCTGGATCACGTCGAGCTGGCCGCGGACTTCCCCTTCCAGCAAACGCAGGCGCATCTCCACTTCCCGGATTTTGTTTTCGAGCATTCGTAACACGCCGCGTTCTTCCGCGGCCGGTCGCAACCGTGGTACTTCCGGATAGCCGAGCTGGCGTTGCAAGGCGGCAAACAGATAGAGGGGCTCGCGTCCGTGACTGGCTTTGGCGATGCGACCTTCTTTGAGGCCGAAGAGAGGGGTCGGCCAGGGGCCATCACGACCAAGCCGCTGTTGGTCTTGGATGTACTGTTCGGAATGCAGATAAATCAGGTCGGCAAACTCGACTTCGCCCATGCTCCGCCGCAGGGTTTCGATAAACCGGCGCCAATCTGCGTTGAAAAAACTGTCCTGCTCCATGCAATCGAGGCCCTCCTGATAACCGAGTTGGCAGCGTGCCAACACTTCAAACTCGTAGACGAACAGACCGGCCGGCGTCGGTTTTTCGGCTCGATAACGGGCTTCTCCCTCCAGCACCTTGAGGGCGTGGTCGAGACTGAAGCGTAGGCCTTCCTCTTCAGCCTTGGACACGACAAAGGCCTGGAAAGGCGTGAAATAGTGCGGCAAGCGCTTCATGCCAATTCCCAGTAGGCCGGAGTGCTTCAGCTCCGTGGCGAGGTAATCGAGGGCCAGGGGCAATTTCGTCGTGGTCAGCAGTTCATCGCGGATTTGCGTCAGGGCGAGCTGCGCGGGGACACCTTCTCGTAAGCGTTCGGCAAAGGTGCGGAAAAAATAGGCCTGCTCCACGTACTCTTCCCGATCCAGGACTGGAGCCAGTACACTGGCCGACATGCTCACTCCTCCTAAGCGAAGCCCGCTCGGTGTCAGACAGAGGCGGGCGAATTGCCCATTGACCCCGGCATGCAGAGGCGTGCCCGAAGCCATCGCCGCTCAGAATTCTGTCGGCGTCGTGGTTTCCGGGTGGCAGTGATGCGCGGGCTGGGGTAAGCGACAAACCCCGCCGCTACATGGCACGAGCCGAAAGCGGTTACGGGCAATCCAGGCATAAATGCGTTCGCCGAGCCAGGCGGCACCTGGCAGATAGAGCAGGGGCAGAATCGGCCAGCAGGCCGGCAGGTGCCACGCCAGCACCCGGAATGCGTAATACCCTCCGTAACAGCGCCGCCGAGAGGTTCCCGGCGTGACCACGTGCATTTGTATCAGCAATTTTTCCGGGTCGAGAGGCGGCGTGGTCGGCGGAATTTGAAATGGCTGGCGGGCATCGTGATAGGCTAGCCGTCCAAACACATCCAGCCGCTTCAACACCGCCACGCTCCGCAAACAAAGCGGACATTGCCCATCGTAGATCACCACTGGCCGATCGCTCGGCAAAGCAGGAGGTGTTTCCGGAACTGTTTCGGGTTGCTGCCCACTTATGCTCACCATGAGTTACCACGCTGCCCTGGGACGGCTGGCGAACTCGCTCAGTGTTTTCCGGCGAGCGATAGCCCAGCTCGTCCTTATCGCGACGGATGCGCTGAGTTTGGATTCCTCCTGTACGCGTCCAGTTCCCAGCCGCTTCGACGCTAACCAAAGGGAGTGTGCCTGGCCGAAGATTCCTTCTCTCGTGCGGTTGTCCATCGCCATTGTACGACGGATTTTCCCGTGAACGCAGTAACGCTAAGTCGCAGGCCGGGATTATCTCCCGGCGTGAATGCAACGGCGATGGCAAGTCAGGACGATGCCAACACGGAAGCGAGCGATTGTTCTGTCTGGACCGGTTCTATTGCAGGCAAGGGTATTGAGGAATGGCCAACCTGTGCTTCGGGCGGCGTGTTACTCCGGCGCGCTAACGCGGACTTCCGCCACTGGCCAATAACCTTTCATGGCGCTCCCTCATCCCGTAGCGCAGAAGCCGATGGGCACTGCTCCTCAAGACACGATCGCGACGATGCCCAGGTGGGAGTTTTGCCGCGCCGCCAATGCCATTACCCGAAATCGGTTCGCGGCTGAGTAAGCGCACATCGCTGTCGGTGTCCGGACGAACAAGACGGCGAAAATGCCGGCCCGGTTCACGGCAGCGGAGGCGGCGGCGGAGCGCTTGGGAAAACCGGCTCCGGTTTCGCAGTATCGCCTGACCCAGCCGGCGCCGGTACGGCCAGAGGGTCCATTGGGGACGGCGATGCGCTGCCAGGCGGAGCTGGAACCGGCGGCATCGTGGTGCGGACGTAGCTGTCGGTCGGCGTCGCCGCGTCGCCGTTCGGTTTGCTTAGCCCCGAAGGACCGCTGCCGCTGGATCCGGAAGGCAACGGGGGTAGCGGAACGGTATCGCCGCCGCGTGAGCCGGAACTCGTATCGCCAGCGGATCGGCTGCCCACCGCTGGTGTGGCGTTCGACCGGACAGGTACGTCACTGGTCGGAATAACGCCGCTGCTATTGCCAGCCGGTGGCGCGGGCGAAGTGCCAGGACCTCGACTGTTACCCACCGGGCCGACGGGTTGATTGTAATTCGATTGCTGCACGGGCGCACCACTGGAATTCGGAGAATAACCAGGAGCACCCGGAACCTCCGGATAAGAGTTCGGATACTGCGGCGTGACCGAAGCCGGATTGTTGGGATTCGGCGGCAGGGCGCCCGGCGTAGCAGTGCGCGACGGGACATAGCCCGGCGGCACGCGGTCATTCCAACCGGTAGTCCCAGCCGGTGCGTAAGGATTACCGCTACGGTATCCGTTCGTGCCGGGAGCGGCGGAGGGATTCGCGGACAGATTCGGCGAAGGCACCGTAGGCTGGCTCGTGCGCCGCGAGCCACTGCTGTTCTGACAACCCACGGTCACCGCTACCGCCAGCAAGGCCAACCACCAGGGCTTCCTGCCCATGATCATCTCCTTCCGTGAGATTGCGATAAAGGCTTGCACCGATCGCGGACCCTGCCGCCTGACCAACCACTGGCCAAGTCTCGCCCACGCGGGCCGTCGCAACATACCTTCTTTGCCAAGCCAGGCAAGAGCAACTCGCGGTCCATTTCCGCCTCACATGCGCGAACGCGCTTGCGCAAGGGGAAGCGGAAATCTTCGCCCGGCAGTTTTGCACCGCGCGTGACCATGCCGTGGACGAAAAACTGAGTGTGGTCGAGTACGGGTGCGGCACGGTTCAGGCGACGCCACGATTCGGAATGAGCAGGCAGCAACGGATGGTGCTTCGGCGATCGTTGGATTGCAGGGTTGAAGTTGCGAATCCGGGCCGGCCTGCTCAAGCCATAAGGCATGGTCGTTCGGCAGTCGGTGGCGGGCCCAATTAGGGTGCTGGCCGATTCACGGGATGAGGACGGCGGCGCCTGTGAGTCGGCCGGCACGCAGATCGGCTAGGGCTTCGTTGGCCTGTTCCAGCGGGTAGGTGCGGACCTGCGTGCGGATCGGCACCTTCGGAGCCAGGGTCAGGAACTCCTCGGCGTCGCGGCGAGTGAGATTGGCCACCGAACGCAACACCCGCTCCTCCCACAAGAGCCGGTACGGAAAGGACGGGATGTCGCTCATGTGAATTCCGCCACAGACCACTACGCCACCTTTTCGCACCGCCTGCAATGCTCGCGGCACCAGAGCGCCGACCGGGGCGAAAATGATGGCGGCATCGAGCGGAACTGGCGGAGGTTTGTCGGAATCGCCCGCCCAAACCGCACCGAGCTGGCGAGCGAACTGCTGGGCGGCCTCATCGCCGGGACGTGTCAACGCAAAAACCTCTCGACCTTCGTAGCGAGCCAGTTGTACCAGCAAATGGGCCGCCGCTCCGAAGCCGTAAATCCCCAGCCGTTTCGCATCGCCTGCAAGCCGGTAACTGCGATAGCCAATCAACCCGGCACACATCAGAGGTGCGGCTTCCGCCGGGGTGTAGTTTTCCGGCACGGGGAAGATGTAACGCGGATCGGCATAGACGTACTCCGCATACCCGCCCGGGCGCGTGTAACCGGTGAACTGCGCCTGGTCGCACAGGTTCTCCTGGCCGCGACGGCAATAGTCGCACTGGCCGCAAGTCCAGCCGAGCCACGGTACACCGACCCGTTGGCCGAGCTTGCAGGGTACGGCAGCGGTGTTGCTGGCGCTGTTCGCGGCATGGGCACTAGCCGATTGCGTGCGACCGACCGCTTGGTCCTGCGGGCCGACAGCATCTATTACGCCGATGATTTCGTGTCCGGGAATCACTGGCAGTTGGAGCCGCGGCAATTCGCCGTCCACGACGTGCAAATCGGTGCGACAGACGGCACAGGCGAGCACACGGATGCGCACTTCATGGGCAGCTGGCGGCCGCAGCGGCCATTCGCGCATCCGCAACGGTTGCCCCGGTTGCTCCAGTACCATGCCGCGATAGCTAGCGGTCGTTCCCAGGGATTGGGACATGGCCTTGCCGCGATTTTCGCTTACAATCACCTCCAGGTCCGTAAAGCAAGCGCTGCGGGAGGCTTGGCAAGCCAGCTGTGCACAGACGCTTGTTGGCTTCCAGTAAACAGGATATGCAAGCCAACGTGAAGGCCCAGCATGTTTCAGGATCGGCTCGATGCAGGTCGGCAACTGGCGGCGGAACTGAAAAAACGGAGCTGGCGCGACCCGGTGGTGCTGGCCATTCCCCGGGGCGGGCTGGTGATCGGTTCTGTGCTGGCCGACGAATTGCCTGCGGAACTGGATGTTGTCCTGGCCAGAAAACTTCCCGCACCGGGACAGCCCGAACTGGCTATCGGTGCCGTAGGGGAAGACGGCGAGGTGATCCTCAATTCGGCGCTGGTGGCACGCCTGGAGATTGACCAGGAGTATGTCCATACCGCCGTGCAACAGCAATTGGCGGAAATCCGACGCCGTCAGGAACTCTATCGCCGCGTCCGTCCGCCAGCGCAGTTGACAGGGCGCAGCGTGATCCTGACGGATGACGGCATAGCGACCGGTTCGACGATGATCGCGGCCTGCCATGTGGCCCGGTCGAAACAGCCGGCCGAACTGGTCGTCGCCGTACCCGTGGGCTCCCCGGACCGGCTCCGCCAGGTGGGCAGATACTGCGATGCCCTTCTCTGTCTGCTGGCGCCCGAGGATTTCTGGGCGGTGGGACAGTTTTACCACCACTTTCCCCAGCTGGATGACGAGGAAGCACTGCGGTTGCTGGCCCAGGCCTGGCAGCAACATCAAGGCCGTGCTTCGCCACCCCCGGCCCACGAGTGAAACGACAAATGGCCCCTTGATTTTCCGATATTCGGCCATATAATCAGAAGCGAAAATGCGGGTGTAGCTCAGTTGGTAGAGCACCACGTTGCCAACGTGGTTGTCGCGGGTTCGAATCCCGTCACCCGCTTTTCTTTTTGCGCTGGATGAGCTTTCCCTGCCTGTAGATGCCGAGAATGTCGGCTCCGGCGATAATAATGGGGTGCTGGCATTCTCGGCATAGCTTGTTAAAAGCGGTGCGGGCCGGCTCACCAGGAGGGAGCAAAGCCATGGCAGAGACACAAACCACCGCGACGACCACTTCCGAATCCGCAACCGAGCAATCCCAACTGGAACAGCAGGTGGAAATCACCGACAAAGGCCCTTGCCTCAAGCACATCAAGGTCACCATCCGACGGGAGATCATTGATCGGATGGTGGAGGAAAAGCTCGGGCAGCTGGGGCAAACAGTGCCACTGCCCGGTTTCCGTCCGGGTAAGGCGCCGGCCAAGCTGGTGCGCCGGTATCTGGAACCGCAAGCGCTGGAAGAAATCCGCCCAACCTTATTGGTAGCCAGCCTGGAGCAAATCCTCGAACAGTACAATTTGAATCCGATCACCGTGCCCGATTTCGACCCGCTGAGCGTTGCCATACCGAAAGAAGGCCCACTCGTTTATGAGTTTGACCTGGAGGTCTGGCCGGAATTCCCCTTGCCGAATTACAAAGGCATGAAACTGAAACGACCGGTCGTCCAGATCACCGACGAAATGGTTCGCCGCGAGCGGGATAATTACATTCGCCGACTCGCGGGCCAACTCGTGCCTAAAGAGGTGGTCGAGCCAGGGGACCTCATTGTCGGAAAGCTCACGGTGACTCGGGAGGACAGGACCGTTGGCGAGTTTGAAGTCCGATTGGAGTGCGACCAGGAATTGCGTTTCCAGGATGGTGTGGTTCGCAACTTCCGTGACTTGGTGGTGGGCGCCAAACCCGGCGAAGTTCGCCAGTTCACTATTGAACTCTTCCGCAGGAACCGTCCGCAGGAACTCACCGGTAGCGCTGAGGCTACCTTGGAAATCCGGGAGATTTATCGCGTGCATGTGCCGGATTCCATGGAGGAAATCCTGGCCGGACTGCCCTTCGAAAGCGAGGAGGAGTTGGTGCAGCATGTTCGAGAGGCCCTGGAACGACGAGTTAGCCGAACCCAGCGCGATGCCTTCCGCGCGCAAATCGTCCATTTGTGGAGCCAGGAGGTCAGGCCTCGGTTGCCGCAATCGGTTTTGGAACTGGAGTACCGTCGCGCCCTGACGCGGCGAACCCTGGAATTGCAAGCAGCAGGCTACACTCCCGAAGAAATCAATCGCTGGTCTCTGGTCATTAGTCGTCAAACCGCTAACGAGGTGTGGTGGGACCTGTATTTCCAGATGATTGCCCAAAAAATCGCCGAGGTCGAAAAGATCGAAGTCGAGCAGGAAGAAGTGGATGCGGTCATCGAGCTTCTTGCCCGAAGCTTGGGAGAATCGCCACGTCGGATGCGGGCCAGGTTCGAGCGGAGCAAAGAGTTGGAATCCATAGCGGCCATGATCCTCCAGAACAAAGTCCTCGATTTTATCATCGAGCATGCAGAGATCGAGGATGTGCCTGGAGCGTTGAGCGAAGGTGCGGCCACCGTTCTGGACGATTTCGGCGAAGAAGTGAAACTCCTGGAAGCATTCCCCTCGGAACCATCGCCGCAATCCGAGCCGCTGACGGGCCAGGAATCTTCGGTCGCCTCGGCGGAAGGAGAATCCGGTAAGCCCGATACTGCCGCACAGGAAACCCCTTCGACGGAATCCCCGTCGCCGACAGCTTCGGAAAAGTCTTGACCTGGCGGACAGGTCGTCTCTGGGCAAACTCGATTGGGCTGGCGGCCAAGACACTGCGACACCGTAGTCCGAAGGCACTGAGGCCAGGCCTCCCTTCGTGCCTGTGTATCCTGGCGACCAGCGAAATTAACGGGCGGCAACACTCGCGCTGGCCTTCCTTAGGCCTGCGACTCCAGTCTGACCCGGCTGATGTCAACGCCACGTGAGCGAACTTTTCAGCCAGGCCGGAGCATAGAATCTATACGCAGCACCGGTAACATTGCAGCGAGGCGAAGGATATGGACGTGCTTTCCGGACATGACTTTCTGCCGCGTCATTTGCCGCCGCGAGTGCAACGCTGGCGCGACTACATGCGGCAACGGCAGATGACGCTGGGCGACTTGTTGCTGGAGAATCGCATCATTTTCCTGGCCGGCGTCATCAACGACCTCAGTGCCATCGAAATCGTGATGAAAATGCTTTATCTGCAGTACGAAAACAAGCACCAGGACATCCACTTTTACATCAGCAGTCCGGGCGGTTCGGTGTCGGCGACGCTGAGCATTTACGACACCATGCAGTTTCTGGATTGTCCGGTGGCGACGTACTGCATCGGCCTGGCGGCGAGTGGCGGGGCGATCCTGCTCGCGGGCGGCACCAAAGGCAAACGCTATGCGCTGCCCCATTCTAAAGTCATGATTCACCAGCCCTGGGGACAGGTCGGCGGTCAGGTCTCGGACATCGAAATTCAGGCACAGGAGATCATCCGCGACCGTCAGCGGATCAATGAGATTCTCGCCAAGCACACCGGCCGGAGTGTCGAAGAAATCGCTCGCGAAACCGAACGCGATCGCTACTTTACCGCCTTCGAAGCCAAAGAGTACGGGCTAGTGGACGAGGTGCTGGTGAAAAGTCCGCCGAGCTAATCGGTACTGACAGCTTTGCCGCTCTAGCTAACCTTGGCGCAGGAAAACACCATGTGGGATTTACGCTGGGAATTGCGGGACGCTTTGGCCAGCGATGCTTCGTCTGTGCGTCAACGGGCGCTGGCAACGCTCGTACCGTTTGTCATCGAACGCAGCGGTCGAGAAGAGCGGGCGATGGATATTTTCAGCCGCCTGCTCAAAGACCGCATAGTTTTCCTGCAAGGGCCGATTGACGACACGACGGCCAACCTGGTCGTGGCGCAAATGCTTTTCCTGCAGTTTGACGATCCGAAGGCGGACATCCACCTTTACATCAACTCGCCGGGCGGTTCGGTTACGGCCGGGCTAGGAATTTACGACACGATGCAATATGTCACCTGTCCGGTGGCGACGTATTGTATCGGTCAGGCGGCCAGTATGGCGGCGGTGCTCTTAGCAGCCGGAACCCGAGGCAAACGCAATTGCTTGCCACATGCCCGGGTGATGATTCATCAGCCTATGGCCGGCAGTGAAGGGACGGCTACCGACATCATGATCCACGCCAAAGAGTTCATGCGGTTGCGCAAAGTGCTCAACGAGATACTCTTGAAACATACGGGACAATCGTTGCAGAAGATCGAGCAGGACACCGATCGCGACAAATTCATGTCGGCCGAGGAAGCGCGCGACTACGGTTTGGTCGATAACATCCTGGAGCGAGTGCAGTATCAACCGGTGCACACACCGGAAAGTTGAGCCGCTCGACTCACCCGGACAAGGATGGAAGCAGCATGGCAGCGGCTCCCGCGTGCCGCCAGCGGCAACGGCCAACAGCGGCGGATGTAAGCCCGCCGTCGCCAGAGCGTTTGCAGCGCTTCGACCCTGGAGGCGCCTGCTCAGACGTCAGCAGCGGGCTACACCATCCCCACTCCCCAATGGCCAGGTGCGGGATACGCCCAGGTCTTGTGTCCCAGCTTGCAGTGGCAGCAAGTAGCCAGAACTTTTTGTTTTTCTTCTCCACCATTACCCTCCTGATCAGCCTGACCGGTTGTCGCACCGGTACTGAACTCGTCGAGGCGGAGTTACGCCGCAAGGAACGCGAGAATGAACAACTCAGCGAGAAGCTCCGCGATTGCGAATGCGAGGTGCGACTGCTACAAGGAGAATATGAACGATTGCTCCGCGAGCTGCGCAGCACCGGCAAGGTTGAGGCACGCGGACTGGTTTATCTGAAGGGAATAACACTGGGTCGGCTGACCGGCGGGCTGGACGATGACCCGAACTGTCCCGGCGACGATGCCCTGGTAGTTGTCCTGGAACCGCGCGACTTGGACGACCAGGTGGTCAAAGTGCCCGGCCATGTCCATGTGGATGTGTATGAAATCACACCCCAGGGCCTGAAGCAACCACTCAGTAGTTGGGACATCCCTGCACGGGAATTGCGTGGTCAATGGGAAACGCCGCTGTTCGGCAGTCCCTCGTACCGGCTCGTGTTGCGCTGGAAAGTGATGCCGCATTACGATCGGCTGCGGGTAGTCGTGCGCTTCACGACGCTGGATGGCCAGATGTTCGAGACGGACCGGGATGTTACGATTCGTCTGCCCCGACGTGATCCCGACCGCTGCCGGGTCTCGCCCTCGGATGTTCCGGTGCCGAGGATTTGCACACCGCGTTCGACCAGGCCGTCGCCTGCCTGGCTCGGGATGCCGCCGCGTGGCCAGCACTTGCCATTCTCGGTGCCAGGAACGGCGTCTCCGTATCCTCCGAGCCCCTCGCCGGCCGATACCGACGGGCCAATCGAAAGGCCGTCCGCTCCCCGAGAAGGCCAGCCTGTGCCCGCACCGACGGCGACGGTACCGCGCACGGTTCCGCCGCCTTCCACGGATGCTCCCGGAGGTGGAACATCTCCGCCTGTGGTAAATCCGCCACCTGCGCCGATCGGTCCGATCCTGATTCCAACCGATTGAATCGCATCCATTTCCCGCGTGCTGCTCAACGGCCACTCCAAGCAGGAGTTGTTTCCCCGTTCCGCAAGCGCGCAATAGCCGATGACATTAGCTGGCTGGGACGCGGATTGGCCCTCGCAATGAATCTGGCCGGAGGAAACGTTTGGCGTCGGGGTTGTAACTGTTACAACGGTGCGGGTCGGCGGATGCTGGTTAGCGGAATGGCGAAAAGCTAGCGTCTCGACGCAAGTTGTGCCGATGCTGTGACTAAGTGTGGCGGAGTCGAAGGGCTCCGGGTGTCGTCGGCAGCTGGCCTGGCTTTTGCTTGGACAGGACCTGCGCAGGAAACCTCCGGAGTCGCCCGCACAGGGGAGGGAACCCGATGCGATCCATGCGCTGGACGATTGCAGTGGCCTGGCTGGCGGTCTGGTGCACGGCTGCCACGTATCGCACGCCGAACTTCATCGTCCAGGCGCCGACGGCAGAAATTGCCCAGCGTGTGGGTCAACTCGCCGAGCAGTACCGCCGGGAAAAAGCCTTAGAATGGCTCGGTTACGATTTGCCGCCCTGGAATGTTCCGGTTCCGATTCGTGTCGTCGTCTTGCCCAGCGCACCCGGCGGTGCCACCAGTTACCAGCCGTTGGATGGGCAGATTTTTGACATGCAGATGACCGTCCAGGGGCCGTTGGAACGCATCTATCACAGCGTCTTGCCGCACGAAGTCACCCATACGGTGCTGGTGTCGCATTTCCGCATGCCACTGCCCCGCTGGGCCGATGAAGGCAGTGCCGTGCTCTCCGAAGATGAACCAGAGCGACGCCGACATGATCAACTCGTGCGGCAAGCGCTGGCGCAGGGACGAGCCTTTCGCTTGCGAGTGCTTTTCCATCTTCGCGATTATCCCTCCAATGGCATGGACATCATGACGCTGTATGCCCAGGGTTACTCCGTGGTGCGTTTCTTGGTAGAGACCGGAGGTCGGCAAGCATTCCTGGCTTTTCTCGCGGAGGGAATGCAGCGTGGCTGGGACGCTGCTGTGCGTAAGGTCTATGGCTATCGGAACATCGAGGAACTGGAAGATCGCTGGCTGACCTGGATGCGCGGACAATATGCCGTGCCCGCACCGGCCCTGGCCGGGCAGGTTTCGCCGCCACCACGCCAGGAATCGGAATCTGCACCGGGACGGGTTACGTCAGCAGCACGGCCCACACCGCTGACGGATTCATTTTCTTCGGGCCGACGGGACGATCCCGGCGTGGCCAACCCGCACGTGGAGCGTCCGGCCAAGGTGAGCAGCACGAGTGAAGCGCCGGTACTCACCATCCTGCCACCAGTACCGCTCGGCCAAAAAACTTCTGGTGCCGGCGGTCTGTGTCCGAGTTGTCCGTCCCAGGCCATGGCAAATCACGGTACCGGTCCACTGGCTGGCCAAGCTGGACTTACACCCGCTGCTGCTTCCAACGTGTATCTGATGCCACCAGTTCCCGTACCGCGTACCGACGATGGTTGGACGCCTGTACCCATGATTTTGTCCCACCCCGGCAATTGAAACCGACCCGCCGATCGCTTCTGCCACTCTCTCACCAACCCCGGGTCACATGGCGCAATACGCTAGGCAAGGCGTTGCGGACTGGATAACTCGTCGGCTGAGAAGGGCATCTGCCAGGTGATCCACCCGGGAGGGGAAACGTGAACGGCTCGCATCACGCCGCCGACTGCGTCCAGCCGATCAGGCCAGCGGACAGACTGGCCCGACACCGCCAGCCGCCACGGTGGCTTCGCGTGCTGGCCTGGCTTGGTATCCTGGCGCTATTGGTAATGCTGCTGGCATCGGTTGCGATGTACCTGCGGTACAACTTGCACGTGGTTCGCCCTGGCCAACTGTACCGGTGTGGTCAGTTGCCAGACCAAGCCTGGCCGGAGGTTCTTCGCCGCTATGGTGTTCGCTCGATGATCAATCTGCGTGGCCCGCACCCGGAACGACACTGGTATCAGGCGGAGAAACAAGCGGCCCAACAATGTGGCGCTGTTCACGTTGACCTGTCGTTAAGCCGGCAAAATCTGCCCGACCCGGCCACGTTGCAACAGTTGCTGCTCTGGCACGATACCCTGCCGCGGCCCGTGCTCATTCACTGCGAGGCCGGCGCGGATCGCACCAGCATGGCGGTCATCCTCTGGTTGTTGCTGGAAGACGACGCTACGCTGACGGAGGTACGGCAACAGCTGGGCTGGGGATTTCTGCAATTGCCCTGGCGCAACGGCAGCCGACAAACCCGGCGACTTCTCCGCGAGTACGAAATCTGGCTTCGGCAGAACGACCTGTCGCACCGACCGCAGCACTTCCGCCGCTGGCTGACCGAGCATTATTCGGCCCTGTACGAACTGGGCCAGGTCGAACGCCTCCCACCTCCCGCAATTCTACCCGTGCAGGATTGCATAATGATTCGCTTCGGTGATCGGCGTGGACAGCTTGCCCCACGATTCTCTCCGTGCGGGATTGAATCCGCCGTACCGGGACGTATTGACGGGCAGGTGATGGCTGCTATTTTGCCGAGCCGGACCGCGGGGCACCTCTCTGTCCATTGAACGACCCTCGCCAACACGCGGTCCCCATATACCGATCGGGCGGAAACTTATCCGCCAGGAGACGCATGATCCGAATTCGGCGAAGCGACTGGCTGCGACGCCTGCGACTGCTGTCGGCAGGGTTTTTTCTGCTGGCTTGCCCTGCCTGCAGTCCGCTGCTGTCCCGTCGCGAGAATACCGTCACCGAGAGCGAGCCACCGACGGTGCCAGCCTCGCTCCAGGCTCCCGGCCCGATGCCGAAAGAGCCTGCTCACACTGCTTCCTCCGCGCCCGAGACGACCACTCCTGCAGCCGAAAAAACCCAAACCGAAGGAGCGGCGGTTATAAGCCTGCCGTGGTCAGGCAGCGGGAACCTTGCCAGCGGAGAAGTGCAACCGGCTGCGGTCAGCGTGGACTCCGGGGAGTTGCCACCCCTGTTGCCAATGCCCCGACAGTCGGTCTCCGTTTCCCCAGATACTTTACCGCGAGAGGTGCTTTCCGAACCGGAGCCCGCACCGTTGCCGCGAACCGTCTCGCAACAGCCCTGCGATATGGAAAAGCCCCTCCTGGCCGCTCTTCAGGCCTACCTCGCTGGCCGAACCGAGGAGGCTATCCAGCACCTCCACCATTACCAGGAACGCGACCAGCAGTTCTTGCTGCGACTCTTTCCGATCCTGGCACAGCTGGAGCGGGAAGGTTTGCACACGGTGGCCTTGACCCCACAGGATCGCCAGGTCTTGCTCGAAGCCTTACAAGGACTCAGTGCCGATCTGCGGCAGCAGGCGCCATTGCAAATACGGCAACTGACCTTCTGCCGTCGCGTGCAGAGTTTCGGAAAATACGAGCCGGTCGCCTCCAATCGCTTCGCTCCTGGCGAGGCCGTCGGCTTGTATTGCGAACTCGAAAACCTCGAAGACCAGGCGCTTGGCCCCGATCGCTACAGCCTGACGCTGAGCGGCCAGCTTAGTATTCGCAACGCCCGCGGCAACACTTGCTGGCAGCAACCGATCGCCTTCCAGCCTGACATCGCACGCTCGCCGCGACTCGATCATTTCCTCTTTGTTCGATTCCGCATTCCCCGTGAATTGGACGAAGGCGTGTACCGCCTTTCGATCACGCTGCGCGATGAGTCAACCCAGCGTACCTGCCAGGGTGAATTGCCGTTCCGAATAGTTCCCGCGGCGACTTCCAATCCGTAAGCAGGCGTCAAGCCAACCCCACCCGGTGCTGTGCAGATTCGCCTGTTGCTATGCGCCTTTCGCTCAATTCGTCAGCCGACACCGCGAGCCAGACGTGTTATTTCTTGCGATGGCGGATTTTGCTGCGCATGCGCCGCTTTTTCCGACCGACCTTGCGTCGGCCCTTGCCGCGCCGCCGACTTCCCATTTCCGGTTCGATTCGCCGCATCGCCCCTCCGTTACTGCATGTTGCTATTCGCCATTCGCTCAGCTCGATGAGATTCATCAGCAGGCCCTGAGCTGTCCGGCCAAAGGCTATGCCGTCGGCCATTTCCGCCATTTGCGATGGCAAGTCGGCCAACATCATATCGGAAACCCCGTCCCCCGGCAACGAGCCGAAGCACCTGATTGCCACCAGCGCCATTATTCCGGAGCAACCGTTCGGCCACCTGCAACCTTCTCCCACTGCACTTACTTCAGTCCGCTTTATCCTCGAATAGCGTAGGCACCGAAGAAGATTCGCTACTTGTTCAACGGCGTTGTCAGGTGTCTTAAAGGTCCTGGCTCTGCTTCTTGCTTTTTTCTTGCGAGGGCTGGCCCGGTACCTGGAAGGCAAAGCCATTTCCGGTCCCCAACCAAAGGAGTCGTCCAATAAAGCCTGATGACTGAACATGCTGCTTCGTTCTTGTTGGCCGTTCATGGGAAGACGGGTAGCGAGTTGCGTCTGGCGTTGCAGGAGTTGGTGTTGACTGGCGAGATTCTGCCGGTGGGGGCACGGTTGCGGGTACGGCACACGTTTCGCTCGGCAGAACGCAAAACGCTGGAGGCGGTGTGCGCGTTTCTTCTGCCCGCTGATTCTGCCGGTCGTCAGCGTGCCAGGCAATTCCTTAGCCAGATCGAAGCCCGCGGGGGAACGGGTTGGCTCGGGGAGTGTTCGCAGCGGCGCGGATGCTCAAAAAGCAGGGCGGAGCGATACTGCTGTTGACCGACGGCCAGGTGTTCGGCACCGAGACGATCTTGCAGGAGATTCAGAAAACCGGTGTCGGTCTGCACTCTCTGGGCATCGGCAGCGCCAGCCAGGATCGCTTCCTGGCGTTACTGGCATGGGAAACGGGCGGAACCAGCCGATTCCTGGCACCGCGTGGGCGTGTGGATTTGGCCGTTCTGGAACTTTTCGTTGGTATTGCTTTGCCCGTGGCTACCGACCTGCAGTTGGGTGATCCGGCGGGCAGGCAAGTGCGGCTGATAACGCCACTACCCCGCCAGGTGTTTGCCGGCTCGCCGGTGCTGGTCTTGCTTGAGCGCGATAGCTGCGCTGACATTCGCATATCGCTGCAATAGCAAAACGGCAGGCAAAAGGGGTGTTACGAATTCCTCCTGCACTGCCAGCCAGATAGCGATGCCGAAACTGTTCGACCCCTTCAGGGCGTACGCCGTATCATGGATTTTAAATCGCCATTGGAAGAGGCCCCAGGCAGCCCCATTTCTTGGCGCGCTCGGCAAAGCCGGCGCGTCCTCAAAGCGCTGGAACAGCTGAGCCAGGAATACGGTCTCGCCAACCGCGCTATGTCGCTGGTGGCGGTGATCAAACGCAAGACTGCAGTGGCAGACGAAGTGCCGAAAACTGTCGTCGTTCCCGTCAGCATGGGGGAAGATGTCGCATTCCCCGCAGAGTTCGCGCGAGCGATGCCTCAAGCTGCGGTCTATTGTCTCGAGACTTTACGTCCCATGAGAATAGCAGCTGCAAGGCCGATGCCGGCGATGGAGCAAATGCGTCGGTCACGGATAATGAAGGAACCCGCCATCTCTTGGCTAGCGGACTATGCGCCAACAACCGCTGCCCCGGAGTCTGCCGATTCCGAAGCCGATCAGTTGGTCGAATTGGCAGGACGGATGGAAAGCGACGGCGGACTGTCGGGCAGCACTGAGGAAGAGCGCTGGCTGGCCAGGTGATCCCTCTGGGGTGCTTCCGACCGGCCGGACATTGCCGCGACACCGGCCCATTTCGTCAGCATCTGGAACGCCTGGAAAAATATCTGGCCAGTTCCCCACTTACGACCCGCGAATCCGCTCCGGCAGCGATTGGTGGATCGGCTCCTTCAGGGAATTATTCCGCCGACTCCATGGCAGGATTACGCCCGCAGGATTGTCACCGGGAAACGGATACGGAAAGCCGAATTCGGGAGAGCTGTGCGCGCGGCGATCGAACGCAGCCAGCGACCTTCCTCATCCGAACCGCTATGCGAGCGGTGTGAGCAAAATTGGGCGCGTCCGGCGATCTAATCCAAGGCAAAATTCCGGGCCGTATCTCCAGCCCCCGGTCAGCGAACGATGCGGAAGATGAAAGGGTAGCGGTAATCCCGGCCCTGGTAAGCTTCGATCCCAGCCAGGACTGACAGGAGGATGTTGATCAGCAGCAAAACGCTGAACCAGGGCAGCGACGGCCATTCGAGAACATGTGCCGGTCGAAACATGCTGCCGCGCAGCAGCGAAATCACCAGGTACAGCAGCAAGGCCAGGATCAGCATGTTGAGCTGGAAATTGAGGGCCTCTTTACCGTGTCGATCCACATAGGCGGACTGCTGCCGCTTGGCTAGCCACAGGATGAGCGGCACTAGGAAACCGAGATTGGGCAGTAAAACAGCGCCGATAGCCCCTCCGACATGACAGGCAAACGCCAGCCATTTTTCTTCCTGGCTCATAACTTCTGCGACCTTAGCGCACACCCAGCAACAGCTCCGTTACCAGTTGATCGAGCCGCTCGTAAGGGAGTCGGCGGCTGGTCAGGGCCTGGACATCGAACTGGGCATTCTTGATGCGCGTGGCAGCATCCTTGCTGTAACGTGCGAAAGCGCCCGACCAGTCGGGATGTGCACCGTGGATTTCCTTGAGCAGGTCCTGGATTTCGCGATCCTCGTTGAACCGCTGCACCTTTTCCTTGAGGATGAGGTAATTGCGCATGTTACGTTCGACGAAATCCCAGGGGTCGGCCTCGCTGCGATAGGGATGAGCATCGAAGCCGATGGTGCGGTCGTAACCGTGGTCCACCAGCAGCTTCACCAGGAAAAACGCCTCTTTGAGGTTCTCGCTGGCAAAGGTCAAATCCTGGTCGAAACGGAGCGGTTTTTGATCGTTGAGGTGGACATCGAGCAGCTTGCCGGCGTCGAGAGCCTGGGCGAATTCGTGATAGACGTTGAGCCCAGCCATCTTGATATGGGCGACTTCGGGGTTGGTGCCGACCATCTCCGGATGGTCGAGCGTCTGGATGAAGGCCAGCACACTTCCGACCGTCGGAAGGTAAAGGTCGCCGCGTGGCTCGTTGGGTTTGGGTTCGATCGAGAACTTGATGTTGTAGCCGTTATCGAGCACGTATTCGCAAAGGAAATTCACAGCGTCGCGGAAATAGCCATTGGCGGTGATCGGGTCTTTGCTGGCGTCCACTTCGGTGCCTTCGCGGCCACCCCAGAAGACGTACACTTCTGCGCCGACTTCGTGGCCGACATCCAGACATTGCATCACCTTCTGCGTAGCAAAGGCGCGGATCGCCGGGTCGGTACTGGTGAACGCGCCATCCTTGAAAATCGGGTGATAGAAGAGGTTAGTGGTGATCACCGTGGCCTTGATACCGAGATCGTCCATGAGTTTGCGGATTTCGCGGATGCAGCGATCGCGTTCGGCGGCGGAGGCACCGAAGGGGATGATGTCGTTATCGTGGAATTCGAAGGCATAAACGTTGCGTTTGGCCAGGCCTTCCAGGCATTCCCGCACACTCAATTCCGGACGGGTCACGTCGCCGAAGGGGTCGCGCCCGCGATTCTGGATGCACCAGATGCCGAAAGCGAATTTGTCAGTCTTTCTTGGCGTGTACTTATCGCTCATGGTTAGGTCTCCGCTGCATGATGGGGATAGTGGGAATCAGGCCGAATATGTGGCGGAAGAGGTCTCGGCGACGGCCGGGGTTGGACTGGCGGACTGCTGTCGGCGATACCAGGCGACCGCCTCGCGCAGACCTTTTTCCAGAGCCGGTTCCGGTTCGTAGCCGAGTTCCCGTCGAGCTTTTTCGATGGAAAAATGGAGGTTCAGGCCGAGGAACTTGACACGGGCGCGGGTAAGTTTCGGGGGCTGGGAATCGCCGCGCCACCGTGCCCAGGTTTCCATGCCGGCAGCCAGCAAGCTTGCCAGCCAGCGCGGTACACTGCCCTGCGGTGGCGGCAAATCGGCGACGCGAGCCAGGGTCTCGAAGAATCGGCGTTTGCTGACTGCCTCACCGTCGGTGAGGTTATAGGTCTGACCGATGGCCTGGGGCTTTTCCGCGGCCAGCAGGATCGCCTGCACCAGATTGCCGACATAAATGGTATTCATCCGCTGTTCGCCGCTGCCCAGGTAGCGCAGCTGGCGTTTCTCCAGGGCTTGCAGGAGGCGGGGCAACACCGTGCGGTCGCGGGCACCGTAAACGAAACCTGGCCGCAGAATCACCACCGGCAACCCGTATTGTTCGTGATACTGCCGCACCAGCAATTCCGCTTCCACTTTGGTCTGGGTATAGGCGTCCATGTGGCGTTGGGGCAAAGGTTCGGTTTCATCCGTACCGTAGTGGTCGCGGGCTTCGTACACGCCGAGACTGCTCAGGTGAATCAATCGCCGGATCGGTACTTGTCGGGCCGCCTCCAGCAGATTCCGCAGCCCCTGAACATTGACGTGGCGATATTCTTCGATAGCCCCCCAATCGCCGACGCGTGCGGCACAATGAACGATCACGGCGACGCCATCACAAGCCTGCGCCAGGGCGGCTGGTTCAAACAAATCGCCCCGCACCACTTCCACACCGAGCGACTCCAGCCAACTGGCATCGCTTGCCGGACGCACCAGCGCCACCACCGACTGACCTCGTGCGACCAGCGTCTCCACCACATGGCTGCCGATAAAGCCGGTGGCTCCTGTGACCAGCCACTTCCCACCCATAAGGAATCTCCTGGTTGACAATCGAATATCATAGCGGTTCTGTCGGCGGTAGGCACCGGGCACTTTCCCTTGACTCGAACGGGTGAGGACGGCTATAGGCACCTGGGCGACACCTGAGGCGATCCCGCCAACGCCACCGCCGGGTCTAATCATTTCCCCGACGGGGGCTACGACTTCGCGCGAAACTTATCGGCGAGGTCAAGTGCGGCTGTAAAGGCTGGCCACGACGCAGTCGGCAAAGCGCGGCGTATGATCCCGAACTACCGCATGCTGGCAGAATCAGCAGCCACGCTCCGGACTCCGAGCTGGGCCTGGCTCGATGTGCCCTGCCCAGCGTGCGGCAACACGACCGGCGAGCTGGTTTTGCAGGCTCCCGGCTGGCAGAACTTCGCTGATCGCATTTTTGCCGTGGTACGATGTTCGACTTGCTGTGTCTGGTACACCAGCCCATTGCCCGAACCACTGGCTCTTTCGCCTGACCAGTCGGTGAAGGAAACTTCAGAAGCGGAGCGCATGGGCAAGGTATTGGCCAGGCATCTCGGTGTCGCCAGACCGCGTGGGCAATGGCTGTTGCACATCGGGGCGGCGCACCCATCTTTCGCATCGCTGGCAAGCCGAGCTGGCTGGCGGGTGATGCTGTGGCGTGCTCACCCCTGCGAGGTACCGGAAAACTGGTGGGCGGCCGGAGGGTTTGCGATCTTCGGTAGCCTGACCGATTTGGCCGAGCATTTCCGCCAGCAAGTCACCTGCCTGACCTGTGCCGATTGGCTGGAACGGCAACCGTCCTGGGCACCGATCCTGGCCAGTTGGCGAAGCCTACTGGCTCCCGGCGGTCGCTTATTGCTGCTGTTACCGAATCTGGGGGGAATTGGCTCGCGCCATTATGGGGGGTTGTGGCGTGGTCTGGACCTGCCGCATCGCCGCGGCCACTTCACTGCCGCATCCCTGACCCGGGTTCTCCAGGCCGCGGGTTGGCGGATTCGCCGCCTATGCAGCTACGGTTGTCTTTCCTGGCTGGAGGAATCGGCACACCGCTGGCGAGACTGGTCGCAAGCCGCACACACGGTCGGTTACCGCCGCTGGCGGCTCTGGTGGCGTACCTGTCGGTTCCACAACTGGCTGCTGGCCAGTTTGGGACCAATGGTCGGTCAGGGGGATTGGCTTGTGGCCGAAGCAGTTCCCTGACGCCAGGGGGGTCGAACCGCGTTTTTGTCCTATTCCAACCTTTCCCAATAGCCGCCCGGCCGCAACACTTCACAGGGTCGGAAATTGGCCTTGTATTCCAGTGAACTGCAGCCACGCACATAATAGCCGAGGTACACGTAAGGCATGCCCCGCTGCCGTGCCTCCTCGATCAGCGACAGAATGTTCCAGGTGCCGGGCGAATATCGCCGATATTCGGGGTCGTAAAAGAAATAAATCGCCGACAGGCCGTGCGGCACCACATCTACGTATCCGACCCCGATCAGCTGTCCGTCCCGATAATACTGCCACTCCTCGGTCGGCAAAGGATTTTCGACGAAGGAAGCGATGTAAGCGAAATAGCCGGAGTCTTCGAGTTGTGGCCAGCCTTTGTGCTCGGCCTGGAAAGCGTGAAATCGTCGGTAGAGGTCGAGCTTTTCCCGGGAGATGGCAGGCGTCGTGATGGTACAATGCGTGCGTTGGCGGTTAGCTTTGTCGGCCCGGCGTTGGCTGCGGTTGGGGCGAAATTCTTCTACCAGTACCCGCAGCGACTGGCAGGCGCTGCACTGCGGACAACGGTTGCGAAACAGCGAATGACCGAAACGCCGCCAACCACTCTCCAGCCGCTGCTGATATTCTTCGGGAGTCAGGCGGCTGACGAACTCATATTCGAGTCGCCAGATTTGCTCCGGCAAGTAACCGCAAGGTTCCATCGGGCCGTAAAAGCGTGCCGAAGTTTGCATGGCTTTCTGCCGCCTTCGCGGAACCGGTCTTGCCAGCCGACCGAGTTGGTCTATTCGATAGGGTTGCCTACCGCCGACCCATTCTCATGCCCAGTAGCGCAGCCGATGTGCTTTCTCTCTCGCCGGCACTGGCCTAACGACCACCGGAAAAGCACACAAACCACTAAGAGACGAAGGCAATTGTCATTGCGCGTCTTCGCGCCTCGGTGGTTAGCTGGCCAGCCATTGCCGTCGCCGTTTCCTCGGGCCAGTGCGCTCTTCGGGCGAGATGGCGGAGGGCGTATTGGCGCAGGCTGCTGCTCCGTCGGGCATTATACCAACACGGAATGGTGTAAGTCCCCGTGATGGAGCGAACGCGGATCAGTTTATTCAGAAATAAAACGACTGCCGACCTGTAGGCGCTGGCCGTGGCAGAGCCGACATAGATCGAGCCTCCACAAGCCTGCACAACCGCATGGCCGTCGCCGTGCCGTCTCTTCTAATCCAACGGCGAAAGAGCATCGGTCAGCGCATCGGCTAGGCCTGACGCAACCGCTAGCGAACCGGCGGCAGCATAAAGAAATCCCGGGGACTGCGGGCATACTGATGCCAGCTATACAGGATCGGTTCACCCGTGATCGGATGGTAACCGCAACAGGGCGGAAGGATCAGCGGAGGAGGCCCGACGCCGTTCGCCGGCTGGCCAGGGCGATCATGCGGCCCAAGCAGACCGTACGGACAACGGTACCAGTAAAAACTCTGGATCGGGATCGGCGGGTGGAAATTCTGCCACGGACACAACAGGTCTTCTGCCCAAGCCAGTCCGGCACCTGCCAACCACACCGCTACCAGTGCGACAATCCGAGCGCGGAAGGTAGCTGGCGGAGCTCGGCGTGAATCGGATGCGGATTGCCAGGAGCGAAAAGCGGAAGTCCTCCATCGGTCGCCGCAATAGACCCCACCGGCACGGTCATTTTCCGTAACGTGCTGGCAAATCTCTGGCATGATGTTCCCCTGCTTGTCTTCAGGCAGCTCAGGCCTGGCACACGAATAGGCCATTGCCGGACACAGTGGTTCGACCGCTTCGGCTGGTTTGCAGCTCCGCTCGCTGGAAAGGTCATCGGCCTGGCTCAAGCCGGACTACGGGTCGGCGCGGACAGATTACGTCGAGCGACACCGTCAACGTACCGGAGACGTGCGATCTAGCGAACGCGCCAGACGAACCGTTGGCAGCTATCGCAACTTAAACAATCGCATTGCCGATGGTGCCGCAAATCCCGAAAACGCTGCCCGCAGTTCTGCGAAGCAACCGTTTACTGGCTGGGCGGATTGGCCAGCACTTTCACCACTGTGGCGTACACCGGTGCCTGATTAATCGGCTTACCGGGCACCAGCGCACGCTTGAGTTCCAGGCTCACCATCATCCCCGTCACCAAATCCTTCACTTCTCCTTTGACCCCACCCAGCCGATAGTCGGGATCGCTCTTGGGGTCGGGTTTGAACGGTTTGAAAACGCGCTTGCCCTTTTCATCCACCTGATAAGGAGCTGGGGGCGGCAGTCGCACTTTCACATCCTCCGCCAGGATGTACTCGATCTCCTGCTGTCTATCCACGAAGCGAAAATAGGTTTGCGGATTTCGGGGGTCCGGGTTGGGATTGGGTTCCCGCACGCGGAAGGTGACGGTGAGGGTAAGCGTGCGGCCGTCTTCGCTGATCTTGGAAATTCGCCCCTGGACAGTTCCCGCAGGCACCAGTTTGGTATCGGCGGGTTTATCCTGAGGTTTGTCGAATTTCCGACGCGGAATCGGTTCCTCTTCCTGAGCTGGCAAGCCCAGCGTACTAGCTGCCAGAATAGCGACGATCAGCACCGGATTTCGACGGCACATAGCGGCTCCCCCCTCAGCGGTTAGTCCTGTTACAAGTATGGTATCAAATCCCCCGGGCTCCCTGCAAGCCCCTGCCCGCGAAGAGTTCTGCCGCTGGTCAGAAACCGCCCGTCGCTACTACGCTTTCCGACCCTGAGCAAAGACGGCATCGGAACTGCGGCTCAGCACGGACTGGTTGAGGCAGCAAATTGTCTAGGCAGAAGAATGCTCGGCGTTTATAATTCGTTTTCGCTGCTTCCTCGCCTCACCTGAAGGAAGAGTCGAGGGCACTCGCTAACCAGAACGGAACCAGGTATGAAACGTCGCGCCAAAAAAGAGAGCAACGAGATCGCCCTGGTCGGCGATGTCGAAGACTGGGAAGCCGACGCCATCCGCTTTTTCCTCGATTTGCCCAGCGGCGGCGAATGCACCCTGTACATGGATTCGCCCGGCGGGTCGGTGTATGGGGCGTTGGCTGTGCTTTCGTTATTGCGGATGCGGCAGCTGCGGGCCAGCATGGTCGTGCTCGGTGAATGTTCCTCGGCTTGCTTGCTGATCTTCGGCGGTTGTACCAGGCGACTGGTAACGCCCCACAGTGTGTTTTTCTTTCACCGTATGCGCTGGCACAGCGATCGCCGCATCATGGCCGATGAAGCCCGGCAGTGGGCACAGCATTTCGTGCGCATGGAGGAAGACATGGACGGCTTGCTCGCCCGCTTATTCGAGCCGCATCAGCAACAGGTACGCGAATGGGTGCGTCAGGGGCAGTTCTTGTTTGGGCGTGAACTGGCACGGCTCGGCATCGCCGAACTTGTAGATTTGCCTTAGCAATGCCGCCTTTGTCGCCTCTGTCCTCCCCGTGTTGCGAAACGCTTGCTTCGGTGAAAACGTTGATTAAGATGGTGTAGGAGACCGGGAGGTTGTGAGGCTCTCGAAATTCCCCCGACGTGGGCAAACTGCTACAATCCCCCATGGGGACGGCTGAAGGTAAACACATTCAGCCGGGCTTGCGTCGGCGGGAATGCTCAGCAGGAACGTGGAGGGAGTGGTTATGGCTGCGGAGACGCTGACCCTTCCGGAAAAGAAGACTAAGGAAAAAGACAAGGTCAAACAGCAGCCGCCGTATCATGTCATCCTGCTCAACGACGATGACCATACCTTCGACTACGTGATCCACATGATGCAGACACTGTTTGGTTATCCGCGGGAAAAGGGGTATCAAATTGCCCTGGAAGTGCACACCCGGGGAAAGGCCATTGTGTTGACGACGACCAAGGAGCACGCCGAACTGAAGCGGGACCAGATTCACGCTTTCGGGCCGGACCCGCTGTTGCCGCGATCCAAAGGCTCGATGTCGGCGATTATTGAGCCGGCGGAGTGACTTCCGGTGTAGGGACTTCGACCCAACAGCGTTGGCGGTGGCTTTGCCAAATCGCTTCACAAAGTAGTATCTCGCGGTGGCCATCCACGAATGTGGGGAACGGCTCCGCGGGCGACGATGGGCTAACGGCCCCCGCTCCCGGTTTGGGTGGACCGCTGGCGATGGCACGGTAAATAGCCCGAAACAGTTGCTTGAACGTATCCGGGAATCCTTCATTGTGTCCGCCGGGATAGTCGGCAAAGACGCGCGCTGCCGGCGACAGTAAGCTGGGATCACGCAGCAGCAGTTGATTCGGTTGGTCGCGGTAACCGAGCCACATTTCATTGGGACGTTCGCTATCCCAGGCCAGTGCCATTCGCTGGCCGGCAATCTCCCAGCGCAAGCGATTTTTTGCACCGGCGGTTACCTGCGAAACGATGACCACGCCGGGCGTGCCGTCGGCAAACCGCAACAACACCGCGCCGTAATCTTCGGTGTCAATGGGCACCTCTACCATCGGTTGGGCGGTCTGGAGCTTGCTTTGAAAAGTCTCGGTGGAACCGATCGGCTTATAACGTTTGGGCCAGATGGTGCGCAGCTCGGCACAGACAGCAGTGATCGGCTGACCGAGAATAAAGCTCACCAGGTCAAGCCAGTGCGTACCGATATCTCCGATCGCCCGCACCGGGCCGCCTTCGTTGGCCAGCACTCGCCAGTTGTAGTCACTGGGATAAAGTAACCAGTCCTGCTGGTACGACCCGACCACGTGAAACACACGCCCCAGCTGACCTTCGGCTAGGCGGGCCCGTGCTTCCAGGCAAAGCGGATAGAAACGAATGTTGTAGCACACGGCGCAAACCTTGCCACTGGCACTGGCCAGACGCACCAGTTCGGCACTTTCCTGGGAGTTCATGGCCAGCGGCTTTTCGCAGACGACATGTTTGCCGGCGGCCAGAGCCCGACGCGCCTGTTCATAGTGGAACCGATTCGGTGAGGTGATATGGACAACCTCCACCTGCGGGTCGGCGAGAAGTTCGTCGAGCGAGGCGTAGGCTTTTTCCAGATGGAGGCGTTGAGCGGCCGCCTGGCTTTTCTCGGGAGTCGAACCCAGGATGCCACGCACAGGCAATCCCAGGCGACGCAGGGCTTCGACATGCACGGGCGCGATGAAACCTGTACCGATTATTGCTGCCGTAGCCACGGCCCATCTCCTGAATTTCCCGCATAGGTCCTGCCCGGGCCGCACCTTGGCCCGTTCCGCGTTAGAATACAGATAGAAATCTCGCTGCCCAACCCTTTTATGAAGGAGAACGCTATGCGTCCGATTCTGCAGACGATCGTGCTGGCAACCGTGTTGGCATTGGCCAGCGTCGAAGCTGCCTCCGCCCAACAGGTGATAGTCGGCGTTCGCACGGGAGGTGTCGGGGTTTATTACGGCCCAGCTTACCGTCGCTACTGGTGGGAGTATTCCACCTATCCGTATGGTTACGTTCCGTATCGTGTCGGAGTTTACGTCGGACCCCGCTACGACCCCTACTGGGGCGAACCGTATTACGGATATTATCCCTACCTCTATCCGCGTTATGTTTACCCGGTGGTGCCGATTTCGCCGCCGAGTCGTGCCGAGTATTACGTGGTTCCGCCAGCCTACGCGCCGGCAGCGCCCAATGGCCAGCTGGCACCGCCGCGCCTCGCCACTCCCGGTAACACTGCCGAAGTCACCATCCTATTGCCGGTCGCCGATGCCGAGGTTACGGTGGACGATTATCAAGTGCGCACCAGTGGCACTCGCCGTCTCCTCGAATCCCCGGAACTGCAACCCGGCAAGACTTACACCTACACGATCACGGCGACGTGGAAAGAGGGCGAACAAACCGTCCGGCAGACGCGGCAGGTAACCGTCCAGGCGGGTTCGCGCGTCGTCGTGGACTTCACCCGCCCCGCGCCGGGAGAGAATTGACTTGCGCATTTACCCCCTCAACTCATGCCCGCACCTGGATGCAAGCGGAAAATTCGCACTCCTGGAGAATCGTGTAACGAAACCGCAACTTCCCTGTGGGAGATTCCCTGCCCCTTGTGTTCCTATCCCGGATGGGAACCGGCTAACTCGGACTTCCAGGATTGAAAAAATAAAACGGGGCACGACCTGGGTCGCGCCCCGCGCAAAATGCGCCGTCGGTTATTTGCCAAGCCAGGAATTACAGTAGTCGCAGCGCCTCCAGAATCCGACCACCGGGCAGTTGACCGGTTTGCGCACTGCTGCCGCTGACCTTGGAAGTCGCTACGTCAGCTGCCGCTCAACGTGCCGGACGATTCACCGGTCTGGAATCGGCAGCGGTAGCCCCAACCCCGCCGCGATAGGGCGAGGTTGTGCAGCCATCAGCAAACGAGACACCCAGAGCCGAGTATCCGCAGAGCGGCTTAGATGTCGAAATAGAGCACGAATTCGTACGGATGTGGCCGGAGCCGAACCGCATCCGCTTCGCGCTCGGTCTTGTACCAGATCCAGGTGTCGATCACGTCGAGAGTGAAGACGTCGCCACGCAGCAGGAATTCATGGTCGGCCCGCAGTGCCTTCAAAGCTTCTTCTAGGGACCCAGGCGTCTTGGGGACCTTGGCCAACTCTTCCGGCTCCAGATCGTAAATGTCCTTGTCGAGTGGTTCACCGGGATGGATTTTGTTCTGGATGCCATCGAGCATGGCCATGAGCATGGCGGCGAAAGTCAGGTACGGATTGGAGCTGCCGTCGGGACAACGGAACTCCAGACGCTTCGCCTTGGGGCTAGGGCTATAGACGGGGATACGTATTGCCGCGGAGCGGTTGCGTCGGCTATAGGCGAGATTGACCGGAGCTTCGTAACCCGGCACTAGGCGCTTGTAACTGTTGGTAGTCGGGTTGGTGAACGCGCACAGAGCCGGCGCATGTTTGAGCAATCCACCGATGGCGTACAAGCCGATATCGCTGAACCCGGCGTAACCGGAACCGGCAAAAAGATTGACGCCATTCTTCCACAAGCTGGTGTGCACATGCATACCGGAACCGTTGTCGCCGAAGATCGGCTTGGGCATAAACGTTGCTGTCTTGCCGTATTTGCGAGCCACATTCTTGACGATATACTTGTACTTGAGCACGTTGTCCGCCATCTGGACGAGCGGGGCGTATTTCATGTCAATTTCGCCCTGACCGCCGGTGGCTACTTCGTGATGCTGCGCTTCGATGGGCACGCCGCATTGAATGAGCGTCAGCATCATCTCGGTACGAATGTCCTGCAGATGGTCGGACGGCGGAACCGGGAAGTAGCCCTCTTTGTAGCGCAGTTTGTAACCGAGGTTGGGCTTCTCATCGCGGCCAGTGTTCCAGGCACCTTCGATCGAGTCAATGTAATAGTACCCGCAGTTCTGCGTCTGGTCGTAACGAATATCGTCGAAGATGAAGAATTCCAATTCCGGGCCGAAATAGGCGACGTCAGCGATACCCGTGGATTTCATGTAGTTGACGGCTTTACGGGCGATATTCCGCGGGTCGCGCGTGTAGTCCTCACGGGTCAAGGGATCCTGGATGTTGCAAATCATGGTGAGCGTAGGCACTTTGGTGAACGGGTCAATGAAAGCCGTTTCCGGCTGTGGAATGACCAGCATGTCCGACTCGTTGATAGCTTGCCAGCCGCGAATCGAAGAGCCATCGAAACCCAATCCCTCCTCGAACACCGCTTCGTCCAGGGCATCCGCCGGGATGGTGAAATGCTGCCACATACCGGGGAAGTCCATGAACCGCAAATCCACCGCCTGGATTTGCCTTTCCTTGATCAGAGCCAGCACTTCTTTCGGTTTCACAGAAGTTATCTCCTTCTGGGTCGCTCAATGGGAGAAATCTCCCAGGGGCCCACCCGCTTGTCCACCTGGGAAGGTTACGCTCTACCTTAGCAAAAACAATACCAAAGTCCACCCGAAAATCGGCAAATTCCTTAATTCGCAAGTATTTGCAACATCCAAACTTGTGGCAATAATTTCACAAGCAATACCGCTAGGGCAGGATGAGCTCTGTCCATAGCCGAGGCATTTTGCTCGCACTTCGGGCAAACTGGCCAAAAGACCGGAGAAAGACCGCAATGAGCGATTACTGCGTGCGACCAGCTGACGGCAGCGATCTGGACACGCTGGTACGTTTCAATCTGGCACTGGCGCGGGAATCCGAAGGCCGCGTACTCAACGAATCCGTGCTCCGCGCCGGAGTGGCGGCTTTGCTGGCCGACAGGGACAAAGGTCGCTACTTTGTTGCCCACACCGATTCGCAGACCGTCGGTCAACTTCTGGTCACGTACGAATGGAGCGATTGGCGTAACGGGTGGTTCTGGTGGCTGCAAAGCGTGTATGTTCGGCCAGAGCATCGGCGGCGTGGTGTGCTCCGAGTGCTGGTCAACTACGTACTGAATCTGGCTCGAGCAAACGGACGAGTCATCGGCTTGCGGTTGTATGTGGAGTCGGCTAACCTTCTGGCGCAGGAGGTTTATCGGCGTCTGGGATTTGAAGCCACAGGTTATCGCGTCATGGAATGCACGCCGCTGCCTCACCCCGCTTGCAATCCGTAATCCGGGAAGTAGTATCAATACTAGGGCCTAGCCTTTTGGCTATGCTATCACGGCCGCAACGCTGCTACTGCAGCACCGTCCCACTGCTAGACACGATGCAGGCACGGCTTCATAAGCTAACCACAAAGGCACGAAGGGGATACTGAATTTTCTTCGCGTCCCGGCGTGCCAGTGGTTTGAGTGCTTTGAGTTCGAACCAGGCTGGCTCAGCACAAACCAGTGTCCGAGGGTGAAATTTGTCATATCCGACAAGTGTGTGGCGTAATGTCTGAAAGAAGGCAAACCAGAACACAGGAGCCGATGCCATGTCCAATCCATCCGGAACCCCAGAGTGGCTAGAGCAGCACGTTCGATCCGGGGGTGCTAATCCGCCGAAGCAGTCCGAGGAAAACAATCCTGCGAGCAAAGTATCGGGAGGCGAAACGTCCGCCGGCCCGCCGATTCGTATCGCCGGTGAACGGAAGTCTCCTCCGGTGCAGCCGGTGCTGGGTGCGGAAGTCACGCGAGTTCCCCGGGTACGCTACTATCGAAAGGCATTTACGTGGCGAGTGTATCCGCTGGTGGTGCGGCTGACCGACCAGCAGGGAAAGCCCGACGCGGCATTGCCTCAAGGAACCGAGGTGGAAGTGCGGCCTTTCTTGCCGGGAACGGAAGTCTGGCCAAGAACACAAACCCTGGGCGGTCGCCAGCAGGTAGCGCGATTCTGGGTAATGCCCGTGGCCGAGGGACGATTACCGGACGGCCATGTCGTCATCCAGAGCCGTTGCGGTCAGCCACAGTCCATTCCGCTGCCCATGCGGGTCAAAACCGGTCGGGGCTGGTTATTCCGGCTATGCATCTGGTTGACAATTCTGCTCCCGATTGCTTTCTTCATTCTCCGTTGTCTGCCCGTGGATTACCAGCATCTGCGTTACACCATCGTGGACGAGGAAGGCCACGAGTTTACCCATCACGGTCGCTTCGCCCTCGAGGCATGGTTGAACCGGCATTACCGCCAGGCCGAGATCGTGAGTGCCGACGCCCGTAGCGTGCAGAACTGGCTGGCCATCCTGCTATACCAGGCGAAAGATGTTCTGCTGTCGGCCTACGACGTGTACGAAATGCTGCTGCAAGACAACATGCTCACCGAACCAGCGGTGCTGGCCGTGATGCTCTTCATCACGATGGTCGTCGCCTGGCTGACCGGCCCAAAATGCCGCAATCGCGTCGGTGAGCCGATCCGACTGACTTCGGGCTGAGATAAGCGCGGATTGGACAACTCTGCCGTGGACATCGCCCGCACCAAGTTTATTGATGTAACCCGGCCAGCACTGCGGATCGGCGAACACTGTTTCTGGGCCGGGATTACAGTTCCCAGAAGGTTCAGCGCAACCGCTCCGGGCTGGTCAACGGTTGTCGGCCAGGAGCACACCGCCGGGCGATGCTTCGCTAGGGCCGAGCACGGCATCACAGCGATCGCAGCCGGCGGCCAGTTGCTGCTGCCGATTCAGATAAATGTCCTCATCCAGACCGCTGCAATGCCGACAACGCTGAAAGCGAACGTGGCCGCTCAGGAATAGCACATTCTGACCGAATCCGCCATGATTGGGGCTGTTCTTGCTCCGCCAGTGTATTGGTTCCTCTTCGCAGCGTGGTGGCCGATCTCCGAGCACCGGCAGCCCGCCTTCATCTTCCAGGCGCAAACCGTGGAGTCGGCCATGGTCGTCCCGGTAACCAAGATGATAAGCATAACAGCCGCCCAATTGCCGACATGCCTCGCGATAGAGCTGCCGGGCGTCGTCGTCGGACTCGGCCCAGCGGCGCAGGACGTCCGCTGTTATGCTTTTGGTCAGTTCTGTCTTGTCCATAAGCGGCGGAGATAAACGTGAGGCAGCGGAAGCCCCGGCCAGTTTTCGCCGATTGGCGGGGCAGACCATCGAGATGCGTTCATCCCAGGTCTGCTCTTCCCGGAGCATCACGACGAACATCCCCGCAAACGCCAGCGGTCCGCGTTCTGGGATGGTCGGCAAACAGCCGCCGTGGTTGTCGGCATGGCATTTGAGCGCGGTATGCAGCAACCGCAGGTTATCCTGACAAGCGACAATCTCCTGCCGATATCGCGCTTGCAAGACCGCCGGGGGAACCAGAGCGGCCAAGAAAGCCAGCACGCCAACCACCACCAGCATGTCCACCCAGCGTCCACGCGAACTCAGCAATGCTCCTTCCCGACTCCCAACCGGGACAGTAACGCCTGCTCTTGCCGCAATGCCTTCTTCCGCGCCGACCATCGACTGCTGCCGACGCGAAATTTCCAAAGCGACGATCCGGCGGAGGGTGCGATACGACAACTCGCCTGGGGGATCGTTTTCGTTCAAGGCCAGCGCCTGTAACCAGGCTCGCAGGCGCGAGAGTTGGTCACGTGCAGCAGCAGACTGCGCCAACCAGGATTCCACCGCAGCCCGCTCGGCATCTTCCAGCAAATCCAGGACGTAGCCAATCAGATCCGGTTCGCTCATGGTGGTTGGGAATCCCGATTCGGTGAGGTGTCGGAAGACTTCCTGGGTGGTTGCGATTCCGGCGCCAGGCTCTCACGGAGCAGTTCGTGGAGTCGGCGCAGGGCCACATGAAGACGGGATTTTACTGTACCCAGCGGAATACCGAGAATTTCGGCGATCTGGCTGTATTTCAGGCCGCGATAGTATGCAAGCAGCACGACGGCTCGCATCGGTTCGGGCAGTTGCAGCAGGGCACGCTGCACCAGTTCGGCCCGCTCCTTGGCTTCCAGGTTCAGAAAAGGTTCCTGGCCCTGGCTCTCGAGCAATTCCAGCAGTGATCCGCCGCTTCCCTCACCGCCAGACTCCTGGGTACGGTCAAGGCTGACCGCATGTCGGCGTCCGGCACGACGCAGAGCATCTACAGCCAGGTTTGTTGCCAGGGTATATAGCCAAGGGCGCACTGCCCGCCCGCGTTCGTACTGATGGGCCTTCTGGTAAAGTTGCAGGAAAGTGCTTTGGAAGATGTCCTCGGCCAGTGTGGCGTCGCCGACCAGACGTCGCAGGTAGCCGTACAGTTCCTTTTCGTAGCGACGGAGCAATTCGCCCAGGGCGTCCTTGTGCCCTTTCTGCAATCGGGCCATCAGCTCTTCGTCGCTGAGTTGCTGCCAATCCTGCCGAGCAGACACTGGCCACTCTTACCTACGCTGGTTAGGAATCGAAAGTTCACTGCGAGGATGCCGGCGCTGTCGCTGACCCGCCCGAGCACGGCAGGGTTACACCAACCGATCCCGAGCACAAGAGCGGGCTTGTACCGGTCGATTCTCAGGGTTCGGAAGACGATTCCGGTGTGGTTTCGCCAGACCAGTTTTGCTGTAGCGTCCGCAGCAGTTGTGCATAACGTTCGCCGTATGCCAGTATCGTGGCGCGGCGACTGTGCGGGCCGGTAATTTCGAGGATGATTTCCAGGCGTTCCCCGGGCAGCACCGGCCGAACCCGGTCGGCCCATTCGATCAGACAGACGCCTTCCCCGCGGAAATACTCGTGCACCCCCAGGTCCGCAAAATCCTGCAGTCGGTTCAGCCGGTAGGTGTCGAAGTGGTAAATGGGCAATCGGCCTTCGTATTCCTGGATGAGAATGAAGGTCGGGCTGTTGACGAGCCGGCTGTCGGGAGTGCCCAATGCTTCGGCCAGAGCACGCACCAAAAAGGTCTTGCCCGAACCCAGTTCGCCCACCAGACCAATCACTGCCCCAGGAAACAGACCGTTTGCCAACTGCTGGGCCAGCGCACGCGTTGCGTTCTCGTCCGGCAATGCACAGCTCCACTGCAAAGGCACCCGGCTGTCGCACAGCGCAGTCATGGCATGTTTATTTTAGTCGAACCTCCTATCGTGGGCTTCCGCTCGCCTGGCGCCGCGTGCGATCGCTGTCCCAATCGGTACCCGTGGCTGCCTCGGCGGGGTAGGACACGGACTGATCGGCTGGCAGTGCCGCTCAGGTTGTAAACAGCTCGCTTTGTTGCGTGCTGGCCAGGCACAGCCGCAATCGCCGCAGACCGGTCAGGCGTTGCCAGGGACGCAACGCCGACTGGAAATCCTCGGGCGAGCGTAAGGCGGATTCCGGAACCACCCACACAATTTCCAAATCGTCGTAGCCGCGGCCATAATATCGCCACCAGACTCGCAATCGTGCCAGGTCCTCTTCGCTGGCGATGCCCCAATTGCTTGCAGGGATAGCGGCTTCGGTAATAGGAGCGGCGGGTATAAGCCCAGCGTGGCTAGCAGGTGCATTGGGCGGAAGCCACAGAGGCGAAGGCGAGACCAACCAACACTCCGGCCCGGTCTCGCGAAGGCTTTCCCGCCAACTCCGTCGTACACTCGCCAACACTTCTCCCAGCCAGCGCCAGCCTTCCGGTACATTGAACCAGGCCGCACTCACTCGCTCTAACCCCGTCAGATAAACCGCGACCGGGGCATTTTCGGCAAGAAAGGAGTTGGCGAATCGCCGCAAGCGATGGCGTAACCGCTCGCGCCATTGCCGGGATCCCCAGGCTACTAGGCGGATCAATCCCGTTAGCCGGCGGACCAACGTTTCCGGCTCAGCAATTTCGTAGCGTTCCGCCAGCCGCACCACATTTATTGCGACCACCGTCAGCACGGCCTCACCGGGTGGGAGTGCCCGACGGCGAGAATCCCGCAACGAGTTCCGGAAGCTGCCCGTGGTGCGGCGTGGGGAACTGCTCCAGGTGATGCTCAACTTGCCGCTGGCCACCGCCCGCTGGAATTGTCTCCAACTACGCCAGCCCTCGCCGAGGTCGTTTGGGCCGACCAAGTGCCAGATCAGTTCGATGTCCTCGCCGCCCAGCCAGGGTAATAGCGACTCCAGCAGTGCTGCGCGAATGCTGGCCAACCGATTTTCCCAGTCCCCGGTGTTATCTACGGGAAACAACTGCGTCTCTTCCGAATCCCCTGGCCGTGCGGCGAGGGTATTGGCGTGCAGCACCAGTTTCAGGCCGGTGTAGCGGGCCGCCAGGATCAACTCTCGCACCAATGCCGGCACTTCGCCGATACGCACACCGGCTTGCGCCAACTCGCATTCCGGTGAGCAAAACCATGCTGCCTGACCTATCCACCAGCGCAATCTTTCCAAGTGTTCGAACAACCCGCGAACGCCCCCCGGCATCGCGGCGGCAAGCTCCGTTTGGATTAGCGTGTCACCAGCGGGCAACTCCCCGTGGCCTGACGGTCGCCAAAGCGGTAACAGAGGCACCCGCGCGGCCGAAACTTCCCACGGATGTGCGATCCCATGCCAGAGCAGACAGCCCTGTCGGTGCAATTCCACCAGCGGATCGGGCAGATAGTGGGCGAGCATCTCTTCGGCGAGCTTTTCTTCTGCTTGCCGACGCGCAGAGCGCCAGCTCCAGCCGGGCGCCCCGACTAACGGGTTTAAACCTGCCTGGGCAAAAGGCACATGCGGTTCGGCGTGGCTGCCGCGCTCGGGCGAAGCAGAGGCCAAGGATACTGCCGGGCAGGCTGGAATCGCCAAACGCAGTAACGCCTCCGACCAGGTCGGTTGGCCGAAAGCACGCAGCAGGCTCGCTACTCGCTCACGCAATTCCGCCAGGCCGAGCGGCGTACGTTCCGGCCAGTCTTGCTGCAACAACTCCCAGACACTGGTCGCGACTTCCTGAGCCACAAATGGGTCCGTTACCCCGGCCTGTCGGGCAGCCGTGTGAATCCAGCTGCACAGCGTCAGCGGTTCGAACGCCAGCCACTGCCCCGTCGGCGTAACCAGCCAGCGCTCGCTTCGCCGACTCCCGCTTTCCCCGGTCATCGCTTGCGGCCCAGCATCGGTTCCACTTCTTCAACAAAATCGCTGACATCCTTGAACTCACGGTATACCGAAGCGAATCGGATATACGCCACCTGATCGAGTTCCCGCAGGTACTTCATCACCAACTCGCCAATGACCCGCGAGGGCACTTCGCGGTCGAATCGCCTATAAATTTCCTCTTCGACCTGGTGCACCACCTGTTCGAGCTGGTCCTGGCTCAACGGCCGCTTGTAACACGCTTTCTCCAATCCGCGGAGAATCTTGGTGCGGTCGAAGGGTTCTCGGCTCTGGTCTTTTTTGATGACGTGCAGCGGATTTTCCTCCATCGTCTCCACCGACCAGACCCGCCGACCGCATCGGGAACATCGCCGCCTTCGCCGGATCGGAAATCCGCCATTGCACGTCCGGGTATCGGTTACTGCAAAATTGCCCCGCCGACAGAATGGACACTTCATGGCTGACCCTCGCTGCCTACATCCGCCGCTATTGTAATCCCAACGGAATCCGGCCGAAAGACCGCCACCGCAACACACCAGCGCAAGCCGGTATTTCCCAGCGAACCTCAAAAACCCGTTATCCGGATCGGATTCGCTCCGTTCCCAGTCGCGCCCAGCGCTATCCGTCCCCGCGCCAAGCACCAAGAGCGGCGGGCGTCAGCCCGCCGTGGATTCGGGAATCGCGCCTGCGAGGACAATTCCGCACAGATTCGCACACGTTCGTCCGCGGATAACCAGGAGCGGCGGGCGTCAGCCCGCCGTGGATTCGGGAACCGCGCCTGCGAGGACAATCCGCACACATTCGCACACGATCGCCGCGCCAATCACCAAGAGCGGCGAGCGTGAGCCCGCCGTGGATTCGGGAGACGCACTTGCAAAGGCGCTAGCGGCACTCTTCGGAAGACTGTCGCCGGTGCGCTCGCGAACGCCGTTGCAGTCGCGTTCGTGTAACCACGAGGGGCTTACGCCCCCCGTTCTTGTTCGCGCGAGTTCGCCCACCGGCACAATTGCCACTTTTACGATGCACAAACGCACACACCAGGAGCGGCGGGCGTCAGCCCGCCGTGTGTCGGGAAGCGCACGTGCAACGGCGTGACGCACTTGTTCGGGAGACTGCCGACGGTGCGCTGACGAGCGTCGGTGCAATCGCGGTGGCGCAAGCACGGGGGGCTTACGCCCCCCGCTCTTGGTGCACATGCGTTCGTACATCGCAAAAGTCGCATTCCCTTGCGAGTGCGTTGCCCAATCGCCACGGCGGGCTTACGCCCCCCGCTCTTGGCACCGAATGCGTTGTCGGGCTGCGGACAGGTACGGAATTGCGGTCGCAGGTAGGCTCAACGACGCACGGTCCCGACAGAGCTGACAGTCACCCGGTGTCAGTAGAGAATTGCCATCGCAAGTAGGCTCAACGACGCACGGCGGGCTTACACCCCCCGCTCTATGCTAGCCGCTGTACGGGAATCGGGGCCTCACCGGCAGCGTAGCTGCGTAGCTGCCGATTTTCAGGCGCAGCACATTCCCAGAGCGCCGGTCGAATTGAGCCGTGCGACTTCAGCCACAGCGAATTGCCAAATCGGCAGCCGACTTTACGGGAAGCTCACAATAACCGACGGGACACCAAAGATGTTAAAAAGGTCCCAAAATGTGTCGGTCCCCGGGCCGCCATCGAAGAAGGTGGAACCGAACGTCGAGTCCATGACATCCAGTAAGTCATCGCCCACGCCCAGCAGGACGGTGGCCGATGTTTGCACGGTAATCCCGTGTCCCTGGACGAAGTCGTTGCCCACGCCGGTGTCCACCACCAGCTTCTTGAAGGTACTGATGAGAGCGGACAGCGTATCGTCGCCGGCCTGCCCCTGGAACTCGAAAGTACCGCCCACCGTGGTATTACCAGCAATAGAGACAGTGTCGTCGCCGGCTCCGCCCAGAATACGCAGGGACTTGTTGAAACTGTTGGGCCCGGGCCCTTCGTCAAAGCTACGGAGGTTGTCATTGCCCTGGGCGAGGTCAACCAGCGCCGGACCTGTGAAGGTGTTGCCGCCGCGGAAATTAATGGTATCGTTGCCTGCTCGTGCTCGAATCGTCGTTGACCCGTTGACTATAGTGTTGATAAACGTCAACTCGTCCTTCCCCGCACCCAGGTCCACGCTCAGGTTGCCCTGGACTGCAAGACCAAACAGACCACCTAGGGACACCTCATCGTTGCCCTGGTTCATCTGGATCACGATCGAGTTGACCGAAAACGCTGGAAACCAATCCGAGGATGCCCCATTCACCTGTGTGCCAGAGAGTCCGTCGATAACAACGGAGAGCCCGTCGGGGTCAATAATAATCTGTATCTGTATCTGGTTATCCTGGGCGTCGCCGGTGATGGCCAGCGTGCTACCGCTCAAGACGGCAGCGACATTTCCCGCCGGCGTGCACCGTTCTTCGAGAGACTCGATGAGCAGCCGCATCGGCTTCGTTCTCGCTACACGACTGGACATGCTGTGCCTCCTGTGGTTGGGAAGACCCCCGAATCGTGTCCCGGAGCCGACCCCGCCTCGGCCACCGGCACCGCAGGACTTAGCGCACTGGCCTGCTTTGCCCCGCGGATTTGCGTTTATGATAACAAACGAGCGAATCTGCCGCAAGCGAAAAATTTGTAGAAGGTGAAAATTTTTCCCGATCGGCGTAATTTACGTGGAGTTGCCTGCGCTTGCGCTCGGGCAGTCGAGACCGGGACGTTCTTGACGCACCTGGACGTGGACGGGAAAGGAAAAGTCCAGCTACGAAGCGGGGCTAATTATTCGCGAGACGCTTGCCCTTGCCGTTTACGGATGAGGTCCGTAAATTAGCGGTGGATTAACCCGCCTGAAACGCTGACCTTTCCGGTCAATCCCGCCGACGGGCAAATGCCCGGATATCCTGCCAGAAGAAAGGGGGGCGAAATGTCCTACCGCGTAGTTCAACCCGGCTGCCCGGAGTATGTTGCCCTGGATTCCTGGAGCCGCAGGGAATTTCTTCGCGTCGGCGCCTTGAGTGCGTTTGGACTTTCCCTGCCGCAACTTTTCCGTGCTGAGGCCCATGCTTCATCGTACGGCGAGACGGTTCAGGCTCGGGCGAAGGCGTGTATCCTGGTATTTCTCTCCGGCGGGCCAAGCCATTACGAAACCTTCGATCCGAAGCCGGAGGCGCCGACGGAATACCGCACGATTTTCGGCGTAGCGCAGACACCGATTCCCGGGGTGTACCTGTGCGAACATTTGTCGCGGCTGGCACGCTTGGCGAATCGCTATGCGTTGGTGCGGAGCATGTCGCACAAGTTCACGGGACACTTCGGCGGCCATCGTTACGTGCTGACGGGGCATTTCGCTCCGGGCAATCCGGACCAGCCGGCTCGCCCCGATGACAAGCCGGGACTGGCTTCGTTAGCGGCCAAGTTCCTGGCGCGGCGTAATGTGGCCATGCCGCCTACTTTCATGCTGCCGTGGGTCGCCACTGATCAGGGAAGCGGAGCCAGCGGTGGAATGCTGGCTGGCACGCTCGGCAAACAGTACGATCCGGTGGTCATCGAAGCCGACATGAACTCGCTGAAAGACCCCAACCAGCCACCCATCTTCCGTGTGCCGGAATTCGCCCTGCAGCCCGACGTCAGCCTGCAGCGCTTGGCCGCCCGGCGAAGTTTGCTGCAAATCGTGGATCAGGCCCGGCAACAACTCGCCGAACAGGCCGCGCTCACCGACATGGACGTCTTTTACCGCAAGGCGTTTGAACTGCTCACCTCTAACCAGATTCGCGAAGCGTTCGACCTGGACAAAGAACCGGCCAAACTCCGGGAGGAATACGGCCTGAATGCGTTTGGGCAATCGTGTCTGCTGGCCCGTCGGCTGATCGAACGCCAGGCGCGTTTCGTGCAGATTAATTTCTCCCGCAACGTGACCCAGGACCGCTACGGCTGGGACACGCACAATAAGGGCCGCGACACGCTCAAAGACCATCTCCTGCCCAAACTGGATGCCGGACTCAGCACTTTGCTGACCGACCTGGAGACACGCGGGCTGCTGCAGGAGACGCTGGTGGTGGCGATGGGCGAATTTGGCCGCACCCCTCGCGTCAAGCCGGACGGTGGTCGCGATCACTGGCCGCAATGTTACTCCATTTTGCTGGCCGGCGGCGGCATCCACGGTGGACTGGTCTATGGCAGTTCCGATAAGCACGGAGCGTATCCGGCCAGCGATCCCGTCGAGCCGCGGCAGATCATCCTCACCGTGCTGACCTTGCTGGGCATCCCGACCGCGATCCCCGACCAGCAGGGTCGCGTTGCACCGCTGTTCGACGGCTATCAGCCGGTGGAACGGCTCTATTCGTGAACGCTGGCCTGGAACCGAACGGCATGTCGAGTCCCGCCGAGACGCATCGCTAAGCGGAGCACAGGAGCGGTGGGCGTGAGCCCGCCCTGTGTCGCGCTGACGCACTTGCAAAGGCGCTAGCGCCATTGCTCGGAAGACTGCCGCCCGGCGTGTTGGAGGACGTTGTTGCAATCGCGGTGGCGAAACCACGGGGGGCTTACTCCCCCGCTCTTGTTCGCGCGAGTTCGCCCACCGGCACAATTGCCACTTTTACGATGCACAAACGCACACACCAGCAGCGACGGGCGTCAGCCCGCCGTGGCGAATGGGCAGCGCACTTGCAAAGGCGCTAGCGGCACTCTTCGGAAGACTGTCGCCGGTGCGCTCGCGAACGCCGTTGCAGTCGCGTTCGTGTAACCACGAGGGGCTTACGCCCCCCGTTCTTGTTCGCGCGAGTTCGCCCACCGGCACAATTGCCACTTTTACGATGCACAAACGCACACACCAGGAGCGGCGGGCGTCAGCCCGCCGTGTGTCGGGAAGCGCACGTGCAACGGCGTGACGCACTTGTTCGGGAGACTGCCGCCGGTGCGCTGGCGAGCGTCGGTGCAATCGCGGTGGCGCAAGCACGGGGGGCTTACTCCCCCCGCTCTTGTTCGCGCGAGTTCGCCCACCGGCACAATTGCCACTTTTACGATGCACAAACGCACACACCAGGAGCGGCAGGCGTGAGCCCGCCGTGGTGCGGGTAACGTCTCGGCAAGGATGTACAGTTTGCACGGCTGGCTTACACCAGCCGCTCTTGTGTTGGACGACGCGTGTTCGGTGTAAATGCGCGATTTGCCATGCCGACACGCACGTCCGCAGAAGCGGCTGGGCTTATCGCGCCGCACAAGAAGCACACTGGGACCGACGCGGCCATACTCGGTCACCTGTCGCCGTGCAGCTTTCTCTAGCGTCCTACGCCACTCGGCGCAAATCCCACTTCAGCGTAGTCGCGCTCCTAGCTCGCGTGTTAACAAATCCTGCCCCGCGGCTGAGGAGTCTCCTAGTTCGGCAACTGCAACGATTCGCCGCCTCGTTTGGTGGCTGCCGCTCGGTAAACGTTCAAATCAATCGTGGCTCGAACAAAGCGAATACTAGAATCCGCCATCACGAATTGTGTCCCACCAGTATGTCGGCTGCGGAACGAATAGACGCTCGGCCAATTCGACGGCGCCGGGCCCGGATTTTGCCCTTCCATGCGGTAATTGGGCGGCAACCAGCAAGTCTTGGTCGTGTGGTTCGAGTAGCACCAGCCGCCCGCATGCACATCCAGATCAGGAATCTGCTCACCAATCATGAATGTATTGCTGGTTCCGTCCAGGATGTCCGTAATCGGCATCTTTGTTTCATAGAAAATGTCCATGCGATAAAAGATACCGTTGCCGCGGTCGATACCGTTGCAATCGCCGGTAAGCGGGTCAACATTGTTCTGGTTGTAAGGCGGGTCAGAACCCCACGAGGAACCGCACCAGTTAGACCCTTCGACGCCAGCGTAGTTGGTGAGCCCGAGGTAGTGCCCGATATTAGCGCGATTGTTGAGCGGGCTTTGGGACTTTGCCCGGTCGCTGGGACAGAAAAGCACTTCGATATTGGCCGCCAGGTAATTGGGTGGCGACACCCGGCTGCCGCCGGCTCCCTGGGTGGCCTGATCCAGCGTTACCAGATCGAAATTCCCGCCACCAATCGCAGCAATGGCGTTATAAAGTTGCTGCTGCTCGATGTAGGGCAGCAAGCGCGCTATCCAGCTCCAGAAGGGCTGAGAACTACCGCAGCAACCACCGGCGGCACCAGTTTGCTGGTTGAAATAACCCGTACGCGGCAAGGTCTTGAAATCGCCCTCGTAGTTATGGCAGGCAATCGCCAGTTGACGGAGATTGCTGCCGCAGCGCATGCGGTTACTCGCTTCGCGGACACGCTGGATGGCCGGTAAAAGTAAGGCCATCAACAGCCCGATAATGGCGATGACGACCAGTAGTTCAATGAGCGTAAAGGCACGCCGTCGCATAGCAGTACCCCCCTGCTTTCCGCCGCTGTATCGCGGCTCCGACCCGAATGAGTTCGCGGAGACCGCCCCCGCGAAAATATGCTCGCATGAATATTCAACACCATTTCCGAGCCAGCGGCAATATGCTCGTCACCGTTTTCTCATCGCTTCCAGTAGGTTGGCGAAGCCGCAGTCGTGTAGGCATTGTTGTCCGCGAGGGGATTTGCTGGCCCGTCGGTGGAGCAAGTCAAGCTATTGTGGCAGTTGCAAATTTTCGCCGTTGCGCATCGTGGCCGCGGCGCGATAGGCGGCCAGGTCAACGCTGCTACGCACAAAGCGGATGCTGGAATCAGCCATAGCGAAATTGGCCCCGCCAATATGCCGACTGCGGAACGAATATACGTTCCACCATTGTGTCGGCGCCGGGCCTGGGTTCATCCCCTCCATGCGCCAGTTGAGCGGAATCGAGCAGGTGGCGGTGGCATGATTCGAATAGCCGAAAAACCCCGAGTGAATATCCAGGTCCGGGATACGCTCGCCGATCATGAACGTGTTGCTGGTGCCATCGAGGATGTCGGTGAGCGTGCGTTTTTCCTTGACATCGGAGCGGAAAAACACACCGTTACCGTTATCCAGCCCGTCGCAGCCTCGTGCTGGGTCATTGAAGTTGAATCCGTCGCTCGACCAGCACCAGTTGGAACCCGCCACCCCGCCGTAATTGCACAACGAGCAATAGGCGTTAAAGCCAGTGCCGTATGGGTCGTTGCCGATATTGGCGCGATCGCCTGCCACCCGCTGGCTCTTGGCGCGGTCGCTGGGACAATAGAAGACCTCGACCTGCCAGGTGAGGAAGTTCGGGGGATAAGTGGTGGCGCCGGGTTGTCCCAGAGTGGCATCGCGAATGGTGACCTGTTCCAATTCCTGCAGATTGAACCGGGCCAGCACCTTGTAATAGTCCTGTTCGACGTAGGGCATGATCCGCGCCATCCACGACCACAGCGGCAAAGTTCCACCACTGGTCCAGCCTACCGCCGTTCCATTCGGTTGCAGATAACCGTTGTAAGGCAGGTAGAACCGGTCGTTGTGATAGGTGTGGACGGCGATGACCAGCTGACGCATGTTGCTGCCGCAGCGCATGCGGTTACTCGCTTCGCGGACACGCTGGATGGCCGGTAAAAGTAAGGCCATCAACAGCCCGATAATGGCGATGACGACCAGCAACTCGATCAGCGTAAAGGCCCGACGATAGCAACGCATGGCAGTACCCCCTAATAAGGTTCCCCGGAATACGACCCAGCCCCGGTGCCTAGGTTTCAGTATACCACATCGAGGCAGGGTTCGTCCACTGGTTCATGCAAAATTTTTTGCTTGTCGGGCCAACGAGCCGGTCCGGATAAGGCAACCCGCGTCTGCCAGGTCAAAACTGCAGGTCGAGCCGTTGCAGTCGCGCGACGGTTTCTTGCATGAGGGCGTCTTCTTCCTGTTCATCGCGGGCTTGGTAGGTGACGCTGAAACGCAAGTACGGCCCGGCATCGTCCCAGGGAACGCAGCAGACAGAATGTTCGGTAATCAGGAAATGGGCGAATTCCTCAGCGGTCTCGAAAGTGCGACCGGCAGCACGACGCGGGGACCGCACATAGAGGAAATAGGTGCCCCCGGGCATGCGGGCACGGAAACCGACGCGGTTGAGTGCGTCCACGAGTTTTTGCAGACGGCGGCGATACTTCTGGCGAGTGCGTTGCCAGATTTCATCGTGGTTCAAGGCAACACAAGCGGCGTGCTGGATGGCCATGAATTGGCCGGAATCGCAATTGTCTTTGACATCGGCAAAGGCTTGGACAATTTTCGGATGACCCACCACGAAGCCGATTCGCCAGCCGATCATGTTGTGCCCTTTGGAAAGCGAATGCACTTCGACGCCGACTTCTTTGGCGCCTTCGACCTGCAGGAAACTGAACGGCGGACCGTCATAGGTCAGCAGGATATGGGCGGCGTCCTGAATGACCACGATTTGATTCCGCAGGGCGAATTCAATGACCTCGCGGTAAAAGTCACGGTTAGCCACCGCTCCCGTGGGACTGTTCGGGAAATTGAGCACCAGTAACTTGGCGCGTTTGCGCACGGCCGGCGGAATACTTTTCAGGTCGGGCAGAAAACCATTTTCTTCCAGTAACGGCAGGTTGTACACCTGGCCACCGTAATAGCGGGTATGCGTTCCTGCCACGGGGTAACCTGGCACGGTCATGATGGTGATGTCGCCGGGATTGATGAAACAGGCAGGTAACATGGCCAGCGCCGGCTTGGAGCCGATGCAGTGGTTAACTTCCCGCACCGGGTCAATTTCCACGCCGAAGACCCGCTTCATGAAAGCGGCGGCGGCGTCTTTGAATTCCTGAATGCCGTTATCCGCATAGCCGCGATTCTCCAGCCGATCCACTTCGCGTTTCAGAGCATCGCGGACTATCGGGTCCGCCATGTCGTCGTTTTCGCCGATGCCGAAATCCAGCAGTTTGCGTTCGGGATGAGCCGCCAGAGCAGTCCGCTTGGCCCGCTTGATCTTTTCAAACTTGTAAATGGCCGTACCCTTGCCGTAATTCGCGCCGCCAATGCGTTCGGCGAAAAGCGATTGGAACCAGGGGTCGCTGGCGTTGTGGGCTGGCATAGTTGGACAGCCTCGCGATGGTGTAGTCCCCGGCCGGGCAGCCAGGCCGGTTTGCGCCTGCCGATACGACACGATTCGCTGCCCTGCGATTTTCTTAGGGTAGCACACGCGGACAGTCGTGGCCATTGCTGCGTCGGAATACGCCAGCTACGCGCGGCTGACTTACGCCTTCCCACCCCTAATTGGGCCGCACGACCAGCCCACACTTGCTGCTCCTGGACGTTTCCCGCTTTATCTAACCGGCAAAGTTTGCCGACGAACAGAGTTCTTGGCACGGCGACGCCGTTGGCTCGCTTAGCCAAGTAGGGAAGTTATGAGCTAAGATGGGATGAGGCGGAGAATTGTCGCCGCTGCCGCTTGAAGCTTCGCCCCGCACCAGGAAAGAATTCGCTAGCCAAATGGCTGCTACCTCTGGAGGAAACATCATGCGTATCAGGAGCTGGCTGGTCGGGATAGCGTTGGCCACTCTGCTGAGCAGCGGTTGTGGCTATTGCGAGACGATTCGCTGCTGGCGGATGAATCATCCTATTCTGGGTCGGTTGCCGCCCCGCCCAGCACCGCCGGCGGTGATCGAACCGACGGTTCCGGCGCCGCCACCAGGTCAGTCGCTGTATCCGGCCATTCCCAACGGCCGATGCTGCTCGCCGACGGTAGTCCCGCCGAACGCCGTTGTGCCGAATGGAGCCTATTACGCGCCGCCAACTAATGGCTCCTATTTATCACCGGCAAGTCCGAATTCCGGTCTCCAGCCGACCGTGCCGCGACCGGAGAGTTCGCCGACGCCCGGTTCATCCCTGGCGCCGCTGCCGAGTCCGGGCTGGCGTTCGGCCAGTCCGCCGGCTACCAGCATGCTTCCACCGCAACCGGTTCAACCGGCGGATCACCGTGTCCCGGCTACCAGCAAACCGGACGCTAGGGGAAGCTCGAATCGCCCGCTCGCGGGTACCGACTTGCCTGCTGACATTGCCCGCTGGCAGACTCCGTACGAAGGTGTGGCCAGCGGTCTGTTACCGCAGCGGGAAGGTTGGGACTGGCTTCAGCAGAAGGGATATCGCACGGTGCTGCATTTGAAGCTTCCCGGCCAGGACGACACCGCCATCCGCAACGAGGTAGAACGGCGAAACCTTCGCTATGTCGCTCTGGAAGTTTCGCCGCAGACGTTGCAGCGCGAGTTGGTGCAGCGGTTCAACGAATTGCTAGCGGATCGCTCATTGCAGCCGATTTTCGTGACTGACCGTGATGGCACGATAGCGGGAGCGATTTGGTATCTGCATTACCGACTGGCAGGCAAACTCAGCGAAGAAGAAGCCCGCCGCCGCGCTGTTCAGCATGGCTTGCCGGAAACCGACCCGCGACCGGAAGTGGCCGCCTGGTGGCTTGCCGTGCAAAATGTTCTAAAAAGCAACTGAACTGCGGCCCATGGGCTTGTTCGCCCGTGGAACAAGGGCGGTGCAGGACATGCCAGCAGCGGGGGACTCAGGTATATGGCCTAGCGTCCCCCCACGGGCTTGCATCTGCTGCTGCTTCGTCGCAGTCGCCTCAAGCCGGTCGCGTCATGATAGAAGAAAAGTTCGGCCCGAGCCGACCGCTACTGCCGCCTCTGTACGCGAGTGCTGTTTACACCTTTGCGGATCTGGATGCTCTGGAGGCAGTTTATCGCGGTGAGGCCAGCGGATTCATTTACGCCCGCGACGGACATCCCAACGCCGACTGGCTGGCAGCGGAATTGGTTCGCCTGGAAGGCGGGTCTTGGGCTATCGTTACCGTCTCCGGCATGGCAGCGATTGCCCTGACTTGTGCCGCTACCTTGCAGGCAGGCGATCTGGTCGTGGCCAGCCGACGGTTGTATGGTCGCACCTTGCAACTCCTTAAAGAAGACTTGCCCCGCTGGAACATCCGGGCATTGCTGGTGGACCTGGATGACGAACCCGCACTTCAGCAGGCGCTGGCCCAGCGTCCCAAATGGTTGCTGGTGGAAACGCTGTCCAACCCGACCTTGCGGATAGCCCACCTGCCGCGTCTGGCGCAATGGTGCCGGCAATACGATTGCCCGCTGGTTGTGGACAACACTTTCGCCACGCCCAGCCTGTGCCGACCCCTGCAACGCGGTGCCACCCTGGTCGTGGAAAGCCTGACGAAAATGATCGGCGGCCATAGCCAGGTAACGCTGGGAGCGGTGATCGGAGCCGAGCCGGCCTGGCATGAACGTTTCCGCCGCACCTGCAGCATCTGGGGCTGGACGGGAAACGCTTTCGATTGCTGGCTGGCCAGCTTCGGACTGCATACTCTGGAACTACGGATGCGGCAAGCATCCGCGACTGCCGCCGCACTGGCCGACTGGCTCGCTCAGCTTCCCGGCATTGCGCGGGTCATCTATCCTGGCCGTCCCGACCACCCCGACCATGCCCGGGCGCGGGAACTGTTCGGCCAGCAATTTGGCAACATGCTCAGCCTGGAGCTGGCCGGTGGCCGTGAGGCCGTCAATCTCTTCCTCCGCCGTCAGCACGTGATCCCGCTGGCACCATCCCTGGGCGATGTCCGAACCATCTGCGCTCATCCCGATTCCACTTCGCACCGCTACGCCTCGGCCGAAGAAAAACAACGCGATGGGATTACTCCGGGATTGCTCCGCGTCTCGGTCGGCCTGGAACCGCTGGAAGTTTTGCAATATGCTTTTCTACGCGGTCTGGGCTTAGCCTAACCACACCAGGTTTGCGGATACAATAACTACGCGAGGACGCACAGGAAGTTCGCCCGACTCCGCATGGAGCAGGAACATGAACTGGCGAATCGGAATGGTCGCTGTGGTATTGCTGACGAACACGCTTACTGCTCGGGCACAAGTCGGGGCACGGGATTTTCGCGACCGTGTCCTCGACCATCAGCGGGTCATGTGGCGATTGCAGTTCAACATGGCCCTGCAGACTGCTTACCAGAATCCGTTCGCTCCGGCACTCCCGGCTCTGGGCATGCAACAGATGCAGGCAGCTTACTGGCAGCAATTGAATCGGGCGGGGTATCTACCCCCGCTAACCGCACCGCCACCCGTTTACGCGGCCAGCAGTGGTTACGCCCGACCTACTCGCGACGAACTTCGGCTACTACGGGAAGCCGAGCGATTGAGTTTCCGGGAAGCACCTGGCCTGCGCTGGTTGGAATTGGCTCGGGCAGTTGCCGAGAGTCGTCCGGAACTGGCTCGCGAACTCCTCCGCCGAGCCATCGAAGAAGCTGGCGAAAATTCCACCGTCGCCCAACTCGCCCGTCAGGAGTTAGGCAAGCTGGACGCCCAGCGAAAATAACTTGAACATTCGCCATCGGCCAACTTGCCTGGCTCCGCTGCTGGCATCTATAATCAACCACCAGGACACGAGCACGAGTTGAAAGCGCAGTGGCAGACCTGCGTATCCGCCTTCAACATCAGTGGCCGGCGTCAACCTGGCGTTGTGCCTCAGGATCGGCGGAATGGATAAGCCCGTCGTCTTGTGTTGGCGGACTCGTGTCTTTGGGTCTCGGCGGTCGGCCTAGGGGCAACATGCTACACTGCTGAGCCGATCCGCACGAACTTGCTGATTTTTTCGGAACCACCACTGATCGAGATTTTTGCCATCGGCCAAGGAGAGATTTGTCATGGTCGGCAAACGGGGTAAACGCTTCGTCTTGCGCAAGATAGATATGCAGGAATCGCGCAGTCGCAACGCTCCCCGCAAGTACCACGAACGGGCTCGCCGTGACGCTCGCATGCTGGAGATGCTACGGCAGGGCACCTGGCCCTACACCCGTGCCGTCCGCAACTGGTTGGTGCTCCGCCTGGGCAAGCCGGAACGCCGCATCACTCCCGAAGATGTCCAGCGAATCTTACAATCCGCCTGACCACACCACAAAAACTGGGCTATCGTTGTTCTGTAACATCCTGTTTTCATTTCCCAAACAGGCGGCGTAGATTGCAATCGGAATAAATGCCCGCCGGAGTGTCAAACATGGCATACGCATCGGAACAGCAGCACGGGAACGACCTCAGGCACAGGGGTTGTCTTTCTGATGCTGTAAAAACAGAGGCTGTAACAAGCAGCGTAGCCGCTGGAGAGCTATCCCAAAAGCAGCCGCTTGGCATGCAACTGGCGACTTTGTTAGTGATTGTCGTGCCGCTGCTGGGCATCATAGCAGTACCGTTTCTGGTCTGGGGCTGGGGATTCTACTGGCTCGATTTGATCCTGCTGGTGAGTATGTACCTGCTGACAGCCCTGGGTATCACCGTCGGCTACCATCGCTTGTTTACACACCGCAGTTTTGAGACGTACATGTGCCTGAAAGCGATCCTGGCCATCCTCGGCTCCATGGCACTGGAAGGGCCGTTGCTCAAATGGGTGGCCATGCATCGCCGCCACCACCAACATAGCGACACGCCGCTTGACCCACACACGCCCCACCATCACGGTTCCGGGTTCTGGAGACTGCTCAAGGGTGTATGGCATGCCCACATGGGTTGGTTGTTTCTTCCCGAACCGGCAGGATGGCAGGACTATGTTAGGGATTTGTACAAGAGCACGACCCTGCGTTGGATCAGCAAGCTGTTCCCGATTTGGGCAGTGTTAGGACTAGCACTGCCGGCCTTGATTGGCGGATTGGTGCAGGGCAACTGGCAAGGTGCAGCTACCGGTTTTGTCTGGGGCGGACTGGTCCGCGTGTTTCTGGTGCATCACGTCACCTGGAGCGTGAATTCCGCCTGCCATCTGTGGGGCTGGCAGCCGTTTCGCACCGACGACGAAAGCCGCGACAACCCTGTCTTCGGCGTGCTAGCGCTGGGCGAGGGCTGGCATGCCAGTCATCACGCCTTCCCCACCTCCGCCCGCCACGGTTTGCGCTGGTGGCAACTGGATGTCAGTTATTACCTGATCCGTTTCCTGAGCTGGCTGCATCTAGCCTGGAACATTCGCCTGCCAACTCAGGAACGGATCGCAAGCACTCTCAAATCCGCTGTTCACCAGCAGCAGGCAAACACCGGCGAGGAAGCCGCAAAACGAATCAACACTCACTAGGTCTAAATGGGGCGCTATAAGGTGGCACCCGCAGACGTATTGATTTCACCGAGTCGCAGGGACGAAATTCACTAGCGCGTAGGATTGTTGTGATACCTGGCTCCTGAAAGCCGGCGGATCGTCGCGCCGGCACGTTGGCCACACTGCTGGTTCTTTGCCCATCACTTGGTCCTGAGGCGACGGGTGTTTGCGATATAGCTGGGACGCTAGCCGAACAGCTGGTTGAACAAGGAAGGGTCTATTTGATAGAGGCGCTCAGCGAACTCGTTGACATAGTGCATGTCGGGATAATACCGCTGGCCTCGTACCCGAATTTCGAAATCTGGTCGTTCGACATCTGGTTCAAACAGCACTAACCCGATGCCGAAAAGTAAACACAGCGATTCGAGTCGGCCAGAGTCTTCGAGCGGAATCGCCCGGGGCATAACCACGTAAGATTTAGCGGAGAATAAGCGATAAGCCGCTGCCTGTCCGAATGCAACTACGGGTTGGGTTGGGTCTACCTTGATTTGGGCGGAAACAATCTCGATGTCGAACTTGATCCGATGGGAGGCCAGAGGCTTATACACTCCAACGACGTCAGGTGTTCCCCATTTCTTCTGTAATCCAGCACCGCCCAGGGGCACCGCCACGGTCACTTCTTCGAGTTCGTTGGTAAGCCACTCCGCGAACGATTCATAAAAGGCCTCCTCTTGTGGCAGCTTGCTTGAAGGCGTGACAACAGGTGGCGATGAACCTTCGGCTCTTGCTTGATAGACTCCCCTAATCGGCTTGTGAACCAACTCAGGAAAACGTCTATCCAGGTTCCAAACAGCTGCATGTACTGTATTCTTGGGAGTTTCGGGAGCCTGCTGCAATATCCTCCTGACAAGGTCGCTGAAACGAATGCCGCTGGGCGACTGCTGGATAATCTTGCCAGTTCGCGTATTTGCTGGACGCTGAGTTTCGCCATGGCCGAAAACCTCAGGACTCTTTGCGCAAATGTGTCAGGGACGTTTCCAATTGTATAAGTTTCGAATGCCTCGGCTCACGAACGGCCCCTGGAATATCTGCCTGCGTACCGACTACCAGCTCGAACACGCCCGCCGCCCATCCGATTCCGCCAGTCAGGAACACGCTGAAAACTTTGCCGAAAAATAGGTACAATGCACGTGCAAGTATGCAGGTTTTGGCCTGCCTTGCCCTCTATTTTCAACTGGTGGATGCCTACGGGTCGGTGGATGCAGGTATTGGGAACATCCAACCGAGTTGATTTGCTACGGCCAGCTCATACGGTCGCGTATCCGGTCAAACACCACTGAGTATTATCCCGCCCCACGTCTTCGCTGCGGAAGTTTCCCTAAGGTATCCTGTCCGATGGCGCTGGGTCTTATCCCAGACGGTGGCTTGAGTCGGCGATGAGTGGGCAAATACTGTCCTGGATTGGACAGCACAGCGAACGGGTATTGCCACGGTTCGGGCAGTGAGGCTGCGGAGCCGCCCATGGTCCCGGACACGCGCGATACAATGAGTGGTGCGGCCAATGTCGCCGTAGTGGGACTTGCAGCGGGCAGGTGATCAGCTTGCGCGGTCGCAGGACGCTGTGCTGACACGAGAGGCAGTGCTCGCGTAATCGCGAAAACAAAGGCTACCGGCATGCGGCATTTCGACCTCTCCAGCACTGGCGCCGTGGTGGAAGCGGGAGACACAGCGGACTTAAAATCCGCTCCGCCGCAAGGCGGGTGGGGGTTCGAGTCCCCCCGGCGCCAACTGACACCGATCGGCAGAAGGGAGCCTCGTGGCCAGAGTGCTCTCCCTGAGTGGCGACGAGTTTCGGACATTGACCGCATCGCCTACCGCAGCAGACCGCCACCTTACGACCACGCAAGGAAAGAATTGGCGGCGGATGCGACTGCCGTTGGTCGCGATACGCCAGCGGCGTGGATGGCGGACTAGAAGGCAAAGGAACAGTGATGGCCATGCTCTGGACACAGGTGCTGCTGATGGTGCTGGGGTTATCCCTGGGGGTGTGGGGATTGGTGTGTCTGCTGCAGAGCATGCGCCTGGATGTCAGCGAAGCGGAAGCGGCGAAGTTGCGGGCGGGACGGTGGCGCTGGGTGCTGCTGATGGGGCTGGGCGATATCTTGGTGCTTTTCGCCATTATCTGGATGTTCCTGCGCCCGGAAGGTTGGCGTGAACTCTTCCGACAAAATGGGAATCAGGAAGGGCCGCATTGGCACGACACGGGACGGCTGGAACGCTTGCAACGAGAAGAATTGCCACAAGCGCAGCCGACTGATGATGACCAGAGCCGCTTTGAGTGGCCGGGATGGCGTGGCCCGAATCGCGATGGCATTGTCCGAGAGACCGGCTTGCTTCATCAATGGCCGGAAAGCGGCCTGCGGATCCTCTGGCGGACGCCGATCGGCGGCGGCTATTCATCACCCGTGGTGGCTGGCGGACGCGTCTATGTCATGGATTACCGCAAACCGCAGGAGCGACTCGCCTGTTTCGACGCCAAGGATGGCACCTTTCTGGGCCAATATAGCTGGCAGGTCGAATATCGGGATATTGACACGCGCTGGGGTGGGGATTACGGGCCGCGCGGCACACCCGCGATCGCTGACCACTGCATCTACGCCCTGGGTGCCGATGGCGACCTGGTCTGCTGCCAATTGCAACCCGAAAATGGCAAGTTGCCGGTGCTCTGGCACAAACGCTTATTCCAGGAATTTCCGCCGCAGCTGCCCACCACCTGGTGGGGGCTGAGCATCTCCCCGCTGGTGGTGGACAATTTGGTCATTGTCATCGTCGGTAGCGCGAACGGTGGCGTACTGGCTCTGGACCGAACCACGGGGCAGGTCAAATGGAAAGCATTGCAGGATAAACCGGCTTATAGTTCGCCCGTGTTGGCCACCATGCCGACAGCTCCGCAGGTTCGACAGGTAGTCGTTCTCACCGCCGCTCACATTGCCGGGCTGAACCTCGACACCGGCGAATTGCTCTGGAGTTATCCCTGGACAACCCAATTCGATTGCAACATCGCCACGCCGATCGTCTGCGGCAATTACGTGTTCGTTTCGACGGCCTACGGTCGCGGCAGCGTGCTGTTAGAGATCAGTTGCGACGCCCGTGGCCAATGGCGGGCGGGTGCCGTTTATCAGACCAGGAACTTCCAGAACCATATCGCCACCTCAGTGCGGGTGGGCGATCGGCTTTACGGTTTTCACGGGTACAGCCCGGCGCGGCTTACCTGTTTGAATTTCCGCACTGGTGAGCCGATCTGGGACACGGGCCGCGATGTGGACAAAGGCTGCCTCCTGTATGCTGATGGTCGCCTCATCGTTTTCACCGAAAAGGGGGAACTCGTGCTGGTGGAACCGGGCGAGACCGGCTTTACAATTCGCGGGCGTTTTCGCGTCTTTCCCGACGCCCACAGTACCTGGGCGTTACCCGCGCTGGCCAACGGCCGACTATTTGTACGCAACGATCGCGAACTGGTCTGTGTCAATCTGCGAGAATGAACCAGCACGAGCCCAACGCGCCGGTTACCACGGCGAACTTACGCCCGCCGCTCCCGAATACCACGGCGGACTCCCACTGGCTTCTCCTGAACGTCACGGCGGGCTTACATCCACGGCTCTTGAATACCCCGGCGGACTTACGCCCGCCGCTGTTGAGTCTTCGTATGGTGGCGGAAAATTTGCTACCAACACGAAGCGGTTGTTTTCGTCCCAGAAGTGAATCGGCAAGCCGCGCAGTTGCCGCACCAGCTTCTTATCCACCAGCACGAAAACTGGCCGGGGATAGCGCAGGCGTTCATACAAGTCGGGCAGAGCCTCGTTGCGCCAATGATGCACCAGGTCGCGCTGGGCATGAAAATTCAGTCCCAAGTCGTGCACGTGAAAGGTGATGACCTCCGCCTGGGGATATTGCTGCCAGAGTCGCGCCAGCATCCGCACTGGTTCGTTCCAGAGGCGGTCGGCCTGGGGAATCACGTAATAAACAGCCATCGCATACCAGCCGACCGTGCTGCATACCATGGTTGTCAGAATTGCTGGCACCGAAGCGCTGAGCCGACTCACCCACCAGCACATGGCCAGTATCGCCACCAGCAGCCAGGCCCAGATGCGCACGGCCAGCAGGAATGCGGCATCGCGCACCTCTTCCGGCAAACGGTGGGTCGGCCAGAGTGTGACTGCCAGCGCTGCGGTCAAGCAGATCGGTAGCCCCAGGGCAAACGCCTGGCGCAACCGTTGCCGCAACACCGACGGCTGTTCGCGCATCTGGCAAACCAGCCAGCGGGCCACCAGCAACGCTAACGACGGCATCGCCGGAAACGTGTACGTCCAGACCTTAGTTCGGCTCAGCGAGAAGAAGACGAACACACACGCGATCTGCAGCAACAGCGCCCGCGAAAATGTGCTGCGCCAGCCGCACGTCGCTACATGATCCGCACCGTAACAGCGCAGCGCCGCCATGCCCGAGGAGCGGCTTTCGTGGGCACTGCCCCAGGCATGATGTAAGGCCAACGGCACGGCACCTGTCCAGGGAAATGATAGCGGCAGCAGCAGGGCCAGGTAAAACCAGAGCGGTTGCGGATGCTCGTTGATAACACTGGTAAAGCGTTGCCAGTTTTCGGCCAGGAGGAATTGCCAGGTGAATTCGCCGCCGGTACGCCAGTGCGGCAGAAGGTAACTTGCCAGACCCACCAGCGCCGCCGTCAGTCCAGCCGTCAGCAACAAAAGCAGGTCGCAGCGATTCCGACATCTGCCGGAGTTGCCCAGCTGCGAGGAAGTTTCCCCACACCCCTTGGGTAACGACAAGACATCGTTCCGACCGGTTTCGGGCCAGGACGGGCCGTTCGCCGGATTCCATTGTTGCGTTGGCTCGGGGCATGGAGCAAGCTGGCTGCGCTGGACATAGCTTACCTTCAGGATCAGCGGCACCGCAAGGAACGCGAATAAGAGTACCGCCAGGGGGCCTTTCGCGCTGATGGCCAGCCCCAGTGCCAGACCAGCCCACTGATAGCGGAGAAACCGGGCCGTGAGGGAGCGGGTGTGCCACGCGGACAATATCGCCGCTACACTCGCCTGCAGCCCAGCCACCAGCAACATGTCAATGAGCACCATCCGCGCCAGCAACACAAATTCGAGCATGGTAGCCAACACGAGGACTGCCCAGCGTGCAGTGGTCGCATCCCAGACGGTACGGGCGATACTCCACGTACTCCACAGCGCTACCACTGCCGCTAGTGCCGACGGAACTCGCGCCGCCAGTGCGTTACTGCCGAAAAGGCCCTGACTGATCGCCTGCAGCCAGTACACCAGAAGCGGCTTCTGGAAGCGTGGCTCGGTGTTGTAAACGGGAACGACGAAATCGCCGGTACGCCACATCTGACGCCCCGCCTCAGCATAGCGGATTTCGTCGTCGGTCAGCAAATCATAGCGGGTGGCCCCGAGCAGATAGCCAAGCAACGCCAGGACGCCGATCGTCGCGAGTTCTACACCGGCTACCGCGCGGGTGAACAGTCTGCTGGGCGTCGAGTTCGGTTGGGGTGGTTGCGACGTTAAAGGTGAACCATCCAGCCGACAGGCAACCGGTCGCGACAATGGCTCGCACTGGTCAGGACCGGCAGGTGTTTGCCCGCCGTAGCTTTCAGCATAGCCATGCGAATAGCGACGAGCGGATGGCAAATGGAATTTGGACATAACCACCTTTTGGCAAGGGACAAAATCGGCCAGCGATTATATCGGCAATGCCGATGCCGTAAATGCGAATTGACTCCATCCCGGTTCCCTACGCGGCTAATCCAAAATTCCCCAGATGCTCCGCCTGGCGCCATACCAAGGCAGGCTAATGTCCCACCTCCCAACGAGGCCGAACTTTGCAATAACGCCCAGTCCCGAGGGCCCCACACCAGAGGCGAATCCTCAGGTTGTCCGAGAAAGAGCAGTTGACCGGAATCTGCAGCGGCGGTGCCCAGCCAGCATCGGGCTGCACTTTGCCTCATCACGGGCAGGTCTGGGAGGGACTGACAAACCTGGTGGGCACAGCCAGTACACTGAGGAAACGGTTCTCGCCTGCCGATAAGTTACGATGCGCGACCATCGGCGAGGGAAACCCAGGTGGCTGGTTGACGAAGACGACTGGACGCGCAGGCCGACGGAAAGCCGCTGATCGCCAGCCGCTGTCTATGGACTCCAAACTATTCCGAACAGCTACGCATGTCCGGCAGATGGCGATTGGAGAAGCTGATGCTATTGATTGTGCTGCTGGGAAGCGGCTGCCAACGCGAGGCCGAGGTGGTTCCGGTTCGCGGCACAGTGATGTATCGCGGCCAGCCGTTACGACAGGGCGTGGTAGCTTTCGTCAGCGATCCCCAACGCTCCAGTGACAGCGTTCTGGCGGTTGCCACAATTCAGCCGGACGGCCATTTTTCCCTGCAATGGCAAGAACGGCAGGGACTTCCGCCGGGCTGGTATCGCATCAGCATTCTTTGCCCCAACGACCGCACCTGGCCGGAACGCTATTGCGATCCTCAGCGCTCCGGTCTGGAATTCCAGGTCCTGCCGCAGCGCGACAATACTATTACCATCCGGCTGGAGTGAGATTCACTTACTGGCGGTGGTCAGAACCGGCGAGGCGATGAAGTTCTTGACCAGCTTGCCGTCGTCCACGCTCCAGATGCGGACTTCGCCGTTCCAGGCACCACTGGCGATCCGCGCACCGTCGGGACTGATGGCTAGGGCGAAAACGGCGTCAGTGTGGCCTTCCAGGGAACGAATCTGGGCACCGGTGTCCGGGTTCCAAATGCGCACGGTTTTATCCACCGAGCAGGAAATCAGCAGCGGCTTGTTGGGATGAAAGCGGACTTTTTCGACGAAATCGGCGTGGCCACCGGCCGTGCGAATTTGCTTGGCATCGCTGGCCAGGTTCCAGAATCGGATTTGCCGATCCCGACCGCAACTGATGCCGATCTTGCCGCTCGGATGCACGGTTACGCCGCTGACGTATTCCTGATGGCCTGGGAAGGTGACCAGCGGTTCCTTGGCCGACAGGTCCCAGACCTTGGCGGTTTTATCGCGGCTAGCGGAAAGCAGATATTTGCCATCGGGCGAGAAACATAAGTCAAGCACCCAATCAGCGTGGTTTTCGACGGTCTGTTCGAGCGTCCATTTCTCGGTCTCCCAGATGCGAATCAAACGGTCGCAACCACCGGCGGCAATGCGTTTGCCGTCTTTGCTCACGGCCAGGGCGAGGATTTCGTCGTCGGTTTGCACCAATTCCCGCAAGAGCACCCCGGCCTTGGAGTCTACGCCGTCCAGAAAAGCAATTCCGGCATCCTGTCGAGTGGGGTTGGCGGCGAAGTTATAGACACGGACATCACCTTCCTGACCAGGTCGGCCACCGGCGACGACCAGCGTTTTGCCGTCAGGCAGGAATACGATGCCGTTAGCCCGCTCGGCCCGGGTGCGAATGCGCTTGACCAGTTGCCCGCTTTCCACATCCCAGACGAGCAACTCGAAATATCCGCCGACTACCAACTGCTTGCCATCGGGCGTAAAGGTCAGGGCGCGAATTACCGCCGGGAAGCGATATTGCGCTGGCGGCATCGGCGGATTCCAGCGCTTGCGGAGTTCGACCAGCAAATTGGTTTTCGGTGACGGGCCGTCGAACTTCGCCCCCTCGCGAATCCAGCGTTCGATGATCGCGATCTGCTCATTCGTTAGGCTGCCGCCGGTTTCCTTGGGCGGCATGCGGGGTTCCTTCTGGCCGCTGATGAGCAAATAGAGCGGACTTTCGTCGGGCTTACCGGCCACGACCGATGGGCCACGATCCCCGCCTGTCAGCAATCCCTCGAACGTGGTCATGTCCAGCCGACCTTTGCGCACTTTGGGATCGTGACAGGCGAAACAATTTTCCTTCAAGATCGGGGCCACGTCGTTGAGGAAACTCAAGGGCTGAGCAGGTTTGGTCTGCTGCGCTTGCCCCGAACTAACCAGGCGTAGCGCCCAGAGACAGACCAGCAGCACCGCCAGCAAACTGCACCAGATGCACAGTCGCACACCACGCATGTCAGGAACTCCTTTGGCTTGGGGAAATGTAACCACCAGGACACGAAGTCCAATTCAGCCAAGCCAGCGTGTTGCGCCTTCGTGCCTTGGTGGTTACTTTTTTCTGGCGGGGAAATTAGAAGCCTGCCGTCTGCGTCTTTCGAGAGCCGCGCGGATAGTTGCGGCATTGGCAGGCATGCGGTTGCATACATCGGGCAACACGCAAGGCAGGCTGCCGTAGGTAGGCAAGGTTATTATCGCGAATCCGCATCCCCCGGCCAGATATTGCGACACGGTGGTGCACAAATCACCTGGCCCTTGCCGTTGCCGCGTCGCAATTGCTAGGAAAGTCTAGTCGCCGTCAAGGCTGCGGGACATTGCCTCCGCACCACCGATTCCTGCCTCAACACCGACCTCGAGGGTTGACGCCATGCTGAAGTCTTTTCTGTCTGCCCTGACCCGATGGAAAAAGCGCTGCCGACGGGATGACCATTCCCTCACCTCGGCCCTCTCCCAAAGGGAGAATGGGCGGGCGAGGTGCTCAGCGGAGAGGGAGAATTGGCCGGTGGTGTTGCTGAGGAAGAAGGAAAGCCATCTGGCCCTGCATCAGAGCGGGAGCTGTCTGTTCCAGCGGCGGTTGGCAGTCGGGTTAGCGGTAATCGTGGCAATGCTGATCGGGCTGCAGGTGGTTGGTCAGCAGAAGCCGGGCACTCTCCCGCCTGCGAATCCCCAGTCGCCGATCGTGGCTAGTTATTTCCCGCCGGGTGGACAACGGGGCAAAGAAGTGGAAGTGACCCTGCAGGGCCGCGAATTTACCGATGCACTGGGAGTCTGGGCGACATTTCCCGTGCAAGCCAAGGTGGTTCCCGATGCCAAAGAGCCGGCGTCGCGCTGTGTTCTGCGGCTGACTCTGCCCCAGGATGCACCGCTGGGTGTACACGGACTGCGGCTAGTGACCAGGCGCGGCGTGTCCAATCTGATGCCGTTCTGTGTGGATGACCTGCCCGAAGTGCTGGCGAGCGGCAACAATCGCAGTGCCGAACAGGCCCAGAAGATTCCCGTTCCCTGCGTGGTTTCGGGGCGCGTGGACGCCGAAGCCAGTTACTACTTCCGTTTTTCGTTGCAATCGGGGCAGCGGATTTGTCTGGAAGTACTAGCGCAGCGGATGGGTTCGGCTTTGGATTCGCTGCTGGTGTTGCAAGATGCTTCTGGTCGGCAGGTGGCCTTTTCCGACGATGCCCCTGGGCTCCACCGCGACGCCCGCATTATCTATGTCGCCAAGGAAAGCGGCGAATACACGCTGCAATTGCGGGATGTTCGCTACCAGGGCGGTGGCAATTACACCTATCGTCTGCGGGTCGGCGATTTTCCCTGCGCGACGACGGCCTATCCGTTGGCGGTGAAGCGGGGCAGCCAAGCCCAGGTGAGCTTTGCCGGGCCGTTGCTCGACGGTGTATCGGCGATCTCCATGACGGCTCCTGCCGATCCGGCCACGGTCGCGATGCTCGCTACGCCGCAACGTTCCGGCTCACCGCCTGGTTGGCCGGTCATTGTCGGCCTTTCCGATCTGGACGAAACCATCGAGCAGGAGCCGAACGACGCTCCCGAAAAGGCGCAGCGGCTCCCTGTGCCCGGCGCGGTTCACGGTCGCTTCGACAAACCGGCCGACCGCGACTTTTACCGTTTCGCTGTCAAGAAGGGACAACGGCTGGTTGTCGAGGGACAAAGCTGGGAGTACGGTTCGCCGAGTGCGCTGTATCTGGTCTTGCGCGATACGCAGGGAAAACAACTGGCCAACTCCAATCCCATGCAGGACCCGCCACGCATCGAGTACACCGCCCCTGCGGATTCCGAACTGATCCTGCTGGTCGAACATCTCCACTACGCCGGTGGGCCGGAGGAAACCTACCGCATCGCCATACAACTCGCAGAACCGACCTTTCGCGTGGAAGCGTTGCAGGACCGCGTGGACATTCCCGCTGGCGGTGTTGGTGTCGGTTTCCTGCGGTTGTCGCGCCTCGGTTTCGGCGGCCCTGTACGCATCCAGGTGTCCGCTCCGCAACCGATTCAGGGCGAAGCTGTTCTGAGCGACGAGCAGAATGTCGGGCTATTGTTGCTCAGTGCACCCGCCAACGCACAGCCGGGCGCCTGGCCGATCAAACTCCTGGCCATCGGTAAGACCGAATCGGGCGAGATTACCGTCCCGGTTACCATCCCTGAACCGCTCAGTGCCGCTTTCAACAACGCGCCATTTCCACCTAGGCATCTGCTGACTGCCCACGCCGTCAGCATCACCGAACCGACACCGTTCCGACTTGAAGTCAAATACAATACCGAAAAACTGCCACGCGGTCAGACTGGCCTGGAGGCAGTCGTGCGGGTTGAACGGCAGGCGGGATTTGAAGACGAAGTGCAGGTCTTCGCGGTAGCTCCACCGCCAGCACCGAACCAGCCTGTCGTCCTAGCAGCTCCTGCCAGCAGCAAAATCGCCCGGGGTCAGCAGGAGACGAAGCTGTCGCTGAAATTGCCGAACAATCTGCCCACCGGCCGGCTGCCCCTGGCAATCGTCGGCCAGGCGAAACACGCAGGACGGTCGTATCAAGTTTACGCCCGCGGTACACCGCCAGTGGTTAGCGCCGGGAAATGACTGCTCGTCCGGCACCCTGGGAAATCGCGTAAAATTGATCGGATTGGCAACTCCCAGGGAGCCCGCATCATGACCAGCGAAGAAGTCAGCGTTGTCCGCAACCGCGTTGTGTCTTCGGAACTCGCGGCACGTCCCTGGCTGCGTTTTTATCCACCAGGCGTTCTGCCCTCGCTGACCTATCCCCGCCAGCCTCTGCCGATCTTGCTGGCCCAAGCCGCAGAACAGTTTCCCGACCATCTCGCCTGCACACTGCTTGATCAGCGTGTCAGTTATCGCCAGCTTTACGAACAGGTTTGCCGCGTCGCTCACGGTCTGCGTCACGTCGGGGTAACTCGCGGCACGGCGGTCGGCATTCTTTTGCCGAACTTGCCCGAGTACCTGCTGGCCATGTTTGCCGTCTGGGCCATCGGCGGTCGCGTCGTACAGCTCAGCCCATTGCTTGTGCCGCAGGAATTAGAACGTCTATTGCGGCTGACGGATTGTCGCCACGTGATCGCTCTCGACCTGCTTGTGCCAAAGCTGGCCTCGGCTCTGCAAAGCCAACTCGTGGAGCATATCTTCGTCGTTTCCCTGGCCGAGCGATTGCCTATACTCAAAAGTCTCCTGTACCGTTTCGAGCGGTTACGCAAGCAGGGACATTTTCACCTCGTGGCACACGGTCCGGCTGAGCCGTTCACGCATTTGCTGGATCACGCCCCGCGCGATTCCATCGGCGATCAGGTCGAACTGGACGAAGTGGCGGTGCTTGCACCTACCGGTGGCACGACTGGCTCGCCGAAAATCGTCATGCTCTCGCATCGCAACCTCCTGTGTAATGCCTGGCAATTGCGGGCCTGGAGTCTGGCGCGCGATGGCGAGGAACGTATCCTCGGCGTATTGCCCTTCTTCCACGCCTACGGCCTGACGGTCTGCGCCCTGGCGGGCGTAGCCATGCGGGCCAGCATCCATCTCCATCCGCGTTTCGAGACCCGCGCGACTCTGCAACTGATTGAACGCTGGAAACCCACCATCTTCCCGACCGTTCCCGCCATGTTGGCCGCTCTCAATCGCGTGCTTCGCGCCTGGCCCGAGGACCGACCGCGCCCCGATCTGTCCTGCATTCGCACAGTGATTTCCGGAGCATCGGCCCTCGACCCGGCCGTTCGTGAGGAATTCGCTCGCTACGGGGCCAGGGGAATCATCGAAGGTTACGGCCTGACCGAAGCGGGGCCGGTTACCCATGCCAATCCGCTCGTGCCCGAACACGTCCGACCGGGAACGATCGGCATTCCCTTACCCGACACCGACGCCCGCATTGTGGACCCGATCACCGGCCAAACGGAAATGCCTGTTGGCGAGGTCGGGGAACTGATCGTCCGCGGTCCACAGGTCATGCTCGGCTACTGGCGCAATCCCGACGAAACTGCGCTGGCACTTCGCAACGGCTGGCTTTACACCGGCGATCTCGCCCGCCGCGACGCCGACGGTTATTTCACCATTGTCGACCGCAAACGCGACATCATCAAGACCAGCGGCTTTCTGGTCTACCCCGCAGAAGTGGAAGAAGTGCTATTGCAGTTCCCGCAGGTGGCCGAAGCCGCTGTCGTTGGCGAGCCCGACCCGCAGCGGGGCGAGATGGTCGTCGCCTATGTCGTTCCGCGCAATGGTAACCTCGACCTGCACGCCCTGGAAGCGCACTGTCGCGAACATCTCGCCAAACACAAACGGCCACGCAAATTCCAGGTCGTTTCGCAACTGCCCAAGAACTTCCTTGGCAAAGTGCTCCGCCGTCAGCTGCGTTAGGCCGCCACTTCGCCCTAGGAGCGGCCGTCAGGAGCGGCGAATGGCGGTCTTTGCCGATTCTTTCCTTGGTTGCCGAATTTCTTAGCCATTTTCGCCTTGTTTCAGCTTTGCCCGTTTTGCTATAATGCGACCGTGATCCGGAGTAATTTCTTCTCCGGCCGACAGGAAGTTCGCAACTAGGAGATGCACCCATGGCACGCAAAACCGCTCGCACCTCAGCCAATAAGAAACGCTCCGCTACCAAACCGTCGCGGGCAGCTAGCACGTCGCGTGTCGCCGATGTGGTACGCCGACCAGCAGTTACCTCGCAGCAGATCCGCGAACTCGTTGAAGCCGGCGCTGGCATCGTCCGACTCGCTCCCACCTGGGTTCCCCGATCATTCCTGATGCCGGGCAAACGCTTGAAACTGCATCCCAGCGACTACTACGCCCTCGGTGCCCATCGCGGCGGCATTGACGAACGCTGGTTCGCTTCCACCACTCCCGCCGCCAACGAAGGGGCGCCCTGGGACGAAGGACTTAGTTATATCGTTTATCAAGGCCGCAAATTCGTTACCTTGAAAGAAGCTATCGAACTCGAAGGCCCCTTGTTTATCGGCAAACCGATGTGGGACAAGTATCATCGCTGGCCTGTCTATAGCAAGTTTTTCGATAACCTCGGCCCGATTCCCCATCACATGCATCAGAACAATGAGCAAGCCGCACTCGTCGGCCAGCAGGGTAAACCCGAAGCCTATTATTTTCCACCACAACTCAACAGCATCGGCAATAATTTTCCCTATACATTTTTCGGCCTGGAACCCGGCACCACTAAGGAAGACATCCGCCGATGCTTAGAACGCTGGAACGAAGGCGACAACGGCATTTTGAACTACAGCAAGGCTTACCGATTGCAACCCGGCACCGGCTGGCTTGTTCCTCCCTGTATCCTGCATGCCCCCGGCTCGCTCGTTACTTACGAACCGCAATGGGGCTCCGACGTGTTCGCTATGTATCAATCTATGGTCGAAGGACGCTATGTCCCCTGGGACTTACTTGTCAAGGACGTACCACCCGATAAGCACCACGACTTGGATTACCTAGTTAACCAGCTGGATTGGGAAGCTAATGTCGATCCCTATTTCAAGGATCACCATTACTTAGAGCCGATTCCCGTTGCGGATACTGCCAGCGAGGGATATATAGATCGCTGGGTCGTTTATGGTCGCATTGACGGACAGGAACTCTTCACGGCCAAGGAACTGACTATACAGCCGGGCGTTCGAGTTACCATACGCGACAACGGCGCTTATGGACTAATCACCGTGCAAGGCCGCGGCAAGATCGGTCAATTCGACTTAGAAACCCCGGCCATGATCCGCTTCGGTGAACTCACCGCCGACGAAGTCTTTGTTACCTATGATGCCGCACGAGCCGGTGTCGTCTTTGAAAATACCGGCACCGAACCCCTAGTAACTCTTCGCTATTTCGGTCCCGATACGAATCCCGATGCTCCGAACGTCGGCGATCATAAACGCTTTCGCCGATAATCGCCGCTACGCCATGCATGCAAGCGGAGAAAACTTTAGTAGCGCACGAAATCTGCTATCCGCCTGCACTGGAGCACACGAGCATTCCAGAGGAGGATGTCTATGAAAAAGGTCTCGATCGGTAGCTGGGCCTATGTGCTGGGGCCTTATAAGAACAATCCCGTGGATTTCCACACTGTCCTGCATAAGTTGCAGGATATGGGTTTCGATGGTATCGAATTAGGTGGGTTTCCGCCGCATCCTAATCCCGATCAGTATGACACACCAAAAAAACGCCAGGCATTACGCAAGGAAGTGCAGGATCATGGACTGGAGTTTTCCGGCTTGGCCGCCAACCTCTGGATGCACAAAGTGATCAGTGTTCCTGACAGCGGGCCTTATATAGCCGAATTTGCCCGCAATGTGCTGTTTGCAGAAGACTTAGGCATTGATTTGATCCGCGTGGACACCTTAGAGCCGCCAGATGTCTTTCAGAAAACGGGCATTGACCCGCGTCTGGGCCGCGAACGCATTGTCCGGGCCTGGGATCGCTGCGCCAAAATCGCTGCGGATCGCGGCATGCGCGTTGCCTGGGAGTTTGAGCCCGGCTTCGCGTTCAACAAGCCCTCGGAAATCGTTTCGATAGTGGACGAAGTACGAAGCCTTGGCAACCCGAATTTTGGTGTGCTATTCGATACCAGCCATGCTTATATGGTCAGTGTCATTGGGGCTCGTCAACCCGGCGAGAAGGAAACACTCCGCGGAGGTGTGCTCGAGCTTCTGGAAAAACTCCGGGGCAAGATCACCCATCTGCACTTGATTGATTCCGATGGCACCTGTCATAAGGACGAACAGGGCAACGACGAAACCAGCACCCACGCTCCGTTCGGCAAGGGTTTGATCAATTGGGATGCGGTCATTCCCGCTTTGCTGAATGTTCAGATTCCATCGGATTGGTGGTGTATAGACCTATGCTTCTGGCCGGACGCTTGGACGGTCACTGCCGACTGCAAACGCTTTATTGATACCATGCGCAAAAAATACGCCGCCTGACCAGCGCTATCGCGTCTGTGATCAGCTAAGCAGTCGGCGACGCTCACCGAATGGCCGGAAGCTTCAGGCACCAATAGCAAACGAAATGCCGAGTCCGCAGCGAAGCCAGTGATGTGCTTTCTCATGGGATAACGTAACTTGTCTCTCCTGCTAACGGCTTTGCTGCTTGGGGAAAGGCGAGCCGGAATATCGGTACATAAGCCTACAACTGCATCTGGTGAATTTGACACCACGGGAGTTGTTTTATCTCGGACTCGCAAGCACGGCCCCCTGATGATGTGCCAAATGCTAACCCGGAAGTGTTAGTCGCACTAATCCTCGATAACACGCAACCGCAAACGGTGCGAGATCAAGCAACGGAACGACTAACCAGGATCGTAGCAACTATCGCGCAGCGGCAGGTGACTGGGATTTCTAAAGAAGACGATGATAAATCTTTAGCTGACGATGCGGCACAACACGTTATGATGAAACTATTACAGGGAAAGTTCAATCCTGGCAAAGGGCGATTTGTGGCCTGGGCGACGCAGGTCGCCCGCAACTATCTTCGGGATGAACTCCGCCGACGGCCAAGGGCAGTAAGTAAACTGGGCTTATCCGAGCAACTTATAGAAAAAGTCCACAGCGAGGGCCTTGACGTTCTCGAATGGCTTGGCGGTGATTCGGTAGCAGTTATGCCTGAGGCATCGTCGGTATTCCAACTTCCCTTTTCTGAGGAGGACTTGAACCGGGTGTCCAGTTGGCGACCTTTGCGCGATCGCATCATTATGCTGGTGCTTTCCGGCTTATGGTGTAAGGTACCGGAAAACACGTGGAAGCAATAGGTTCTAGAAGCCGAGTTGCCCTGGCCATTTCCACCAGAGGCAATGCTCCACCTCCATGAGAAAGAACAACGTCTGGCTCCCTTGGCGGAGGCTATGGGTCTGACTCGCAATCATTTATGCGTGATCTGGAATCGGCGATTGAAATGGCTAGTGCAACTCCGCTGCATTCGCGAAGTGGCCGAGGAGCACGGTTATGGCAATTCTATTGATATGGGATGAACTACCTGATCCACGCGACCCAGACGCGCCACGCGGCAAGCGCTGCACCGTCATGCTGTACGAGGAGTGCCTGGCCCATATAGTCCAGCGCCACATCTCCCGCCACGACGGGCCCTGGCGCGAATGGCTGACGCAGGAGCTTTGCGACCGCCTAATCCAGTGGTATTACGGTGAATCAGACTTAGATAATGAAACCCTGCAAAAACTGAATCAGTTGTTCGGTGGGGCACTGCGCGAATCACTAAGTCGTCCGTTGGTATTACTGACACACCTCGGAGCAAGCCGCCATGCCTGGATAGCCATTTTGCCTACTGGGGCCATTTTCGTGCTTAGGTCCAAGTTCAGCGACAGCCGGGCACATCTGGTAACCTGCTATTATCCCGACCGCCCCAATCTTCACCCGCCGCATCGTCGCTGGCGTCATATTGCTCACACCTACCTTTGGCGCTACGCTCCCATTAGGGAACAAGGTGGAGCCAGGCGCTTTTTTATGCCGGAGAACGAAAAAATTCGATTCGTGCAGCCGGAGAACTGGGGCTTCGACATGAGTGCTCGTCCTCCGGTGTGGCGGGGCGCCCTGCCCGACTGGCCAGCCGCGAAAAAGTTGTCACCGAAGACCAAGCAGCACCGTATTAAACTCAGGCAACGACGATGGACGTTGCCCGACTCGTTGGAAGATTCGGAAAACAGCAAGCACACGACCACCACGAAGTAATGTCGCTAAAACCACGCAGATGGTGAATTAGTAAGGGATAAGACTATGTCCGCGGAAATCTTTGCTCGGAACAATGATGTGCTGGCTATCTGCGTCCAGGAGTTGAACGAAATCCTGGCGGAGCAGGAACTGCATGAGATACTGGCCGGCGTTCCGTTGACCCCGGCGCATCAAGCATCGGCGTTACGCGCCGCCATCGCTCTGGGTTACTGCCGGTTGTTCGGCGCGGACCTGGGCGATGAGGACGGCGCCCTGCCCTTACCTATAGCTAAGGCGGCAACAACTGCCCTGCACGACTTGATTGACGATGCTGCCAAACGTGCCCAAACCCTCGCACACGATTGGGACAGCACCGACGAACCCATAGAACGCGATGAGTTGTGCGTTCGTTTACTCCTGGATCGGATGGACATTCACGCCGCCTATATTGCCGTGAATGAGGCCTTGTTAGAGGCGTATGGTGACCAGGAAATTTCGTGGCAGGAATACGATAGCTCGTTGCAGGCATTAACCGAAAAAGTAGAGCAGCTGGACGCGGCATTGCAGCAACCTGAAAACTTAGAAATCCTCAGCACCGTGGCGCACCTCCCGTTGATTGAAAACTGGCGAATTCTTCTGACCGAGGATCATCAGGGGCTGATGCCGTGGTGGCTGAGCGGGTTACTGTCGGAAGTAGCGCAGGTATCTATGCAGGAAGCGCTGAAGCGAATGCCGTCGGCTGGAATCTGGCAAGCAGTAGCCCGGGCAGTTAACGATAAGGAGGAGCGCCAATTAGCGGCTCTGAAACTACTCTTGCTGATGACGTTGCGCGCCCGGGTGGCTGCTGCGCCAGCGGGGCAACCAGTTATCATTCGCTGGGTTTCGCCCGATGGCCAGTACGAGGCCCATTGCGTGCTCGTTCAGGATAAACGGCCGGAACAAATTGAAATAGTATTCATGACCAGAGCAGGCGAACCGGCGCTGCGCTTGAGCAATCAACCGGTCTGGTTAGCCGACTTAGAAAGCAAGATCAGCGCAGAGGGCAAAGCCTGGTTTCCGAGCGATGGTCTCTTGCAGGCGCTCGAATCTGGTAAGCCCCCTTGTTTGGCTGTGGGCAGTTCGCGCGAGGTCTGGGAGGCAGATTTACAATCAATTCCACCGGACTTAGTGGAGGCATTGCACCATGATTCTCCATCGGCTCAGGAAGCCTCCTGATGAGTTGACGCAACACGAATGCCTGTGGCTAACTCAGCGATTGGGAGAATTAGCTTACTGGTGGTTGCGCCCGGAGGTGTTGGCAAAAGCGAATTCAGAGTTGCTAAGGTTCGTGCGCTGGAGTTTAGAATCGTGTCACAACGGTTGCGCCATTCTGTTCGTTCTGAACGATGTCAACCGGTTTCCAGCACTTCGGGAATCGTTTTTGTTACCTCTGGTTTGGACGTGGGAAGCGTCCGATGACTCGCAGTTGCCCGACTGTGTGCGACAACTCGCAGGAAAGATTCGGCAACAACTCTCTGACGCCGGGTCCGAGGATTTCAAGAAAAAGGCCGATTTTTCGCGGTGGGGATTACGACTGGCGGTGCGTATCAGCCATGCTGACATTCTGCATGCACTCGCTGCCGAGTTGCAGTTATCGCCGAGTTCCGGTTGGGGTTGGTTGTGCGCCAGCCTAATTGCTGCGGAACAGATTCGCCAGACTCAGGAAAGCAACACACCATCCTTACGACATGACGTATGGATCACCGCGGAATGGGACGACAGCAGCGGTATAAAAGCAGTCGGTAGCCTCGAAGCGAAAATTCGAGCGGCCAGTTTGCCACAGAGTGGCGTAACGATTTTCTTTGTACCCGAAAGTCAAGTCGAAAGTGCTAAGCAATTCTTGCCAGAGCAATCGCTGCTTATCATTCAAGGCTTGCCACAGGGCAACTCTGATCCGGTGGAAGCATTGCGCCCGTGCTTATTAGAACTGGAAGTGCCGCCTTCACCAAATGCTCCGGAAAGTCACTGGCAAGCGTATTACGAGCGGCTCTTTAGTCGGGATACCGCGCGCGCTAAACAATACTATCGCCAGGCATTACTTCCCCGAGTTATCGAACGGCTCCGGCAGCAATGGCAGGAGAAGAACGGGACCATTTCCCACCTGGTTACCATATTAAGCGATAATCCGGAGTTGGTCCGCATCGCTATTGAGAGCACCGGAGCAAGCCGATGCCTGGTACTGGCAACCAGCAATAAGCAAGCTGCAATGAACGAACTGAATGATTTGCGAGCATCGGCACAACAGCTCTGCGAGGTTATCCCGAGAATATATGCAGACACGGATGAATTGTTGCGAGAGTTAGAGCGGGAAGTCAACGCGTTTATTCAGGGTGTGCCTGCCGAGCTGGTCGGGCTTGATCTGACGCCGGGGACTAAGGAAATGACCTTGACTCTGGCGCTTCGAGTCGCGCAGCCGGGACACCGACTCCTGTATTTGCGGCACGAACGCAAGGGGCAGATGGTGGTGCCCTTTACAGAACAATGGATACTTTATAATCCGCGACGGCCCTAGCGACGAGAGATGGGTTTGGGAAACATAGACACTTAGTCGCGAGGAGATGGACCGTGTCACGGCCCACCATAGCGGGTAACGATTCGTTTTATCCACCCGGCCCATCGGCTGTACCAGACGATCTCATCCGGGTACCCGCCGGTTATAAACGGCAGGTCATCCTGGTGCTTTGTTGTCTGTATTTGTTTGTCCTGGTATATCTCGTGCTTCTGGGTGGCGCCACCTGGCTGGTGTACTGGACCGTTACAGGTCTTCCGTGGATGATGGCAGATGGCCGCGGTGGTGGAGCCCTGTGGTATCTCATAGCTCTTAAAATCCCGGCGATGCTGGGCTCGGTGTTGTTATGGCTGTTTCTGGTTAAGGGCCTGTTTAAACGGCCGCAGCGTTCTCGTGGCACGATGATGGAACTGAAGGAGCAAGAGCATCCTCGCCTGTTTGCCTTTATCCGACGGCTATGTCAGGAGGTAGGCGCGCGATTTCCGAAGCGGATTTATGTTAACCATGAAACCAACGCCGCCGTTTTTTACGACGCTTCCCTCCTGGGGTTGTTCTGGCCAGTGCGGAAAAATCTACTCATCGGCTTAGGACTGGTTAATACGGTGAATCTTTCGGAGTTAAAAGCGGCGTTAGCGCATGAATTCGGGCATTTTTCCCAAAGCGCCGTGAAACTGGGTAGCTACGTCTATACAGTTAATCGCCTGATTCTGGCTATGGTTTATGAGCGAGACCGCTGGGACGATTTCCTGGATGCTTGGAAACGCTGGGATATTCGCGTGAGCTGGATGGCCTATATTCTGGGCTGGTGCACCTGGGCATTGCGAAAGTTGCTGGGCGGATTATTCTATCTCATCAACATAGCAGAGCGGCGTCTAAGCCGGGAAATGGAATTCCATGCGGATAAGGTAGCGGTATCCGTTGCCGGCAGCGAAGCCTTAGTGCGTTGCTTATATAAACTGGAGTCGGGTACCGAATCCCTAGCGGCGGCGATGAGCGACTTGTATTGGGCTAGTGAGCGGCAATTATACAGCCGCGACTTATATTATCACCAAAGCCGGGCATTGGAACGGCTGCGGCGAATCAAAGGTGAGCCCAACTATGGCCTGCCACCCCCGGTGGTGTCCGACCCGGAACGTCGCCAACCACTTTTCCAGCCGGAGCAGCAGAGACCGACCTCGCCGTGGGATACGCATCCGCCGGAGTACCTGCGGGAGCGCCGTGCTTGTCGGCCCTATATAGTGGCCCCGCAGGATGAGCGCTCGCCCTGGATTCTGTTCGGGAGGAATTCTACGGGACTGGCGCAACTGAAGGAAAAAGTCACACGCAAGGTGTATCGCCATATACTGGGAATCAAGACTAGGAACCTGCCGTTACAAGAGCCGCAAATTGTTCAGCAGGAGATTGATGCAGAACAGGAAGCCCTGACGTTCGATCCGAAATATCGAGGTCTTTATGACGATCGTTTTCTCTTTACCGAACACCTGGAGGACTGGGTACAGGAAGCGGAGTCGCAAGGTCTTTCGCCGGAATTGCTGCAACCGCGCTATCGCGAATTGTGGAGCCGGGACTGGCGGCCGGTGTTGCGACAGTGGGGAGAGTTTCTCGGTGAATTATCCACGGTGCGAGCGATAGTAGAGGGCAAGGAACAGCCGGAACATGGCCGATTTCGGGCTCTAGGCCGGGAATGGTCGGTATCGCAAGCCCGCCAGGTGCTAAACCGGCTGGAAACGGAGTTAGGGAGAATTACCGATGAGTTAAAGGAGGTGGATAAGGTAACGTTGCAGTACCATTATGCGATGGCAAGGCAACTGAGTCGCCAGGCTCAGGAAGGCTTGCTCGATTATTACCGCTGGACACGGCGGGTGGAACAATGGGCGGTAGCACTAAGGCAGTGGGCAGCTAGGATTGAAGCGGTCGAGGAAGTCATAACAACGGACCCGGACTTCGTGCGGGCGCACGGTGGTTCTGTGGTCGAGTTATTTACACGCATTCGCCGCGACTTAGAGCCGGTTTATCTGGATATGTACCAGGCCCGCGTCCCGGAATTAGTCGGCCTGAGCAGCCAGCCGCGCGTCAGCGAAATACTGTTTCCCAATGGCGTAGTGCCATTAGAGCCGGCTGAAGAAGTTATGCCGCTGGGAGAATGGTTAGCGAATTTGTCGCAACAGGTATGCAGTGCGTGCCTACGAGCGCAGCGCCTTTATGCGCGTTCGGTCACTACGATCCTGGCTTTGCAAGAAGAGATCCAGCAGCGTTGGCTGCGGCGCCAAGGAGGTACGTCAAGCGGCTAAGCGCATGCCCATATTGTCGCCGCAGCCCATAGCGGTTGTCGTTTCGGAACCCGGCCGCCTGTAGCGGGTTATGGGAAGTTCAGGTAATTGACGGGGCCGGACACGTCTTCTTGTTTGAGCTTGTCCGTGCCGTTACCGCCATCCACAGTGCTGGCCGCAGCGAAGCTGACATCTTCCAGCTTGATGCGGTCGTTGCCGTCGCCCAGTAGGATCGTGGCAGCACCGCTGAATTCGCTTTGTTCAATTTCGACCTTGTCGTTGCCCAGGCCGGTGTCCACGCTGGTAGTGCCGGTTACATGGAGTTCTTCGATGTCCACGTGGTCGTTACCATCGTTGGTCGTGACGGTGACGTTGCCGTCGACGAAAACATCGTCCTCGATTTTAACATGGTCATTACCGGCCCCGCCAGTGACCGACACATTGCCGGTTACCGAAAGCTTCTTGAGCTGAGCATGATCGTTGCCGTTGCCGAGATCGATAGTGAGGTTGCCGGCCAGAGTGCGTCCCCGAACGGTTACGCGGTCGTCGCCGTTGCCGAGGTTGATGACGATGTCATTGACGCCAGCAAAGCTGGTTCCACCGACAATGGTCGTGCCTTTACCTTTGAGAGTAACGTTGCCGTTGTTGATACGCACCTCCAAGTTGTTGGCTAGTGCGTCTCCGGTCAGGGTAAGGGTGCCCGCGGCCAAAGCCGCTGTGACCGTGCCTGCCGGCAAGTCGCGGTCTTCCAGCCGCTCTACGCGTAAAAAAGCGTTCCTGATGGCAGACATGCGCGGACCTCTTTTGCTAGATGCGAGTCCTGAAAGCCAAAGTGCCAATTTTCGTGCTGTGCTCAGCAAGGTCAGGCAGATGAAGCAGATTGGCGATTGCTTCGGCGGACCGGCCAGGCAGCGTCAGGAACGGGCCGATCGCTTTCTGGACTGCCCATGTTCAGCTACGCCATAAAGGCGTACGCTGCGTCCTTTGGAAAAGTTCGGCCAATCGGTCAATCCGACTAAACTGAGTTTATCGGAAAATGGGGAGGTGGCAAGGGGGCTGATAAGATTTTCGTAACGCAGGAAATTTGCTGATACTGCGCAATCCAAATCACTTGCCCGGAATGTCGGCTACCGGGGCTGGTGCTTCCTCTACGTAAATCAGCACGCAAGAAACGTTGTCCTTGCTGTCGCAATCGAGAGCCAGCTTGACCAAGCCCTCGGCAGCCTGCTGGGGGTCTGGATGACCGGAGACGAACTCGGCAAGTTTTTCGTCTTCGACAACGCCAGTCAATCCGTCGGTGCAGAGCAGGAAACGATCGCCGGGTCGCAGATAGACGACTTTGACGTCGGGCCCGTCGGCCACTTCCTTAGTGCCGAGGTATTTCCACAGCCGATTGCGAAAGCGATGCACGCGAGCTTCCTCGGCCGAGATGACGCCGGCCTCGACCAGAGCTTGAGCAATGGAATGATCTACGGTCAGAGCTTCGATTCCGCGGTCGCGAACAAGATAAGCCCGGCTGTCGCCGAGCCAGCTAATGAAAAGGCAATCGTCGCGTAAAAGCGGCAACCAGACGGCCAGGACGATGGTCGTGCCCATATTACTGTACTCGCGCTGAAATTGGCCAAGTTCCATGATCTCCTCGTTGGCACGAAGGGTAGCCTGGCGGATGAGTTGCTTGGCCCGTTCGACATTCTGGACGTCGCGATAACCCTCCTGTAACTCCTGCCAGATAATTTCGGTGGCCATCTCACTGGCTTTTTCACCCGCCAGTTGGCCGCCCATTCCGTCGGCTACAAGGCAGGCCAGCAACTGGCAATGCCCGTCCTGTTGCAACTGATCAACGCGGACGCGGTCTTCGTTGTTTTCGCGGTAATAGCCGATGTCAGACTTCTGGCCGATACGCAGTGCGAAAGACATAGTTCAGTTCTCACTCAAGGGCTGGACACGCCTAGCCCATTGGGCAACAGACTCCTTTCGAGCTGGTGCGGCAGCCGGTCGAAGCCAGTCGTTTATCGTCGGGGCATAGTGGCAGCAGTCACTCGGCCGGCGCATGGCTAGAGCGTCTCTAAAGAATTATACAACTGCGCCGGCAGAGGTTACGGCGAGCTCCCCTCATCCGGCACCAGCCTGATTCGCAGGTTAGTCCAAATTTGCGTTTCAGGCAAGCGGTATCGAGGCGTTTGACAATCGGTACAGAGCCGGGCGACGCTGCTATTCGTCTCGCGGTGATCAGCGGTTGGCGCTTGACCAGGACTCGAAGCGCGATAGAGCCAGGCGCGTGTCACTGTCCAGGAACCAGGCGCCGACCAGCCAGAGCAAGCCAGCCAATGCGATGAACCCGGCCACCACCAGAAAGCCGAGATGCAGACTTGTCAGGTCGGCAATGTAGCCGATGACCGCTGGCGATAGAACATCGCCGAGGGCGTGAATGACGAAAATGTTGATGGCAAAGGCGGAAGAACGGATGGCAGGATGGGTGACGTTCGCCAGCACGGCATTGGTCGGGCCAGTGTTCAAAAACAAGCAGAAACAACTGCTGGCCAGGAATAGCCACGCCAGCGGAAACGGTAACCACAAAGCCGCAATGAATAGCGGCAAAGCAAGAAACATCCCGGCAGCGGAGACGGCGAAGTAGGCGCCACGGAGATAGCGCTGGGCAAAATCGCCCAGCCAGCCGCCCACCAGAGTGGCCAGCAAACCGCTGGCAGCGATGATCGCGCCGAACACCTCGTTGACATCACCAAGCGAGCCCACGTCCCGGTCCTGGGACAGGTACCGCGGCATCCAGAAAGCAATGCCGCCGACAGCAAAGGTCATAGCAGTCATGCCCAGGGTGCACACCGCGTAAGAGGGAATTCGCGCCAGGAGCAGGTAGTGACGCCAGCGTATCGGACTAGCGTTGTCTCGCCGAGATGCAGACGTTGGGACAGCAACGGGGTGTGTAAGTCCCTCCTGGTCGGGCAGGGGGCCTGAGCTGGCGGCAAGTGTTTGCTCCGGGGTTTTTTCCGATTGGCCACGCCGCGGCTCGGGCATGAACAAGCAAGCCAGTGCCAAGACCAGACCCGGCGGCACTACCGCGTAAAAGGCCCAGCGCCAGTCCCCGGTCAGCTTGAGCATGCGGCCGCCCAGGACATAACCTAAAGCGCTGCCAACGGGGATGGCGGCGTAAAACACAGACAAGGCTCGCCCGCGTTTCTCCACCGAATAAAGGTCGGAAATCACCGTGGGCGCTACCGGACCATATGCTCCTTCCCCCACGCCGACCAGGCAGCGAGTGATAAAGAGAGCGGTGTACGACCAGGCCAGACCGGACCCTCCGCTGGCCAGCGTCCAGAGCAAAACCCCGACTGCGATCAGCCACCACCGCGAAAAGTGATCTCCCAGCCAGCCAAACAGGGGCGCCACCAGCATATACGAGACCATGAACGCGGGCATCAGCAGGCCCATCCGGGTCCTGACGAATTCCTGCGGCTGATCAGGCGGGAAAAACGTGTCGGCGATTTGCGCTTCTACGGCGGCGACGATGTAACGGTCAATGTAATTGAACAAATTGATGAGCACCAGCAAGGTCATCGCCGCCATCCGCCACCGTGGTGGCGACGCCCCGGCTGGCTGATACTCGTCGCTCCTGGCCCGTGCCCAGTGCTGGTCAGGCATCAGGCGATCTCCTGTCGAGATGCCGCCCAATGAGTCCGCGGCCATTGGTAAAAAGTCGCGCTCCGCGCTGGGATGCGGTGTCGTAGCGCCTCTGCGATTTGGCCAATCCAAGAGCACCGCAGACGCGCAGTGTCGCTGCGTCCCGGCTCAAAGCCAGCGGATTTTCCCTTCGTGCCTTTGTGGTCTGAGCCGCACTCACCAAGACACGAAGCCACTAAGAAACCTCGAAGCAAATACTTGGTGTTTCCCATCGTGTCTTTATGCCGATGTGGTTACGGCATTAGCCAGGCGTGAGAGTTACCAGGACCGGTACACCGCGCCCGAGGTTCAGCCTATGGGCCGCATGGCCCTGCACCACGGCAATTTCTAGCCAACCGCCGCTCGACCACAGTGCTACCGTTTCGCCTGGTGATGCCTCGCCGTAGGTGCGAACCCAGCGGGGTCGAATGCCGAGCACTTCCACCCCCGCGACACTGCAGTTCGGGCAATCGTCGCGATGCAGATTGGTCAGCAGATTGCCAAAGTGGTCAACGAACACCACCTCACACCGAATCCGCTGGCCCTCACGCTGCGGCTGTGGAAACGGCAATAGTACGGGGTCGGCGACGGGTTCGCCCAGCTGAGATGGGTCGAGGCCATTGGCGAGGTGACCGGCGACAGGAGCGAGAATATCCCGGCCGTGGAAGGTGTTGCTGACGACCGAGCGGTAACAGCGCTGGTTGCTGATCTGCAGGATTCGTAGCGCCGGCTGACGCCGCCACAGCAACGTACACACACCGTTGTCGGGTACCAGTAAGCGCTGCATCTCGGCGACAGGCTGATCCTCGCCGCTCCTGCTTGGCCATTCGACGTAAAGCAACCGCCGGGAGGTCCCCACGCCGGGGTCCACTACGACCACATGAATCGTCCCCGCCGGGAACCAGGGCACAGCTTCGCTCAGGAAAAAGGCGGCATGCAGGACATCCTGCGGCGGGATACTGTGACTCAGGTCCACGAGTTGCACTTCGGAGCAGATAGATAACACACTGCCCTTGACGGCAGCGGCGTAAGCCGAGCCTTCTCCGAAATCAGTGGTCAACGTGATGATCGGGCGAGGCATGACGGTTACCCGTGGGTTGATCATTCGTCCGCATTTGCAGGGAGAGAAGTCGCCGTACGCGCGCGGCCAACAGTAGTCAAGAGTGGGGGGCCTAAGCCTCGTGGTCTCAGGCGAAGCTGGCCCTCCGGATGTCCTTACGTTCACGTCGCGCCGCTGCTGTCCGACGACTGGCCTGGTAGGATAAATACAGAATCAGCCAGAGAACGCAACGGCAAAGGAAAAAGGTCATGCCTCCTGAGCCAAATCGCAGCCCGGAACTTACCTCAGCACGGCGAGTGGGACTATGGCTCGTCGGAGGACTGGGCGGAGTCGGCACTACCGTGGCGGTCGGTCTATCGGCCTGGAGACGTAAGTGCGTAGATACGACCGGCCTGGTGACGGCGTTGCCGCTGTTCGATGGGCTGGACCTGGACGGCCCGGAATCCTTTGTGCTGGGCGGACACGAGATTCGACAAAGCAGTTGGTGGCAAAGCGCACAGGAGATGCGACAACGGGCCGGGATCTTCGCGCCCGAACTGCTCTCGGCTTGTCGCGACGACCTCGAGGCCTGGTCGGCGAACCTTCGTCCAGGCACCTTGCTGGGAGTCGGCGAAACCATAACGGCGCTGGCCGACCTGCCGAACTTGCCACGCCTCGAAACGCCGCGCCAGACTATCCAGCGCTTGCAACAGGACCTGCTGCAATTTCAGCAAAGCCATCGCCTGCAGCAGGTGGTAGTGGTCAACGTCGCCTCGACCGAACCGCCTTTTGCCATCAGCGAAGTGCACCAGAGTTGGTCGCGGCTGGCCGAGGCCCTGGATGGGAGCGGCGGACGTAACCAGGAGTGGTGGGCATTAGCCCACCGCGGGCCACCCGCCGTCGTCGCCGATCGCAATAGCGCCAGCATACTGCCCGCGAGCAGTCTTTATGCTCTGGCGGCGATTGAACTGGGCTGGCCCTACGTCAATTTCACGCCCTCGCTGGGTGCGAGCTTCCCGGCTGCTGTGCAGTTGGCCGAAAAACAAGGGGGGACTCTTGCCGGGCAGGATGGCAAAACCGGCGAAACCTTGCTCAAAACCGTGCTGGCACCGATGTTCGCCCACCGCCATCTGCGAGTGCTCAGCTGGGTCGGGCACAATATCTTCGGCAACCGCGACGGACTAGTGCTCCATGACCCACGCAATAAAGAGTCAAAAGTCCGCACCAAAGATCAGGTGCTTGCACGCATCCTCGGCTACAAACCGCAAACGCTAGTCAGCATCGAATATATCGAGTCGCTCGACGACTGGAAGACGGCCTGGGACCACATTCACTTCCAGGGTTTTCTCGGCGTGCGGATGGTGATGCAGTTTATCTGGCAAGGATGCGATTCGATTCTGGCGGCCCCGCTGGTAATCGATCTGGCACGCCTGGCCTTACTGGCACAGCGGCGAGGTGAAAGCGGCATCCTCAAGCACCTGGCTTGCTTTTTCAAAAACCCGATGGGTGTCGAAGAGCACGATTTCTTCCGCCAATTCGCATTGCTGGAAGCCTACGTAGCCAGCGTGCGTGGCCAGCCTGCGCCCATGCCGTCATCGGCGAGTTGATAAAGCATACTCGCTCTGGTGTCATCCCTGATCCTGGCCTTCTACCACATAGAGAATTAGCCGTCTGTCCGTTGCTCCACCTTGCCCCCTGGAGATATGCCGTTCGTCTGGTAGCTACGAAGACACCGGGCACGCAGATTTGGCGAATTCCCAGGCGGGAGGCCCGGATTTGCTCCAGGCCACGGGATTTTTCCTTCGTGCCTTTGTGGTTACTGCTTTTCCTGCGCACTTGCCGCTAGGCGGACTCGGCGAGGAGCCGGCGTAACTCCTGGGCATGGCGTGGGATTGCCTTCATCGGTTCCTCGGCGGCTTCGTATTCTAGGGAAATGTAACCGCGGTAACCGACACTCCGCAGGATGCCGATTATTTTCTTCAAGTCGGCTGGTTCTGCGGGTAGCCGCTTGCCCTGGCGTGTGCGGCTGATCTCGGTCTTGACCTGGCAAACGACCGCGTAAGGAGCAATTTGCGCCAGTTCCGCATACGGGTCTTCGCCGTGAAAATTCCCGGTATCGAGATTCACTCCGAAATAATCGTGCTTGACCGCCTGGATAATGGCCAGCATTTGCTGCGGCGTGCTGGTGATGCCGCCGTGATTCTCCAGGGCCAGGTAAATGCCATAACGGGCGGCGTGGTCGCAACATTCCTCAATGGCCTCGACGCAACGCCGGCGAGCGTTTTCTTCGGTGTCGCCCTTGGGGACACTGCCAGCGAAGATGCGAATGGTCTTGCCGCCCAACAGCGAGTAACGCTCGATCCAGGCTTTGACATCGGCAATCTGTTTTTTCAACGCCGCCGTATCCGACAGGCAAAAATTGTTGCCGACGGCACCACCGCTGACATCCAGACCGAGGCGGGTACAGCGCGCTTTGAGTCGCGCCAGGAAAGCGGCCGAGGTATCTTTGAAGTAGTAAGCGGTCGGCTCCACGGCATCGAATCCCCACTGCGCCGCCAGGTCCACGTAATCTTCGAGGGTAATCGCCGGCTGCCGTTTGCCACTGAAATGGTCGCGCAGACTGTAACCGGCCAGACTCAGCCGCAAATGCGGTTTACCGAGGCGAGGAATCGGCTCGATGGCATACAGGCTGGCCGTACCAGCGCCGGACAAGGTCACAGGCGCCGCTACCGTCGCCCAGCCTGCCAGTCGCAGCCAATCGCGACGGGTGCAACCGGAGGCTTCTGGTGATGGGTTCAGCGATATACGATCGGCGGTCATAGTTGGCTCCTTTCTGATTGTGGGTGCTGACGTTTACAATAGCACCTGCCACCTGTCAGGCACAGGGCATTAGCTAGTAGCCAATGGCGAACGAAGAGCGAATGGCAGGTAGCGAGTCGTAGAGGCACCCCAGGCCGTGCCCCAGTCGCGAGATGGTAACCACGAAGACACCAAGACACTAAGAAAACACGAAGGAGGGACTTCGGGTTTTTCTCCGTGCCTGCGTAATGAGAATCCCGGTGGCAAACGGCGAATGGTGAATGCCCAATAGCGAAGGATAAGTGGCGAGATGGCCGATTGGACAGAATATTTTCTGCCCACTTCCTGGCGGGATGTGGTCATCGGGCTGGCCGTGTTCGCGGCATCGTTTGTCGTCAGCCTGGCGACGGTGGTGTGGGTAATCGTGCGGCTGCCGAAAGATTATTTCTGCGATCCTCCCGAGGACCCACGTCCGCGAACGGGCCGTTTGCCCACGCGGATTGCCGTGGCACTGGTAAGAAACATCCTCGGCCTGCTGCTGGTGGCCGTAGGCGTGATCCTCTCTCTGCCGGGCGTTCCTGGCCAGGGGATGTTGACCATCATCCTGGGGCTGATGCTCATGCAATTTCCTGGCAAACGCTATCTGGAAAAACGGTTTCTCACCCAGCCGCGGATTCTGGAGATGCTCAACCGCATTCGCCGGCGTTACGGTTGTGAACCGTTTTTGCCACCGCACTGGAACGAACCCAACCGTCCGCCGTCGGCTTAACGGGAATCCCGCGCGACGCCTGCAACAAGCCATCTCCTACCGGGGCAAACACTCGTGCACGTGCACAGGAGGCTGGGGCAAGGGCTGGTCTAGGAGCGTGACATTCGGCCTGAGTAAAGCGGTCCCATAGTGCCCCGGACTTTCGCACACTCGCGCTAACTGGATTCCGGGCCGCGGCGGAACCTCCGTCCAGATGGGCGGCGGGGTATGGATATGAAACGTGGAAACGCAAGGTGGCACGAACGGCATCAGCTTCACCGTCGGTGGACAGAATGGCGCCAGCCGCACTCCCGGAGCCGGTGGAGCATTTGCGAACTGGGCTGGGGATTGACTAACCGGGTGAAAACTCGGTGCCGGTCGCGGAAACGTTCCCACCTGCTGGGGCGGATGCTGCGTCTGCGTGAACAAGCGAATCGGCGAACGCATCTGATCAGGTGCGGGTGGGCAGGTCGGAGACTGTCGCAGCCACATTACCGGCTCCCCGCCGTAAACGGCTGTCAACGATGCCAGTATCCCACCGACCCACCACCAGCGCACTTTCATTTCTCCCAACGCCATCTTCTCGTCGGACGATCAGTTGGCGAGTTCCGTCTTGCGTTCCGCCAACATCTGCTGCAACCGCGCCAGGATCGCAGAATGCATCTGACTGACGCGGCTCTCACTCAGATCGAGCGTCTGCCCGATCTCCTTCATCGTCATTTCTTCGAAGTAGTACAGGATCAGGATGAGTCGCTCATTGCGGTTCAACCCACGGGTGATGAGCTTGAGCAGGTCTTGGTTGTACAGTCGTCGGGTGGGATCTTCGGCCTTCTTGTCCTCCAGGATATCCACCTCGCGCACGTCCTTGTAACTGTCGGTTTCGTACCATTTTTTATCGAGACTGATGAGGCTGACGGCATTAGTTTCCTGTACCAGGGCGTGGGTTTCCTCTTCAGTCAGACCGAGATGCTGCGCCAGTTCTTCCTCGCGGGGTGGGCGACCGAGTTTCGCCTCCAGTTCCTTGCGAGCTTCTTCCAATTTGCTGGCCTTGGAACGTACTAACCGGGGCACCCAGTCCATCGTTCGCAACTCGTCCAATATGGCGCCGCGAATGCGTGGCACACAGTAGGTTTCGAACTTCACACCACGCTCCAGATCGAACGACTCAATGGCGTCCATCAGTCCGAAAATGCCGGCGCTGATGAGATCGTCCAGGTCAACACCGTCAGGCAAACGCGCCCAGATACGCTCAGCGTTGACCCGTACCAAGGGTAAATAATGTTCAATTAAGCGGTTACGCAGTTCGATGCTGGGACGTGCACGATACTCCCGCCACAGTTGCTGAATGTCTTCCGTAACCTGGGTGGCCATTCCATCCTCCCTGACCCCGAGCCACCAGACGAACCTGCGCCTCGACCGGCTTGCGGCGATGGCCTGGCAAATCCGTGTCAGGCTAGCGGCAGCCCGGCGCCAGTTCCCCACCACCAGCGCTGTACGCCGCCGTTATCACCGCACTCCAGCTGCATTGCCTTTATCAGCCGGTGCGTCGAAGCCGCAGGACGTCTGTACCCCGGAAAATCCCCCGTTTTGCTGAGTGCAGTTCTTCCCCGTTGCAGTTATCGGCATTCCTGCCGACAGGGATGCAGGAAAATTGCCTTTCCCCGTTGGCCGACCCCCTCGCCGACTCGTCAAATCTCTTCCCCGCATCGTGGCCAGTCACCGCGATAAATCCGACGCCGTCGGCATCCTTGGCAGGTCTGGTCGCCGCATCCCCATGTGTCGTGCTGGAGTGGGCGGGCATGTAGCTAATCGCGTGAGTTCTGTCCAGTCCAGGGCGCCATGTTGGCCCACGCCAGCCGCTGCTGGACTAATTGCCGGCCACACGGTTCGTCCTGCGGCCGCCATGACCGCTATAATGGTGTTGCCTTGTCCAATTCTCCCTCCAGGAGAGGCCAGAGTGAGGGAACAGTCATCATGGGCAAGAAACTGTTTCTGGAGACAGTCGGCTGTCAGATGAACGTGCTCGACAGCGAGCTCGTCGTTGCTACTCTGCGCAAGGCCGGCTACGAACTGGTCACCGACCCCAGGCAGGCCGACGTTATCCTCTTCAACACCTGCAGCGTTCGCCAGCATGCGGAGGACAAAATCTATTCCGCTCTGGGTCAGTTACGGCGACACAAGGAACGACATCCGCACAAGATCATTGGCGTGCTCGGTTGCATGGCTCAGAAGGATCAGGAATTGATTCGCCAGCGGGCACCGCACGTGGACATCATTTGCGGCCCTGGACAGCTGGGAAAGTTACTCCATCTGATTGAAGAAGTCGAACACACTCGGCAGCCGCAACTGGCCGTCAGTCTCGGCCGGGCGGAAGCTCACCGACCGGAAGTCGAGCGCAGCTTCGAAAGTTACGACCCGCTTCGCGAACCGGAGCTGCGCTCCAACCGCTTCCAAGCTTACGTCCGCACGCAGTTTGGCTGCGACAAGTTCTGCACCTACTGCATCGTTCCCAGCGTCCGCGGGCCGGAGCAGAGCCGACATCCCGACGAAATCCTTGCCGAGGTGCGTTACCTCGCCGACCAGGGATGCAAGGAAATCACTCTCGTTGGCCAGACCGTCAACAGTTATCACTACCGCTTCGGTGACGGAAGGATGGTGCGGCTGGCGGATTTGCTCTACCACCTGCACGACATCCCTGGCATCCGCCGCATCAAGTTCATCACCAATTTCCCCCGCGACATGACCAATGACCTGTTGCAGGCGGTTCGTGACCTGCCCAAAGTCTGCCGCTACCTCCACGTGCCAGCCCAATCCGGTTGCGACATCATCCTGCGGCGAATGAAGCGGATGTACACTGTCGCTTTTTACCGCGACATGCTCGCTCGCTGTCGCGAAACCATTCCCGGGGTGGCCATCAGCAGCGACTTTATCGTCGGTTTCTGCGGCGAAACCGAAGAATCTTTCCAGCGCACCTGCGATCTCGTTGCCACCGCTGGTTTTAAAAACAGCTACATCTTCAAGTACAGTCCCCGCCCCGGTACGAAAGCGTTCGAGCTTTACCCCGACGATGTTCCCGAAGAGGTCAAACGCCGCCGCAACAATGATCTCCTCGCCATCCAGGCCAGGGTCAGCCTCACCGATCACCGGCGCTTCATCGGCCAGGTCGTCGAAATTCTGGTCGAAGGGCCAAGCAAATGGGCCTACAAATTGCGCGGACACCCGCACAACGAGTCCCCCAATAACGCTCCGCCGTTGCAACTTACTGGCCGCACCAGCACCGACCACATCGTCGTCTTCGACGGCCCGCAGTCGCTGATCGGCGAATTCGTCCATGTCCTCATCGAAGATGCCAGCCCCTACACGCTCTTCGGTCGCCTGCTCACGACCGGGAATGGACGAACCGAAACTGTCGCGTCGTTGCAAGCCGCTGAGGTTGACCTGGGGGAATCCCCACACGCCCCATTGTCTGCGCATTGGCCTGCCGGAACCGATGGACAATCTGCACAGGAAAACGGCTGGCAGTCCGCTTACCACAACGGCGATTGCAGCCGCGATTCCCCGGCGAATTTCACTTTTTCTCCTCACCGACGCTTGAGTCTGCCCGTCTTGTAGCGGTTCGAGGAGAATACCGACCGCCATCGCGACGAATTTCCAATATTCCTGCCGCTTGTCCAGCCCGCAACTGCCCTCGCCGGACAATCACGGCGGGCTGACGTCTATCGTTGCGGTTTTCTATAATTCCTTCGTGATCTGGAGCAAGCTGCTGCAAAGGCCGAAGACCAACAGCTCGCCGGCCTTCTAGAATGGTTTGTCGGCGGTGGCAGCGCAGGCGTGAACGACATGCCACTGATAGCCGCAACCGAATAGGCTGGACGGATTTCGCCGGGAATCACCCAGGGCGGCCTTGATTCCACCGGCAACGACCTGGTGTCCGGTCACCCAGGCGATAAACCGGAGACGAATCCGCAGTATCCTGCTTAAGAATTGGCTAAGCCTGGGGCCGTACGGCGGTGCCTCAACTAAGCTGCGATATTCCTGCTAACGAACCGGCTAAGCAGCCAATCCTGTGGGGCCGTAGCTCAATTGGGAGAGCGCAGCGTTCGCAATGCTGAGGTTACGGGTTCGAGTCCCGTCGGCTCCACTAAACGCGCATGCACCGAACGGCACGGGGTTACACCCAACGGCGTAAGGTTGCCGGATGTCTGGAGTTACCGCCGGAGTTTCCGCTGGTTGCCGCTGGGTGCTGTTTCCAGCAACTGTGGTTTTTGCTCCGGCACTGCTGCCGATCGCCAGCCGTGTCGCTGGATTCTCCAGCAGATTCAGCCTGCAATTGCGGTGTTGCTCCAGCACTGCTGCGGATTTTGTTGTACGGTATTCCACGTTACTTCCGTGCCAGTCAGGCCTTTCTGTGCCTGCGTCGGTGAACTCTTCGGCTGCAAGTAACCAGATGGAATTGCCGGCTTATTTCCTTCGCTATTATGCTGTCGTAACCGAGTCCAAGGAGTAGCGACAGCTTCACCAGACGCAGTTGCGAGCTTACTTCCGTGGCTTTCGTCCTGCCCAGTTCGGCTTTCGAGGCAGGGTGCAACATTACAGCCTGTCCCGAAATATGGATAGCGGCTTAGTCCTTTCCTAAGCTATGGCCAAAACACGGGATAGGCGGTCCGGGCCATGGAGAAGATACCTAACGATGAACTGTGGGCCGAGATTGTCCCTGTGTTGCCGCCCCAGAAGCCCCGGGAAGAAAGCGGCCGACGACCGGCATACCCTGGAAGGCATCCTGCGGTGCTCAAGACCGCCTCCCGGTGACGTGACTTGCCGCGGGAGTACGGCAGCAAGAGCCGGTGTGGATATGGCTCATCCCCAGTTTTGCAGGCGGGTTGAAAAATGGGTGGTGCCCCCTGACTCGGTCTTTGAGAATGGCTTGAGCGTTTCACTATCTCAGCAAGCCATTGCCGGCAAGGAGGACACCGCGATGAAAGCCATAGATGTCGTCGCCTGGTTGACCCGTGTATGCTTGAGTGTGCGGAAAAACCGGATCAACACACTGGAAAAGCCAGGATCAGCACCCTGGCACATATAGTTCGCGCTGCATTCTCGGTCAGTGGTGTGGGTCTAGCCGAACCGGACAGGCTTTTAGCAGACAAGTTTCCGGGTTTGGCCAAGCGGAGTAGCAGCAAAGCCAAGGGCGAATGATGAACAGCGAATGGTGTTCCTGCAAACGGATGTGGCGGTTACTGGCTTGCGTTTTATCCGGGATGCATCTCCCTCCAACGAATGGGCAAGCGCCGCTGCCAGTGCGCTACCAAATACCACGGCCGGATGACGCGAGCCGCTTCTGGCGTTCCGCGTAACGATCGCCTGAGAACGAGTGCAAGATAGTTCTGGCAAGGGCGGTTCTCGAACCCCACGGCGGGCTGACGCGAGCCGCTCGCGACGACCTGGCGAGGCAAGCAGCCAAAAGGCATTGCGGACACAATCCACCGGGGGCGTCGGCCGGCACGACCGCGCCGCACTTGGGACAGGTGGCGGCTGTGTTCATGACTATCCTCCGGAAAACGGGTTGTTCGCCTCGCCTCGGTTCCGGGTAGTTCGTAGGCCTCTACCCTTCTATGACAGAAAAATGGGCAAAGGTAACAGGGAAAACGCAGTTTTGCCAGTGGGCATTACGGCGTGCCAGCATGGGACAGCCAGTCTCAGAGCACTTAACTTAGGGTGTCTTCCATAGGGGCTGACTCGGCAGTAAGCCATCTTAGAAATATTTAAGACCTAATTCTAGCCCCTGCCAAGCCCATGTCCGACTCAACGGGACCTTCTTATCGAGCAGACTCTTATGGTTACCAATCCAGGCTGAGGGAGACCAGTTGCTGGCGAAGCCGGGGCAGGTCCAGAAAGTGCAACCGAGTTCCATCTGCGTCGAGCACCCCTAAAAGACCTTCTGGAGTGAAATGGACGTGCCGAGCAAAATCGCCCTGGACAGCCCTGGGCCATACCTGCCAATCGAAGAGGGGTTGTCTCTTGTCCATGTCCCACACCTGTAGTCGGCCGTCACGCAGCGCCAATGCCAGATAACGGTCATCCCCACTGAAAGCGTAACCCAGTGCGGCAGATGATAGATCGAAGTGGAAATGCTCTTTGCCACTGACCGCATCCCAAACGATCACCGTCATAGAGCCTGATACTCCAAAGCCCGCCATGTCAGGCGCAAAAGAACGTTCATTGTTTCTTAAGGGCAATTCAAATATCCAACGATGGTTCGGACTGAAATCGCAAGTCCTCCCCATGAGGCGATAGGGCGTATCGATATTATAGGATTCCTTTAGCATGGCCAGATCGAACATGAACGTCCTAAGAAGACGCCCTTCGAGAGAAAACACACGGATGAGGGCGTGCTGAGCATCGGCGCTGACTAGAGCTTCGTCAGACATCCCGCCTTTACTCTCATATTGCCAGAGTACTTGAGCAGTGCGTGCATCCCATAGGGTTGGTTTGAATTGCTCGGTGCCACCGGCGATAACCTTGCCATTGGGTCCAAAGCCGACTGATTGAATCTTCTTTTTTATGCGCTCGGATATTGGAATAAACAGATGGATTTGCTTATCGCCAGTAGTGATGTCCCATACCACCAGGCCGTCTCCTCCGACTCGGGCAAGCAGTTTACTGTCGGGACTAAAGAGAAGCTGACGGGGGCCCCAAGGAGTCACATCGCCATGCGGGAGACTTCGCGTCTGCTTGCCAGCTTGCCGGTCGAATAACAAGACTTGTCTTGTCCCTTCGACGGCAATCCATCGGCTATCGGGACTGAAAGTGAATCGGCCAGTTTTCACAGAAGCGGTCAATTTGAGTGAAGTTACCAGCCGTGACTGCGTCAACTCCCAGACTCTCAATGTCCCCATTCCCGCAGCGATCAAGCGACAGCTGGCATCCCATGCAAGTTGGTATATCAGGGCATCGTGAGGGAGAAGCAGAGGCGATAGTTCGCCGCTCAGATCAAGAACATGTACATCCCCTTTCACATCGGCAATAGCCACTTGAGTTCCTTCGGGGTGGAAGGCAAAGGGTATTGGACCATAGGGGTTGCCTATATCGAAGCTGCCTATATCGGTGCGCTGAGTCTCGCGGCCCTGGGCAACATCATACAGGATCAAAACAGCTTGCCGCCTGGAAACCGCCCCCCCGGCATCATTGGAGGGGGCTGACGTTTCTCCCAATAGTCCAAGCCGTTTTCCATCTGCGGTAAAGACAGGGAACCCAAGAGCTCGAATGTCCAGGTGGATTTCTTTCTCAAGTTGTTTTTGCTCGACATTCCAAACTGAGATTTTGGTTTCGGATATTTTCTGGCCCTTTGCCACAGGTGAGGTGAAAGTGAGCAGCCGGCTGTCGGGGCTAAAAGCCGGTCCAGGGCCGATCAAAAATGCGCCAGGAGTTGATGACGCTTCTGCGATCCTTGTGGCTTCCACTTCCTGGTTTTGCAAATTCCAAAGAACAACCTCAGCAGTGTCGGAAAAACGGACTATCCCAGCCAAATAGCGACCGTCAGGGCTGAAAGCCAAGGAGGTAATCATCCCTGCGGATTCCCGCTTTCCTTTTGGATGCCCCCTCGGCAGCCTCAGTATCTGCCGTTTGTGGTCTCGCAATTTCCAGATCACGACACTTCCTTGTAACCAATCGGCGACAGCTAGTTGTTTTCCGCCTGGGCTAAGTGCGAGAGCTTGCAGGCCCAACGTTTCCCCAAACATGAGTTCCAGATATTCTTTGTTGCTTGACTGAACAATCACTTTACCAGTGGAAAGATCAACTAAGCGCACGCCTGCCGTGTGCTGCTCCACAGCGATCCAGAGACTAGCTGCGAACTTCCCATCGGGGCTTATGGCATGGTTTAGTCCGGGCCATTGCTGCACGACTCGGCCATCTGATAGTAACAGCGCTGCTAAGGCCTCGGTGCGCAATTGCGCGCGGCTGGGTAATGGACCGTCGCCAAGCAGTGCCGCTACACGCTTCCGACTGCGGAGTTGCTCCGCTTGCTTCAAGAGGTCCAGCGCCTGGAAACGGCGCCCCTGTTGGTCGGTCAGACGCACCGCACGCGCCTGCTCATACAAACTCCGACATAAGGTATCCTGGGCTTGCTCGCGCAGCGCCTCCGCTTGCTGCCGAGCAGCCGTCTCCTTCTGGGCGGCCTGTTCGGCCCGGTCCCGTGCCGCCGCCGCCTGGGCTTCCGCTTGCCGCGCCGCTGCCGCCTCTTCGTTGGCCTGTTGCTCGGCCCGCGTGGCCCGCACCGCCTGCCAGGTGCTCACCACCGTCCCTAGCAATAACAACAGCACCACTGCCGCCGTCGCCGCCAACGCCCCCCGATGCTTCCCCGCCCACTTCCCCAACCGATACCCCAACGACGGCGGACAGGCAACCACCGCCTCGCCCCGCAAATACCGCTCCACGTCCTGGGCCAACTCCGACGCCGTCCCATAACGCCGCGTCCGGTCCTTCTCCAAAGCCTTCAGCACGATCCAGTCCAACTCCCGCCGCAGCACCGCCGCCAGCTTCCCCACCTCCATCCGCCGCTGCGCCGCGACCGTCGCCGCCGCCTCCCCCGAATGACTTAGCCGCGTGCTCGGCCGCTCCGGCTCCTCCTCCCGAATCAAGCGCAGGACCTCCGTCACCGCCGCCTGCCGCAGCCGCTCCCGCGTTAACGGCGTCGTCCCCGTCAGCAACTCGTACAACAACACCCCCAGCGAATACACGTCGCTCCGGGTGTCCACATCCAACTGATTGAACTCCGCCTGCTCCGGACTCATGTACTCCCAGGTGCCGACAATCTGCCCAAACTGCGTGAAGAGCGTCTGCTGCGTCAGCCGCTGCTCCATCGCCTTGGCCACGCCGAAATCAATCACCTTCACACTCGGCACCCCGTCGTACAGGCAAACCAGGACATTGGACGGCTTCAGGTCGCGGTGGATGATCCCCTTCTGATGGGCGTGCTGCACCGCCTGGCAAACCTGGACGAACAACTCCAGCCGCTGCCGGATCGTCAGCCGATGGGTGTCGCAATACTCGGTGATGGGCATCCCCTTGACCAGTTCCATGACGAAAAAGGGCCGACCGCCCTCCGTGGTGCCGGCGTCGAAGACGCGGGCGATATTCGGGTGGTCCATCATGGCCAGGGCTTGGCGTTCGGCCTCGAAGCGGGCCAGGACCTGGCCGGAGTCCATGCCGGCCTTGATGACCTTGAGGGCCACCAGGCGGCGGACGGGGTGGCGTTGCTCGGCCATCCAGACGGTGCCCATGCCGCCTTCGCCGATCCGTTCGAGGAGTTTGTAGCGGCCGGCGATGAGGCTGCCGGGCTGCTCGCTCGGTTCGCTCGGTGGCGGCTGGTCGGCGTCAGCAGGTCGCCGCGGGGGTTCTTCCGCGCCGGCCTGCCAGTCGGTGGTTACTGGTTCCTTTTCCGATCCTGGTGGTTGCTCGCCTGGGGCCGCCTTGGCTTTGAAAGACGATTCCGCCAGGCCGGCTTGGGAAGACGATTCCGCCAGGCCGGCGGCGAGCAGGCATTGGGGGCAGAGTCCCGCCGGGGCGTCGGCCGGCAAGCTCGCGCCGCATTTGGGACAGGTGGCAGAAGTGTTCATGGCTATCCTCCGGGAAAATAGGTTGTTGGCTCTGGCTCACCGCGGCCTGTCCAGTTCCTGAAGCAATTTCTGGAAGTCGGCGCGCGACCGCAACGGGTCGAGGTCGCTGTCCTTCTCCATGTGGGCGGCGTTCTTCCAGCCCTTCTCAACGGCAAGGCGGAGCATCTCCATCGCCTTGTCACCGTAGAACTGCACCGCTGCTTTCCGCTTCTCGGCGTCAAGCTTCTCGTGCTTTTCGACAATGGGGATGCACAGCGCCAGGGCACAGGCGGCGTCGTAGGTGTTGCCGGGTTGGCCCCAGTCCAGGTCGCGCAGGGTCTGGGCGGCTTGCACGGCCGCGGCTGGATCGAGCAGGCCGGCTTGGGCTTGCACCAGCGTCAAGAGGTTGTTGTGGTAGAACTGCCGGTAAGTCGGGTGTCGTGGGTTGGCCTTCAAGGCCGCCTGGTGGTGCGGCTGGGCTTCTTTGAGGTATTTCTTCGCCGCCAGAAACTCCCGCCGCTGATTGCACAGGATCGCCAGGTTGCCGAGGGTGCCGGCGGTCTCGTTCTGGTAATCGGGCATGTTAAGAAACTCGGCGGCCAGTTGCTTCTGAAGGGCCAGGGCCTCCCGCCAAGCGACTTCCGCTTCTTTCGGCCGACCCGTAGTCGCCATTAGATTGCCGAGGTTGGTATAGCTTCGGGCCAGTTCTTGGCGGAGATCCGGGCGAGTGGGGAACTCGTCGGCCAGCTGCTCCTGGAGTTTCAGGGCGTCGCGGTAGGCCGCCTCCGCTTCCTTGGGCCGGCCCGTGTCGCGGAGCAGATTGCCCAGATTGGTGTGGCTGCGGGCCAACTCCTGGCGGTAGTCGAGGCGACTGGGAAACTCGGCGGCCAGTTGTTTCTGGAGAGCCAGGGCCTCTCGCCAAGCGACTTCCGCTTCTTTCGGCCGACCCGTGGTGTACAACAGAATGCCCAAGTTGGTATAGCTTCGGGCCAGTTCCTGGCGGTAGTCGGGGCGGGTGGGGAACTCGTCGGCCAGCTGCTCCTGGAGTTTCAGGGCGTCGCGGTAGGCCGTTTCCGCCTCCTGCGGCCGGCCCGTCTCGCGGAGCAGATTGCCCAGGTTGGTGTGACTGCGGGCCAACTCCTGGCGGTAGTCGAGGCGACTGGGGAACTCGGCGGCCAGTTGTTGCTGGAGAGCCAGGGCCTCTCGCCAAGCGACTTCCGCTTCTTTCGGCCGACCCGTGGTGTACAATAGAATGCCCAGGTTGGTGTGACTTCGGGCCAGTTCCTGGCGGTAGTCAGGGCGGGTGGGGAACTCGGCGACCAGCTGCTGCTGGAGCTTCAGGGCGTCGCGGTAGGCCGCCTCCGCTTCCTTCAGCCGGCCCGTGTCGCGGAGCAGGACGCCCAGGTTGTTGTGGCTGCGGGCCAAATTCTGGCGGTAGTCGGGGCGGGTGGGGAACTCGGCGGCCAGTTGCTTCTGGATGGCCAAGGCGTCGCGATAGGCCGCCTCCGCCTCCTTCAGCTCTCCTAGCCGATGCCGCATCCTCCCGACGCGGGCATATCCCTCGGCGCGGATGGCCCGGCTGTCGGCATCGTTGGCCGTGATCGCCGCGAACCCCTCGAAATGCTTGATGACCTTGCGCAGGAACTCCTTGTTCGCCTCGGTCAGGGTCGGGTTGCGGGCCAGCTGGTGCTCGACCATTTCGTCGGTCATCAGCCCCAGGGCGGTCATGGCCTGGTCCCGCGCCTGCCGTTCGGCGGCCCTGGCCCTGGTTTCGGCCGCCAACGCCGCCTCCGCGCGCTGCCACTCCTGTTCCTTGGCGTCGCGTTCGGCCCGGGCGGCGACGGCGTTGCGCTCGGCTTCCTCGGCGTTGGCCGTCGCCTGGGCCTCGGCTCGCAGGGCACGCTCCATCTGCCACAGACTCACGGCCAAACCGGCCAGCAGCACGGCGGCGATGGCGCTGCCCAGGAGCATGGCCAGCCGGCGCCGCTTGGCCTGCTCGGCGGCCCGCACCAACGCCTCGGCCCGCTCTCGTTCCGCCTGCTGGGCCCGCTCCTCCGCCGCCTGCCGAATCGCCGCCACCGCCGTGCCGTCCGCCGGGCGGTCCTCTTGCTTGAACGCCAAGCAACGCTTGCACAAGGCCACCAGGTCCGGCTCGGCCCCGCAGGCGTCGAGGGCGGTGAACGCCGCCGCCGTCTCCCCCCGCACCGCCTGGAGCCGCACCGCCTCGCCATCGGTGCCGTGATAGGGCGGCCGGCCAGTCAGAATCTGGCACAGGATCGCCCCTAGACTGAACACGTCCGAGCGGGCGTCGAGCTGGCGAATTTGCCCTGCCGCCTGCTCCGGCGCCATGTAGGCCGGCGTGCCCAAAACGCTGCCCGTCCGCGTCGCCGAGTCGCCCCGCTCCGGCGTGTCCATTGCCGTCACCCGGTCCACCGTCGCCTGCGGGTCGGTCGGCACTTGCTGGCGCGGCGTACTTGTGTCGTCGAGCACTTTTGCCAAGCCCCAGTCCATCACCTGCACTTCGCCAAAGGCCCCGACCATGACGTTGGACGGCTTCAGGTCACGGTGGAGGACGCCGTGGGCATGGGCATAGCCGACCGCCTGGCAGAGTTGCTCGAAAATGGCGACAAAGCGGCCACGCTCCTGGCTAGGATCGGGCCGTTGCTGGAGCAGTTCCTGCAACGTTTGGCCCTTAACCAGCTTCATGGCCAGAAATGGTCGCCCGTCCGTCAGTTCCTCCAACTCATGCACCGCCGGGATGCTGCAACTGGGCGGTGACCTGGGCTTCCGAAGTGAAGCGATGGACCGCAGCCGGGTTCGCCAAGCGATCTGCTTGGATGAACTTGACGGCCACATCGCGATTGAGGCGGACATCGCGGGCACGCCAGACAACCCCCATGCCCCCATGGCCGATGGGTTCCAGCAGTTGATAGCGGCCGGCGATCACGCTGCCGGGCGGTTCGGAGATGTCCGCCGGTCGCCGCGGGGGTTCTTCCGCGCCGGCCGGCCAGTCGGTGGTTACTGGTTCCTTTTCCGATCCTGGTGGTTGTTCGCCTGGGGCCGCCTTGGCTTTGAAAGACGATTCCGCCAGGCCGGCTTGGGAAGACGATTCCGCCAGGCCGGCGGCGAGCAGGCATTGGGGGCAGAGTCCCGCCGGGGCGTCGGCCGGCACGACCGCGCCGCACTTGGGACAGGTGGCAGACGCTCTCATGGCTAGCTCCTTGTAAGGAACTTTTCCCGCCTACTGTGAGTTGACGAAAAATTGCCCAAAAGTAACAGCCTCCGAAGCGCAATCCTCACCGCCCCAGGGAGGTGAACAGATGGCGCAGCTCGTCATCGACCGCTTCGGGCCCGGCCACGGTTTGAGCGATCTGGCTGCGGAGCAAGTTGCGATAGCGGCGGCGCAGCCGGGAGGCAGCCATTTTCACGGCGGCTTCGGTCATCCCCAGCGGCCGGGCCACCGCGGCATAGGTCAGCCCGGCGTGCTCCCCCAGAAGAAATGGCTTCAGCGTCGCGAAAAGTTCCCTTTTGCCCTCTTGTATATACTCACGTTCCAGATGTCCCAGCACGGTCGCCAGGAGCGTCAGCGCCCACTGGCGCTCGTATTCCTGTTCGGGAGTCCGGTCAGAGGCCAGCGGTTCCCGTCGTTTGTCGGCGGCACAGTCGAGGGAAAGCAACTGACGTCCACCGCCGCGTTTTTGTGCCCTGGCCCGGGCCCAGTGCTTGCTCAGGAAGTGCTGGCAGGCGGTCAGCAGAAATGCGCGAAACCTGCCACGCTGCGGTGTGACGCTCCGAAGATACTTTTTGTCCAGAATTTCCGTGAAGAAGGCCTGCGTCAGGTCCTGGGCCTCGACGGAATCAGCCACACGCCGGCGGATGTAAGCATATAGGGGCTGCCAGTAGGTCTGGCAAAGAACCTCCAGGGCCTGCTGAGCCTGCGGGGAAGAGCGCCGCTCAGCAGCCGCCAGCACCAGGCCCCAATGAGTCGTCGGTGTTGACCAGGGCATGGGTGTGCAGTCCACAGGCGCTACGTTCGCGCGACTTCCCTGACCACTAAGACACGAAGATGCGGCGCCGAGGAGCGCATGGCGGATAGCCAAGAGCAGACATAGCGAATGGCCAATACCGGGGATTTTTTCGTGTTCTGGTGGTTATAGATTCGGCTGCCGAATGCTAATCCACGTAGGGGTCGGCGCCGATGTTTTTGAGAATTTCCTGGCGTTCGCGTTCATAGACCATCAAATCTACGCGCTGCAAATAATGGCGGCGTTCGGTGCGACGCTGTGCTTTGAGGAACAGCGGCAGGAGGTGATCCAGGCGTGCGTCGGGCTGGCGCTGTGCCAGGGCGAGAAGTTTCTTACGGCGTTTCCAGCCCAGGGCCTCGAGCAACTCATCTTCCAGCGACAGGAAAAATTGTGCACTGCCCGGGTCGCCTTGACGGCCAGCGCGACCAGCGAGCTGACGGTCAATGCGAGCAGCATCGTGGCGTTCGGTGCCCAGGACATGCAATCCTCCAGCGGCCACGACCTGCTCATGCAAGGCGGCAATGTTTTCGCGCTGGGCGATTTCGCGCACCTTTTCTCGCCAGATTTCCGGTGGAATGTCGAGCCGTGACCGATACTGTGAACGCAATTCCTGCCAGGCCAGGTATTCCGGATTGCCGCCCAGAACAATATCGGTACCGCGCCCGGCCATGTTGGTGGCGATGGTGACGGCGGCAGGTCGTCCCGCCTGAGCGACGATCTCGGCCTCACGCTCGTGATGACGGGCACTGAGCACCTGATGCGGAATACCGGCTTCGCGAAGGAGTTGGCTCAAGCGTTCGGCTTTTTCGACGGTGCGGGTGCCGATCAGCACCGGCCGGCCCAGTTGCCGCATTCGCAAGACCTCCTCCACCACCGCCTGGAATTTGGCGCGTTCCGTCGCGTACACGCGGTCCGGCAACAACTGGCGAATGACCGGGCGGTTCGTCGGCACTCGTACGGTGATCAGTTTATAGACCTTGCGGAGTTCCCAGCGGTTCTCATAAGCCGTGCCGGTCATTCCCGCCAGTTTCTGATACAACCGGAAGTAACTTTGATAGGTAATCTGGGCGGCGTGCTCCGTGGGTTTGGTGATGGGTACACCTTCCTTAGCTTCGACAGCCTGGTGCATCCCCTCGCGCCAGTGGCGGTCGGGCATACGCCGACCTGTGTACTCGTCTATGATGATGACCTTGTTGTCCTCGACGAGGTAATGCTGGTCGCGGCGATAGCGATGATGGGCCCACAGCGCCCGCTCCACGTGCTCGAAGAGCTTGTCCAGACCGGGGATTTTCGGGCCGGAGGGAAAACCGGCCCAGCGGATGTACTGGCGGCCCTCTTCGGTAAGCTCGATTTTCTGTTTGCGGATGTCGAAGCTGAAATGAGCCTCCCATTGCAACTGTCGGGCGATGTGATCCGCCCATTGAAAGACAGCGGTTTCTTCAGGGCTGGCCAGCTGCGTGCCGGTGCTGATGATCAGCGGTGTGCGGGCTTCGTCAATGAGGATACTGTCGGCTTCATCCACGATGGCGTAATGGTGGTCGCGCTGCACTCGAGGATCGGGCAAGCGGGCACTGGGGCCGTCCACCAGCCAGGCTTGCCAGAAGGGAACCCCGCCTTCGCGTGCCTGTTCGCGCAATCGCAAACGGTCGCGGAGAAAATCGAAGCCGAATTCCGACGCTGTTCCGTACGTGATGTCGTAGCGGTAGATGTTCCGGCGTTCATCGTCCTGCATCTGCATCTGCAGAGCACCGACACTGAGTCCAAGCAGACGGTAGATGCCTCCCATCCAATCGGCATCGCGGCGAGCAAGGTAATCGTTGACGGTGGTGACATGGACACCTTTGCCTGTAAGGGCGTTGAGATAAGCGGGCATGGCGGCGACGAGAGTTTTGCCCTCGCCGGTGACCACTTCCGCCAGTCCGCCATCGTGGAGGACGACGGCGGCGGCCAATTGCACATCGAAGGGGCGCAACCCCAGCGTTCGCCAGGCCGCCACACACACCAGTCCAAACGCTTCGGGCAGGAGTCGGTCGAGTTTTTCTCCGCCGCGTGCACGTCCCCGCAGTCGCAGGCTTACCTGCCGCAATTCCGTGTTGCTCATCCGCCAGTATTGCCGTTCCCAGTAACGGATTTGCGGAACAAACAAAGCGGCGCGCGCCAGCCGACGTTGTTCCGCAGAACCGAAGATGCGGTAAAACCAGTTCCGCCAAGTCGGCCCCAGACGACCTGGCACATTACCGCCGGTGGTCGGTTCGGGAAATGGTAGCTGCAAGGGCTCCTCTATGGTCAGCGTAGTGCTCATCGGATCACGTGGAGGGAAATGTTGTCGGGAAGTTCAGCGTGGCCTTCGCCCTGTTTTGGCCGCACAGTTGGCCGTCCTCAGTTGTCCTGGGCGATCTGTTGCCGCAGCCGGGCCAGGCTCTCACGGCCCACGGGCTGCGCTATTCCCCTTTCCGTTATGATACCCGTAATCAGATCGGCCGGCGTAACGTCGAAAGCCGGATTTTCTGCACGAACTCCTTCCGGTGCGATGGCCAGGCCGAACGGCTGGGTCACTTCCATCGGCGAGCGCTGTTCGATGGGAATGCTGGTACCGTCAGGCAAGGCAGGATCGAGTGTGCTGGTCGGGGCCGCCACGTAAAAGGGAATCCCGTGCGCCTTGGCCAGCACCGCCAGCGAATAGGTCCCGACCTTGTTGGCGGTATCACCGTTGGCGGCAATGCGATCGGCACCGACCAGCACGAGTTGAATTCTGTCCTGTCGCATCAGCCAGCCGGCAGCATTGTCGCAAATCAACACCGTCTCGATCCCGCGGTGTTGCAACTCTAAGGTCGTGAGCCGAGCCCCTTGCCACAAGGGCCGGGTTTCCGTCGCATAGACCGTGAATCGCCGACCCAGTTCATGAGCCACAAAGAGCACCCCCAAAGCAGTGCCGTAATCGGCAGTGGCCAGCGCTCCGGTATTGCAATGAGTCAACACGCCCATGCCGTCGCGGATGAGACTGGCGCCCTGCTCGGCCAGCTGACGACAACAGGTACGGTCTTCGTCCCAGATAGCCCTGGCCTCCGCCAACAGTCGTGGTACCAGATCGTTGGCAATCGGATTGAAGTTCGGGCAAGTAATGATTGCCCGACCGACCCGTTCCATACGTTGCAGGGCGTGAAACAGATTGACCGCAGTGGGTCGGCTTTCCCGGAGCACGCGCAAGATGCGCTCCAGATGCGCCAGAGCGTCGGCAGCGGAGGTGTAGCGTGCTTGCCGCATTCCCAGCACTACACCGAACGCTGCCGCTACCCCGATCGCCGGTGCCCCGCGAATTTTGAGCTGCACGATCGCTTCCCGCACCTCGTCCAGACTCTGAAGTTGCAAATAGCGTATTTGCCGTGGCAACTGCGTCTGATCCACGATGCGCAGAAAACCGTCGCGTTCACCGACCCATTCCAGAGCACGCAGCGTTCGCGAGACCGGCATAGGAATTCCCCTCGCCGACATCCCCCATTCCGGTTCAGCACGCGCCGACGGTATTTTTTACTCGCCCAACCGCCAATAGAAAGCTTGCCAGCACTCCGGCCGTGCGGAGCGAGGTCTCTTTTCGCTCGACGCAGTTTCTGCGGCGTGACCACGGCTCGGAAATTGCCGTGGTCGCTGTCAGGAATGCCAGCGGAGATCTGGAAATTGTCCAGTCGCTGAGCGTTCGGTCGAATCAGGCCGCTGGGTCGCTTTCGCCGTTGCCATCTGTCCTCCGATCTCTGGGCGGGGACGGTTCGGGGCTATAATTGCTACTGGTCAAGCACCCCGGACGAATTTGCTCCGAGCAGATTCTCGTCGGGTACGTGTGCACTGCCGCCAAAAACTGGCACTGGCCTACTGGGGCCGTAGCTCAACTGGGAGAGCGCCGGCTTTGCAAGCCGGAGGTTGCCGGTTCGAGCCCGGTCGGCTCCATTGAAAAGACCCCAGCCCGACCCAGCCTCGCTTCCCGTTGCGCACTGATCCGACGCTGGCGATCGAGCCGTCGTCTCGTGGCATCGCTGCTGGCAACGAGCTTCCCATTGGTTCAGCACCGTCGCCGTGTGTTGCCTAACCGCGTGCGAGTAGCGAAGGGCGAGGATGAATGGCGAGTAGCGAACGGTTGAGAAAGACACGAGCAACTGTTCCGCACACCGGCCACCGACCAGGTGAGCCAGACCCTCATCGCCGTCCGCGCGGTGTGAAAAGAAAAAGAGCGTGCGTCGGGTGGAAACCCTTCGCACGCCCCAGCGGGAGGAGACGAACTACCAGCCAGTCTGGTCGCCTCGTCAGGTTCGATTTCGCAGCTGGGAAGGCCCCGGTGGTTGCGGTCGCGTGGGCTCGTTCCAGGCTGGGCTCGGTTGCTGTTGCCGCAACTACTATCGGCAGGTAGCAGGGCGAGTTTGCATGCCGGCTGAGGAGAATCGCCAGCGGGAATCGGCCTGGGGAAGTTGCAATTGCTCCCCTCGGTGTCGTCGCTAAAGCCGGCTCATTCGGCAACTCGGTCGCGAGCCAAACACAAGGACATGAAGAAGATTCCTCGTGTCTGCTTCGTGCCTTCGTGTCTAGCTTTAGCTGTCCTGGCCACGCCTGCACACCTGCGGATTTGTGTCTTCGCGCTAAGGTTCAGAACTGACGGCTGGAGGAAACCCACGGTTGCGGAGGTGAAATCGGTGGTGCAGGCGAGGAATTGTCCACGCCGTTTTGCCCGCACTTGGGATTCGCCGCTGGTGGATGGGCGGTCTCGACCTATGATAAATGGCACCTGGGAGGAAAACGGTGGTACTGGCGAACCGGACAGCATGCGGGTGATTTCCTAGCCATGAGCCAGTATCTGGCCGGTCTTTCTGCGGGACTTCCACCGCGCGAGCTTTCCGGGTCTGAACGGCTCCCGCTCCCCCACGGGGGCGCAGTCCCGGCTCGTGCGCTACAACCCATGCGATGGATGCGGAAATATGCAACGGGAATTCCTCTTGCCCGACCTGGGCGAAGGATTGCACGAAGCGACTCTGGTAGCCTGGAAAGTCAAGGAAGGCGATCTTGTCGAAGCGGACCAACCCCTGGCCGAAGTGGAGACGGATAAGGCAACGGCGGAACTGCCTAGTCCGTTCCGCGGTCGCATTGTCAAACTGCATTTCCGTGCTGGCGACCGCGTGCCCGTCGGTTCAGTGCTGGTGACCTTCGAGACCGAGGAAACCGGACCGGTGGCGGCGCCGGCTGCGGCAAAACCTGCGGCAAGCGTAACGGCGACACCAGAACGTGCGGCCGGCCCAGCCGAAACCGCGCCGTCGGCACCGAGCCCGGCTCGACCGGGCGCTATCCGCGGCGATGGGCAGCGCGGGTCGGAATCAGCCAAGCCAATCCTGGCTGCACCTATTACCCGCAAGCTGGCTCGCGAACACGGAATTGACTTGTCGCAGGTGCCCGGCACCGGGCCAGGCGGTCGCATTACCACGGAAGATGTGTTAGCGTACCTGGCGGCCCGGCAGAGTGGGCGAAGAGCCGAGGTCACAACCGTACCCGCTGGCGAGACCGCGGCTGGTGAAGTAGCCGCGCCCTCCGCCGTTGTAACCCGCCCGCCACTTCCCGATTTCTCCCACTGGGGCCCGATCGAACGCCAACCGGCCAGTGCCATTCGCCGACGCATTGCCGAACGCATGCACCTGGCCAGCTCGATTCCGGCGACGGTCACCCATGCCGATGAAGCGGACATCACCTTACTCGAACAAGGCCGGACTCAGGCCAAACCCATTGCCGAGCAGCACGGGGTCCGCCTGACGCTCTTGCCGTTTGTGGTGAAAGCGGTGGCGATGGCATTGCAGCGCTGGCCGATGTTCAACGCCAGCTACGACGAACAGCGCCACGAAATCATTGTCAAAAAATACTATCACATCGGTATCGCCGTGGATACGCCACAGGGTTTGCTCGTGCCCGTGATCCGCGACGCCGATCGCAAAAGCGTCCTGCAACTCGCCCAGGAGATGGCGCAATTGGCGGATCGCGCCCGTCAGGGTAAGCTCAGCGCCGAGGAGATGCGGGGCAGCAGTTTCACCATTACCAACATCGGCAGCCTCGGCGGGACCTTCTTCACGCCGATCATCAACTGGCCCGAAGTCGCCATTCTCGGTCTGGGACGCGTGCAGGAACGGGTGGTGCTCGCGGGCGATCGGCCGACAGTGCGGAAAATGCTCCCGTTGTGTCTCTCGTTTGACCATCGCTTGCTGGACGGTGCCGATGCTGCTCGTTTTGTCAACGAAGTGCGGCAACTGCTGGAAAATCCGGCAGCGTTACTCCTATTCGCATAAACACCCGCCGGGCCCACGACAACGACACTGTGGTGGCAAAAAGGAGACAAGCGACCACTCTTGCCAGGATTCTTTCACGGAGTGATCGGGCATGGTCATGGGCGAATCTCAGGAACGCACCGAAGTGGTAGTCATTGGCGGTGGACCTGGCGGCTACACGGCGGCATTTCGTGCGGCAGACCTGGGCAAACAGGTCGCCCTGGTGGAACAGGAAAAGCGTCTCGGCGGAGTGTGCTTATTGCGTGGCTGCATCCCTTCCAAAGCGCTGATCACCGCGGCGGAATTACTGGACCGCATTCGCCACGCCGAGTCCATGGGCATTCGCGTCGGCCAGGTGCAGGTGGACATGCCGCGGCTGATTGCCTGGAAAAACAGCATTATTGAGGAGTTGGCCCGCGGCCTGGAGTCACTGGCACGCGGTCGGCATATTACGCGCTACCTCGGCCGCGCTACTTTTCGCAGCCCCCACGAACTATTTATTCACACCGCCGACCAGCCGGTACTGTTGCGTTTCGACCAGGCGATCATCGCCACCGGCAGCCAGCCGGTGGTCCCGCCCCCACTGCAACGCGGTCCGCGTGTCCTCACCTCGGACGAGGCCCTCGATCTGACCGAAGTTCCTCCGTCGCTCCTGGTGGTCGGCGGAGGCTATATCGGCATCGAACTCGGCACTTGCTTTGCCGACCTCGGCAGTCAGGTAACCATCGTCGAAATGCTTGACCGCCTGCTCCCCGGAACTGACCCCGAACTGGTACGCGTCGTCCGCAAACGATTGGAGCAGCGCGGCGTGCAGGTTTATCTGGAGTCGAAAGTTACCGAAGCACGCGTCGGTGCCCAGAGTGTGCAGGTGAAGATTGCTCGCAGCGACGGTAAAACTGTAGAGGGCGAATTTGCTACAGTCCTGGTAGCTGTAGGCCGACGACCCAACAGTGATCAACTCGGCCTGGAACGCGTGGGCGTGCGCACCACCGAAAAGGGCTATATCGTCATTGATCAGCAATGTCGCACCAGCGTGCCGCATTTGTTTGCCATCGGTGATGTTACCGGGCCGCCGGCCCTGGCTCATCGCGCCCGCCGACAGGGAATCGTCGCTGCCGAAGTCATCGCCGGACTCCCTGCCGCCTTCGACAATCGCACGGTGCCGGCGGTGATCTTCTCCGACCCGGAAATCGCGTATTGCGGCCTGTCCGAGGAAGAGGCTGTAGCCGCCGGTTATCGTGTCCGCGTCGGGCGCTTCCGCCTCGGTGCCAGTGGCCGAGCCAAAACACTCAACCAGACCGACGGCCTGATCGTGGTCATTGCCGAGGAAGGAACGGAAGTGGTGCTCGGCGTACGCATGGTTGGGCCGCATGTCTCCGAACTCATCGCCGAAGCCACGTTGGCCATCGAAATGGGCGCCACGCTCGAAGATCTCATCGCCACCATCCACGCCCATCCGACGCTGAGCGAAGCCCTGCTGGAAGCTGCTGAAGTTTGTCGCGGCCAGGCTATCCACAGCCTTCGCCCTGGCAAGTCCCAGTGATACTCCGCCACCTTGCCTTTAGGCGACCATCTCGCAAATCGTTCCAGCATCTCCACCTCGCCACTCTCAGCGATACTCCGCCACGCTGCCTCAACTGTGATGCTGCGCTCATCGCCGACAAATCGGTAGACCAGCTTTGCCCGTCAAAAGCAGCGACCGTCAGCCCGCCGTGGATTGCAAATGCCCCTGCAAAGGCGAGCGCGATGACAATACGTGCTGCATTCCCCGTTGCGGAACGATTTGGAAACGCCTTTGCAAAGGCGAGCGCCCACAAATCGGAGGTTCCGCGTCGCGTGCCAGCAGCAGCACCGGTAGCCCGCCATAATGCCCCAAACCCGTGGGCGAAACCCTTTTCGTTAACCACTAAGGCACGAACACACGAAGGAAACACGAAGTATTACCTTAGCGTTTCTCGGTGATTTCTTGTCTTAGTGGTTATTTCGGAGACATTGCAGGTGCGAAACCAAGCCTGGCAGTCTCTTTCGGTCAACTGTTCGGACCGTGCTATCCGAAACCCCCACGACAGCCCCTCGCATGTGAGGATCATCCATCCCCTCAACTATCGCCCTTTTTACGATGCGTCCGCCCTGCATCAACCTCAGGCCAACTTGCTCCCACCCAGCGGCAATCGTCAGCAAGTGCCAAGCCAGGAATGCCAATGTCAGAAATGTCTCTCCGGGCTAACAAAAGCAATATACGATCGGGCCTTGCTATTTCGCTACTTGGTCACTGCAATAGGCTCCAGAGTAAGATAGAGCTTGCGAGGTCCTATTTCATCAAATGATTCGGGAGGCTCTAGTTCTCGCGGTACCATTCCCTTTATAAAGTCGGCGACTCTGTACGCAGCGATTTTCAACCGGCCATTGCTGTCAAAGCCGATAATTCCACAGAAATCCCGAGTGTAAATACGTGCAGGTTCGTGCGCGGCGTTTATGGCAAAGTGAAGGGTGCCGGTTTTTCTAGGAGCAGGGACGTCGCACTGGATAACATTGCCGGTTATGGTACAGATACTTCCCCGGAGATCGCTAATGTCATGCTTAACTTCTCCACGGCCATCAGTAGAAATAACGGCTGCCACTCTCCACTTTCCTTGCATTCGCGCAACCAGTCGCCTCGAAGCCTCCAGTCCAGGATGATTGTCGATTCGGCGCAGCGTTAATAGGATGAGCGGCTGCACTGCCCGTTCAACCTCGAAATCCGTAGGGAACTGCTCCCCACTATTGCATCCGTAGCATAGGAACAAGCGTGTATCCCTTATGAAGAAAATACCCGGCTTGAACAGATTGTACTCGGGGTCGCGCAATTCCAATGCCCTAATGCCCCCTGAATCTTGACGCTCAGGTCGAAGAACGATTTTGCTGAGCGGACATCCCGGCAGGCCGAGTAACATCTTTTGTTCCGTGTCCCAAAGAACATATTCCCCAATCCTGGCCTTAAACGATCGAGCTAGTGGAGTACTCTCCAGCCCGCGCGAGAAAGCGATACCCTCGATACGCCAAGTCCCCTGCAATTTTGCAAGTAAGGCGGCGTCGCGAGTGGACAGCACACTAAGGATGATCGCTGCGGGTAAGATCAGATGGCTCATATCCTGGCTCCTTGCGAGATTCATTGAATGGCTTTGAGCCATAAAACATTACTTGTGTATGAGAGAAACTTGTATCCCCACAATTTCCCCGCTTCCAGATAACCATAGATCCCGTCAGGCTTATCTTCGCCACTGCTATCGTCAGGCCCAGCAATCGTCTGCGAGCCGTCGGCAAACAAGTAGAATGCAATCTCGTGTGTGAAAGACCCGTCTTTTTGCGCCGAACCGACAGTCACAGCGCGCCTATTCCACAACTCATCATCATCAAGTAAGTCGTCCTCAAAGACTGTCCAATAGAGCGTAGTGCCATGAGCGGCAGCGCCAACACCCTTGACGACCATGGTGAATCGCGTTACATCGGTCGCCGAAACACGAATTATTATCCGATTTTCCCTTGAATGATTAGCAGGTAAATTCTTGAAATAAAATTCGCTAACCTTCAAATCCGTGGCGGCGAGCGCTACGAAGGGCGACAGACCGTCCGAACCGCTATTATCCCAGGCGCGGAATCGCGGGCGGTAATACTGCGTGGGCTCAGCCGCTCCGTGCGGTTGAATCGTGCCGCTAATCACGGCTTCACCGTTGGCGTCCACTAAGAGGTAGTAGCTAGGTAATTCCAGACCCGGCGGCAGGGAACCTTCTGCTAGACTCACACGTACCGTTTCCCGCCCAGGGCTTTGCTCCAAGTCATCATCCTGCACGCGAATGCGTATCGTCGCCTGTTGCCCCTCGACGAAATAGTAAATACCATCCTCATACGCCTGCTGCCCGGTCACATCTATAGGGGGCAGGATGACCGGTGGCGAATTGTCGACGGTGACAGTTGGGGTTACGATAGGTGGCCTGCCGTTGGGCCTTACCACGGCCTTAATCTCATCGCCGACATCGCCGTTGCCCGGCTGGGCTAAATCAAAGGGAGCGATAACCGCTGGGCCAGACACGCCAGGCACATCCGTTGCCAGACTTAGCTGACCATTGACGTACCACTCCACAGCAACATCAACTGGTTGCCCTTGCAGCCCAGCGATGCCGGCGATTTCGACAGCAAGCGTATCCTTAGTCCGCGGCGCCTGGCCACTTCGGCTCAAGTTAACGATCGCGGCACTGCCACTGTCGTAAATAGCCCAATTAAAACCAACAGTGGAGGTGTCGCCGTCGGCCAGGTTCTGCACAGTTACGACTACATAGTAGGAATAAGGCGAGTTACTGGGGCTGGCGGCATCCAAGGAGATCATGCCGCTGATGACGCCAGTCTGCGGGTCTAAACTTAGGCCAGGCGGTAAGCGGTTAGGGGCTTCGCTACTCGCTGCACTAAACATCAGTGGTGCCTGCATATTTAGGCCACTATGGTCAGAAGCCCAAAACGATTGCAAGTCAAGATAGACGTAATCGCCTTCGTTATTAGATTGGTCGCCGGGACTAAGTAAGATGTAGTCGATATTGTGGATGCGCACAGTGGCTGATGCGGAGGCGGTGTCTATAGTATCCGTGGCCGTGAGCCTGATAGTGTATTCCCGGTTGGAAAAACTGTTCGTTAGTCCAAGAGGGAGGCAAATGGTGCGTCAGCCGTACCAAAAGGCGTACTGTTCACATGGTCCAACTATTTTCTCTAAGGCGGATTTGAAATTGATGAGAGACGGCCTGCTAAAAATGAGTGACCTGGCCAGAGACCAGTCAGTTGGGCAGCCCACTTCGGTAAAAAACTCGAACGCAAACTCGGTGCGAATGTAACCATAGGGATAGCCAGGTTCGGCGTCCCGTTCGAGAACATTGTCATAAAGGTGTGGGCCAATCAGGGTCACAATATAGCCGACCTCGGGGATCCAATTATCCATGATTTCAGGCGGAATCGCCTCACGAATCTCGCTAACTACTCGGGCATAAATATCTGGTTTGTTGTTCCACCATGCAAGACTAAGGCAATGCCATGGTGAGAGGGCTGGCAATATCTCCTCACATATGGTTTGTAATTTTACATTGTCGCGCTCGAGGACCACTCGTTCGGAGTAATGATCTCCTGAATTCTCTAGCACAAGAACTGAGGTGCAGCGCTCGACATTTAGGAGGGCGAATAACCCGCTGAGAAGCTCACCAGGTTGATGTATCTTTCGCGAATGATACACAATAATGTGCCCATCAAAGGACATCGCGCACTCCTTGTCCAGTCGCTACCTCTAACGACCAATTATCCGATAGACGGCGAATACGGTAATGGCATTGGTAAAGGAGTCGTCAGGTACAAAATGGCTGAGGTAGCTATTGATTCGGACCACTGCCTGAGCGGCAAGGAGCCTGGCCCATTCATCGGTTTCTGCGTTCCTGACTTCTTCCAGAGCTCTCAATACCCCATCGAACTCCTCGTTATAATCATCGATACTAATGATAGCTCGAAGACTAGCGGCAATGCCTAAACCAGCACTGACAAGAGAAAAGATTTTTACTGCTCTTGCGTAACGAGTATTTGGCAGCAGCTTGCCAGAAGCTCCATCCCACACTATTGGCGACGCCACTGTTTTAATGCCTGGTCTGCTCAATACTCGGCGCAACCGGTTAGCCTGCCAAGAGGATATATACCCGTGTGGGGTCTTGAGGTCTTACAGATCTAGTATTTTTCCCACTTTCAGTTTTTCTCCTACTTTGGGCACATAGCCAGATTCTACATACATAGCATCAATCTGCACGAGGCCGTCGTATCGTACGCCTCTGGGGTATTTTCCAACCGCAACTACTTCCAGGGTGTCTTTTCGAATCCAAACCTTAGTATACCATCGCTTTTCCCAGTTGGCCAGGCCCGGAATATACCTGCGCCAATTATTCTCTTTCTCCCGCACCAACTCCAATTCCTCCCAGACACGTCGCTCAAATTCTTTACCAAAAGCTCCGGGATCAGGATTCCCAGTCGCTGTTGCTGGCGGCTTCCAGTTTTCTTGCAGCATTTTATTGGTGACGCGTTCGACTATTTTGCTGATTTGTTCGTCGGCATTGGTAAAAGCAGTTATTGCTAGGTCTGGTCGGTCGGGTCCGCCGACGAAAAAAAGTTCCCTCATGAGACAGGCCTGCATAGGACGCGTCATTGTCTTCTGACGGCAACACTGTGATTAGTAAAACGGAGTCGGTCATCGTATGGCCATCAGAAATCGTCAACACGACCTCGTCGGAAATCGGTTCTGTTTCTGCCGAGACATAGCGGACGACTTGCCCCTCCACTTCCATATTGCCGCGATTAGGCCCAAAAATCGTAACGATGCTTAACAGGTCTCCATCTAAATCCTCAATCAGAGCTTCTAGGGGAATTGTCAACACTCGTTGCCAAGGGACGATAACAGCCTTGCCGATAGGTGGAACATTAACGTCGCCCGTCGTATCAGTATCGCCGGTAGTGCTAGTGTCGCCCGTGTCCTCGGTGGTTCCAGTTTCGCCCGTGTCGCCGCTGGTTCCTTCGCCGGTGTGGCCGGTGGTGTCGCCGATGGTGCCAGTGCCATCGTCGCCAGTGTGACCGTTCGTATCGCCGGTGGTTCCGGTGTCGCCGGTGGTGCCGCTGCCGCCATCGTTGATCGTCGTACCATCGCCGCCGGTGTCGGTGTTGTCATCGCCCGTCGTGCCAGTGCCATCGTCGCCAGGGTGGCCGTTCGTATCGCCGGTGGTTCCGGTGTCACCGGTGGTGTCGATATCGCCGTCATTGACGGTCGTGCCGTCGGCGACGGTGTGGGAGTTGTTGTTGCTCGGAGAGTTACTATTATGGATGCGATATGCCGGTGGGAGAGCCCGACTGCCTCGCTTTCGAGAACAATGATGCGAATACATCGTGTGTTTGCTATCGCTTTATGTGTACCTTATAATCTGTGTTCCCAGTCTAAGGTGTATAAGTTGGCTTCGGGAAGCCTTAGGGCCTATTAAGTTCGGCTGCCGTAGCGTGCCATTCTAAGGGAATCTCGCCGAGAAAAACCTTATTGTGCTTGCCACTATCCCTTTGGATGTAAATGAAGACCCTCTTAGCTTTGGGTGATAATTGAAAACTCGTTAGGGACCAGGGTTTTGGGAGGGCAAATTCTTGACCCGGAAATGGCTCTTTAAAATCGATAAGCATCCAGCCTGGGCAGCGATCCTCTTTCGGTTTGATTGCTTTGAAGATCGCCAACCGATTTTCGATGAGCACAGGTGGCGTGTATTTTGTTGGACCATGAGAGCTGAAGACAGGCCACGACAGGGATCCTTCACCCGAACGATAGAATATTTCTTTCTCTTTCGCCCAGTTGTAAACACACACGAACCAAACTTTGGGCTCTTCCTTGGGATCTCCCCAGTGGCGTCCGAGTACGAGCTCCTCATCAGAAGTACCAAACCAGATTACTGGGCCAACACCGTAATTATTAACGCCATAACGCTGGAGCGCGCGAGTTTGCGCCACCAGTCTCCAGTCTGGATAAGAGTAAATTTGTAACAGACCGTCCTCTAAAGCCATAGCATAATTTCCTGAACGGCTAAAGCCAAGCACACATGGCGGTGCCCCCAGGTTGACCAGCTTGCCGGTACGCCAGTCGAGAAAACCCTTTCGAAGTTTTTTATCATCCCAATCGATAGCCAAATAGATGTATTTTCTGTCTGGTGTCACCTCGGCATGGGTGAACAACCCCTTTCTAAACAGGTCGCTTTCAATAGCTTTTTCCAGCATCCAATCTTTAGTTTTCCATATACGGATCATGCCATTGCCGTGAAAAGTAACGAGCCGGCTGCCATTATCCGCCAGGAATGCCTGTTCGACAGACACGTACGTTCGCATCTCACGGTTTTCTCGAACATCGAAATAACGCTCTTTTTCCGGATCATGTTCCCACCGTAAATGGGCGAGGAGTGTGTCCGTCACAGCATCGTATACTCCCGCGCCATTCTCTTTGTTCCTAGTTAATAGCCAGTCGTCCGTGAGCCAGACCAGTGGGCCGCCGAATTTGTCAGTATCGAAAAGCTGAAATTTATCTAGTCCTAATAAGAACACCGTACCCGTACCACGTTGCGGAATTACCTCATCTGCATCCTGACAGGTAGCGGAATACGCTGCTAAACTGAGAGCCAGTGCCAGCAAGTGCAAGCACCTACGCATGGTTACCTCCTTTCTGAAAAAGTGAGCATGTGGTTAATGACCCACCTATGGGCAACGAGACGGTTAGCTGGTTTGTTATCCATCCTTCTTATCTCGCGGCCGCTAGCCCAGTCAAGGATATCGAGCCAGGTGCCGACGACCCCTTTCATGGTGGCGTTAGGTATGCCTCTGCCCCACTCCGGGCCGAACAGCAGCCGGTAGCGATCTATTCTAGCATTGTCATTCCTCCAGACCAGTATGTCGGAGAAAGGTGCCGAGGGTGGCTCTGGGATTTTATCTTCACGGTTTCCTACCCAGAGGCTGACCGACATCGAGTTTTCCAGTGTCTGGAAAGCCCATCGGACCGTAATCCACCAAAGTGGACCAGTAGCCACACCTAACCACTCAGCCAGGTTGCGCAACTTCATTATCTCATCGTAAATCGGTTGTATAATCTGCGTCTGTTCACGGTGCAAGAACCAATACACAGCGCCTTCTAGGCGTCCCATGTCGGCTAATTTCCATGCCATTGGGTCGCCATCTAACCGTTGAACCGTCGGCAGTCCTCCATAATAATAGGCCAAAGCTTGCCAGTAAATATCCTCATAAACTCCCTGGTTACCGCGCGCCAAGTAGTTGATGAATCGGACTATCGCACCACGTTCAAAACCTGCGGCGCCGGGCGGTTCTGCCGTTGCCAGTTGTTGCATAGCTTTTCCCGCCAGGTCTGAGGCGAATGCTGCTAGTCCGAACCAAGCCATTTTGGCATTAAAACGGGGTGGATCGTTTTCATTTTCGGGCCTTGCTGGGCGCATGAAGTTGGTAAAAGCAAGAGCATAGCGCGCCGTGATAGACCGATTGTGGGCCCGGGCTATGCCCCAGGCAACCTGAACCTCATTACTCCCGTTAGGGACGGGAACATCTCGAATGTCCCTGAGAAACACTGCGTCCTGCTTCAAATTATTCGCCATGCCCCGCCAGAAGCGCTGGTCAGTCGCAGGAAGCAGTGCAAGGTACAGGTTGATAGCCCTCACCACGCCTGGTATGATCCCAGCAAGTGGGTTGGGACTGATCTCAATAAGTGCAGCATCCTCACCCACCACACCGGCATTGTTAAATAAATCAACGGCAGTTTCAACTGTAACTCCTGAGTTCCAATTGGAGCCATCTAGAGTAATTACGAGTTCTTGGGACCAGCTAGCTTCAGCGGGACCATAGCCAGCATTGTAAACGCGAAACAGGACAGGCAAACCAGACCAACCAGGCCGGCTCCGTATCACCAGCGTTATCGGGGATTCGGGCGACTTGTTTAATGCGACAACAAAGGGTGTCGAACTTGCAGCAAGCACCATTCCTTCTTCGTCGAAAACTACGTTTGCTTCCAGTTCCTTCGTTTGATATATAACTATTCCGACCCCGTTGTCGCCAGGTGGAGGATTGGCATTGGCAACCGTCATGGTGAACGTTATCCGATCGACGACATCAGCTTCGTGAAACTCTACGATTACTTGGAAATCCTTGACACGCTCCACTTCGCTGACTGCAGTGTAGTCAATTCGTCCAAGTATAGTGCCGTAGTAGTAGTCATAGACAAGGCCTGGCGGAAGGCCCGTGACCACAAACCAGCTAACGTTGTCCCGGGCGGATTGCGGTCTGGGTAAGAGTATGTCGAAGGTATCGCCCTCGTTTCCAGAAAAGTCGCCTACAGTTCCTTCGAGTCTGTTCGTATCGCTTATTGTCCAGATAATAGTTGTCGGAAGGTCATTAGCCTCCACGTTGACTGCGAAATCGCGGGGTGGCGCATTGCTGGCGACGTTACTGTAAGCGATATAGCCTTGCAGGTAAGCGCCCGGCAGAGTGCCAGCATCGCCCTCAGT
>ENA-ORXB01000300-ORXB01000300.1-sediment-metagenome-genome-assembly--contig:-NODE-300-length-109472-cov-199.105791_pt1 | contig 109472 bp, 81 predicted proteins | sample MGYA00237863_ERZ511475 | MGnify/ENA primary metagenome ERZ511475 (study PRJEB26305, sample SAMN06343858) | sediment metagenome | isolation source: hot spring sediment | place: Canada: British...
CGGAGAGTTAGGGCCTGGGTTGGCGGCCCTTCTGGCTCCGGAGGAAACGGCCATTATTTTGGGCGAAATTTAGGTAGGTAGTTACCACCAACGGAGATAACGAAGAGACATGTGGAGCGGACTTTCGGGATTCAGCCTGCGGCGGCTGCTTATCGGCAGCCCTCTGGCAACGGCACAACTGAAGCATGAGCGACTGACCAAAGTCAAGGGGCTGGCAGTCTTCGCCTCGGACGCTCTCTCCTCCACGGCCTATGCCACGGAGGAGATTCTGCTGGTGCTCATCCTGGCCGGGAGCGGAGTGGTGGGGCTGGCCTGGCCCATCGCGCTGGGCATCGCCACCCTTCTGGCCATCGTCGCGTTTTCCTACTACCAGACCATCCACGCCTACCCCGGCGGCGGCGGGGCCTACATCGTTGCTCATGACAATCTGGGACAGATGCCGGGGTTGGTGGCGGCGGCGGCCATCCTCACCGACTACGTCCTGACCGTGGCGGTGAGCATCAGCGCGGGCGTGGCGGCGATCACCTCCGCGTTCCATGCCCTCTATCCTTATCGGGTGCTCATCGGTCTTTTTCTGATCGCCGTCATCACCATCCTGAACCTGCGAGGAGTGCGGGAATCGGGGACGATTTTTTCCATTCCCACCTACTTTTTCGTCACGATGACGCTGGGGATGCTGGGCGTCGGGCTGTATCGGTGGGTGGCGGCAGGGATGCCCCCGGCTGCGCCGCCCCGGATAGACTACCCGGCAACCCACCCGTTGACCCTTTTCCTGATCCTGCGGGCCTTCTCCAGCGGCTGCGCCGCGCTCACCGGCGTGGAGGCCATTGCCGACGGAGTGCCCGTCTTCAAGCCCCCGGAGTCCAAAAACGCGGGCCAGACGCTGATCGCAATGGCTTCTCTTCTCATCACGATGTTCCTGGGCATCACTTTTCTGAGCCACCAGTTCGGCATCGTCCCGGACGAGAGGACCCATGAGACGGTCATCTCCCAACTGGGGCGGGTGGCCTTCGGCAGTGGGACGCCTCTATATTTCCTGTTCCAGGCTGCGACGATGCTCATCCTGGTCCTGGCCGCCAACACCGCTTTCGCCGACTTCCCCCGTCTCTCCTACTTCCTGGCTCGCGACCGGTACATGCCCAACCAGTTCGCCCTTCTGGGGGACCGGCTGGTCTTCTCCAACGGCATCCTGGCGCTGGCCCTGGCGGCCTCCACGCTTCTGGTCGTCTTTCACGGGGAAACAACGCGCCTGATACCGCTCTACGCGGTCGGTGTTTTCCTTTCGTTCACTCTGTCTCAGTCTGGGATGGTCGCGCGCCGGTTGCGACAGCGGGGTTCCTACTGGTGGCTGAAGGCCCTCATCAGTGGCTTCGGCGCCACCGTGACGGCCGCCGTTCTCATCGTTTTCATCGTTACCAAGTTTGTCTACGGTGCCTGGATCGTCATCCTGTGGATCCCTCTCTTCATCGGGTTCTTCCTGGTGGTCCACCGGCACTATCGGGATGTGGCGGCCCAACTCTCCCTGGATGCCTTCGGGAGCCCGCCACCCGTCCGGCGGCATCGGGTGATTGTCCCCATCGCCGGAGTGCACCGGGCGGTCATCGCGGCCCTCAATTACGCCCGCTCCCTCTCCGACGACGTGACGGCGGTATACGTGGAGACGGACCCCAACGAGACGCCAAAGATTCGGCGCAAGTGGGAGGAGTGGGGGGACGGTGTCCCGCTGGTGGTGCTCCCTTCTCCATACCGGTCCATCGTCGGGCCGCTGGTGGAGTACGTGGACCGGATAGACGACCGGCGGCGGCGAGACCAGGTGGTAACCATTGTCCTGCCGCAGTTTGTCCCGGCGAAGTGGTGGCACCATCTCCTGCACAACCAGACGGCGTGGCTCATCCACCTGGCCTTCCTGTTCCGGCGGGAGGTGATGGTCACCCACGTGCCGTTTCATCTGCACGGAAATCACGGCTGAACCCTGGGGTGATGATCTGCCCTGCGGTACGGTTCGCGTAGTTGAAGCCTGTGTAGCGCAGGCTGTTCGCCTGTACCGGCCTGACGGCCGGCACTACTCGTAACGCAGGCTGTCAGCCTGCAGAATCCCATATCCACTCCAGAGGAGGTCAAAATGTTCGGAAGAGAGGAAAAGAAAACCGAGAGAAGGCCCCAGCCCCCGGTCGCTGCCCCGGCGGCCCCAGCGGCACCTGCGGCCCGCATTGAGACGGTCATCGGTCCCAATGCCCATTTCCGGGGAAATCTGATTTCCGAAGGGGGCATCCGGATTGACGGCATCTTTGAGGGGACCATTGAGACGGCCGGCAATCTGGTTATCGGAGAGTCGGCCAAGGTCATCGCGGACATTCGGGCCAACAACATCTCCATCTCCGGGGCTGTGAAGGGAAATGTCACCGGTAACCGGGTGGAGGTGCTGGAGACCGGCCGGGTCTGGGGAGACCTGACGGTGAACTCCCTCCTGATCAGCGAGGGGGCCTATTTGCGAGGGCAGACCACCATGCACACGGATATTGAACCCCCGTTGATTGAGCCCCCCAAGCAGAGCCCGGCACCCGCTGCTGGCCCTTCCGGCCCGGCCCCGGGGACCATCGTGGATGTGGAGCCAGCGCGTCCAGAGGAGGAGGTTTAATCCCCCAGGCTATTTGACACCTTTGGCGTCTTGTGTTATGATAGACGCCGCATGCAGAAAACGCCAGAATCCAGAAAACCCACGAAAGCGAGGCCGAAATAAAACGAAGACCGCCCAAAAAATTTAAGCGTGACCTGCGCTACGCTTACCGCATCAACCGCGAGATTCAGGCTCCGCAGGTGCGGTTGATTGGCCCGAACCGGGAGCACATCGGAATCGTCTCCCTCCAGGAGGCGCTGGAGCAGGCCCGCAAGGCAAATCTGGACCTGGTGGAGATTTCCCCGAGCGCCGACCCGCCAGTGGTCCGCATCGTAGATTACGGAAAGTTTATCTACGAGCAGACCAAAAAAGAGCGGGAGGCACGGCGCTCCCAGAAACTGGTGGAGGTGAAGGAAATCCGCCTGCGTCCGAAAACGGACGACCATGACCGGGCCATCAAAGTGCGGGATGCCCGCCGCTGGCTGGAAGAGGGCATGAAGGTCAAGGTGCGGGTCCGGTTCCGGGGCCGGGAGATTACCTATCCCGAACTGGCTATGGAGCAACTTCAGGAAGTGGCGAAAGAGTTGACCGATATTGCGGTGGTGGAGCAGGCCCCGAATATGGAAGGGCAGACGATGTTGATGATTCTGGCGCCAAAGCCAAAGAAAGCAGCGGGAAGTCAGCAGAGCGAGGTGAAGCGTGCCGAAGATCAAAACCCATAAGTCCACATCCAAACGATTCCGCATCAGTCAAGGCGGCAAAGGGAAACTGATGCGCACCAAGTTGGGGAAGTCCCACCTGCGCCGGAAGAAGAGCGCGCGGGCCCGGCGGCTCTACGATGAGATGATGGTCGTGGAGTCTCCTGCGGTCCGCCATCGGGTTGCTCGTCTGGCACCGTATTTGAGAGAAAAGGGGAAGTGAGGCCGTGAGAGTCAAGGGAGGATTCCGAACCCGTCGTCGTCACAAGAAAATCATCCGCCAGACCAGCGGCTACTATGGCACCCGCCATCGCCTCTGGCGTCGAGCCAACGAGGCGTGGATGAAGGCGATGTGGTATGCCTACCGGGACCGCCGGCAGCGGCGCCGGGACCTGCGGCGGTTGTGGATTCTGCGCATCAACGCGGCCGCCCGCCAGCACGGTCTCTCCTACAACCGCTTCATTGCCGGCCTCAAGCGGGCCGGTGTGGCGCTGGACCGGAAGGTGCTGGCCGATATCGCCGTACGGGATGCCTCTACGTTTGCCCGTCTGGTAGAGATGGTCCGGCAGGCGTAGCCTGGGCCATCTCGCTCCTCCATCCCACACAGAGAAGGGCCGCCCAGGCCCTTTTCTGTTTATTGCGGGTTTGCAGTTGGGGTTGGGATAACACTTGATGTCGTGGTGCAAAAGAAATATATTTTTCATTGTGGCGGCTTCGCCGCCACAATGAAAAATATTTTATCGTGGATACTTCGTGCCCTTTGTGGTAGAAATTGCAGGGACTGGCGTTTTTCCCCGATTCGGGGTAAGATTATGGCCGGAGGGCAGCGATGCGGCGGTGGTCACCGGCGCGATTTCAGGAAGAGTTGGAGCACATCCTTCAGTCCCTGCGCCCTTATGGCCCGCAGAAGGTGATCCTTTTCGGCTCCTTTGCCCGTGGGGATGACCACGGACTGAGCGATGTAGACCTGCTCATCATCAAAGAGACCGACCAGCCTTTCGTAGAGCGAATTGGGGAAGTCCTGGCCCTTTGCGATACGGTGCTCCCGGTAGAGCCTCTGGTCTATACGCCGGAAGAACTGGCCCGCCTGATAGAAGAGGGGAATCCCTTTATTGAACAGGTACTGCGGGAGGGGAAAGTCGTCTATGAATCGGAACCTCCAGGAAGCCCGTCGGTGGTTATCTCAGGCCAGGTATGATCTGGACGCAGCGGCCCTGAATGCCCGGGAAGGGTTCGCTGCTCTGGCCTGTTTCCTGGCCCAGCAGGCCGCGGAGAAGGCATTGAAAGCCTACCTCTACGCCCAGGGGGAGCGACCGGTCCTCGGACACGCTACCCATCTCCTGGTCCGCCAGTGCCAGGAATACGACCCGTCCTTTGAGGCCCTGCGGGATATTTGCCGACGGCTGGACCAGTATTATATCCCGACCCGCTATCCCAACGGGCTGCCCGACGGGATTCCGCAGGAAGTGTATACTGCCGACCAGGCCCAGGACGCCATTGCTGGCGTCCGACAGGTGCTGGCGTATGTCCAGGAGCGCCTTTCTCTGGAGGCTGAACGATGAGAGTCCTGGTCACCGGCGGGGCGGGCTTCATCGGCTCCCATCTGGTGGACGCCTTAATGGCCCAGGGGCACCAGGTCACCGTCCTGGACAACCTCTCCGTGGGCAAAATCGCCAACATTGCCCACCATCTGGGGAGTGAACGGTTCCGGTTCATCAACGACTCCATCCTGAACACCGCCACCCTGGAGCCACTGGTCCGTCAGGCCGACCTCATCTTCCACCTGGCCGCCGTCGTCGGCGTCAAGTACGTGGTGGAAGACCCGTTGAACACCATCATCGTCAACGTCCGGGGGACGGAGAACGTGCTGGAACTGGCCTTCAAGTACTGGGTGCGGACGGTCATCGCCTCCAGTTCCGAAGTCTACGGAAAATCCACGGAGGTCCCGCTGCGGGAGGACGGGGACCGGCTCCTGGGGCCCACCACTGTCCCCCGCTGGTCCTACTCCGACGCGAAAGCCATAGATGAGTACTTCGCCCTGGCCTACGCCCGAAAGGGATTTCCGGTCACCGTGGTGCGGTATTTCAACGCGTACGGCCCGCGTCTGGACCCGCGCGGGTATGGGAGCGTCGTTGCCCGCTTTTTCACCCAGGCGCTGCGGGGCGAGCCGCTCACCGTCCACGGGGACGGCCGGCAGACCCGCAGTTTCACCTACGTCGCCGACACGGTGCGGGGCACCATCCTGGCGGGGACGGTCCCGGAGGCCGCCGGGGAAATCTTCAACATTGGCTCCGACCGGGAGGTCTCCATTGCCGACCTGGCGCGGCGGATTCTGGCCCTGACCGGTTCCCCGTCGGAGATTGTCTACGTTCCCTACACCGCCGCCTACGGCCCCGACTTTGAGGAGACCCGCCGCCGGGTGCCCGACGTGCGCCGGGCGCGGGAGGTCCTGAACTTTGAGGCCGAAGTGCCCCTGGAGGAGGGGTTGCGGCGGACGCTGGAGTGGTTTCAGGGAGAGACTGGATGAACACCACCCGATTCAGCGCGATTCTGGACGGCATTCTGGAGGCCGGCTGGCTGGCGGCCATCATCGTCACCCCGCTCTTCTTCAACATCTATTCCAGCCGCGTCTTTGAGCCGGATAAACTGACCACCCTGCGCTCCATCGCCCTGGTGATGGCCGCCGTCTGGCTGGCCCGCTGGATAGAGGAACGGGCCGCCGGAGGGGGCCGCCTCCGTTTCTCCTGGCGCACCCCGCTGGTCCTGCCCACCCTCTTCACCGTCCTGGCCTACCTGATCAGCACGGTCTTCTCCGTCGTCCCCTACACCAGTTTCTTCGGCTCCTACCAGCGGCTCCAGGGGACGTTCACCACCCTTTCCTACATCGTCATCTTCCTCATCATCCTGGACCGGATGCGCACCCGCGCGCAGGTGGACCGGTTCATCACGACGCTCATCCTCAACAGTCTGCCCATCGCCCTCTACGGCTTCGTCCAGCACGCCCGCCGGGACCCCCTCCCCTGGGGCGGCGACGTGACCCAGCGGGTGGCCTCCAACATGGGCAACCCCATTTTCGTCGCCGCGTATATGATTATGGCCGCGTTCCCCACGCTGGCCCGCGCGGTGGACGCCTTCCGCTCCCTGCTGACGGACGAGAAGGCCGGGACCTCCGAGGTCCTGCGGGCCGCTGCCTACATCTTCATCTTCCTGGTCCAGGTCATCAGCGTCTGGTACACTCACAGCCGGGGCCCGCTGATGGGGCTGGTCTTTGGACTGGCGGTCTGGGGGTTTCTGGGACTGTTGGCCCTGCGGCGCGCGGCCGCCCGGATGGAGGCCCATCCGGCAGACCTGTTCGGGGACGTCCGGAACGGCATCGCCTTCGGGCTGGGGAGTCTGGCCGGGGCCGGGGTGGTGGGGGCCGGGCTCTACATCGCGCTACGCGGCGCCGCGCAGGTCAACCCCTCCCTGCAGTGGGTGCCGGCCGTCGGCGCCCTGCTGGTAGTCGCCGGGGCCTGGCTGGTGTTCATCGTCAACGGGAAGGGGTGGCGCTGGCTGTGGGCCAGCGCGCTGGTCATTGTTCTCCTCTTCGCCGCCGGTTTTCTGACCGTCAACCTGGCGGAGCCGGTCAATGCCTGGGCCCAGGAGCAACCCTGGATGGGCCGCCTGGACGAAGTTCTCCAGGCCGAGACGGGCACCGGCAAGGTCCGCTCCCTCATCTGGGAGGGGGCGCTGCGCCTGATCCTGCCCCACGAGCCCATTCAGTACCCCGCCACCACCGCCGACCCCACCAGTCACCCCGACCCGTTCAACCTCATCCGCCCGCTGGTCGGCTACGGTCCGGAGTCCATGTACGTGGCATACAACCGCTTCTACCCGCCCCTCCTGGGTCACTACGAGTCCCGCACCGCCTCCCCCGACCGTTCCCACAACGAGACGCTGGACTCGCTGGTCATCACGGGACTGCTGGGATTTACGGCCTACCTCTGGCTGTTCGGCAGTCTCTTCTACTACGGCCTCTCCTGGCTGGGATGGATTCCGGACCAGTCCCGGCGGCGGCTGTTCTTCGGATTATTGGTGACGGGCGCGCTGGCCGCCGTCGCGGTGGTCATCCCCACCGTCGGGCCCCACTTCTTCGGGCTGGCGATTCCGGTGGGGATGGTGCTGGGGATGCTGACGTATCTGGTCATCTGTGGGTTCTCCGCCCCCGAATCCGCTCCGGCGGCCCACCCCGACCAGATTTTGCTCATCGGCATCCTGGCTGCCTTTGTCGCCCATTTGGTAGAGATCAACTTCGGCATCGCCATTGCCTCCACCCGGACCACCTTCTGGGGACTGGCGGGGGTGTTCGTTCTCCTGGGCATCCAGGGGATTGCCGCGCGGGAGGAGCGGCCCGTCGCGCCGCAGACGGCGCCGTCCCCCAGACCAAAGGGAAGGAAACGGCGCCGCCGACCCGCCGCACCGCCGCCCGCGCCCTCGTCCGGGCGAGTCCCCGACTGGCTCTGGCCTGCGCTGGGTTCGGCCCTCATCGGCGCGCTGATCCTGGGGACGCTCTCCTATGACTTCGTCAACAACATTGAACGGCTCACCAGTCCCGGACAAATTTTCTGGCGTTCGCTGACGGTGGTCGCCATTGGCGGCCCGCCCCGGCAGTCCCTGGGCATCCTGCTGGTTTTCGGCATGGCCTGGGGGATGACGGCGCTTCTGGCCGTCACCCAGATGGCCTGGCGAGGGACCTTCGGGGAGCGCCGGGGGGATGCCTGGCTGGCGGCCGTCGTCATCCTCCTGGTCTCCCTGACGGTGGGGTTGACCTTCGGGCTCTCTCTGGCCGGGCGCCACGCCGCCGTCCTGCGGATGACCGTCCAGAACGTCAACGACCTCCTGCGGCTGGCCGAGTACATCGCCGGGCAGATCGGGGCCTACTACGGTTTCCTGGCTACGGTGATTCTTTTGGGCGGACTGGCGCTGAGCGGGGAGCGGTGGATGCCCAAACGGTGGGGCACGGCCTGGGGGCCGCTGGCGCTGGCCGTCCTGCTGCCGCTGGCCGCCTTCAGCGCCCTGCAGGCCAATCTGCGCCCCATCCGCGCCGACATCATCTACAAGCAGGCCGACCCGTGGGACCGGCAGGGGCAGTGGGGGGCGGCCGTCCCCCACTACCAGCGGGCCGTCCAACTGGCCCCCCACGAGGATTTCTACTACCTGTACCTGGGCCGCGCGCTGTTGGAGGCCGCGTCGGGCACCACCGACACCGCCCAGCAGGAGGCGATCCTGCGGGAGACGGAGCGGGTGTTGCTGATGGCGCAGGCGTTGAGCCCCCTCAACACCGACCACTCGGCCAACCTGGCCCGGATGTACCAGCGCTGGGCCGACCTGCCCGCCGGGCTGTCGCAGCGGGAAACGCTCCTGAATCTGGCCTCCCGGTACTACGAAGCGGCCACGTCGCTGAGCCCCAATAACCCCATTCTCTGGAACCAGTGGGCGACCCTCTACCTCTACAGTATGGGCGACGAGGAGGGGTTCTGGCAGCGGATCAACCGTTCGCTGGAAGTGGACGACGGTTTTGAGCAGACGTGGCTCATCATCGGGGACGTCCGGGTGATGAAGGGGGACCTGGCGGGGGCGGCGGAGGCGTACCGAAAGGCGCTGGAGATTCTGCCCACCATGCCGCAGGTCTGGAACGCGCTGGCGCGGGTCTATCTGCAGCAGGGGCAGAACGACGCGGCGGTGGAGGCGCTGAGCCGTTCTCTGGAATTGGAACCCCAGGGTGCCTGGGCCTGGGACGCCCACCGGCTACGGGCGATTGCCTATTACCAGATGGGGCTTCCGGAGATGGCGCTGGTGGAGGCCCAGACCGCGCTCCAGATGGCTCCGGAGGACCAGAAACCGACCATAGAGCAACTGCTGGGGCAACTGCAACCCTCTTCTCCAGTCACTGGCGGGACGCCGTGATGGTCACCACAAAGACACGAAGGTTAAAAATTTTTCAAAAAACCCCGTGCCTTCGTGGTTAGCGAGAAAAAAATGGCATTTTCCCGACCCGATGGACGACGGCCCGACGAACTCCGCCCCGTCCGCTTTATCCTGGACTACGTGGACTACCCGGAGGGGTCGGTCCTGGTGGAGTGGGGGCGGACCCGCGTGCTCTGCAACCTCACCCTGCAGGAGGGGGTACCGCGCTGGCTGGCCGGTTCCGGGCAGGGCTGGCTGACGGCGGAGTACGCGCTGCTCCCCCGTTCCACCCACACCCGCACGCCTCGCGAGAACGGCCTGACCGGCGGGCGAACGCAGGAGATTCGCCGCTTCATCGGGCGCTCCCTGCGCGCCGGCCTGGACCTGGCCCGACTGGGGGAGCGGACTCTGATCCTGGACTGCGACGTCCTGCAGGCCGACGGCGGCACCCGCACCGCTGCCGTCACCGGCGGGTACGTCGCGCTGGCCCTGGCCCTGCGCCGGCTGGCTGCCCGGGGCGTCGTCCCCCCGGACCTCATTCGCACCCCCATCGCGGCCGTCAGCGTCGGCGTGGTGCAGGGGGAGGTCCGGCTGGACCTCTGCTACGAGGAGGATAGCCAGGCTGAGGTGGACCTGAACGTGGTGATGACCGGAGACGGGCGGTTCGTGGAAGTGCAGGGGACGGCGGAGGGAGCCCCGTTCTCCCGAAACCGGCTGTTGCAGATGCTGGACCTGGCCCGTCGGGGCATCGCGGCGCTCACTGCGGCCCAGGAGGAGGCGCTGCGGTGAGGGGCTTCACTCCCCGCCAGCGGTTGATCCTGGTCCTGATGGCGACCGCGGTGGTCGTGGTGTTCGGCCTGCTGGCCTACACCGTGGCCACCACGATGCGCCAACTGGCCGCGCTCTCTCCGCTCCCGTCGCCGCAGGGGCCGGAGTCGCCTCCGGGGTCTCCCACGTCCAACCCGGAGGCCTCTCCGACGGAACCGACGGCTTCCCCCACGGTCGCCCCTACCCCTACCCGGGCCGTGCCCCTCTCCCAGATTCAGAGCGCCCGCGCCGTCCACGAGGTGGCCCGCATCCTGGCCCGGGTGCGGGACCTTCCGCCGGTGGAGCAGTTCCCCGTCTCTTTCCCGCCGGAGCGGGAGATCGCGCTCTACCTTCTGCAGCGGTACGGCGACCTTCGGCCCCAGGAGGCGTTGAGTCTCTACAGTCTGCTGGGACTGGTGCCCCGGCTGGACCCATTGCCGCTGCCGGACGTCACCGCGCAGGCGGCCCGGGTCTTCAGCCTCTACGTCCCGGCCGGGCGGCAGGTGTTGCTGGTGGCGGGCCGGGGGCCCGCCACCCCCGACGACGAACTGGCCCTGGTCCACACCCTGGCCCACGCGCTGCAGGACAACGCGTTTCTGCTGGGCGAGGGCGCCCAGCCCCCGCGCGTCCCCCTGACTGCTGCCTGCCGGCCCACGGCCGACGCCGCGCTGGCCCTGCGGGCCCTGCTGGAAGGGGATGCCGTCCTCACCACTGCGCGCTACGCCGGAGTGGCCGCCGACCCGCAGGAGGTGGACCGTCTGGCCCGTCTGGCCGCGGGAGCCGAGGAGCCGACCTACGCGCCCCTGAGCAACGTCGCGACATTTGAGGAAATCCGCCTCTTCCCCTACCGGGACGGGACGCACTTTGTGGCCGCGCTGTATGCCGACGGCGGCTGGGCCGCCGTCAACCGGGCCTACGCCGCCCCGCCGTGCACCACCCAGGAGGTCCTGCACCCGGAGCGCTACCGGGACCGCCGTCCCCCGCTGGAACCCGCCGTCCCAGACCTGACGGCGGCCCTGGGCAAAGGCTGGAAATTGGTCCGCCGGGACACCGTGGGTGAGTTTCTGGTCGGCCTGCATCTGTCGGCCTATCTGGATGACGACGAGGCGGCCCGCCGCGCCGCCGACGGCTGGGCCGGGGATACCTTCACCCTCTGGGAGGACGGGACGGGCCACCAGGTCATCGTCTGGCGGCTGGCCTGGGAGACCCGGGACGAGGCGGTGGAGTTTGAGCGCGCCTACAACCTGCTGGTCCCCCGCTTCCGCACCCCGCCGCTGGTTGCCGCCGACCTGAAGGATTTGCAGAAATTGTTGAACTTGCCCGCCACAGGCCTGAGCGGGCGGGGGGCCTTCTGGAGCGGGCCGGCGGGGGCGGCATGCGTCCAGCGAACGGGCCGGGTCGTCACGGTCATCTGGGGGCCGGACCTGGAGACGGTGGCGGCGGTGGTGCCATAGACACGAAAGGCACGAAAGGCGCGAAAGGCGCGAAAGGCGCGAAAGGCACGAAAGGCGCGAAAGGCGCGAAAGGCACGAAAGACGCGAAATGGTACGGTATCTGGCGGGTGAGGAACTGGTCTCGGCGCTGGCGGAGGTTCCGGAGGGGGCTCTGGATTTCGTCGTTCTGGTGATGGGGACCGACGCGGCGGAGCGGTGGATTCCCTGCGCGGACGCGGCCGTCCGGGCCCTGCGGGAGGGTGGCCTGCTCTTCGTCCAGGGCGTCCCCGAAAACCTGCCGGACCTGGGCGTCCACCTGGATCGCCGCCTGCGCTTCAAGTACTGGATTGCCGTGGAGTCGGCCCTGCGGCTGGGAAGCCGTCTCCCGTCCGTCCACGCGGCGCTCCTGATGTTCGCCAAAGGCGAGACGTTCCAGATTTCCCGCGTCCGTTTCCCACACCGATACTGTCGGGCGCGCGGGAAGCCGCTGCGGGATTGGGGCGGGAAGAGCCACCTGATGCACCCGGAGGGCGTCGCCATTTCGGACGTCTGGAAGGACCTGCCGCCGGAGAATAATTACACCCGCCTCTCCGCGCCCGTCCTGGAAACGCTGTTGCGGATGGTCTCTCCTACCGGCCGCCCGGAGGACACTGCGGTGCTGGAAGGCGTGATCGGCCCGGCCGAACGGCTGGCCCGGCCGGGGGAGCCCCGGGCTGCTGAAGTGACCGCCCGGTACCGAATAGCACCGCTTCCCGGCCTGTTTACCGTTCCCCGTAACCGATGTATCCCGTCCGAAGACCACCTGCCCGTCAACAGCGTCATTCAGGGAGACATCCTGGAAGTTCTGAGGACGTTCCCGGACGAGTCGGTGGACCTGGTCTTCGCCGACCCGCCGTACAATCTGGATAAGGCCTATACGACCTACGACGACGAGAAGGACCGAGAAGTCTATCTGGACTGGTGCAACGCCTGGCTGGATGAGTATATCCGCATTTTGAAGCCCACCGGTTCCCTCTACGTCCTGAATCTGCCCCGCTGGGGGATGTACCACGCGGCGTACCTGAACCGTCGCCTTTACTTCCAGAACTGGATTGTGTGGGACGCCCTTTCCGAACCGCGCGGGAAGGTGATGCCGGCCCATTATGCCCTTCTCTTCTACACGAAGCACCCCACCGATTTCACATTCAACTATGAGGATGTCGGGGAGATAGATGCCCGTTTTTACTGTCTCCGTTCGTCCTGTGCCCGGTGGCGGAAGGCCCGAGGGGACGACCAGAAGGAGCCGCTGACGGACATCTGGTGGGATGTCCACCGGATCAAGCACCGGCGTCACCGGGATTATCATCCGTGCCAGTTGCCAGACGCGCTGATGGAGCGGATTATCCGGTTATCTACCAATCCGGGGGACATCGTCTTGGACGGGCTGGCCGGGACGGGCACAACGGCGGTGGTGGCGGCCCGGCTGGGGCGCCGGTACATCGCCATAGACATTGATCCGACCTATGTGACCATTACCCGGGAGAAACTGGCCCAGGTGGAGGTTTGGGGCGACGTCTACCGACCGCCGGTGCCCCGCCCGCGCCCCCGCTACAACAAAAAGGCCCTGCAACTGGAACTGCGGGAGATCGCCCGACAACTGGGCCGTCTGCCTACACCAGAAGACGTCCGTCAGATGAGCCGTTACGGGCTGCAGCCGTTCCTGGAGGCGTTTCCGACCTGGGGCAAGGCCCTGAAGGCGGCCAAACTGCTGGGGGTGGAAAGTGACGCAGACGCCGCATAAACTCTCTTTTGAGGAAGCCTGGAACTCTATCACTATTTTCTACGTGGACGAAGAACTGGAACGGGAAATAGACCAAGAGGTAGACCGTCTGCTCCGGCTGGCGGAACAGTACGGCGTGACAGAGAAAAGCATAATGGGCCCGGATTCTCTGGCGGCCCTGTTACGGGAGCAGGAGGGAGCGCTGGAATTTGTCCTGCGCGAGGTGGAACTCTCGGAGGAGAAGTTTCTGCGCATTATCTCCCTGCTCCGCCAGATTGGGCGGATTCCGGTTCCGCTGGACCGGGAGTGGACAATGCAGCAAATTGTCCGTCGGGTCCGAACAGACCCGGATTTCGCGTCGGTGATCGCTCGTTTGCTAATGGACGGCGTCCGCGATACGGAATTGCAGGCCGTCATTCCGCGCTACTATCTGGAAGCGCTGAATTTCCGGGAGATCGCCGCTGGCTCGGTGGCGGCCCGCAGGCGGGATTTCCAGCGTCTGGTGGAGAATTGCCACTATTTCATCAATCTCCGGCATCTGGACCTGCTGGAGCCGATTGTGCTGACCTATGTCCCCCGGAAGTACTTCCAAAAACAGAGTTAAGGCACATCTGCGCCCGTCCGCGTTGATCGGCGTTCTCCTGCTCTCTGCCCTGGGCGCGGCCGGGGTGTGGACCCTCTGGACGCTGACCGTGCGCTATCGGGGGGTCATCTACACCGACCCGGCGGCGGTGCCCGAGTGCCCCGTGGCGCTGGTCTTCGGTGCGGGCTACTGGCCCGACGGCACGCCCAGCGACATCCTGCGGGACCGGGTGACGGCGGCGGTGGACCTCTACCGGGCCGGGCGGGTGCGGAAACTGCTCTTCAGCGGTGATAACCGCTTTGTGCACTACAACGAGCCGGAGAAGATGCGGGAGGTGGCCCTGGCGCTGGGGATGCCGGAGGAGGACATCGTCCTGGACTACGCCGGGCGGCGCACCTACGACACCTGCTACCGGGCGAAGGCCATTTTCGGCCTGACGGAGGTGGTGGTGGTCACCCAGCGGTACCACCTGCCGCGTGCCCTCTATACCTGCCAGGGCCTGGGGCTGGACGCGGTGGGCTATGTGGCGGACCGGCGGCCCTATATCCACATCCGCCGCTACCGGGCCCGCGAGGTTCCGGCCCTCTGGCTGGCCTGGTGGGACCTGTGGATTCGCCGCCCGAAACCCATCCTGGGCGACCCGATTCCGATATTTTGACGCTTCACGTTTCACGTTTCCCAGGAGGTTCCCATGCAGCCAACCCGAGAGAACGCCTGGAAACTGGTCACCGAGTACATCCAGAACCCGAACCTGCTCAAGCACATGCTGGCCGTAGAGGCGGCGATGCGGGCCTACGCCCGCCGCTTCGGCGAGGACGAGGAGAAGTGGGCCGCTGTGGGGCTACTGCACGACTTTGACTACGAGCGCTTCCCCGACGACCACCCGCTGACCGGCGCCCGCATCCTGCGGGAGCAGGGCTGGCCCGAAGAAATCGTCCGCGCCGTCCTCTCCCACGCCGCCGAGCGGACCGGCGTCTCCCGCGAGAGCCGGATGGAGCAGGCCCTCTACGCGGTGGACGACCTGACCGGCCTCATCGTCGCCGTGACGCTGGTCCACCCGTCCAGAGACATCCGCCAGATCACGGTCAAGAGCGTCAAGAACAAGTGGAAGGATAAGCGGTTCGCGGCCGGCGCCGACCGGGGCCCGGCGGAGGAGGGCGCGGCGCTCCTGGGCGTGGACCTCTGGGAGCACGTCGGCATCGTCCTGGAGGCCATGCAGTCCATCGCGACGGAACTGGGGCTGGATGGAATGACTCAATGACCAATGACGAATGACCAATGACGAATGACGAAATGATCCAATGACGAAATGATCCAATGACCCAATGACCAATTTACCACCTACCGATTTACCAGGCCGAACTTGTCTGGCGTGCGGGACGAAGGTCTCGGCCCGGGCCCGAACATGCATCATCTGCGGCGCGCCGCTGACGGAAGCACCTGGGGAGGCGGAAACGCAGCCGTCGGTGGCGCCGGTCCGCCATTCCCATTGGGGGTTCTGGGTGGCGGCCTTTGCGGTGGCGTTGCTGGTCCTGGGGGCGGCGTACTGGCTTCTGGGGCCGCTTCTGTTCCCCCAGATGTTCCCGTCCCCCACGCCCACGGTCACCCCGACCCGGACGGCGACGCCCGCGGCCACGGCCACTCCCACCGCCACGCCCACCGAGACGCCCACGCCCACCCCGCTTCCGCCCCGGGCCCACCAGGTCCAGCCGAATGATACCCTTTCGGGCATCGCTGTCCGGTACGATATGACGGTGGAGGAAATCGTCGCCCTGAATCCGGGTATCAACCCGGATGCGTTGCAGATTGGACAGGTGCTGCTCATCCCCCCGGCCCGTCCCACCCCGACGCCCTCTCCACTGCCGGGGACGGTCACGCCGACCCCTACGCCGGGCGACTACATCATCCACGTCGTCGCTCCGGGGGAGACGCTCATCTCCATTGCGCAGAAGTACAGTGTCACCGTCTCCCTGATCCGGGCGGCGAATCCGGAAATTCCTGCGGGCTCGGATGTCATCCGGGTCAACCAGCCGTTGATCATCCCGCTGGGGACGCCAATGCCCACGCCGACGCCCACCCCCAACCCCTACGCCACGCCGACGCCCATTCCGCCCTATCCGCCGCCGCCTCTGCTGAGCCCGCCGGATGGGGCCGTCTTCGGTGGGCCGGACGCCCGCATCGTGCTCCAGTGGGCTTCTGTCGCGGTCCTGCGCGACAACGAGTGGTACGAACTGCGGATTGTGCGCCCGGGCATCCCCGTTATCCGGGTGCGGACCCGGACGACGGCCTACCGGGTTCCCGCCGACCTCTTCCCCCCGCCCGGTTCGCGGGCGCGGGAGTTCCAGTGGGAGGTGCGGGTGGTGCGGGAGACCCGCAGCGGCGCCTTCACCACCGCGTCGGAGGAAGGGCTGACCCGCCGCTTCCTCTGGCTGGAATCACCGCTGACGCCTACGCCCACTCCGCTGCCGCCTTAGGAAACGGACACGGATGAACACAGGTTTTACGGATTGACACGGATATACAAATCCGTGAAAACCCGTACCATCCGTGTCCACCCGTGTCCCATTCAAACGGACACGGATGAACACGGGTTTTACGGATGGGCACGGATATACAAATCCGTGAAGACCCGTGCTATCCGTGTCCACCCGTGTCCCATTCCTGCATCTCGGAGGCACTCTATGCCCAATGGCTACTGGAGCAAAATCCTCTTCGTCAACCTTTCCACGGGCGAAATCATTGTGGAAACTCCCCCCGAGGAGGTCTATCGCCGGTATCTGGGCGGGTACGGCCTGGGGGCCTATGTGCTCTACGAGCGCATCCCGCCGGGGGCCGACCCACTGGGGCCGGAGAACGTCATTGGCTTCCTGCCGGGGCTCCTGACCGGCAGCGGCGCCCTCTTCGGCGGACGCTTCATGGTCTGCGCCCGCTCTCCCCTCACCGGGGCCTGGGGGGACTCCAACTGCGGGGGGAACTTCGGCCCGGCCCTGCGGGGGGCCGGCTACGACGGCGTTTTCGTCACCGGCCGGGCCCAGCGGCCCGTCTACCTCTCTATAGATGGCGAACGGGCCGAAATTCGGGACGCGGCCGACCTCTGGGGGCTGGATGCCCGGGAGACGGAGGCGGCCATCCGCGCCGTCCATGGCCGGGACGTGCGCGTCGCCTGCATCGGCCCGGCGGGGGAGAAACAGTCACTGATGGCGGCCATCATCAATGATGACGGACGGGCCGCCGGACGGTGCGGCCTGGGCGCCGTCATGGGGGCGAAGAACCTCAAGGCCGTGGCCGCGCGGGGGAAGGCGCGCCCGCCGCTGGCCGACCCCGAAGCCTTCCGGAGGATCACCGACGAGTACCGCCGCCTCTTCCGCCGTAAACCGTCCCGCTGGGCCTCCGGCATCTCCGGTTTTCTCCTGCGCATCCTGCCCATTATGCGCCGTCTGCGGGCTCGGCCGAGCGGCGGGCCGACCCAAATGGTCATAGACACCTACCGGCTCTACGGAACGGCCGCCGGAACGGCCGCGCTGGTGGAATTGGGGGACACGCCAGTGCGCAACTGGACCGGCATCGGCTATCGGGATTTCCCGCTTCGCCGGGCCGCCCGCCTGAGCGACGAGGCGGTCATCCGGCCCAAGATTCGCGGGTACGGCTGTTCCTTCTGCCCGGTGGCCTGCGGCGGCATCGTCCGCCTGCCCGACGGCGACACGGACCACAAGCCGGAGTACGAGACGCTGGCCGCGTTCGGACCGCTGCTACTGAACGATGACCTGGAAGTGGTGATGCGCTGCAACCGCATCTGCAACCGGGCCGGTCTGGATACCATCTCCACGGGCGTCGCCGTCGCCTTTGCCATAGAATGCCGGGAGCGGGGGTGGCTGCCGCCGGAACTGGCGGAGGAATTGCCGCTGGACTGGGGGAACGGCGAAGCGATTGTGGAACTGACCGCGCGTATCGCCCGCCGGGAGCCGGGCCTGGGGGATTGGCTGGCGGATGGGGTCCGGCGGGCCGCGGAGCGGTTGGGGCCGGAGGCACAGGAGGCGGCAGTCCACGCCGGAGGGCAGGAACTCCCTATGCACCGGGGCCTCTACGAGCCGGGCGTGGCGCTGGGGTATCAGGTGGACCCGGCGCCCGGGCGTCATACCGCCACCCTCTCCGGGACGGTGGAACTGCCGCCGCTGATGTCGTACTTCGCGCTGGAGGGGGTCAAACCGGGCGGCCGCTACGACTACGAAACGAAAGGGCGGAGTATGGCGGTGGGGATGTCCGTCCTTCGGGCCTACGACAGTCTGGGCCTCTGCCAGTTTGCGCTGTACATGGGCGAGGTGCCGTTTCTGGCCTGGCTGAACGCCGCCACCGGCTGGAGGATGACGGAGCGGGAGTTTCTGGAGGCCGGCCGGGAGATTCAGCGGCGGCGCTACGCCTTCAACGAACGGCACGGGCTCCCGCGCGAGTTTCCGCTACCGGCGCGGGAGCGGGGCGAGCCGCCGCAGGAGGTGGGCCCGCTGGCGGGGATCACCCTGGACATGGAGACCATGGCCCGGGCCTACTTCGCCACTCTGTATGGAATGTAGCGCAGGCCGCCAGGCCTGTACGATGCAGGCTAACAGCCTGCGCTACGCAAAAAGTTAGCACCATCGGGCTTTTAGCCCGCCTTGTCGGGTAGCAGCAAAGGAGGGGGTTGGGCGGCGGCGAAGCCGCTGCCCAACCCCCTCCTTTATCCCTGCCGGCCTTGACAGAAGCCGCCGCCAAAGTATAATTGTAGCGATACAAATATACAACCGGGAGGTTCTCCGATGGAAACGCCTTCTACCTCCGCCTGGCCTCTTCGCGTCATGCTCGCGGCCATCTTTCTTGGCCTCTGGCTGACCGGATGCCAGTCGGCCCTCCCCGCATCCTCCCCGACGGCGGCCTGGAGCGGGAAACTCGTTATCTTCCACGCCGGCAGTCTGGCGGAGCCGGTGCGGGCCCTCACCGCGGCCTTCCAGGCCCACTACCCTGGTGTCACCTTTCAGACCGAGGCGTCGGGCAGCAACGAGGCCGCCCGCAAAATCCGCGAACTGGGTCGGGAAGCCGACCTGCTCATATCAGCGGACTACCGGGTCATTGACCATCTGCTCATCCCGGAGTTCGCGGAGTGGAACATCCACTTCGCCCGCAACGAGATGGTGATCGCCTACACCGACCGCTCCCGTTACGCGGACGAAGTGAACGCTGATAACTGGTATGAAATCATCGGTCGGGACGGCGTCATCTGCGGCCGCGCCGACCCCAATACAGACCCCTGCGGCTATCGTACGTTGATGGTCTGGCAACTGGCGGAAGCGCACTACGGGATACCCGCCCTCTACCACACGCTGGAGGCGCGCTGTCCAAAAGCGTACATACGCCCCAAGTCGGTGGAGTTGATTGCGCTATTGCAATCGGGCGATGTGGACTATGCCTTTGAGTATCGCTCCGTCGCCCTCCAGCACGGCCTCCGGTTCGTGGAGTTGCCGCCGGAGATCAGCCTGGGGAGCGTGGAGTACGCCGACTTTTACAGCAGGGCGAACGTTGAGATTGCTGGTACTGGGCCGGGCAAGACCGTCACGGTGGTGGGCGAGCCGATCGTCTACGGCGTGACCATACCCAGGAATGCCCCCAACCCCGACCTGGCTCTGGAGTTCGTCAAATTCCTCATCGGCCCAGAGGGGCAGGCGATTGTGGAGCGCATGGGCCAGCCACCCATTGTGCCACCCACCACTGGGGACAGGGACGCTCTCCCAGCCGCCCTTCAGCCACTGGTCATGGAGCAATCGTCATGAGGGTTCTCTTCGCTAACCGACTGACCGCTCTCTTCTCAGCCCTCGGGGCCTTATTGGTTCTGTTCGTCGTCGTCCCGCTGGCCCGTACCGTTACCGCTTCCAGCCCCTCCCTCCTCTGGCAGACCCTTCTGGATGCGGAAGTACACAGTGCCATCTCCCTGACCCTCTACGCGTCCTTTATCGCCACTCTGCTTGCTTTTATCTGCGGCGTTCCCCTGGCCTATCTGCTGGCCCGCGTGGATTTCCCCGGCAAGGGGGTAGTGGAAGGAATCATAGATTTGCCTGTCGTCGTCCCCCACTCAGCAGCGGGCATCGCGCTCCTGATGGTCTTTGGCCGACAGGCCCCATTGGGCCAGGCGTTCGGCCTCCTGGGCCTGAGATTCGTCTCCACCGTGCCCGGCATCGTCATTGCTATGCTCTTCGTCAGCCTCTCTTTTCTGGTCAACGCGGCCCGGGAGGGCTTTGAGGCGGTGGACCCCCGCATGGAGCGGGTGGCGCGAACCCTGGGCGCCTCGCCCTGGGAGGCCTTCTGGCGGGTCTCCTTCCCCCTGGCCTGGCGCAGCATCCTCTCCGGGGCGATCATGATGTGGGCCCGGGGCCTGAGCGAATTTGGCGCCGTCGTGATTCTGGCCTATCACCCCATGGTGGCCCCGGTGCTCATCTACCAGCGGTTTGAGTCCTTCGGGCTGGCCTATGCTCAGCCGGTGGCGGCGTTGATGATTCTCATCTGTCTGGTCGCCTTCGCGGCGTTACGGGGAATCCCCCGGAAGAACCGGAGAATGAGATGAGCCTGCAGGTGACGGATTTGTGGCTGGACCTGGGGGAATTCCACCTGCGCGAGGTCAATCTGGAGGTCGTCCCCGGGGAGTATTTCGTCATTCTTGGCCCGACCGGTGCTGGAAAGACCGTGTTGTTGGAGACCATCGCGGGCCTTCATTTCCCCCGACGGGGGCACATCTTCCTGAACGGTGCGGATGTCACCCGGGTCCCGCCGGAACGCCGCTCCATCGGGTTTGTATATCAGGACTACGCGCTCTTCCCGCACCTGAGTGTGGCGGAGAATATCGCCTTTGGTCTGCGGCTGAGGGGGATGGGCCAGAAGGCCGTGGCGGAGCGGGTGGACGAAATCAGCCGACGGCTTTCCCTTCATTCTCTGCTCCAGCGGAGACCGGAGACGCTGAGCGGGGGCGAGGCCCAGCGGGTGGCCCTGGCCCGCGCGCTGGCGATTGAGCCTTCCATCCTCCTGCTGGATGAACCCTTAAGCGCGCTGGATCCCCAGACGCGGGAGGAATTGCAGCGGGAGTTGGCCCGGCTGCACCGGGAACTGGGCACAACGACGGTTCACGTCACTCACGATTTTGAGGAAGCCGTCGCGCTGGCCAATCGCATCGCGGTGATGAATCAGGGGCAAATCGTTCAGGTCGGTTCGCCGGAGGAGATTTTTCGGAGGCCCGAATCCGAATTCGTGGCCCGCTTTGTGGGGGTGAGGAACATCTTCCGGGGCGAAATCTTCCCTGGAGACGGGGGCTACCGATGGTTCGCCCTGGAAGGTGCCGGGCGACAGGGGCTGAGAATAGCCGTCCTGACCGATCTATCCGGCTCTGTCCACGCCTCCATCCGGCCGGAGGACGTCGTGCTCTCCCGGGAGCCGCTCCACTCCAGTATGCGCAATTCCTTTCGGGGCCGCGTGGTGGGCATTCTGGACCGGGGAGCCCTGATCTACGTCACGGTACGTGTCCCGCCGGACGGGGTTCCACCGGGGGCGACGGATTTCGTCTGCGCCATCACGCGCCCCTCGCTGGAAGAGATGGGCCTGGAGGAGGGAGGGGAGGTATTTATCGCCTTTAAGGCCTCAGCAGTGCATATCTTCTAAATGATGGAGAGGGGTTTTGCGCTGGCCTTCGGCCGCCGCAAGCCCCCTCTTTCCTCGGGAGCCGACGAAAGTCGCCCGCTGCAGGCCTTCGGCCAGGAGGTCGGCCTTCGCCGACCTCCCGGGAGATGCGTCAACGAAGGTTGACGCCCGGCGCGGAAGCGTCCAAGAAGGCCGATTTCCAATCGGCGCCAGGGGGAGAAGGGGGGGCGGCGGCGAAGCCGCCGCCCAACAGCCCATATCCCCTAATACGCGTTGGGGGAGCGGAAGATGTTGACCAGCGTGCGCAGGAGAATCTTGATGTCCAGCAAGAGCGACCAGTTCTCAATGTACCAGAGGTCGTACTTGGTCCGCTCGGCGATGGACGTATCCCCCCGCAGGCCGTTCACCTGCGCCCAGCCGGTCATGCCGGCCTTCTCCCGGTGCCGGTCCATGTAGCGGGGGATGGAGCGGCGGAACTGGGCCACGTAGACGGGCCGCTCCGGGCGGGGCCCCACCAGGCTCATCTCTCCCAGCAGGACGTTGATTAACTGCGGCAACTCGTCCACGTTCAGACGACGCAGGATGCTGCCCAGTCGGGTGATCCGGGGATCGCCGGGGCGGGTCCAGCCCGGCCCCCGGGCCTCCGCGTCCTGCCGCATGGAGCGGAACTTGAACATCAGGAAGGGGCGGGCGTCCAGCCCCATCCGCTCCTGGACGTAGAAGGCAGGGCCGGGGGAATCCAGTTTGATGAGGATGGCGGTGAGGAGCATCAGCGGGGAGAGGAAAATCAGCCCCACCGCTGCGCCGACGACGTCCATCAGCCGTTTAGCGGCCCGCCGCCAGCCCCGCAGGGCGACATCGCGCACCGTCAGGAGAGGGAGCCCGCCCAGGTCGCCGATGCCCATCGGCCCGGCGATAATCTGGAACAGGTCAGGGAAGACCTTGACGGTGACCTTGCCCCGCTCGCACTCGGAGATGAGGGTGAGAATCTCCTGGTGAGTCGCTTCCGGCAGCGCGATGATGACCTCATCCACCTGGTGCTGCTCAATCAGGTCGCCCAGGTCGCGGGCGTTGCCCAGGATGGGGGCCGGCAGAGTCACCGTGGGGTAGCCCTCCACTTCCACTGCCCCCACCACCTGGTACCCCAGTTCCGGGTTGCCCAGAATCTTGTGGAGAATCATCCGCGCCACATCGCCGGTGCCCACCACCAGCACCCGGTCCCGTCCCCATCCCCGGGCCTGAAGGACGGCCCGGAGCCGCCCGTGGGCCAGCCGCCCCACCGTAATCAGGACGATGGTCAGAAGCCAGGCGTAAATCATCATCGCCCGGGGGTAATCCACTTCCAGGGGGGTATTTTTGAACAGGAAGTAGGAGAGGGCGATTCCGGTGATGGTGCCCGTCGTCGCGGCACCGATGGTCTGGTAGAACTCGTCCACGCGGGAGGGGCTGCGGGCCAGGACATAGAGGCGATTGAAGGCGAGAGCCAGCAGGACGGCGGCCACGTGGGCCAGCATGACCAGCGCGTATGCGGAGGGCGCGGCCAGCGTGACCGCCTCTGCGGGGAACGGCACCAGGGCGCGTAGCCAGTAGGCGCCGTAGAAGGCCGCCCCGGCCATCAGCACATCGGTCAGCAACAGAGTCCCGATAAAGAAAGCCTGTGCCCGGCGCTTTTTCATGTCACATCCCTCAGAATATAACACGCCTGAGCGATATAGTCAACAATCAATCGCCCTTCAACCTCAAAGCGACAGGCGGTAATCAAGGGCCCGGCATCAAAGACGACCGCTCACATCTCACACCTCCGCCCCCACCAGCCGCCAGCGCAACCGTTCCAGATGGGTCCGGGCCCAGATGGCCACCAGGATCAGGATGTGGACCGGCCAGGGCGTGCGGGCCGCGTAGTGTTTGCGGTAGAAGTACTCCATCGCCCGCCAGAACTCCACCTGTGCGCGGGGATTGCGAGTGCTGGCGGCCCGCTTGATGTGCAGAACCGTCACCTCCGGGTTGTAGTACACTTTCCACCCTGCCCCCTTGATGCGGTAGCACCAGTCCAGGTCCTCCCCGTACATAAAGAATCCCTCATCCAGCAGGCCGACCTGCGCGATGGCTTCCCGGCGCAACATCATAAAGGCTCCCACCACCGCGTCCACCTCCGCCATCTCGTCCGGGTCCAGGTAGGTGAGGTTGTAGCGCCCGAAACGACGGCTGCGGGGAAAGAGGCGCGCCAGGCCTGAAAACCGGTAGAAGGAAACCTCCGGCGACGGGAAGGAACGGCGACAGGCCAGGTCCAGGGAGCCATCTTGCCGCACCAGTTTGGGCCCGACGACGCCGGCCTCCGGATGCGCGTCCATAAAAGCCAGCATCTTCGCCAGCGCGTCGGGGGGGAGTTCGGTATCCGGGTTGAGGAGCAGGGCGAACCGGGGCGCGTCGGCGCCGTCCGGAAACCCCAGCAGGCGCAGCCCCTGGTTGTTGGCCGCCGGATACCCCCGATTGTCCGGGTTGAAAATCCGGCGGACCTGAGGGAACTCCGCCTCCAGCATCTCTCCGCTCCCGTCAGTGGAGCCGTTATCCACCACGCAGACCTCAAAGGTGAAGTCCCCCCGGCTGGCGTAGACAGTACGTAGACAGGCCCGCAGCAGGTCGCGGGTATTGTAGTTGACGATGACGATGCCCAGGTCACAGGTCGCAGGTCGCATGTCGCAGGTCACAGGTCGCAGGTAGGGGCGAGGCATGCCTCGCCCGTACGCAGGGCGCAGGTAGGGGCAAGGCACGCCTTGCCCCTACTGGGGGTAGAAGTCGGCAACGGGTTGGGGGGTGGTGTAGGCGATGGTCGCCGCCCGGCCCCGCGCCGCCTCCGGCGTAAATCCCCGGGCCCCCAGAACGTCCCCCGGAACCGCCAGAGCCACCACGGTGCGGTCCGGAGAGAGCCAGTAGCGGGGTTTCCCGCCGTCATCAAAATCCCGCCGTCCGGCGTTCCAGAGCAGGAGGTACGAGTGGAACGCGCCGTCGGTCGGGTCGTAATAGAGCCCCACCGCCACCTCGTCCCCCAGCCCCTGGTTGACCGGACGGGTCCCCGGGGGTCGGCCTGTCCCCGCATTCCCGTCCAGGTCCAGGACGAAGAGCCAGTCCGCCCGCACCGGTAGCCCCTCCGGGATGGGGGTGTAGAGGGCCATCCAGAGGACGGTCTCCCCCGCCTGGGCCCACCCGGCCAGTTCGGCAGGCATACCTTCTGCCTGGAGGCGGCCGTCGGCGGCGAAGGCGCCGTTGCGGATGTCCACGCCGTCAAAGGGGGCGGGGGCGGCGGCGCCAGTGCTGTAGACGAAGAGGTCGCCTGCCGGGTCGGCCTCCGGGATGGGCGTGGGCGGCGGCGTGGGCGTCGGGGCCGGGGTGGGAGTGGGCGTCGGCGTGGGGGGCGGGGTGGGAGTGCAGGCGATGATGTGGATGTAGGCCCGGCCACGCTCCCCGCCCGGCCCCACGGCCTGGGCTTCGTAGTTGCCGGGAAGGTCGCCTGCGGTGTAGCGGCCGTCGGCGCCAATGGTGCCGCCGGTGGCGGCCCAGCGGGATGCCGGGAGCGGCGCGGCGGCAAAGACCACCGCCTCACCCGTGCAGAGGGTCACCTCTGGGGGCGCGATGGAGAGCGCGGATTGTTGCCGGGCCGGGCGGGCCAGCGACCGGAGCGCGCCGGCCAGGCCGCTGATGAGCATCACCGCGACGACCAGAATGGTCACCCAGGTCAGGACCGTTCGCATCGGTGGGTTCAGCATCAGGGTTCCTCCAGAGCCGCCAGGATGGACCGGGCGAAATCTTCCGCTGCCTGGGGGCCGGAAGCGGTGACGGTCCGCCCGTCCCGTTGGACGGACGCGCCGGTGCAGGTGGCCCCGTGAGCGGTCAGTTCGGCGCAGAGGGACGGGGGGTCAAAGACGGTGGCCTGTTTCCCCTCCAACACGCCCGCGCGGGCCAGGATGACCGGGGCGATGCAGATGGCGGCGACCACTTTGCCCCCGTCGGCGGCCTCCTGGGCCAGCCGGTGGGCCTCCGGGTCGTCCCAGTAGGTCTGGGCGCCGCTCCCGCCGACGAAGACCACCGCGTCGTAGTCGGCGGCGCGGGCTTCGGAGAGGAGGAGGTCGGGCTGGACCCGCATCCCCAGCATCCCCCGCGCCGTCTCCCGGGAACGGGAGGCGACGACGACGGCGTATCCGGCGGATTCCAGAATCTCGCGCGGACGGGCGTACTCCTCGTCCCGGAAGTTCTGAGGCGCGATGACCATCAGCACCTGCCCCTTCTCGGGGGCCGGGAGCCCTGTCGGCGTGGCAGGGAGAGGGGTGAGCGTGGGCCGACAGGCCGCCAGAGCCAGGAGCCCCATGGCGATACAAACCGGATGGAGTACTCGTTTGCTCATGCTCTCACCACTTCCTCACACCAAGACGCAAAGGCACTGTTGAGTCCTTTAAAATCGTACCGGGCCAAAGTCTCAAAAAATCGTACCTTTTCAGGGAGTGGTTCCATCAACTCCTGGCCCTCACCCCTCCCCCTAACCCCAAGTTCATCAAAACTTCTGAATCATTCGTGTCCCTCTCCCGCTCGCCTGCGGCGGCGGGGACCCTCACCCCTCCCCTGGCCCCTCCCCTCTCCCGCTGTGCGGGAGAGGGGAGGGGAATGAGGAAGGGGTTTTGCGGCGGGCGGCGAAGCCGCCCGCCGCAAAACCCCTTTTCAATCCCCCCTCTCCCCTGGCCGCAAGGCCAGGGGGAGAGGGGGGATCAGGGGGGTGAGGGGTTAATAAAAGCCGGTGAGCACAGAAAGTGTCAGCCGTTACGGAACTCCGGAGGTACGATTTTTCCGGATTTTGGGCTTTTACCCCCGGTACGATTTTAAAAGATTTGACAGCGCCTTTGTGTGATTTACTCGCGCAGTTGCCAGCAGGTCTATCAGTTGCCCGCCCAGCGCGGCCATACGGCGGAAGAGGTCGCCGTCGGCGGTGAAGTAGTAACTCTCCTCCCGCGCGTCGCCACGCCGGGTGAGGTCGACGATGGGGTGCAGGTAGGATTGGAGAGGTTTGTTCACTTCAATGGGTTCCCTCCGCTTGATTCCTGTCGTTCTCAATCCTCTTGAACCGTGAACAGGTCGTATTCCACTCCCACCTGGTAGATGGCTTCGGAGACCCTCCCCGGGTCAGGAGCAATGGTGTAATGAGTGTCATCAAATGCCCGAACCTCTATGAGCCAGTGTTGCGCCTGCCAGAGCCAGACCCGATACTCCTTCCTTCCGCCTGGAAATGAGGGATGGTCTTCGTCCCACGCCAGCAGCGGAAACTCATGGAACTCCCCAACCGGGCGGCCCTCACGCCGGGTCTCAAAGGCAGCCTGTGCGTCGCTCGGGTTGCTGAACCACTGCAGTGTCGCGGCGGTGCCGTGACCTGCTGCTGGGGCGCACTGGAATCCGTACCCCGTGTCTGTCGCAAAGACGCGGACGTTGGGAATGTCAGGACATACGATGTCGGTCACTTTCTCCAAAACGGTCTCTGCGACCTCCCCGGGGGTTGGGGTGTCGGGTATCACAGTCCCAGTACCGCCACAGGCGATCAGCAGGCAAATCATCAGAGTCAGGGAGAGTATCCGTTTCATTTTTCGGGCCGTCTCTGGGAATGGGTCATTTTCACACTGAAAACAGAAGGCCCTTTTAGCCCGGGCGTTTACGTCCGGGCGTTCTGCCGACAAAACCGGAATCGGGCCACCCGCCGGGTCTCGGGGCGGACGGCGGCGGTCTCTGAGACGCGCCAGCCGCAGACCCAGAGGATTTCCCCGTCGCCGGAGACCAGCAGCGGCAGCGAGTCCCGCACGGCGCGGGGGACCCGGGCGTTGACCATCCAGTCCGTCAGCGGGGGGGCATGGCCACCCAGGCCTTGGGGCCGAAAGCGGTCGCCCGGACGGCGGGTGCGCAGGACCAGCGTCCCCCGCAGGCTCTCCGCGTCCAGGTACGCCGTCCAGCGGTCTGGGTTGCCCGTCACCTCCGCCAGGGTCCAGGTCTCCGGCAGGGCTGCCTCCAGGACCCACTCGCCGTCCGGCAGCGGGGTGCGGCCCGGCAGGGCCACCGGGACCTCCGTCCCCGGGGGCAGGGTGGGGCCCGGGGGCGGGGGGGCATACCCGGCTTCGGCGACGGTCAGGGTGTCGTAGCCGATGGTGAGGGCCAGGCCGCCGGGGAGGGTGGCCTGCGCGCCGGTCGTGCCCGCGCGGGCCACCTGGACCGCCGCCTCCACGTGGACGAAGTCCACATCCCGCAGGTGCGGGCGCAAACGGTAGGCCGCCTCCCGGATGAGCGCCCGCTGCAGCGCCAGCGGCTGGGCCAGCCACCCCGCCCGGTCCATGACGATGGCCTCCCCCGTCTCCTCCCGCACCACCTGGCCCCAGGCCCACTCCCGCATCTGGGTCAGGAGTTCGTAGTCGGCAGCCACCACCTCTGCCGTATGGCAGAGGCGCCGGCGGATGTTGGGGTTGTAGGTCTCCAGAAACGGCAGGAGTTCGTGGCGCAGACGGTTGCGGAAGTATGTCGTATCCAGATTGGAGTGGTCAAAACGGGGCGCCAGGCCCTGTTCGGCGCAGTACGCTTCTATCTCGGCGCGCGGGGTGTCCAGGAGCGGGCGGATGAGCACGGGCAGACGGTCCGGGAGGGGGAAGCGGCCGGTCTGGGGCAGGAGACGGTACTCGGAAAGGGGTGTCGCCGGGCGCATCCCCCGCAGTCCGGCCAGCCCCGCGCCGCGCAGGAAGTGCATGAGCACCGTCTCGGCCTGGTCGTCGGCATTGTGGCCCACGGCGACCTTCACCGCGCCGACCTGTCCGGCGACATGGGCCAGGAAGGCGTAGCGGACGCGGCGAGCCGCCTCCTCAAAGGCCATTTTGTGCTGGCGGGCGATGGCGGGGATGTCCTCCCGGGCCAGTGTGGCGGGCAGGCCCCACTCCCGGGCCAGGTCGGCGACGAAGGCGGCGTCGGCGTCCGCCTCTTCGCCCCGCGCGCCGTGGTGGAGATGAGCCACGTGCAGTTGCAAACGGTACTCTTCCCGCAGGCGCAGCAGGAGGTGGAGCAGGCAGAGGGAATCCGGCCCGCCGGAAACGCCCACCACCACCCCGTCACCGATGCTCAGCAGGTCGTGGCGGCGGATAAAATCCCGGACTTCGCGCAAGAGGTCAGACATGGCGCAGGTCGCACGTTGCAGGTCGCAGGTCGCACGGCGCAGGTCGCAGGGCACAGGGGGAGATCCGATCCCCTGCGACATGCTCCGTGCGACTGGCTCCGTTCTACCCAACCGCTACCCCGAACCGGTCACCTTGTAGACCCGGTCGCCGGGGCGGGCGCGGAAGGCGGCGCGGATGCCCACCTGGTCACCCGGGCCGGCCTCGGCGATGTCCTGGTGCCAGGCCTGCATGGAGGTGACCCGCTGGGTGAAGTCGGTGGTGTGGCCGCGCACGCGGATGATGTCGCCGACAGCCAGCCGCCCGGTGAGCGTCACGCCCATGACGCTGATCTTATCGTACCAGTGGGAGACCCGCCCGATCAGTTCCTCCTCCGGTTTCTCATCCATGCTCCTTTCCTCCTTCCCCTTTTGGGAAAAAACCACCAAGACACGAAGATTAAAGGTTTAAAAATATTTTCTTGTTGTCTTCGTGTCTTCGTGGTACAAAATCACCCCACCTCGGATTTCAGGTACGCCTCCATAAAGGCGTCCAGTTCTCCGTCCAACACGGCCTGAGTGTTGCCGGTCTCGTAGCCGGTCCGGTGGTCCTTGACCAGTTGGTAGGGATGGAGGACGTAGGAGCGAATCTGGTTGCCCCAGGCCGCCTCAATGTGTTTGCCTTTGATTTCCGCCAGTTCCCGCTGGCGCTTCTCCTCTTCCAGTTCCATAAGGCGGGCCCGGAGGACCCGCAGGGCGGTCTCCCGGTTCTGGGTCTGGGAGCGTTCGTTCTGGCAGGTGACGACGATGCCGGTGGGGAGGTGAGTGATGCGGACGGCGGTCTCGTTTTTCTGCATATGCTGACCGCCCGCGCTGGAAGAGCGGAAGGTCTCAATCTTCAGGTCGTCGGGGTTAATGTGAATGCTGGCCGCCTCCGGCAGGTCGGGCCAGACCTCCACCAGGGCGAAGGAGGTATGGCGGCGGTGGGCGGCGTCAAAGGGGGAGAGGCGCACCAACCGGTGGACGCCCCGCTCGGCCCGCAGGTAGCCGTAAGCGTAGGGCCCGGAGACGGCGACGGTGGCCCGTTTGATGCCGGCCTCTTCTCCGTAGAGCCGGTCCACCAGGTCGGTTTTATAGCCCCGAGACTCGGCCCAGCGCAGGTACATGCGCAGGAGCATCTCGGCGAAGTCCTGCGCGTCGGTGCCGCCGGCCCCGGCGTGGATGGCCAGGAAGGCGTCGTTCCGGTCGTAGGGGCCGGAGAAGAGGAGCCGAAACTCCATTTTTTCCAGTCGGTTCTCTACTTCTTCCGCTTCTTTCTGCAATTCCTCCGTCAGGCTTTCATCGCCCAGCGCGGCCAGTTCCAGGGCATCGGCGACCCGGTGTTCCAGGGCGACCCAGGGCTCCAACTCGTCACGCAGGTCGGACAGGCGCTGCATGACCTGCTGGGCGGCCTCGGGGTCGTCCCAGAAGTCCGGCGCGGCGGCCTCTTTCTCCAGACGGGCAATCTCCTGTTCCTTGCCGTCCAGGTCAAAGCCGCCTCCGGACGTCCTGGAGTCGGGCCTGCAGGGCGAGCAAACGACCTTGCAATTCGTCCATTAACCGGTTTCTCCCTCCAGATGGGATGTGCAGTACGGGCAGCGGGTGGCCTTCAACGGGATGGCGGAGAGGCAGTACGGGCACTCTTTGGTCGTCGGCGCGGCCGGGGCGGTCTCTTTGGCCTGCCGCATTCGGTTGACCGGACGGACGATGAAGAAGAAGACCGCTGCCGCCACGATGATGAAGTTCAACACCGTGTTGATGAAGAGGCCGTAATTGATGGTCGGCGCGCCCGCTGCCTGGGCCTCCGCCAGACTGGCGTAGCGGCCTGACAGGCTGATGAACAGGTTGGAGAAGTCCACCTTGCCCAGAAGGAAGCCAATGGGCGGCATCAGGATGTCCTTCACCAGAGAGTTGACAACGCTGCCGAAGGCAGCACCGATGATGATGCCAATGGCCATATCCAGGACGTTGCCCCGCAGGGCGAACTCTTTGAACTCCTTCAGCATTGCGACCTCCTTGTGGCTGAAACGCACAAATTATGATAACACAAAACCGCGATTTGCGCCAAGTGCCGGGGAGTCCGGCCTCAAAGGTGCAGGTTTTCCTCGAAGAAATTGGGAGGCCGTTGGCTCCTGCCCGCCCTCATCCCCCTCTCCCCCGCTATACGCCGCCTTGCGGCGGGGGAGAGAGATAAGAAATCTGTTTTATGGCGGCGGCTTCGCCGCCATAAAAACAACCCTCACACACTCCGTATCCAACAGGCGCTGGACGCTGTGTTAACAGAGGGGTATAATAACGTTATCTCCTGGGCCCGACAGTGGCGGTGGCAATAGGCGCTGCTGCCACGCTGTCCTGCGCGCTCTGGATTCTGCTGGCCCAACCGGCGATGCTCCGGCTGACGGTGGAACCGTCACCGGCTTCGTGAAGAAGAGACCTCCCGTAATTGCCTACCCCATGTCCGTTTATGGGTAGCGTAGCGCAGGCTGTTAGCCTGTACACAGGCCTGGCGGCCTGCGCTACGAAGTGCAATACGGTGCGTTCTCTGTGTTGTTTTCGTACGGGGCCCCTGGTAGGTGGTTACGACCTCCCAGGTTCTGAGAACCCGGGAGGTCTCTCCCGAACCGCTCCATCCCGCGCCTCCACGGTGGAGAGATGCTCTACTGCGCCGGATTGACCACCCGTCCGACGAACAGAATCGTGCCTGTCTGAAGGTCGCGGATGAGGAAGATGAAGGGACGGTCCACAGCAATTTCCGCGCGCGGCATGAGGGCCGTCAGGCCGACAACGACCGCCGTCGCGGCGGCGGCCTCGGTACCGCCCTCATCCACGACGACAAAGGCTTTGTGCAGGATGCGGCTGATGTAAAGGTCCCGGCTCCCGTCCATCCCCGAAAAGTCGGCCTGATCGGGCCGGAAAGCGGCAGGCATGCCCATCGCTGCCAGCGTATCCGCCAGGCCGAAATCCGATTCTATCCGAAAGCGGGGCATCGTCAGGGTAACCTGCCCGTACGCCAGCCTCCCCAAAATCTCCTCCACCCGTTCGGCGTCCAGCGAGTCCTCAAACTCCTCAAACCGGCCCGCATCGGGGAGAAGGATGACCATTGCCAGTTCCTTACCGTCGTACGGCAATTCCACCGCCTGGAACCCTTCCCCCACCACAAAGCCGGAGTTGGCCGTCCTCCGCATCATCGGCACGGTGACCTGACTTCCGTCCAGCAGATGGAAAGCGCCATCTCGGGTCTCTCTCGGGTCAAATTGCTCGTCCCACGCGGCGTTGAAGTAGATGGCGTTGGTCAGTACCAGGCGCGTCAGGGTGTCTATGGTTCCCGGTGGGAGCAGGTTCCGGATACGGCTCTCTGTCTGCTTGCTGCCCCAGTCGTTGATGACCCCCCGGGCGGCCTCCGGGTCGCCCGCGAAGTCCAGCAACCGCAGCCCGGCGTCGTAGTTACGGGCCAGCATCTCCAGGAATTCGGGAAGGAACTGGTAGCCCTTCTGGCCCCAAAGAGCGTTGACGATGTGCAGCCGGAAGCCCTTCCCGTCCTTGCCCCGGGCCCCCTGGCCTCGCTGGGCCAGTTCCAGGTCCAGGGCATTAAAAGCGGGATGCAGGCGGTCCTGGGGGAGGGTGAAGTGAAGGGTTTCGGCCATCTGACGCTCCGTCTCACCCCGGGCGCCCGCCCAGGTCATCGCCAGCGCGATGGAGATGCTGAACGGGGAGTAGAAGAGATTGCCATCCTCTTTCTCCTGCAGCGCGCGGTACAGGTCAAAGGCGAAACCGTTGTTGCCGTTGACCAGTTCGGTCAGGTCCTGGGCAGGGGCATCGGGCCGGGTCACCCGCGCTGCATCCGCCCGGACGACCTGGATATGGCGGTCTTCTGGACGGACACAACTCGCGACCAGGCCCAGCAAGAGAAGCGCAACGATTAGATTCTGAACGAAGAGTTTCATCCTGTGGTCTCCTTTCCCGTGATAGAGGCAAGTTGGCGGCCTCTATCCTTCAGACGTCCGGAAGACAATGGGCGTTCCCTTCTTGCCTGCAGTCCACCCACTGCTCCCCCTGCGCGCCTTTCGGTGGAGGGAAACCATCGCTTTCCCTTCTGCACCCTTAGGGAGCAAAAATCCCATGCTCTCGCCGACGCAGGATGACGTGCCAGGCACTTCTGAAAGTGCCTGGCACGTTCCCGCCCTTTTAGGGAACGGCGAAATGGCAGACCATGCAAAATCCCAAAGAGCTGTCAAGTCCCTTAAAATCGTACCGGGGGCAGAAGCCCAAAGTCCTGAAAAACCGTACCTCCAGAGTGCCGTAACGGCTGACACTTTCTGCGCTCACCGGCTTTTATTAACCCCTCACCCCCCCCTGATCCCCCCTCTCCCCCTGGCCTTGCGGCCAGGGGAGAGGGGGGATAAAGGAAGGGGTTTTGCGGCGGGCGGCGAAGCCGCCCGCCGCAAAACCCCTTCCTCATTCCCCTCCCCTCTCTCGCACAGCGGGAGAGGGGAGGGGCCAGGGGAGGGGTGAGGGTCCCCGCCGCCGCAGGCGAGCGGGCGAGGGGCACGAATGATTCGGTGTAATTAATGAACCTGGGGGCAGGGGGGTGAGGGCAGATAGCGGATTGTCGGAATAATTTTTCAAGTTGCAATACCGCCGGGCGAAGGAAGCCCGGCACATCTGGGACAAACTTGACAGAATTTTCCAATTGTGGTATAACTGGCGTAGTTATTAGGCTAACCACTAAAGGCGTGTTCAGCGGGGGGCCTTTTTGATGGAAAATGACCCGATAGAGAAACTGATAGCGTTGGGCTTTTCGGAATATGAGGCCAAAGCCTACGTCGCCCTGCTGAGGGAAAGCCCGGTCACCGGCTACCAACTCTCCAAACTCTCCGGCGTCCCCCGTTCTATGATTTACGAGGTGGTGGGTAAACTGATCGCGCGCGGCGCGGCGATGAGTCTCCGACAGGAGGGAGTGGTCCGCTACGCGCCCGTCCCGCCGGAGGAGTTTCTGGACCAACTCCATCGGGAGCACGCGGCCCTCATCGCGGCTCTCCAGCAGGACCTCTCCTCCCTTACCGCTGCTCCCGACCTGGAATACGTCTGGAACATAGAGGGGCGGGAGAACATCCTAGCCAAAGCAGAGGAGATGGTCCGCCAGGCCGGACGGGAGATTTACCTCTCCCTCACGCCAGCCACTTTCCCTCAACTCCGCCCCGCTCTGCTGGAGGCCATCCGCAAGGGCATCCGGGTGGTGGTCTATTCGCCCGGACCGCTGGACCTGCCCGGCGGTCAGGTGGTCATCGCTCCGGTATCCGAAGAAGCGCAGGAGCGGGTGGAGGGCCTCTGGCTGATCCTGGTGATTGACGAAAAAGAAGTCCTCATCGGAGAGCAACTGGGGGCCCTCCAGGCGCGGGCGTCCTGGACCAGCAGCCCGCTCCTGGTCTTCATCGCCGAACATCATCTCCGCACCGACCCGTATCTCCCGCAGATTCTGGCCTGTCTGGGAGACCGGGCCGGAGAAATCATCCGCGAGGAGGACCGGGAACTCTTCGCGCGGGCGATGGAGAGCCATGTGGGGAGTACGGAGTAGGGTGTAAGGAGTAGGGGGATGGTGCTGCGGAATCTGTTCCGGCGCAGAGGACGGACTTTCCTCACCCTCTTTGGGATTGCCATCGGGGTGGCGGCGATCGTCGCGCTGGGGGCTGTGGCGGGCGCCCTGCGGGAGGGCTTCGCCTCCATGACGCGCGGCTCGGAGGCCGACTTCGTCGTCACCCAGGCGGGGGCCCTCACCGCAATTCTGGGGAGCATAGACCAGGCCGTCGCCGACGACCTGCGGGCCATACCGGAGGTCGTCGCCGTGGACGGCATGGTCTTCGCCAACTCCATTCTGGACGACGGCTCGTATCTCTTCTGCTTCGGCTATGACCCCAGCGGCTTCTCCATCCGCCGGTTCCGGATTGTGGAGGGGGAACGGTTGGACCAGGCCTCCGCGCGGCGGGGGCGGCCCATCCTGCTGGGTCGTCAGGCCGCCGAACGGCTCCACCGCAAAGTGGGCGACGTGCTCTACATCGGTCAGGTTCCCTTCCGCGTCGTCGGCCTCTACGAGACGGGGAGCAGCCTGGAAGATAGCGCCTCCGTCGTCTCCCTGGAGGACGCTCAGATGCTGACGCTCCAGCCGCGCCGGGTCACCGTCCTGTACGTCAAACTGCGCGATCCCGCGATGGCCGACGCGTTCCGCGCGCGGATGGCCCGCCGCTTCCCGGACCTGACGGTCATCGCTTCGGCGGAGTTCGCCGACCAGGAGTACATGGTTCGCGTTGTGGACGCGATGGCGATGGCGGTCGCCGGGCTGGCGGTCGTCATCGGCGGGGTGGGGATGACCAACACGCTCTTTATGTCCGTCTTTGAACGGACGACGGAAATCGGGGTCCTGCGCGCGCTGGGCTGGCGCCGCCGCCGGGTGCTGGCCCTTATCCTGCAGGAGTCGCTGGTCCTCTCCCTGCTGGGGGGAGTGGTGGGCGTGGTCCTGGGAGTGGCGGTCGCCCTGCTGATCCGCCGGGCGGGTTCGTGGATGGGCGCATGGAGCGCCCATTTTACGCCGGGCGTCTTCGGCCGCGCGCTGGTCACGGTGGGAGTACTGGGTCTGGTAGGCGGCGCGTATCCGGCATGGTGGGCCAGCCGCCTCATGCCCGTGGAGGCGATGCGCTACGAGGGGGGCGCGGGCGGCCGTCTCTCCCGCCCGCTGCCCGGCGGGATGCCGCTCCGGAATCTCCTGCGGCGCCGGACGCGCACCGCGCTGACCACGCTGGGCATCGCCATCGGCATCGCGGCGGTGGTCGCGCTGGGCGGCATGGCCGATGGGATGTACGCGATGTTCTCCCAAATCTGGCGGGATAGCCAGGTGGACCTGATCGCCATGCAGGCCAACGTGGATAGCGACTTCAGCGCGATAGACGAACGGGTGGGCTCCCGCATCGCGGCCATGCCCGAAGTGGAGGCGGTGACGGGGGTCATCTTCGCCGCGCTCAGCACGGAAAAGACGCCCATGCTCATCCTCTCCGGCTACCACCCGCGCAGTTTCGTCATGGGCCACTTCCGCATCGTGGAGGGCGGGCCGCTGACGGCGCCGCGCCAGGTTCTGGTCGGGCGGCGCGCGGCGGAGCAGATGGGCCTCAGGGTCGGCGACACGCTCCGTCTGCAGGAATCCAACTTCCGGGTCGTCGGCATCTACGAGACGGGCGTCACCTACGAGGACATCGGCGCGGTCATCAGTTTGCGGGAAGCGCAGATGCTCACCGGCAAGCCGCGACAGGTCCAGATGTACTACATCAAACTGAAGCGGTCCGAAGAGGCTGAGGCCGTGCGGGACCGGTTGAAGGCGGCCTTTCCGGGGGTGGATTTCGCCCTCACCACCGAGGCCGAACAGGTGGTCAGCGACCTGAGGGTGATGGAGCAGATGGTCGGCGGAATCTCTTTCCTGGCGGTCTTTATTGGCGCGGTGGGGATGCTGAACACCATGCTGATGAGCGTGCTGGAGCGGACGCGGGAGATTGGCGTCCTGCGGGCGCTGGGGTGGCGGCGCCGCCGGGTGCTGGGGATGATTCTGCGGGAGTCGCTCCTGCTGGGGGTTCTGGGGGGCCTCTGCGGGATGGCGCTGGGCGTCCTGCTGGGAGTGGGGGTGGCCCGGATGCCCGGGATTGCCCAGGCCTTCACGCCGGTTTTCCAACCGGGGCTCTTCCTGCAGGCGGCGGTGGTCTCGCTGGTGGCGGGCGCCCTGGGCGGCCTCTACCCGGCCTGGCGGGCCACCCGGATGCATCCGGCAGAAGCGCTGAGGTATGAATGACGGAATGACCAATGGCAGAATGACCAATGACGGAATGACCAATGACAGAATGACCAATGTCCAAATGAACCTCTGCGTCCTCTGCGCCTCTGCTTTGAAAATAGATGCTCTGCCTCACCCCTCCTCCCAGCCTCCTCTCCCGGCCTTCGGCCAAGAGAGGGGAGGGGAGGGGGAGAACATGGGGGTTTGGGGGCGGCGAAGCCGCCCCCAAACCCCCTCCTCTCCCCTTCACAAGTGTAGGTTTTTGGTGACGGGGTCTTGACCGGGTCTCGGGTGCTTCTCTCTCCCCTCACCCCCCTTTGTCCCCCCTCTCCCCCTGGCCTTACGGCCGGGGGAGAGGGGGGATTGAAGAGGGGTTTTGTGGCGGTGGCCTTCGGCCGCCGCTACAAAACCCCCTCCTCTCCCCCCTTCTCCCCCGTTTCGGAGGCTGCTGAGAAGGTGGGGGCAAGCCCTCCTGTCGGGAGGAAAGGGATAAAAGAAAAATTGTTTTTGTGGTGGCGGCGAAGCCGTCACTACAAAAAAATATTCTTATCCCCCTCTCCTCCGCCGTGAAACGGCGGGGGAGAGGGGGCAGGGGGAAGAGGGGGCAAAAAAGATTCCCGCAAGGGGACTTTCTCAGCACCCTCTTTCGGGGGAGAAGGGGGCAAGGGGGGATGAGGGGGTCAATGCGACCTGCGACCTGCGACTTGCGACTTGAATTCTGGAGGTCAGTGATGCGCAGGATACCTGTGATTGCGATCGTGCTGGTGGTTCTGCTCCTTTCCGCTTGCAGCCAGGCCACGCCGACGCCGGTCCCGGAGGCCGCAATGGAGGCCGGGTCGGTCATCTCCGTGAGCGGCAAGGTGGTCCCGGCGGTATGGGCCACCCTCAGCGCCCAGGCTGGCGGGATGGTGTTAGAAGTCCGGGTGGCGCCAGGCGATGAAGTGAAGGCCGGGGAGGTGCTGGTCCGGCTGGACCCCGCCGATGCGCAACTGGCGGTGCAGCAGGCGGAGGCGGCACTGGCAGCCGCACAGGCCCGCCTGGACGGACTGAAGGCCGGTCTGCGTCCAGAGGAACTGGAGGAGGCAAGGGCCGCCGTCGCGATGGCCCAGGCCGCGCTCCAGAAACTGCTCCGGCCCGACCCGGCGCTGGTGGCGGCCGCGCGGGCCGAACTGGCCCAGGCGGAGGTCAACCTGCGGCGGGCCCAGTCGGCCTACGACGCGGTGAAATGGGACCCTGCTATCGGGGCCCGACCGGAGGCGTTGCAACTGGAACAGGCCACCGGGGCCTACAACGTGGCGAAGGCCCGGCTGGACGCGCTGCTGAACCCGCCCGCCGCGGACGTGGCGGCGGCCCGCGCGCAACTGCAGCAGGCCCAGGCCCGGCTGGCCCGGCTGGAGGCGGGGGCCAGACCGGAGGAAATCGCCATCGCCGAGGCGGAAGTGGCGCGCGCCCGCGCCGCGCTGGAGGCGGCGCGGCTGGCCCTGAGCCGCTGTGCAATCCGCGCCCCCTTCGCCGGAACCGTCGGGCGGGTCCACGTCCGGGCCGGAGAACTGGTCGCGCCCGGTCAGCCGCTGGTGACACTGGGAGACCTGACCGCGCTGCAGGTGGAGACCACCGACCTGGACGAGGTGGATGTGGCGCGGGTGCAGGTGGGCCATAAGGTGACCGTCACCTTTGACGCGGTGCCGGACCGGGCCTTCAGGGGCCATATCGCCCGCGTCTACCCGATGGCGGAGCCAGGGGCTGGCGGGGTGCGCTACACCGCCATCATCGCGCTGGAGGAGACGGACCCCGCCCTGCGCTGGGGGATGACAGCATTTGTGGATATTGAGGAGTGAGACGTGAAGGGTGAAACGTGAAGAGTGAAACGTGAGAGACGTGAGGGGGCTATGGAGAGGGAGGCCATTGTTATCGCACGGGACTTGGTGAAGGTCTACGGGGACGGCGCCGAGGTGCGGGCGCTGGACGGGCTGACGATGACGGTGGAGCGGGGGGAGTTCGTCGCCGTGATGGGGCCCTCCGGCTCCGGGAAGTCCACCCTGCTCCACATCCTCGGCGCGCTGGACCGGCCCACAGGTGGGGAGGTCTGGGTGGACGGGCAGAATCTGGCCCGGATTCGGGACCTGGACACTTTCCGCGCCCGGACGGTGGGGTTCGTCTTCCAGTTGCACAACCTGATCCCCACGCTGACGGCGCGGGAGAACGTGGAGGTGCCGATGATGGGCCAGCCCGTCAGCCGCCGGGAGCGCCGACGGCGGGTGGAGGAGTTGCTGGAGCGGGTGGGCCTGCGCGACCGGATGAACCACCTGCCCAACCAGATGTCGGGCGGGGAGCGGCAGCGGGTGGCGATCGCCCGGGCGCTGGCAAACAACCCGGCCCTTCTTCTGGCGGACGAGCCGACGGGAAACCTGGACTCTCAGAGTGGGGCGGAGGTAGTGGCGTTGATGCGGGAGTTGAACCGGGGCCTGGGGACCACCATCATCATCGTCACCCACGACCCGTCGGTGGCCCGCCGCGCCGACCGAATTCTGCTGATGCGAGACGGGCGCATCATTGGGGAACGGTGTGCGGAAGAAATGACCAATGTACCAATGTACCAATGACCAATGTACCAATCTACCAGCACAAGGAGGAGCCGTGATTCGCGCCGTACTTCTGGACCTGGATAACACCCTGCTGGAAAACGATATGGAGCAGTTCGTCCCGGCCTACCTGGGGCTTCTGGGCGAGTTTATCGCCGACCACTATCCACCGGACGCGTTTATCCGGCATCTGATGCGCGCGACGGACGCGATGATGGCCAACAATGGGTCGGAGCGGACGAACCAGGAGGTCTTTGAGGCCGCATTCTTCCCGGCCATCGGCCGGACGCGGGAGGAGATGGAGCCGCTGTTTGCGGAGTTCTACGCCACTCGCTTCCCCGCGCTGCGCTCGCTGACCCGTCCGGTGCGCATCGCGCGGCCGTTGATGGAGTACCTCTTCCGGCAGGGGTTCCAGGTCGCCATCGCCACCAACTCCCTCTTCCCCCGCACGGCGATAGACCAGCGACTGGCCTGGGCGGGCGTGCCAGTGGAGGAGTTCCCGTACCACTTCATCACGTCCTACGAAGTGATGCACGCCTCCAAACCCCATTCGGCCTTTTTCGCGGAGACTGCCCGCGTGCTGGGTCGGGCGCCGGAGGAGTGCATCATGGTGGGGGACGAGTGGAAGATGGACATCCGCCCCGCCCGCCAGGCCGGTATGCAGACATTTTGGATTGCCGACCGAAAGGCTCCTCATCCAGCAAGTGAGCCCCCTCCTGATGGGCAGGGAGAACTGGCCGATTTTGCCCGTTGGATGCTGAGACGGCAAGAGGGCTGCAGATAACTTGACAATGTCCCAGCCATCGGGTATCATTGCCCCGAAATGCGCTACTACGAAGTCGTCGGCAACCTGCATGTTCACACCGTCTACTCCGACGGGACAGCGGACCACCGGGGGGTCGCCCGGGCGGCTGCCCGGGCCGGTCTGGATTTCGTTGTCGTCACCGATCACAATATCTGGGTGCACGGAGTGGAGGGATACACCGACGGCGTCCTGCTCCTGGTGGGGGAGGAAGTCCACTCCGTGCGCCGATACCCCCAGGTCAACCATCTCCTCATCTACGGGGCGGAAGCGGAACTGGCCCCCCTGGCTGCTGACTCTCAGCAGTTAATCCACAAAGTCGCTGAGCGGGGCGGCATCTGTTTTCTGGCCCACCCCTACGAAAAGGGCAGCCCCATCAGCCCCGACCTGGAGCCCATTCCCTGGGTGGATTGGGAGGTAGACGGGTACGCGGGGCTGGAAATCTGGAACGCGATGTCGGAGTTCAAGGGGTTGCTGTGGGGGCGACTGGCAGGGCTCTTCTACGCATTGTTTCCCGAACTGGGGATTCGGGGGCCGTTTCCGGCCACGCTGCGCCGGTGGGATGCGCTCCTGCGGGCTGGTCGGAAAGTGACGGCCATCGGCGGGGCAGACGCCCATGGCCATACCTACCGTCTGGGGCCCATCCGGCGGGTTGTTTTCCCCTACGATACGCTTTTCCGCTGGGTCAACACCCATGTCCTGCTGGAGCAACCCCTGACCGGCGATCTGGAGACGGACCGGCGGTTGATCTACGACGCGCTGCGGGCGGGGCGCACATGGGTGGGGTACGACCAGCCGGGAGCCACGCGCGGCTTCCGCTTTCATGTCCGCAGCGGGCCAGCCGTGGCGACGATGGGGGAAGAAATCCCCCGCGCTGGCGCTCTGGTCTTTGAGGTGGAGGCCCCCAGACCGGGGACGATTCGTCTCATCCGGGAGGGCCGGGTGGTGGCCCGGGCCTATGGCCGGACCCTTCGGTTCACGACGGCGGAGCCGGGCGCGTACCGGGTGGAGGTCTGGCGGACCTTCCGGGGACGGACGCGCGGCTGGATTTTCAGCAGCCCGATCTATTGCCGATGACTTGCCGGATTTCTGGGTTATGGTATAATATTCCACTGTTGAGCCGCTGGATATGGATTTAGAGGTGAGTCAATGGACCTGATTGAATCGCTGAACCGACAACTGGAGCGAAACCCGAATATCCCCGACCTGCGGCCCGGGGATACGGTGCGGGTGCATGCCCGCATTGTGGAAGGGGGCCGGGAGCGGGTGCAGGTTTTCCAGGGCATGGTCATCCGGGTCCGGGGTAGCGGCGCTGGCGCCAGTTTCACCGTCCGCCGTATCGCCGCTCACGGCATCGGCGTGGAGCGCACGTTCCCCCTCTACTCCCCGCGCGTGGAGAAAGTGGAGGTCACCCGGCACGGCAAAGTCCGACGGGGACGGCTCTACTACATGCGAGGACTGAAGGGGAAGGCCGCTCGCCTGAAGGAAAAGCGGCCCGAGTAAGTTGCTCTGAGATGCCAGGGAGATGCCAGGCACTTCCAAAGTGCCTGGCATCTCCCTTTTATTCCACCCGTACCGTCACCACCTGCTGCCCGCCGACGGTCAGGCGCAGGGTGTCGGTATCGGTCGCCAGGACCTCCTCCCCCTCCTCCGCCAGGTTGACCCGCAGAGCCCGCGCGAAGGGCCGCCAGAAGCGGATGGTCCCCTCCACCGGTCGGTCCTCTATGTTCCACAACCGCAGGATGATTCCTTCCCCTTCCTCCGGCGGTTTCAGCGCGCTCAGGCGCAGCGCGGGCGGGTCTATCCGGACGAACGACAGGACCGGCGGGAGGGGCCCCGAATGGGCGGGCACCGATAGGGCCCGCAGGTCGGTCTGGAAGGCGTCCGCTTCTGCAAAGGCTGCCCGCCAGTCCCCGGCGTGGGGGATCAGCGCGTAGCGGAAGGTGTGGCGGCCCGGACACTGCGCCTCCGGTGCCGATAGGGCCGGTCCGGCGTGCCCGGCCCGGCAGGGAAAATCGTCCCGCGAGAGCCAGCCCACGCACCGCAGAAGGGTCAGGGCAATCTCGGGGTGCAGGCTTTCAGCCTGCGCTACCTCTATTTCCGGCAAGCCCCGGCTGGCAAGGGTCACCCCGAACCGGCCGTCGGAGAGGGAAACCCAGCCCCGCTGGGGGCGGGTGGGGACGGGCTGCTCAGCCCAGTCCGGCCTCGCAGGCTGAGAGCCTGCGCCACCACTGACAGCCTGCGCGATAACGTCCCAGTGTCCCTCCACCCAGGCCTGCTCCGTCGCGAAGGGGACGGGGAAGTGGACCCGCAGCCGATGGTCCTGCACGGTGTTCTCCACCACTGTCTGGAAATCCACCCGCCGCACGCCCGCCGTCAGCGTGACCCGCGTCGTGACGGGAAGGTCCACCCACTCCTCACCGCGATGGTTCCGCTCCGGGGCCAGCGCCTCCGGCACCCGGTAGACCATTTCTATCACCAGGCTCTCCTCCAGCGCGTCCGCCTCCCGGCGGATGACGGGCGGGACGGCGGGCCGGTCCACCAGCAGGTCCTCCCCCGGTGGGCAGTAATTGTACTCGTCCCCCCGGTCGCCGCCGTCCACCAAGCGATGGACGCCGGATAGCACCAGCCCCGTCTCCCGGTCGGTGACCGTCAGCAGGCCGGTCTCCGGGTCGGCCTCCACGCGGAGGAATTCGTTCTCTATCCTCACTCCTCCCCCAGCGGCTTCGCCGCTACCCTCTCCCCTCTCCTGGCCAAAGGCCAGGAGAGGGGAGGGGGTGCCGCCGAAGGCGGCGGGGGTGGGGTGAGGCTCCCAGCGGTAGGTGGCGTAGCCCAGGGGCGGCACGTCCCGGGCGACGAAGGCGATCTCCAGCGCCTCGTCCTCCCGCACCCGGACAATGAACTGTTGCACCGTCTCATCTTGCAGCAGGTCCTGCAGGGCGGCGATGGCGTCGGCGAGATGCTCGGGGGGAGCGCCCGCCATCCCCCGCCCGACGGAGAGGGTCAGCCGGCCCACATCCTCATCCCGCCAGACGCTCATCCCCCGGATGGCCCGGTCGCCGTAGACGACGCCGCCGCCCGCCACGGCCATCGCGGCCATCTGCCGCATCGTCTCCCGGTCAAAGGTCAACTCCATCTCGGCGCCGACGGTGTGGCGGAGCACCCGGAAGGGGACGGAGCGCCCGTCCGGCCCGACCAGCGCGTGCCCTTGGGGGTCCACGGGCGGGGTGACGGCGGCGACGACCCGGTCGGTGCGGGGCGTGGAGGACGGGTTGAAGACGATCAGGGCGACCGTCCCCTCCCCCTGCGTGTCCACCTGGGCGGCAATAGATTCCAGCGCTGTCCGGGTGACTTCTTCTCCAATCTGTTCGCACCAGTCAAATCGGACCTTCATTTCCCGATGGACCTGGTCCACCGAACAGCCGCAGATGGAATCGTGGGGGTGGTTTTCCAGGAGGTACTTCCAGGCCCGTCGGAGGAAGCAGATGGCAGATGGCAGATTGCAGGTTGCAGATTGCGGATTGCAAATTGCAGATTGCAGATTGCAGATTGCGGAGAACGGCTCGGCCCAGCGTTCCAGCAGAGTCTGGCAGGCGTGGTTGCGTTGTTTGATCCACATTCGGGTGGAGAGGACGCCGGGCAGGAGGTGGGCGCGGGAGGGGTCGCGCATCTCGCCGGTGCGGATGGGGAGGGCCCGCAGGCCGTCCTCCCCCAGTTCGGCCCGCACCGCCGCGACGTAGCCCGGCAGGCTGGAATGGAGGACCCGGTCGGGAAGGGCGCGGTCGGCGGCCTCCAGGAGGCGCGGGAGGTCAGCGCGGGGAAACATGTGGTCGGTGCCCTGCATCAGGAGCAGGTGGGAGGTGGCGGTGTGCGGAGCGAGACGGTCTCGTTCTCCCTTCACGGCGGCGATGAATCCGTCCTCATCTGCCGGAAGATGGGCGGCGTTGCTGTAGGAGTCCCGCAGGTAGCAGACCAGGACCTCGGTACCGTCGGGGGCGGCCCAGCGGAACTCCACCGGGGCGTCGCCGACCCCGCGCCAGATGACGGCGGTCTCCATGCCGAACCCGCGCAGGAGTTGGGGCAACTGGGAGATGTGCCCGAAGGTGTCGGGGACGTAGCCGATGGCCATTTTGGCCCCCCAGGCGCGGGCGATGCGATCGCCCAGCAGGAGATTGCGCACCAGCGCCTCCGGGCTCACCAGAAACTCGTCCGGGAGGACGAACCAGGGGCCGATAAAGAGCCGTCCTTCCCGAATCAGCCGTCGCAGGCGGTCCTCCAGGTCGGGGCGGACGTCCACCACGTCCTCCAGGACCACTGTCTGCCCGTCCAGCAGGAAGAAACGGTAGGCGGGGTCCCGCTCCATGATGTCCACCAGTTCCGCCACCAGGTGGACCAGTCGGAAGCGGAACTGCTGGTACGTCCGGTACCACTCCCGGTCCCAGTGGGTGTGGGAGACGACGTGCAGGGTGTATATCCGTGGTCTGTCGTCTGCCGTCTGTGGTCTGTGGTCTGTCGTCTGTGGTCTACTCTTAGCCATAGACCCCCCTGTACTCCGGTGGGAGAAGGGCCGCGATGCGGCGCATGATGATGTCGGTGTACTCGTCCAGTTTCGGGCCGCGCACCCGCCCGCTCTCCGGCAGGCGGAACGGCTCGCCGATGGTCACCGTCACGTCGGTCCGGCGCAGGCGGGGGAGGTTCTCTTTGATCTTTTCGGTCCCGGTCAGCCCCACGGGGACGATGGGGACATCGGCGCGGGTGGCGATGTAGGCGGCGCCGGTCTTCCCCGGTTGGAGCGCGTAGACCCGGCGGGCGCGGGTGCCCTCCGGGGCGAGGCCCAGCACTTCCCCTCGCTTCAGGACCTCAAACGCGCCGCGCAGCGCCTCCCGGTCTATCTCGCCCCGCCGGACCCAGATGGAGCCGGCCGCGCTGAGGACGAGGAAGTAGAACGGATTGCGGCGGTGTTTGGAGGCGGCGAACGCGCGCACGGTATGGGGGCAAATCATCATCAACAGCGGGGGGTCAAAGGCGGAGAGATGGTTGGTCGCCAGGATGTAGGGGCCACTGGGAGGAAAATTTTCCTGCCCCGTCACCCGCACCCGGACCAGAAGGGGGAAGAGACAGCGGACCAGTTGCTTCAGGACAGCGTACATCGGCACCTCCGGAGGTGAAGATCACAAAAGTAGGACAACTGCGAGCAGTTGTCCTACAAAAGGCGTCACTCACCGCGTTTTCCCATAGGCGATGACGGCAAAGTCGGCGGGCACGCCTTTATAGACGGTGAAGCGCATGCGGAAGGGAGCGGCGGCGCCGGGGGCCAGCCCATCCCCCACATCCACCGTCTGCTGGCGGAAGCCGGTGACCAGCCCGGCCTCGTCGTAGGCGGTGGCGACCACGACCACGGTGGCGGCAGTGCGCGCCGGGTCGGCGTTCCGCACGGCCCCTGAGACCTCAAACTGAGGGCCGTAGGGAGCCCCGGCGACCTCCTCCACGGTTATCGGCACGTAGCGGGCCGCCAGTTCGCCCGCCACCTCGCCGCGCAGGGCCAAGACCTGATGGCTGACGAAATTGGGCGGCGGTGCGGTAAAGAGAAGGGAAAAGGGGGCACGCGCGGTAGGAGGCAGGATGTCCGCCGCTGCGAAGACATTTCCCCCGATCAGCGCGTTGCCGGACGCATCAAAGAGCGTCACCCGGACCTGCACGTTGGTCAGCGTGTAGGCAGTGGTGTTGACCACTTCCCCCAGGCAGTGCAAACTCCCCACCGGCGTCTCGTAGAAACCCACCCCGCGAATGCCGTAGGGCATTGGCGTCGGAGTGGGGAGCAGTTCGGCGGGGGCGGCTTCCTCCCGGCCTGTGGGGATAATGAGGGTTTGACCAGGCCGGAGGAAGAGGGGATTTTCAATACCGTTGACCCGCTGGAGCGCCTCCACGCTGACCCCGTAGATGGCAGCGATGCCGGAGAGGGTATCCCCCTCCCGGACGACATAGATAACGGGAGTCGGGGTGATGGTGGGAGTGGCGGGTGGCTCCAGGAGTCCCCCGCCCGCGCCGGGCGTGGGCGAGGATGGGGGGAGAAATCCGGATGTGGGGGAAGGGGACGGCGGGGGAACGGTCTCCGTCACGGGAGGTGTGATGACACTCCCGCATCCGGCCGTCCCCAGCAGAAACAGCGCAACCAGTGCCAGCATCCAGTACGCTCTCATTGGGACCTCCGTTGGGTGACCTTATTATACCATCACTTGCCGGAGGCCCCAAAATGAGAATGTACCAGGCCTCTTCCTGAGAAGCGCCTGGCATATCCCTATAAAGCGCAGAACCCCGCCGCAGCGGGGTCCTGTGCCGTTCTGGTAGTGGGCTGGTACGGTCTATTAGAAGTTCAGAGCGTCAGCGATGCGGGAGAAGACGGAGCTGACCTGGGTGCCCAGCAGAGAGAGGATGACAATGACCACGATAGCCACCAGAACGAGGATCAGAGCATACTCCACCAGGCCCTGGCCTTCCTCACGAGGCATGTACAGCATGTTGTTCACCTCCTTTCTTTGGGATATTTCATGTTCGCCCCTATCATATCACAGATCAGGCGAGCGTCAATAGGAAGATGGTACTATAAGGGGATGGGGAAACAGTTGCCTTCCTCAACTGAAGATGCTATACTTATACTAACCCGCGATGCGGGGAAAAGGGACCGGGAGGCAATCAAGGGGCCCGGTCTGGGTCTCCCGATCCCATTTCAATCTGTCTATAATGGACTTCACATTTGCTGGGAAAACATGCCATGGACATCACCCTGACCATCAACGGCATCCCCCGGAGAATCACCATTACCCCTGGCGATACCCTGCTGCGGGTCCTGCGCCGGGAAGGGTATTTCAGCGTCAAACACGGCTGCGAGGATGGCACCTGCGGCGTCTGCACCGTCTTGGTCAACGGGGAGCCCCGCTCCAGTTGCATCACCCTGGCCGCGCAGGTGGACGGCGCGGAGATTCTCACCGTGGAGGGGCTGAGCGGCCCCCAGATGCGCGGCTGGAAGGGGAGCGCCCCTCTCCACCCCATCCAGCGGGCCTTTATAGAGACGGGCGCCTTCCAGAGCGGCTACGAGGCCCCCGCCCTCATTCTGGCCGCGAAGGCCCTCCTGGACCGCAACCCCAACCCCACCGAAGAGGAAGTGCGGGATGCCCTGAGCGGCGTCCTCTCCCGAGAAACCGGGTACGTCAAGCCCGTCCAGGCCGTCCTGCGGGCCGCCGCCTATCTGCGGGGCAAGGAGCCCCCGCCTTTGGGGGCGCCGGAGGAGGCCTTCCCGATGCCTCCCCAACTCCTGGCTCCGCCCCCGGAATTCCCGCCGGAGTTCCCCGGCGGCGGGCGGATGGCCCCTCAGACCGTCGTCCTGCCCCGTCTCATCGTGGCCCCGACGGAGGAGGAACTGCGGGTGGTGGGCCGGCCGGAGCCGAAGGTGGACGCGCTGAAACTGGTCCAGGGCAAGCCCGCTTTCGCTGCCGACGTCCAGATGCCCGGTATGCTCTACGCCAGAGTCCTCCGTAGCCCCCACGCCCACGCCCGCATCCGGCGGATAGACGTCAGCAAAGCGCGCGCCCTCCCCGGCGTCCACGCCGTCCTCACCTACCAGGACATCCCCCGCGTTGTCTTCTCCACCGCGGGGCAGTCGGACCCCATTCCGGGGCCGCTGGACTTCGTCAGCCTGGACCGTAAGGTCCGGTATGTGGGCGACCGGGTGGCCGCGGTGGCCGCGGAGACCCCCGAAATCGCCGAGGAGGCCCTCCGGCTGATTGAAGTGGAGTACGAGGTCCTCCCTGCCGTCCTGGACCCGCGCGAGGCGATGAAGCCCGGTGCGCCCGTCATCCACGACGAGCCGGACTACGTCCCCTTCGGCGAGTGCGACCCCTCCCGCAACCTGGCGGCCCACATCCGCATTGAACTGGGGGATGTGGACCGCGCGATGGCGGAAGCGGACTTCGTCTTTGAAGGGGAGTACGAGGTCCAGCGGGTGCAGGCCGCGCCCCTGGAGCCCTGGACCTGCCTGACCTATTGGGATGAGAACGACCGATTGGTCATCCGCTCCTCTACCCAGGTCCCTTTCCACGTCCGGCGCATCCTGGCCCCCGTCCTGGGGCTCCCGGAGAAGCGCATCCGGGTGATCAAGCCCCGCATCGGCGGCGGGTTCGGCAACAAGCAGGAAATCTATGAGGACATCTGTGCCCACCTGACGATTGCGACGGGCCGCCCCGTCCTTCTGGAGTACACCCGGGAGGAACAGTTCGCCGCCAGCACTACCCGCCACTCCATGATTTTCAAGATGCGGACGGGGGTGAAGCGGGACGGGACTATCGTGGCCAACGAGATGATCGTCCTCTCCGACACGGGCGCCTACGGCAACCACGCCCTGACCGTCACCGGCAACACGGGCCACAAGGCCATGTCCCTCTACGACGTCCCCAACATCCGCTTCTGGGCCGACGTTGTCTACACCAACCGGGTCCCCTCCGGCGCGTACCGGGGCTACGGCGTCCCCCAGGGCTTCGTCGCGGTGGAGGCGCACATGGAGCGCATCTGCCGGGCGATGGGGTGGGACCCGCTGGAGTTCCGGCTGAAGAATGCGGTCAAACCCGGCGCGGAGCACCCGATGAGCAAGGTCTGGAGCGAGGGGCGGGAGGCGCACGGCGAGGTCATCCACACCTGCGCGCTGGCGGAGGCAGCCGCGATGGGCGCGGCGGCCTTCGGCTGGCGCCAGGGCGATTACCGCACCGTCCCCGGCAAACCGCACCTTCGTCGGGGCCACGGCGTCGCCTTCGTGATGCAGGGGACGGCCATCCCATACCTGGACATGGGCTCGGCGGTCATCAAGATGAACGACGACGGCTCCTTCAACCTGATGGTGGGCGCGACGGACCTGGGGACCGGCGCAGATACGGTGCTGGCTCAGATGGCGGCGGAGGTGCTGGGCTGCAAGGTGGAGGACATCATCGTCTACTCGTCCGATACCGACTTCACCCCCTTTGACAAGGGTGCCTACGCCTCCAGCACCACGTACATCAGCGGCGGCGCGGTGGCCCGGGCCGCCCAGCAGGTGGCGGAGCAAATCCGTCAGGTGGCCGGGCGGATGCTGGGGGTCCCGCCTGAGCGGATTTCCCTCCGCGACCGGGCCGCCTGGGCCCCCGATGGCCGCTCCGTCTCCCTGCGGGAGGTGGCGCTGGAATCGCTCCACCACCACGACCAGTTCCAGATTATGGGGACGGCCTCCTTCATGAGCCCCTACAGTCCCCCGCCCTTCGCCGCCCAGTTCGCCGAGGTGCTGGTAGATACCGAGACCGGGCAGGTGACGGTGGAGCGGCTGCTGATGGCGCTGGATTGCGGAAAAATCGTCAACCCCATCACCGCCAGCGGGCAGGTGGAGGGCGGGATGACCCAGGCCCTGGGCTACGCCGTCTCCGAGGAACTGGTCTTTGACGAGCGCGGCCGCATCGTCAACCCCCGCTTTGACGACTACCGCATCTTCCGGGCCGACGAGATGCCCGAACTGCGGGTGCTCTTCGTGGAGACCTGGGAGCCAACCCATCCCTTTGGGGTCAAGGCGGTAGCGGAGATTCCGCTGGACGGGGTGGCTCCGGCGGTGGTCAACGCGGTGTACGACGCGGTGGGCGTATCCATCCCGCGCATCCCGCTGACGCCGGAGCGGGTCTGGCGGGCGCTACAGGGGAATAACGGGCCAGGGTAACTATCACGCCGATTGAAATCGTCCTCCCTGGGCACTTCGTGCCGGTTGTCGGCCTCCGCCGACAATCCTTATGGGCGCATCGGAGACCTGGTCGGCGAAGGCCGACCATCGGCCACAGGCCCGGGAAGGGTGACTTCAGTCAGCGCATAGTTACGTGCCAGGCACTTTGGAAGTGCCTGGCACGTCCATCCACTCTCTGGAGGTAACCGTTGCGACGATACCGACGCCGGGACTGGTCTCTCCTCATTGTCATCCTGATCGGTGTGTTGCTGGCCATTCTGGGCTGGCAGTGGCTGCGCTTCCGGGCCGACCTGCGGGTGTTGCCCCCCAACATCTCCGTTGCCGGAATGGACGCCTCCGGGATGGCAGTGGAACAGGTCCTCGCGGCGCTGGATGGGGCCTACGCTCAGCCGGTCCAACTCTCCTACCAGGGCCAGCCCGTCATCCTGGCACCGGAGGCGGTGGCCTTCCAGTTTGACCGGGAGGCGACGCGCGCCGCACTGGAGGCCGTCCGGACAGGCCGGAACAACCTCTCCGGCTTCCTGGCGTACCTGCTGCGCCGTCCATCACCCCCTGTGGAGGTAATGCCAGCGGTCCGGTACTCATCGGAGCGGCTGGACGCCTTCCTGGCGCGCGTCGCCCAGCAGTACGACCGCCCGCCCCAGGAGCCGGTCCCGTTGCCGGAGGCCCTCACCTTCCGCGCCGGCCACGCCGGCTACGAACTGGACCGGGAAGCATCCCGTCAATTGGTGGAGGCGGCGCTGAAGTCGGCGGTGAACCGTCAGGTGGAACTGGCGGTCCGCACGGGCGAGGCCCCGCCCCTCCAGATGCGCCACCTGGAGGAGATGCTGAAGGCGCTCCTGGCGGGGTTTGACGGCATCCCCAGCATCTTCGTCAAGGACCTGCAGACGGGCGAGGAACTGGAGATCAACCCGGACGTCGCCTACGCCGGGATGAGCGTGCTGAAGATTGCCGTGATGATGGAGACGTATCGGGCACTGGACGAGCCCCCGGACCCCGAGCAGACCCGGTTGCTCACGGAGACGATGACCCTGAGCGGCAACTTCACGGCCAACCTGCTCCTGCGGGACATCATCGGCGGCGGCGACGCCTACCAGGGCGTGGAGAATCTGACGGCGTCCATGCGCCACCTGGGCCTCATCAACACTTTTATGGCGGCCCCGTACGATGAGACCGCGCCGCCGCCGGCCATCGTCACCCCGGCCAACTCCCGCACCGACCTGAACGCCAACCCCGACCCGTACATGCAGACGACGGCGCGGGAGGTCGGGCTGATGTTGGAGATGATTTACCAGTGCAGTCGGGGTGGAGGGGCGCTGATGGTGGCCTATCCGGGCGCGTTCACCCCCGAAGAGTGCCAGCAGATGCTGGAGATGATGGCCGGGGACAAAACGGAGAGCATGATTGAGGCTGGATTGCCGCCAGGAACGAAGTTCGCTCGCAAGCATGGCTGGATTGGCGACACTCACGCCGATGCGGCCATCGTCTTCAGCCCCAGCGGCGACTTCATCCTGGTGGTCTATCTCTACCGCCCCCAGTGGCTGGAGTGGGACGTCTCCAATCCCCTGGTCCAGCGCATCGCGACGGCGACGTACAATTATTTTAATCCGAAGTAGGGAGTACGGAGTACGGAGTACGGGGTAAGGAGGAAGTATGGGGGAGATTGTCAGTTTTCAGCAGTTGGACGCCTGGAGAGAGGAGGCGCATTCGCTGGCGCTGAAGGTCTCATCTCCAGCACCGAACGCCGCCGCTGACCCCTATTTCCTACTTCCTACTCCCTACTTCCTACTCCGATAAATTATTAAGGAGGCCCCATGCCCGACTTTTACCTGGGCCGTGAATACGACCTGACGACCGGCACCATTACCGACCGACCGGTCCTCTACCCCCCACGCAACCTCACCACCCACGCCGTCATCCTGGGGATGACCGGGTCCGGCAAGACCGGTCTGGGCGCCGTCCTGTTAGAAGAAGTGCTCCTGCAGGGCATCCCCGTCCTGGTCCTGGACCCCAAGGGGGATATGACCAACCTTCTCCTGACCTTCCCGCGCCTCTCCCCGGAGGAGTTCGCGCCCTGGATAGACGCGGAGGCCGCCCGGCGGGAGGGGCGTTCTGTAGAGGAGGCCGCCGCAGAGGAGGCCCGCCGCTGGCGGGAGGGACTGACCCAGTGGGGCATCGGCCCGGAGCGGATTGCCCGACTGCGGGAACGAGCGGACTTCGTCATCTTCACCCCCGGCTCCACGTCCGGCGTCCCCGTCAACGTCCTTCACCGCTTCCGGGCCCCCGGTCCCGAGGAAATGGCGGACGACGACCAGCGGCAGGAGCGGGTGGGGGGCCTGGTCTCCGCCCTGCTGGGACTGGTGGGCCGGGAGGCCGACCCCCTGCAGAGCCCGGAGCACATCTTCCTCTCCCGCCTGGTGGAACAGGCCTGGCGCGACGGTCAGGACGTAGACCTGTCCACGCTGATCCGTCAGATTCCGGACCCACCCATCCGGCAGGTGGGCGTTTTTGACCTGGAGAGTTTCTTCCCTCAGAAAGAACGGTTCGCCCTGGCGCGGGCGCTCAACGGCATCCTGGCCGCGCCCGGTTTTGAGGACTGGCGGGCCGGTGTCCCGCTGGAGGTAGACAACCTGTTGTACTCGTCCGACGGCCGCCCCCGCGCTGCGATCTTCTACCTGTCCCACCTGACGGATGCCGAACGGATGTTCTTCGTCACCCTCTTCCTGGAGGCCGTCCGGGACTGGATGTTTGCCCAGTCCGGCACGTCGGCGTTGCGCGCGGTGCTCTACTTTGACGAGGTGCTGGGCTTCTTCCCCCCGTACCCGGCCAACCCGCCGACCAAGCGGCCGCTGATGACGTTGGTCAAGCAGGGGCGCGCCGTGGGGCTGGGGGTGGTCCTGGCGACCCAGAACCCGGCCGACATAGACTACAAGGGACTAACGAACGCCGGGACGTGGGCGGTGGGGCTGCTGCGGACGGAGCGGGATAAGGAGCGGGTGCTGGAGGGAATGGAGGGCGCGGCGGCGACGGCCGGTTCCGGCCTGGACCGCGCTGCGCTGGGCCGGGCGCTGAGCGGCCTGCGGCCGCGCGTCTTCATCTTCCACGACATCCGGGCGGAGCGGATGCTCTTCCTGCACACCCGCTGGGCCATGTCCTACCTGCGGGGCCCGCTGACCCGCGCCCAGGTCCAACAACTCTCCCAGATGCCCTCCGTCGCGGCTCCGGAGGCCCCGGCCGCTGTCTCCGCCCAGGCCGTCCCCGTAGCGGCCGCTGCACCCGCCCGTCCCGCCGCTGTCGCGGCGACCTCTGGCCCTCCGGCCCTCTCCGCCGACATCCCCCAGGTCTTCCTTCCCGCCCGGGTCACTCTGGACTGGGCCCTGCACGAGCACGAGCGGCGGACCGGGCGGACCGTCCTGGCTGTAGCGAAGCGGCTGGTCTACCAGCCGCGGCTTCTGGCCATGGGCACCGTCCACCTGACCGACGAGAAAGTCGGCCTGCACCACACCGAACGGGTGGTTCGGCTGGTGGAGCCGCCCCCGCCCCCGGCCCCGCCGAACTGGGAGGAGGGGGCGGCGGACCTCGCGCCGGAGGACCTGGCCCAGCGTCCCCCGGAGGGCGGGGAGTACGGCCCGTTGCCGGCCCCTCTGGCCCAGGCGGCCCAGTACGCCCGCTGGAGCCGCCTCTTCGCCGACTTCCTCTACCGCAACGTCCGGCTGAGCCTCTGGTATAACCCGGTACTGAAACTGTACAGCCGTCCGGGGGAGAGCGAGCGGGACTTCCGTCGCCGGTGTGAGGAGGTGGCCCGGGCCCGGCGGGATGAGGAGGCCGCCCGGGTCCGGGACCGGTACGCGAAGCAGATCGCGCGCCTTCAGGAGCGGTTGTGGCGGGAGCAGCAGGAACTGGCGCAGGATCAGGTGGAACTGGAGGGGCGCAAACGGGAGGAACAACTCAGTTACGCGGAGTCGGTCCTCAACCTGCTGACCCGGCGGCGGCCTTCGTACATGATTTCCTCCGTCAGCCGGAAACGCCGCCTGACCCAGCAGGCGGAGGCGGAGGTGAAGGAGTCGGAGGAGGCTATCCGCGTCCTCCAGAAGCAACTGGAGGACCTGACGGCGCAGGAGGAGAAGGAAGTGGAGGCGGTGAACGACCGCTGGGCGGCGACGCTGGAGGACGTCCGCCCGGTGGAGGTCGCCCCGCGCCGCACCGACGTGGTGGTGGACTACTGCGGCCTGGCCTGGGTGCCGTTCTGGGAGGTGGAGGGCCGGGACGGTGAGCATCTGCTCCTGCCCGCGTTCGGCGGCGCGTAGGGAAATCGTAGGGGAATCGTAGGGTTTCCGTCAAGCAAAAAAGCGAAGGATGTGGTAAATTATAATCGGAGTCAGGGGCGGTGTCTCTTCTTCTCCTCCTTTGGTGAGGGCCGGGGAGCCGACGGTGGCCGGGCGGCGGTGTCCCCGGCCCTCAAAATTTATCCTGTAGGACAACTGCTCGCAGTTGTCCTACAATTTGTTTGCGGAGACGGCCCGCTTATGGTAAAATGATCCACGAAGGACACGAAGGACACGAATTTTTTCGCATCTTTCGCGTCTTTCGTGCCTTTCGTGCTTTTCGTGCCCTTCGTGCTCTTCGTGGATCTCTCAATGAGGAGTCTGGCCGTGCCCACGCGTTACCGCTGGCAAGTCGCTCCCCCCGCACCGGATTCGTACCGCGCCCATTTCCCCGATCTGCATCCCCTGGTCGTCCAGATTCTCTATAACCGGCTTGCCCCCCAGGGCCTGACCGCCCCGGACGACGCCCGCGCGTTCCTGGAGCGACGCCCTGGCCCGGATAACCCCTACGCTCTCCACGGGATGAGCCGGGCCGTCGCCCGCATCCGGCAGGCCGTCAGGCAGAAGGAGCCCATCGTCGTCTACGGGGATTTTGACGCCGACGGGGTCACCGCAACGGCCCTGCTGGTCATCACCCTCCAGGCCCTGGGCGCGGACGTCCGCCCGTACATCCCCCATCGGGTGGATGAGGGATATGGGCTGAACCGCCGGGCGATAGAGGACCTGGCGGAGGCGGGGACCCGCCTGCTGGTCACGGTGGACTGCGGCATCCGGTTCCCCCGCGAGATTGCTCTGGCCCGCCGCCGGGGAATGGACGTCATCGTCACCGACCACCACATCGTCGGCGCCGACCCGCTGGAGGCGGTGGCGGTGGTCAACCCCCACCAGGAGGAGTGCCCGTACCCCTATAAGGGACTGGCCGGGGTCGGCCTGGCCTACAAACTGGCCCAGGCCCTCCTCCGGGCCAACCGCCACGTCCCCCTGCCCGGCAGCGTCCCCCTGAACGAAGAGGAGTTGCTGGACCTGGTCGCGCTGGGGACGGTGGCGGACCTGGCTCCGCTGACGAGGGAGAACCGGCATCTGGTCAGCCGGGGACTGGAGCGGCTGAACCGGGCGCCGCGCGTCGGCGTGGAGGCGCTGATCCGCCAATCCGGCCTGCGGCCCGGACAGGTGGATACCTGGCACATCGGGTTCGCGCTGGGCCCCCGCCTGAACGCCGCCGGACGGGTCGCCCACGCCGAGAAGGCCTACCAGTTGCTGACCACCAACTCGCCCCAGGAGGCGGAGCAACTGGCGCGGGAACTGGACGAACTGAACCAGGAGCGGCAGCGGCTGACGAGGGAGATGCAGGAGCGAGCCCGGACGGTCGTGCTGGCCCAGGAGGCCGACCGTCCCCTGCTCTTCCTGGCCGACCCCGAATTCCTCGCCGGTGTGGTCGGATTGGTCGCCTCCCGGCTGGTGGACGAGTTCTACCGCCCCGCGGTCATCGTGGAACAGGGAGAGGAGGTCAGCAAGGGGTCGGCCCGCTCCATCCCGGAGTTTCACATCACCCGCGCGCTGGACCAATGCGCCGACCTGCTGATCCGCCACGGGGGCCATGCGGTCGCGGCCGGCTTCAAGGTTCCCACCCGTCACCTGGAGGAGTTAAAACGCCGTCTCCTGGACATCGCGGCACGGGAACTGGAGGGGCAGGAACTGGCCCCCACCCTTCGGATTGACGCCGAGGTTCCGCTGAGGGAAGTCAACGGGGCGCTCTGGAAGGACCTGCAGGCCCTCCGCCCCTTCGGGGAGGGGAACCCGGAGCCGCTGTTCCTGAGCCGCGGTGTCCGGGTGGAGCGGCACTGGCCGGTGGGGGACGGGGTTCATCTGAAACTGGTGCTCACCGACGGGCGGATTCGGTGGGACGGCATCGCCTTCCGGCAGGGGGAATGGGCGGGCAAACTGCCGGAGCGGGTGGATGTGGTCTACCACCTGCGGGAGAACGCGTGGAACGGGGAGGCCCGGCTGGAACTGGACATCCGGGACCTGCGGCCGACGGAAAGATGACGACCGGCCTCACTTCTCCCCGATAGGGGGTGGGGTTTGGGGGCGGCGGCGAAGCCGCCGCCCCCAAACCCCTTTTCGTTTATGGCGCGTACCGGAAGGGATGGCGCGCCGAAGCCCTCTCCTCAAAGAGTTGCTCCAGCGTGGGCCGGCCCTCTATGGCCTTCCGCAGCGCCTGGACGGTGGCCTTGTAGTTATTCAGCATCACCCGCCGCCCGATGGAGGCCGCCGGGTGGACGAAGGCGTTGACGATCAGGGCCAGGTCGTCCAGCGCCGCCTCCGGCAGGAAGCCGTTCTCTATGTTCTGGCGGACGGCCATCAGAATCCCCTCGGCGGCGAAGTCGTAGAAGAGTTGCCGCTGGCGGGCCGTCCGGAGGGTGACCGTCGGCACCAGGAGGATGAGGGGGCGCTCGGAGATAATCCGCAGGCCCCGCTCACCGCCCCATCCCTCCATCGCGCGGGCGACCGCCCGGCCCACGGGCCCGTCCCGCCGACCGATGAGCAGGTCCACGTGCGCGATCTCATGGAAGGGCGGACCGGCGAACCCCTCCCCCACCCGCAGGGTCCAGCCGGAGACGTGGCGGGGAGTGTGCGGTGTGGCGGCGACCCGCGTCGTCACCTGCCGACCGCCCAGGTCGTAGACCACCTCTGCCTGGGGGATTTTGCCCAGGATTTCCAGTTGCATCCGCAGTTCCTCGTAGTCCTCCCGGCGGAAACTCCCGCCCCGCAGGATGGGGTGCCGGGAGACCCCGACCGGGATGCCTATCATCTCCAGCCCCTCTTTGACGGCCTGCGTCGGGCCGCAGGTGGCGACGATGCGGACCAGTTTCTGGATTTTCGCCTGCCACTCCTGCGCCGTCGCCAGGTCCCCCTCCAACGTGGCCCGGTAGATGGTCTGCCAGATGTCGGGGATGAGGTTGGCGGAGGCCAGGATGGCGCCGTCGCAGCCGGCCGCCAGCGCCGCCTGGACAATCTCGTCGTGCCCGACGAAGATGCCTACCTGCCCCTTCACCTTCTCAAAGAGCGCCTCCAGGAAGGGCACATCCCCCGATGAGTCCTTGATCCCCACCACGTTCTCCAGGTCCAGGAGCATCCCCTCCGCCGTCCACCAGCGGAAGTGGGTCCCGGCGCACTGAGGGATGTTGTAGATGACGATGGGAACGCCCAGAGAGTCCAGCGCCCGGAAGTGGTCGTAGACCTCGTTGAAGGTGGGCTTCAGGTAGTACGGGGCGACGACCAGAACTCCCGTGACGCCTGCGTCCCGGGCCCAGCGGGTCAGTTGGATCGTCTCCCGGGTGGAGGGGCAGCCGGTGCCCGCCAGGACCGGCGCCCGTCCGTTCACCTCGTCCAGGCAGACCTCAATGGCCCGCTGCCGCTCCTCCAGGGTCATGTACGAGAATTCGCCCGTGGTGCCGCAGGGGACGACGCCGTTCACGTGGGGCAGGACGTACCGGATGAGGCGCCGGTACGCCTCCTCGTCCAGCCGGTCGTCCCGGGTGAAGGGGGTCACCAGGGCCGGGTAGATGCCTCGGAACCAGTCGGTTTTGTAGCCCATAGGGAACTCCTTGTATTCTTTTTGCCACGAATTGCACGAATTTCACGAATTAAGATAAACAAAAAATTCGTGGCCGATTCCTTCACCGGGCCGGCGCGTAGGCCTGCTCAATGGCCGCGCGGGCGGCCTGGTAGACGTTCCGGTAGAGGGCGTGCCGGTCCAGGGCCTTGGGATGGACCGTCGCCAGGACGATCATCACGTCCTCATCGGCGGCGGAGGGGGGAACGATTCCGGCCTCCAGCGCGTCCACAATGGCCCGGGCCAGCGCGGCCTGGGTGGGACCGTAGATCATGTTGGCCTGGCGCAGGTTCTTCTGGGGGAGGGTGGGCAGGAGGAGCGTCGCCGGGCGGACGGTAAGGCCGGGCTCCAGGATGGTCGTCAGCGCCTCCCGGCCGTGGAGCGGGTAGGTGAGTTGCAGGGCATAGGCGTCCCCCAACGGGGTCTCCTTCCGGCCCGCCACCAGGTCCAACTGGACCCGGTTCACTCCCTCCCCCGCGGAGCCGGTGCCCAGCCGCAGGCCGTGAGCGCGGATGGCCTCCGGCGTCAGTTCCAGGTCGCCGAAGCGGGCCTCCAGCGGGCCGCCGGGGTACTCTATGGGCTCCTCCTCGGCCCGAATCTTCCCCAGTTTCTCCAGTTCCAGTTGAATCTCGGCCCGGGTCTCGTGGATAAGCGCGCCACCGGCACTCTTCAGGGGCCGTCGGGGCGGCCCGACGGGGATGCCGATCATGTTCAGGGCCGCCTTCACCGCCACACCGCCGCCGTGGCGGCAGAAAATGCGGGAGAGTTTCTGCACCCTCCGCTGCAGCGCCCGCGCCTCCTCCAGGCGTCCCTCCCGCACCCGGCGGTAGACCTCCCGCCAGATTTCCGGGTAGACCTGGGCGCTGGCCAGAATCATCCCGCTCACCCCCGCTGCCAGCGCCGCAATCACCACCTCGTCGTGCCCCACCAGGACGTCTATGCGGTCTCCGGTGTACTCCAGAATCTCCAGCGTGTAGGTCAGGTCGCCGGAGGAGTCTTTCAGGCCGACGACGTTGGGCAGGTCCGCCAGGTCCTCCACCACGTTGCGGGGCAGGACCGCGTCCACCACCTGGGGGATGTTGTAGAGGATGAGGGGGATGTCCACCCGGGTGGCGATGTCGTAGAAGTGCTGGTAGACCTCTTTGTCGGACGGGTGGAGGAAGTAGGGGGTGACGACGAGGATGGCGTCTGCGCCGGCCTCCCTGGCGTCCTGGGCCAGAGCGAGGGCCTGCGCGGTGCCCGAGGCGCCGCATCCGGCGATCACCTTCTTCTCCCCCACCTCTTCGCGCGCGATCTCCACCAGCCGCCGTTGCTCGGCGCGGGTCAGGTAGGGGAACTCGCCGGTGGTGCCGCTGGTCACCACCCCGTCCACGTAGGGCAGGACATGGCGGATGAGACGTCGGTAGGCCTCCTCGTCTATCTCCTCGGTCTTGGGGTCAAAGGGGGTCACCAGTGCGGGGAAAATGCCGTGCAGCCAGTCCAGTCGGGTACCCATGTAACCTCCTTATGGGATCTACGAAGGGCACGAAGGACACGAAGGTTGATGATATTTTCGTGAACCTCGTGTCCTTCGTGGATGGAATGATGGGATCCACGAAGGGCACGAAGGTTTGATATTTTCGTGAACCTCTTGTCCTTCGGGGAAGGAATGATAGGATCCACGAAGGGCACGAAGAGCACGAAGAGCACGAAGGTTTGATATTCGTGAACTTCGTGCCCTTCGTGGATAGAATTCTTCCGGCTGGAATTGTATCACAGATTGGGGAATCCGAAAACAGCGGCGAGACTGTAGGACAACTGCTCACAGTTGTCCTACAGGGTGTGATACTTTGGGCGGTTCAGCGTATAATACTATAGAGACACCAACATGCCCATACGGAAAGACTCCCGGGAGAAAGGCCAAAGCGACGGGGTGGACTGGGAGGCGGTGTACGCCGGGTACCTGCCCCGGGTCTACAACTACTTCCGCTACCTGGTCGGCGTCCAGGCGGTGGCGGAAGACCTGACGGCGACGGTCTTTGAGAAGGCCTGGCGCCGCCGGGACCGCTACCGCTCCGACGTGGGGGCCTTCTCCACCTGGCTCTTCACCGTGGCGAAGAACGTCGCCCGGGACTATTTCCGGCACCGTCGGCAGGAGGTCCCGCTGGAATGGGCCCGGTCCCTGGCGGACCCCGACCCGGTGGAGGAGGTGGTGGCAGAGCGGGAGGAGCGGGACCGCCTGGCGGCGCTGCTGGCCCGGTTGCCCGACCGGGAGCGGGAACTGATCGCGCTCAAGTACGGCGCCGGCCTGACCAATCGGGAGATCGCCCGCCTGAGCGGGCTCAGTGAGACGAATGTGGGGACGATTCTGCATCGGACCGTTCAGCGATTGCGGGAAGAGTGGGAGGAGCAAGATGAGCGATGAATTCCTGTACGAGTGGCGTCAGACGCCGCGCCCCGAATTCGCGGAGGTGCTGAAGGAGCGGATTTTCCGGGAACCGCCGGGTCCCCCCCGGAGGCCCCACGGAATTCACATCAGCCTGTTGACCCTCTTACTGGTCGCGATCATTGTTGCCTGCACGACTCCCCAAATCCGGACACCGGTTTTGCAAGCGACCGAGACGGTCATTACTGAGGGCGGGAAAGTGGCTGGCCGTTTCATCCAACTTGTTCTCACCCGAGATGGAAAGCCGGCTGAGACGGTCTATATCTGGCGCCTGCCCTGTGGTGAAGGTGAGCAGAGCATCCGATTGTACTTTCCACCTGACGCCGGCGAAGGTCCCCCTCGCCGGGTCCCTATTGTGCTCATAATGCCCGAAGAACAGCGAGAGCAGTTCTTTAAGGGATGTGAACGTCTGCTCTCCCTGGAGATTTCGGAAGAGGAGTTAACTGTAAGGTTCGTGGAGGTGAGTGACAGGCGTGCCACACTGATTGTGAACGAAAAAGAGCATAATGCCCTGCTGACCTGGGTGGAGAACGGAATCGCCTATCTGGTGTTTGGGGACCTGGACCAGATACCGCGGGAAGAGTTGATCCGTAGAACGGAGCGAATTCTGCTTCAAGGAGGAAGGGGGGATGAATAAGAGAATTGAAGTGTTACTTCTGATGCTGATGGGTATCATCATTTTGCTGATGGTGGCAAACCTGGCCTTGTTTGTGCGAATGAACCAGTTACTACTGGTGGGTGGAGGCTGGTTCATGCTCCTGTGAGTAAGGCTCCCGTGCCCCCGGTTGGTAACGAGAAGGCTGGGGAGGTAACCCCAGCCTTCTTTCATTACCGCATCCCTTTCCACCCCAGTACCAGCGCCGCCAGCAGCAACGCCCCGATGCCCAGGCAGAACCCGCCCCCCGGAGCGGGCGGCGTCGGGCCGGGCGGGACCGGGGTGGGGCCCGCCGCCGGGCCGGGCGTCGGCGTCGGGGGGCGCGTCGGCGGGATGACCACCGGCCCCACCTCCTCCGCCGTCACCTCATACGCCGTCCCCTCCGCTACGAAGACCACCCGCTCCCCCAGCGCCAGGTACGGCCCCCACTCCGGCCGCGCCGCCAACAGATCAAAGTAGGCGTCGCTCCCGAACTGCACCCGCACCGGCGTCATCCGCTCCGGGTCAAACTCCGCGTCGGTCCAGACCCCCTCCCGCAGGAAGAAGGTCTTGCTCCCCACATGCCGCACCACCTGCGCCGCCTCCTGGGGCATCGGCGCGCCGCCAGCCCCGCCCATATCCCGCAACCGGGCCTGCTCCTGGGACAGGTCCACCGCCGCCCCACCGAAGGCCGGGGCCGTCGGCAGGGCCTTCAACTGCTCCGCCGCCTCCTCCCGCCCCGCCTCCGTGAAGACGTCCTCCCGGATCAGGAACGACGTGTAGGGCGTGATGATGCCGTAGCGGACGCTCAGGTCTACCACCGCGTCCACCCACTCCTCCCGTTCCCCGTAGAGCCGAATCTGGGTGAGCAGGTAGCCGATTTTGCGGGCCGCCCACAGGCGGGGGATGAACTCGTCGCCCCCTTCGGCCCGCAACGTCCCTTCGTAGACGAACTCCCGCCGCTCCCCCTCCGTCTCCCCGACCAGGCGGACGCGGACGGGGCCGCCTCCCCGGTAGCGCCCGACCAGGATCAACTGGGTGCCCGCAAAGAGGTCCGGCAGCGGGCGCGGGTAGACCTCCTCCACGATGACGTCGCCGAAATCCAGGGAGATGTCGGTGAGGACGGGGGCCTGGACCCGTGCATAGAACGCGGCGACGGCCTCGTCTATCCGCTCGCCGGGGCGGACGTAGGCCGGGGAGCCCCGATGCTTCTGGGCCAGGGTGTCCAGCAGGACGGTGTTGACGTCGTCGCCCACGCCGAAGGGGAAAAGGCGGACGTTGGGGGGCGCCGCGCGCGCTACCGCCTCCAGAATCCGGTCTATCTCCACCACCCCCTCGGTAGGCTGGCCGTCGGTCAGGAAGACGAGGACGGCCGGGCGCTCGCGGTCCACCTGGGCCAGCGCCTCCAGCAGCGCGCTGTGGATGTCGGTGCCACCCGCCGCCTCCAGACGCTCCACCCACTCCCGGGCCTCCCTCGCCTCCGACGCCGGCCGCAGGCCGCGTGCCCAGGAACGAACTCCCGTGGAGAAGGCGATGACATTGAAACGGTCCCCCGGGTTCAGGTGGTCCAGGACGTACTCCAGCGCCCCCTTCGCCTGCTCCAGTTTCTCCCCCTCCATAGAGCCGGAGACGTCCAGGACCAGCAGGACGTCTTTAGGCTGAATCCGTTCCGCCCGCAGCGGCGGCGCGACCAGGAGCAGGAAGAAGCCGTCGTCCGGGGGCTGGCGGTACGCAAGCAGACTCATCCCCACCTCCTCCTGGCCGACGGTGTAGACCAGTTGGAAGTCCCGGTCGGGCCGGATGTTCGTTTCTTCATAACTGACAGTGGCCCGATCATCGTCCCGGTCAATGTAGACCTGGTCCTGATGGGTGGGGGAGTAGACGGCCTTCAGGGGGACGGGGGACCGGATGTCCACGCGGATGCTGACGTTCTGAAGGGGGCGGGCGGAGAAGCGCTCGGTGTTCAGGGGGTAGACGTAGCGCACCATGCCGCCCTCCAGGGGCAGGACCTGGGTGTATTCCAGTTGGATGCGGCGCTCGCCGCCGGGCGGGATGGGGAAGATGCGGGCCTGGACGACGTCCCGGCCCACGTATTCCAGCAGCGCCGGATCGCGCCGGCTCCGGACAATCTCCTCGTAGATGGCGCGGGCCTGATCGGCGGGGAGCACCTCCGCTTCTACGGGCTTCCCGTCCACCCACATCACGAACTGGCCCACCGTCGCGCCGGGCGGCAGAGGGAAGATGTAGGTCCCCTCCGCCTCCCAGTCGTGCTCGTTGAGGAAGACCTGGTCCACCCGGGTGGTGGCGACCTGGTTCTCTATGGTGACGGTGACCCGGTGATAGCGGATGGTGAGCCAGACGGGTTCCGGGGCCGGGCCCGGGGGCCAGGGCGGCTCCGGGATGATGATGCCGTCGGCCCGCGCGGGGGCGGCAGTGGCCAGCAGGAGCAGAACCCCCAGCAGGGCGAACAGATACCGGTGTCCCTTCATAGCGCCTCCTTATATTTATTCTCACACAAAGACACAAAGACACGAAGAATTTTTTTTATTTTTCTCACACAAAGACACGAAGACACAAAATTTTTTAATTTTTAATTTTTAATTGTTAATTGTTAATTGTTAATTTTCAACCTTTGTGTCTTTGTGTGAGGCCCATATGTGAGGTCTTATCCTCAAGACGCCCGCAAGGAGCGGGAAGTTCCAGTTGACGTTCCGCCATAAACGGGTAGAATATCCCCGATGACCATTCTCACCTTGTTAACCGATTTTGGCACTGAAGACGAATACGTCGGCGTGATGAAGGGGGTCATCCTCTCCATCGCGCCGGACGTCCGACTGGTGGACCTCTCCCACCAGATACCGCCCCAGGACGTCCGGCGGGCCGCGTTTCTCCTGATGAACGCCGTCCCCTACTTCCCACCCAACACGGTCCACCTGGCCGTCGTGGACCCGGGGGTGGGGACGGAGCGGCGACCGGTGGCGGTTCGCACTCCGGCGGGGACATTTGTCGGTCCGGATAACGGCCTCTTCTCCTGGGTGCTGGAGAGAGTCCCGGAGTGGACGGCGGTGGAGATTCGGGAACCGGCCTACCAGTTGCCGCTGGCCAGTTCCACCTTTCACGGGCGGGACATTTTCGCTCCGGTAGCGGCCTACCTGGCGGCAGGGGTGCCCCTGGAGAAACTGGGGCCCCGGGTAGAGGACCCCGTCTGGCTCCCCCCGCCCCGCCTGAAGATCGGCGACTTCGCGGCAGAGGGGGAAGTCCTCTACGCCGACCGCTTCGGCAACCTAGTCACCAGCATCGGGTATCTGGAACGGGAAGAGGATGCCCTGGTACTGGCGCCCGCTTTCGGGCCCCGGGGTGACTGGCGACTGTTCTCCGCCAGGGCCGCTGGCGTCGTGGTAGGGAACGTAAAACTGCGGGGCATCCGGCAGACCTACGGCGAGGCTGCGGTGGGGGAACTGCTGGCCCTGGTGGGGAGCAGCGGGTTTCTGGAAATCGCGGTCCGTCAGGGAAGCGCGGCGGCGGCCCTGGGCGCCGTCCCCGGCACCCCGGTGACCCTCGTTTTCAGGCGAAATCGGGGATAGGACGCGGATAACCGTGTCTATCCGTGACATCCGTGTTCATCCGTGTCCTGTTTCCAGACTGTCGTATCCAGGACCCTTTTCACTGCCGAACGCACATCGCCCGCAATCACGCATCACGTTTCACGCATCACGCATCACGCGGAGGTTTGACTGTGGACGAATTCGTCATTGAAGGGGGCGTGCCTCTGCGGGGGACGCTGACCCCCAGCGGGAACAAGAACGCCGCGCTGCCCGCGCTGGCGGCCTGCCTGCTGACCGATGAGCCCATCATCCTGCACAACCTGCCCGACATCCAGGACGTCCACACCATGCTGGACCTGCTGGCGGACATCGGCGTGCAGGTGGAGCGGCTGGACACCCACTCATGGCGGTTACAGGCGCGGGAGATTCGCCTGCCGCCCTTCGCGCGGGAGAAGTTCCGCCGCATCCGGGGCTCCATTCTGCTGGCGGGGCCGCTGCTGGCCCGCATGGGCTGGGTGGAGATTCCGCCCCCCGGCGGCGACGTCATCGGGCGGCGGCGGGTGGACACCCACTTCCTGGCCTTCCAGGAACTGGGCGCCGAGGTGGACGTGAACGACCTTTTCCGCCTCAACGCCCGGCAACTGCGCGGCGCCGACATCCTGCTGGACGAGGCGTCCGTCACCGGCACGGAGAACGCGATTATGGCGGCGGTGCTGGCGAAAGGGACGACCGTCCTGCGCAACGCCGCCTCCGAGCCCCACGTGCAGGACCTCTGCCACATGCTCAACCGGTTGGGCGCCCGGATTGAGGGCATTGGCTCCAACGTCCTGACCATTCACGGCGTGGACCGGCTGGGCGGCGGGGAATTCACCATCGGCCCGGACCACATAGAGGTGGGGAGTTACATCGCGCTGGCGGCGATGACGCGGGGGGAACTGCGCATCCGCAATGCGGCGCCCCACCACCTGCGGATGATCCGCCACGTTTTCTCCCGCCTGGGGGTGGAGATTCAGGTGGACGGAGAGGACGTAGTAGTGCCGGCGGAGCAGCCCCTGGAAGTGGTGCCGGACATCGGCGGGGCCATCCCCGCCATTGCCGATGCCCCGTGGCCAGCCTTCCCCGCCGACCTGATGAGCATCGCCATCGTCCTGGCGACGCAGACGACGGGGACCGTCCTCTTCCACGAGAAGATGTTTGAGAGTCGCCTCTATTTTGTGGACAAGTTGATCTTCATGGGCGCGCGCATCGTCCTCTGCGACCCCCACCGATGCGTTGTGCAGGGGCCTTCCCGTCTTCAGGGGGACGTATTGGTGAGCCCCGACATTCGGGCCGGTATGGCGCTGGTGGGGGCGGCCCTCTGTGCGAAAGGGCAGAGCGTCATCCGCAACGTGGAGCAGATAGACCGGGGGTATGAGCGGGTAGAGGAGAAACTGCGCTCCCTGGGGGCGCGGATAGAGCGGATAAAGAGATAAAAAAGTGGCGGTCACCTCAAAGGTGACCGTCACTTTTATCGGTGGGCCCGGCAGGATTCGAACCTGCAACCAACCGGTTATGAGCCGGTCGCTCTGCCGTTGAGCTACGGGCCCGGCTGAGGACTGCGGATGCAATGCGCCCGCCGGGTACAACCACTATATCAGGATCAGGGAGTCCCTTCTTCTAACTCTGCCAGTATTCTCTCCACCTCAACCTTCAGCAGTGACAAATCTTCCGTGGCGGTCAGCCATACCTGACCGATGTCTACCCCAAAATAGTCGTGAATCAACTTATTGCGCATTCCCACAATATCTTGCCACGGAAGTTGTTCATATCTGGTTCGCAACTCCTGAGAAAGCCGCCTGGTGGCTTCACCAATGATCTCTATCTGCCGAATGACCCCGTCCTGGAGCAATGTATCCTGGCTAAAGGTTGTCTCATCCTTACCGCACAGATACGCCTCTACCTTCGCTATGGCATCCAGAATGTGTCTCAGATAAACCGAATCGTCACGCTTCATAGATCACTCTCAGATCGCGCCGGATCTTCTCCCGAAGGTAGGGGCTGATCGCTGCTTCAGTGAGCAAGTCCACCCTTCTGCCTAACGCTTCTGACAGTTGCCTCTCCAAAGCGGCAAATCTCAGCAAACTGATTCGTTTAGAGAACTCCACCACCAGATCAATATCGCTCTGCTCTTCGGCCTCCCCACGCGCTGCAGAGCCGAAAAGGGCGATTCGCACCACATCGTTCTGACGACAGAGTTCTATCAGTTTTTCTACATCAAATGGCAAACTCTCTACCATACTCAAGCAAGCGCCCAAGGACAGGTACATCTCGTCTCATAGAAAACCGCCTTGCCTCAGGGAAGATGATAGAAGCCGGGCTCAGACCACTGATGCAGGCTCCAGAACGATTTGTGCTTGAACCGCAGGCCAACCGAGGGAAGGCCTGCTGGCTCAAAGCGCGGGTTCACGAGGCCTGCCCCACCAACCCCGCAACTTAAAAAAAACCAACTCGCCCTCGCTATCCGCCCCCCTTGCTTCCGGCCAGAAATTCAGCCCCGGGGCCTGGCAAATCGCCGAATACTCTTCACCGTCCGCCCCTCAGGCACGCTCGGGGCGGTGGGGTTAGCGGGTGGTCCAGACGTGAAGGCAGCGCCCTTTCGGGGTGAAATTCAGGAGCGGGCGGCGGGAATCGAACCCGCAACAGCAGCTTGGAAGGCTGCGGCAATACCATTTTGCAACGCCCGCGTGCAGGCGCCACTCTGCCGCGCTTCGTGGCTCACAACCAGCGCAATGTGCCACTCCCTCGCGCTTCGTGGCTGACTCCCAACAGTCGGGGCGGCCGGACTTGAACCGGCGACCCCTGCGTCCCAAACGCAGTGCGCTTCCGTCTGCGCCACGCCCCGGCCCTGTTATAAGTATACCGCTTTTTCCCCATGCCGTCAAGGTCGGCCCATCCCCAAGCAGGACAACGGCGAGCGGTTGTCCTGCAAGGTCACGGCCCCCAGGAGAGGCGCTGGTTCTGCCAGTTGGGCATCTCTGCCCCCAGAGTGACCAGTGGCCGAAGATTCCCCCCGTCCGGCGACATCAGGTAGATGCCCCACGTGTTGTCCCGATAGGACAGGAAGGCAATGGTGGAACCGTCCGGCGACCAGGCGGGCAATCCCTCAATGGCAGGGGTACTGAGCAACACCTGAACGCCCCCGCCGACTCCCAGCAGATAGAGGTCCCAGTTGCCCGTGTGGTCGGACATATAGAGCAACTGGCCGCCGCCCGGCGCCCAGTGCAGACCCACATCCCCGGCACTCCCCGTCAGGCGGACCGGGGGGTAGGTGTCGTCGGGGTTGTCAATGTAGATGCCGCAGGCGGAGCCGTCGGCCTCGCAGCCGGTCCAGGCCAGCAGGCCCGTCGGCCCCCAGGAGGGCCCCCAGCCCGGCGCCACCACCGTCGGCGTCCCGGTGCCGTCGGTGCGGGCGATGTAGACGTGCCAGACGCCGGCCCCGTCGGGCGCGGCGTAGGCGTACCGGCCTCCGTCGGGGGAGAGGGTGGGCCAGGCAGCATCGGCGCCCGCCCGCAGCAGGACCCGGGAGCCGTCCGGCTGGAGCAGCGCGATGCCCGGCGCCAGCCGGTCCCGGTAGATCAACTGCCCCCCGCCCCACCGCCAGCAGGGCTGGTCGGCCCCCTGCACCACCCGGCTCAGATAGCCGTTGGCCCCGTCGGAGACCAGGGTGTAGATGTCGTAGAGGCCCGTCCCGGGGTTGTAGGCGGCGTAGGCCAGCCGCCCGCCGGTGAATCCCGGCACGGTGACGGCACCCGGCAGGGTGCCGGTGACCGGCGCGATGGGGGTGGGGGTGGCCACCGCGCAGACCTCGGCGGCCTCGTCCCGCTTCGCCACCAGCGCGTCGCTGTTCATCAGCCGCAGGGCCTGGGCATACTGCTCAGCCGCCGGACACATCTCCCCCCGCCCGGCCCACAGGTCGCCGTAGGCCACGCGGGCCTGGTAGAGCCGCTGGAAGACGTCCCGGTAGTTCGGCGCCAGCGCGTAGAGGGCCTCCAACTGCTGGATGCAGGTCTCCCAGTCCACCCCCCAATAGCCCACGGCCCGGAGGTAACGACGGGCCAGTTCCAGTTCCCGCAGCGCGTCGGCGTCCAGCGGCCGAATCTGCTGGGCCTGGTCCAGGTAGAAAATCCCCTCCTCCAGGGAGTCCCCGGCCAGGGACGCCATACCGGCCCGGTAGAGGCTGGTGAAGAGCATCTCCTCCACCGCTTCCGGCTCGTACTCCGGGTCAAAGGCGCGCAGTTGGTTCAGGAGACGGGCGGCCGTCGGCCAGTCTTCCTGATCGTAGGCCGCTTTGGCCTGGGTGAAGAGTTCACGGGCGACTTCCTCCGTCGCCTGGGAGGTGGGGGTGGGACGGGTGGCCAAACGGGCGCGCGCCTCGGCCAGGCCCTGTTTGGCCAGGGGGTGGTCGGGGACCAGTTGCAGGGCGTACTCAAACTCCGCAATGGCCAGTTCGTACTCCCCACCGTCCAGCCGGGCCAGTCCCCGGCGGTAGTGCTCGTCGGCCAGAGCGGCCCGTCGTTCCAGGCGGGCCTGCTGCCCGGCCTGCATCCCCAGGTAGCCCGAAGTGGCCAGCGCGACGGTCAGCAGGCACAGAAAAGCCACCAGTGCCAGCAGGACCACCCGGACCCGCTGCCAGAGGGTGGGGCGGGCCGGAGCGGTTTCCGCCTCCTCCGCACCAAGGATGAGGGGAATTGTATCTTCCTGGGCAGACGCCCAGGGCAGGGCGCGCTCCGGCCGCGGGCGGCGGGCGCGGCGGCCTTTCATCGGCTGTGTCTCCTCCACGTGCGCGCCACAGCGGGGACACAGGAGGAGCGGTTCGGGAACGTCGTATCCGCATTCCGGGCAACGCATGGCTCTTGCAGGGGGATTATAACCGATTTTGGGTTATTGTCCAGTTTAGGAGAAGAAACGGGTATGTCCCAAAATCATCGGGAGCCCGGTGGGCCAGGCCGTAAACGGCCTGGCTGAGGTTGCCCAGGGCGCTGGAAGCGCCCTTTCCCTTCGGTAGCCCTTCGGGAACCCGGGTTGCCAGGGTGGAGAGGGGCGCTTTAGCGCCTCATCTTCGCCTGAGCCTGGCCGTTTACGGCCAGGCGAAAAGGCCAGCGGCCCAGCCCGACAAAACTGGGACACACCCGAAGAAACTGGCTGCCAGCGCGATCAGCAGTTGACCACTGTAGTACAGCGCCAGACTCCAGCGGTGGTACTTCCAGGGCCGCCAGAAGCGGTTCGCCGCCAGAATGACGTCCGAGAGGTAAAATAACAGCGCACCCGCCGCAATCATCGCCGCCTGCCCGGTGGTGAAAAGGGGACTGGCGAAAGTGGAGAACGCGCGGTGGACCATAACCGAGATGACCAGCATGTACCCGATGACCGGCTTCTTCAGCGGCCCCAGGCCGGCCCGAATGAGTCGGTAGAACCCCACGCCCGCCGCCAGCAGCAGAAGGGCCGAAAGGACGTCCCCAGGGGAAAAGCGCCCCAACGCCGTGAAGACGACGGTGTAGACAATGTGCGCGATCAGGAAGAGCACCAGTCCCACCAGAAACGCTTTCGGCCGTTCGGGGAACATCAGCGCGACGTCGCCGCCCAGGGAGAAGAGCAATCCCACCAGCACCCCGGTGGTGTAGAGCGGATTTCGCGTCGGTTCCAGGAGTGAAAGCATCGCCACGGCGATCACGATCAGCGTGGAGAGGGGCTTGGCGATGTAGACCTGCCCCCGCCGTCCCTGGAACTCCGCCCCGATCAGCCAGAGCACGGTGGCGATGAGGACCGGTATCGGGTAGAGTGCTATCTTCATTGTGTCCCTCGGTTCACAACTTTCCGCTGACGGGCTCCCGCACCACCGCCAGCATCTGGTCGTGGATGAGGCCGTTGGAGGCGACAATGGTGGCACCGGAGAGGGGGGTGGAGACGCCGTCAAACGCGGTGACGCGCCCGCCCGCCTCTCGCACCAGCAGGATGCCTGCGGCCACGTCCCAGGGCGCCAGCCGAATTTCCCAGAAGCCGTCAAACCGCCCGCAGGCCACGTAGGCCAGGTCCAGCGTGGCCGCTCCGGCCCGCCGGACCCCCAGCGCGCGCCGCACAAACCGCGCCATGCGCTCGGTATTGTTGTCCGGGGCGGTCCGCCGGTCGTAGGGGAAGCCGGTGGCCAGGAACGCGTCCTCCAGGCGGGAGACGGCGGAGACGCGGATGGGTTCCCCGTTCAGCGTGGCTCCGCCGCCCGCCACCGCCGCGAAGGTCTCGTCCCGCAGCGGGTCGTAGATGACCCCGACGACGGGCTCGCCCTCCACCACCAGGGCCAGCGAGATGCCCACGTGCGGGAAGCCGTGAGCGAAGTTGTTGGTCCCGTCCAGCGGGTCTATCAGCCAGATGGGCGGGCCGGGGGCCTGCCAGGCATCCCCGCCGCCCTCCTCGGCCAGGATGCGGTGGTCGGGGAAGGCAACGCGCAGACGCTCCACAATGTGTCGCTCCACCGCAATGTCCGTCTCGGTGACGGGGTTGACGTCCCCTTTGAAGTTGATGACCGAAAGGGACGTGCGCGGGAACGCCCGCCGGACCATTTCTCCGGCCTCGTGGGCAATTTTCATCGCAATCTGAAGTGTTTCTGCCATGTGCCTCTACCAGTTGTCGGGTAAACTCGGCGGGGTCTATGATCGGAATCCCCTCATAAAATTGGTGTCCAGGACCACCGGGATGGTTCAGAATTGGTTGACACTTTCTGCATCTCCAAATCTTCCTGGCCCCTCACCCCCCTTTGTCCCCCCTCTCCCCTTGGCCTGCGGCCAGGGGAGAGGGGGGATTGAAGAGGGGTTTTGCGGCGGGCGGCGAAGCCGCCCGCCGCAAAACCCCAATTTCTCCCCCTCCCCTCGCCCGCCGCCGAAGGCGAGCGGGAGAGGGGCACGAATGATTCAGTACAATCAATGAACCTGGGGGCAGGGGGTGGGGTGAGGGCCAGGCGGAATTTTAACGCCCGTAAAAAGTGTCAACATATTTCCCCGGAAAATTGAACTATCCCAGGACCACCCGCATCTTATTCGGCCCCTTCCAGCGACTGGAACGCCTCCTCTTCGCTCAGATGATGCTCCCCGGCGGAGGCGCGAATGGCCTCAAAGCGGCGCCTGCGCTGAGCGGCCTCCCACTGCCGCTGCAATCCGATCAGGCGGTTATATTCCTCAATGCCGATAATGGCGGCGATGGGTTTGCCCCGTCGCTCCACCACCACGTGGTCGCCGCGATAGTGAATGCGGGCCAGAATCTCCCCACGTACTTCGTACTCCGTACTCCGTACTTCGTACTCCGTAGAGATCGTATTCCAGCGCTCCAGTGATCCGAATCGGCACCAGTTCTCCTATCGGCAGTTCCTCCTCCACCAGCACCAGTCCGTCAATCTCGGGGGCGTCCCGGTAACTGCGGCCGACGCTGATGCCGTCCCCCTGTCCCTCTATGAGGACGTCCAGCGTCTGCCCCACCAGGGCGCGGTTTTTCGCCAGCGAGATTTCCTGCTGGAGTTGCATCAGGCGGCCCCGCCGTTCCTCTTTCACTTCCGGCGGGACGTCGTCGGGGAGGGCGGCTGCCGGAGTGCCCGCTTCGTGGGAGTAGGTGAAGACGCCCACCCGGTCAAAGGCCATTTCCTCCACGAAGCGGAGCAGGGCGGCGAATTCTTCCTCCGTCTCGCCGGGATAGCCAACGATGAAGGTAGTGCGGATGGCGATTTCCGGTATGCGCTCCCGCAGGGATGCGAGGGTCCGCCGGACCCAGTCTACATTGGCGGGGCGGCGCATGCGGCGCAGGACGGCCGGGTGGGCGTGCTGCAGGGGGATGTCCAGGTACGGCAGGACCTGAGGGAGGCGGGCCATGACCTCTATCAGCCGGGGGGTGACCGCGCCGGGGAAGGCGTACATCACCCGAATCCAGGGGACCTGCGGCACCCGCTCCGCCAGTCGCTCCAGTAGAGCCGCCAGGCCGTCCTCCAGGCCCAGGTCGCGGCCGTAGGCGGTGGTGTCCTGGGCGATGAGGATGAGTTCTTTGACGCCCTGCGCGGCCGCCAGCGCCGCGTCGTCCAATACCCGCTCGGGGGGACGGCTGACGGCGGGGCCCTTGATCAGCGGGATGGCGCAGAAGGCGCAGGGGTGGTTGCACCCGTCGGCGATTTTGATGTAGGCGGTGGCCCCCTGGATGGCGACGTGGGGGACGTCCGGCGCGTCGGCGGGCGGGGCCGGGGAGACCTGCACGACAGGCCCTTCCCGGTCGGGGCGGAGGAGTTGCCGGGCCACGGCCACGACGTCCGCCCAGCGGCGGGTGCCCAGAAGTCCGTCCACCCCCGGGACGGCCTCCAGGATGGCCTGGGGGTCCCGCTGGGGCCAGCATCCGGCAACCAGCAGGACCTGGCGGGGCCGTTTGGCGGCGGCGATCTCCCGCAGCGCGGCCAGGGATTCCTCCCGCGCCGGTTCTATGAAGCAGCAGGTGTTGACGATGAGCAGGTCGGCCCGGCGGGGGTCGTCGGTGGCCCGATACCCGGCGCGCTCCAGCAGGGTGGCCATTCCCTGCGCGTCCACCGTGTTCTTGGCACAGCCCAGGGAGAGGATGTAGTAGGACGCGGAGGAACGCGGACGAACGCGGATGGTTTTCTCTTTTCTGTCGGTTCGCACCATTGAGGTTATGGTTTTTTCTCACACAAAGACACAGAGACACAAAGACATATTTATATATTTTTTATACTTTGTGCCTTTGTGTCTTTGTGTGATGCTTTTCTTTGTTGAGCCAGTCGGCGGCCACCTGGGGGAGGCGGGTCAGCGGGCCCCGGCGGACCGTGGGACCGGGGAGGGAGTCCAGGAATAGACGGCCGTAGGAGCGGGTCAGCAGGCGGCGGTCAAAGACGGCCACGACTCCCCGGTCGGTGCGGGTGCGGATGAGCCGCCCGAATCCCTGCAGGAAACTCAGGATGGCCTCCGGGACGGCGTACTGGGTGAAGGGTTCGTCAAAGGTCTCCGAGCGAGCGGCAAAAATCGGGTCGCTGGGGACGTTGAACGGGAGTTTGGCGATGGCCAGACAACTGAGCGCCTCGCCCGGGACGTCTATCCCTTCCCAGAAACTGCGGGTGCCCAGGAGGACGGCCCGTTCGGTCGCGCGGAAGTTCTCCAGCAACTGGGTGCGGGAGAGGCCGTGCCCCTGGGCAAAGACGACGATGTCGGATTGGGCCAGGGGGGCCGTGATGGCCCGGGCCGTCGCCCGCAGTTGGCTGTGGGAGGTGAAGAGTGCCAGCGCCCGCCCCCCGGTAGCCCGGAAGAGTGCTACCATTCCCTCCTCCACCGCCCGCTGATACCCCGGCTGTCCCGGCTCCGGAATGTCCTCCACCAGGTAGACCAGGGTGGAGGAGGCGTAGTCAAAGGGGGAGTCCACGGCCAGTTCCTCGGCGTCCCAGGCGTGGAGCCGTTCCCGCAGGAAGTCAAAACTGCCCCCCGTGCGCAGGGTGGCGGAGGTCAGGATGACCGTATCTTTTTTGTTGAAAATGTGCTCCCGCAGCAGGGGGCCCACGTGGAGCGGCGCGGCGTGGACGGAAAGGGGAATCTGCCCGGGGCCGATTTCGGCCCAGTAGATGGTCTGGGGGTCGGGCTCGCCGATGAAGCCGCTCAGCCGGTCGTGAATCTCGGTCAGCGTCCGTGCTATGCCCTGGAGTTGGGTGTAGAGGTCGTCGGTGTTCTTCAGGCCCAGGCCGGAGAGGTCCTCCAGCGCGCCGGCCAGTTTCTGCAAACCGTCGGCGACGGCCTTCAGCGGCCCGCTGGCGTTGTCCCAGGCAACCTCCACCTGGCTCCAGGCCGGCTGGGCCCGCTGCGCGGAGGTGATGCGCAGGGTGCGGGCGTAGGCGCTATCCCCTTCTTCCTCCCGCGCCTCGTCCATAAACTGCTCCAGTCCGTCAAAGAAGGCGTCCAGGGCGTAGATGGCCCGCATCACCGCATGGGCAACCTGTCGGGCAAAATCTTCCACTTTCTGCAGGACGGCCCGGTCCAGGCGGGCAGTGCGGCAGCGGGAGACAATCTCACCCAGCAGGCCCGAGGGGGTCTGGGCGGCCCCCTCGCGGGGATGGCCGACTTCCTCCAGGAGGCGCCGGACGGTCTTCCGGTCGGTGGCGAAGGAGAGGCCGCTGGTGGTGGCCGCTTCCAGGTGATGGGCCTCGTCTACGATGAGGTGGCGGTACTCCGGGATGGCCCGCCCTTCCACCGCGACGTCCGCCAGGAGCAGGGCATGGTTGACGATGACCAGGTGGGCCGCTTCCGCTGCCTCCCGCGCGCGGTAGAAGAAGCAATCCCGCCGGTAGAAGAAGCGACACCGCTCCGGGTCACACCCGTCAAACTCTGCCGAGAGGTTCTGCCAGACCGCCCGTTCGGTGGGGGTCGGGAGGAAGAGGCTGTCGCCGTCGCCGTCTATGGTGGGGGGGAGCCAGATGAGCACCCGCGCCAGGACGTCCATTTCCTCCGGGGAGGAAGGGCCAACCTGCCGCAGCGCGGCCAGACGGGCCGGGCAGAGGTAATGGGAACGGCCTTTCAGCACCGCCGCCCGGAACTCCAGGCCCAGGACACGCGCCAGGTCGGGGAGGTCCTTGCGGTAGAGTTGTTCCTGAAGGTTGATGGTGTTGGTGGAGATGACCACCCGTTCGGAGTTCTGGACGGCCCAGTACAGGGCGGGGATCAGGTAGGCCATAGACTTGCCGACGCCGGTGGGGGCCTCCACCAGGAGTTGGCGTTTTTCGTTGAAGGCCCGTGCGACGGCCCGGAGCATCTCCACCTGCTGGGGGCGGTGTTCGTAGTTGGGGAAGCGGCGGGCGAAGAGGCCGTCTTTTTCCAGCAGGGCCGCCAGGCCCTCCGGGTCTATGGGCGTGCGCTGAGGGGCCGGCTCCAGGGGGCCGGTCTCGGGGGCGACGGTGAAGAGGGGGGTGCTCTCTGGGCGGCCCCGTTTGGCTGCCAGTTGCGCCCCGATGGCGCCGGTGAACACTCCCTGGGAGACCCGCCGCAGGGCCAGGCGGAAGAACTCGGTGGGAAGCCAGCCCACCCCTTCGCCCAGGCGGACCAGTTCCTCCAGAAGAGAAGGCGGGAGGGCACAGGCGCGGTCAAAGAGGGCCAGGAAGAGTTGGTGGACGGTGCGGGCATCGTCCAGCGCGCGGTGGGAGACGGGTGGAGGGAAGCCCAGCAGCCGTGCCAGTTCCCCCAGACTGTACCGTCGGGCATCGGGGGCCAGGAGGGAGGCCAGTTTGAAGGTGTCCAGGTACCGGTTGGCCCGGAGGGCGTCCCGGCGGTGCAGGAAGGACAGGTCAAAATCCACGCTGTGCCCGACGACGGTCCGGTCGCCCACGAAGGCGGCCAGACGGGGGAGGACGGACGCCAGGCGCGGCGCGTCGGCCACGTCCTCGTTCCGGATGCCGGTGAGGACGGTGACTTCGTGGGGGATGGGATGGCCCGGGTGGACCAGGGTGCTGAACTCGTCCAGCACCTCTTCGCCGCGAAATTTGACGGCGCCGATTTCTATGATGGTGTCGCGCGCCGGGTCGGTCCCCGTCGTTTCCAGGTCCAGGGATACGAAGACAGGGAGCATAGAGAATTCAACAGGATCAAAGAATCAGCGATTTCATTGCTGATTCTTTGATTTTCCGTGCGTTCAGGGCAGGTAGTCCTGCGGGTTCTGAGGGGCGCCGCCGAAGCGAATCTCAAAGTGAAGGTGGGGGCCACTGGACCAGCCGGTGCTCCCGCAGTACCCGATGACCTGCCCCTGATAGACCGGCTGCCCGCAGCCGACGGCCAGTTCGCTCAGGTGGGCGTAACGGGTGGTATAACCGTTGCCGTGGGAGAGTTCCACCAGGATGCCGTAGCCGCCGTTCCACCCGGCGATGGTGACCACGCCGTTGTCGGACGCGTAGATGGGATCGCCTTGGCGGCAGGCCAGGTCCAGCCCGATGTGGCCTGGATTGCGCCGGTCTTGGAAGAACCAGCCGGAGACGCGCCCGCTGCCGGTGGGGGAGACAAACCAGCCGTTGGCGCCCGGGCCCGTGAAGGAGACGCCCTGACAGATGCCGGAACTCCGCCCTGCCCGACCGACGACGGGCTTGGGGGGCGGCGGGTTCAGGTCTATGTACTTGTCCTTCCCGCCGACAACCATGAGTTGCTGGCCCTCGGCCAGCGGCTGGCCCTCTTTCAGGTCGTTCCACTCGTTGAAGAGCGCCGACGGGTCCACCTGGTATCTGGCGGCGATGGATTCCACCGTCTCCCCGGCGGCGACGGTGTGGTAGACGCCGTCTACGGGCGGGATGTAGAGGGTCAGGCCCGGCTGGATAAGCCAGGGCGCGTCCCAGACGGCCTCGCGGTTGGACCAGATGAGGGTCCAGATGGTGAGGCCGAACCGGGCGGCGATGGAGGAGAGGGAGTCGCCGGGCTGGACGGTGTAGGTGATGACGGCGGCGCGCGGGCGGGCCGGGATGATGGTGTGGGGCAGGGCGACGCGCGCCAGCGGGGGCATCGGCGTGGGTGCCCAGGCGCGGACGGAGGGCGCAGTGGGCGGCGGCTGGGGCACAAAGGGCTCCCCCGACGGCCCGCCCAGGGCCGGACTGGGGGGATGAACGCGCCCCACCGTCAGGATCAGGACGGCGGCCAGGAGCATACTCAGGTGGGCCGTGAGCCGTCCCAGCAGGATACGGCCGCGCCGCCCCTGGAGGTGCTTCCACCAGGAGGGGGCCTGCTCTGCGTCGCCGGGGCTGTCGTCGGCCGAAACGGGATCAGGTCTCTCCATTTGGCCCCATTATACCATTGGGGGGCGGGGAGGGCAACTGCGCGGCCTCCTGCGCTGATTGAAATCGGCCTTCCTGGGCACGCTGTGCCGGGCGTCGGCCTGCGCCGACGCTTTTGTAGGACAACTGCGAGCAGTTGTCCTACGATTTCAGCCGACGTGGGCGCGGCGGCGCGCGGCGACGGCCGCGTATAGCCGGTAAAGGGCGGGGCGCAGCGGCCGTTCCCACGCGCCCACCGTGCGGACCAGACGGCCCCCGAAGCCCCGCTTGAAGCGATACACCCCCCAAAGGCCATCCTGACGGTGGGTAAACTCCGCCTCCAGGCGCTCCTCGTCCTCGTCCGGCACCCCCCAGAGGTCGTATTCGGTGCATCCCCGGGAGCGGGCCCAGCGCATAGCCTCCCACTGGAGCCGGTACGTGGGCATCTTCTCCCGATGGGCGTCGGCTGAGGCGCCGTAGAAGTACCAGGCGCGCCGGCCCAGGACGAAGACCATCAGGGCGGCCACCGGTTCTCCCTCTACCTCAGCCATCAGCAACCGCGCCCGGTCCCGAAGGACGAAGAGGTGATAGGCCCGTTCGTAGTAGGCTGGCGTATGGACACCGAAGCGGTCCCGCGCCGCCGTCTCCGCCATCAGACGGTGAAAAGCCGGGAAGTCGGACTCCGTCCCCTCCCAGACCGTTACCCCCTTCCGCTCCGCCAGCCGGATGTTATAGCGGGTTTTGGGCTTCATCGCGGCCAGGATGGCCTCCTCGTCCCGACCGATGTCCACCACCAGGGTCCGCCGGGGCTGGATACTCCCCAGGGGAGACGGTCGGAATCCCAGCGCGGCGAGAAGTTCCCGCCAGCGGGGCTCGTCGGGCAGGTCGGGCTCCACGGTGAGGGCGATGGCCCGGCGGGCCCGGGCGGCCCCGGCCAGGGCTTCCAGCAGTTCCGCCACCTCCTCCGGTCGCTCCCAGTCCACCAGCGGGCCGCGCGGCACGTAAGCCAGCGATCCCAGCCCCAGCGGAAGAGGTCGGTAGAGGACGAGCGCACCAGCGCGGGGCGCGCCGTCCTCCAGAAGAGCCACCCGCCGGGCAGACCAGCCAAATGCCGCCTTCAACTCCCCCCACTCTGCCGTCTGCAAGATATGGGCGCGGGGGTGAGCGGCGACAAAGTCATCCCACTCCTGCGTCGGGAGGTCGGTGCGGATTTCCCTCATCCCTCCCTCCGGGCCACCACCAGGAGTCCGCCCCCCTTCTCGCCCGCGGGGACGTCCATCTCATAGAGGTCCCTCCAGGCGCGGGAGAAGTGGCGGACCACCCAGCGGGCCAGCCATCGCTGATGGGGCAGGCCCTGCAGGCGGGGGGAAACCAGCATTCCCCAGAGCGACCGCCGTCCAATACCGAAGCGCTCGTTCATCACGTCCCAGAGATGTTCCACTTCCTGGGGGATGTAGTAGCGGGCTTTTTCCAGCACCATTCCGCTCCGGGTCAGCAGCTCGGCCCACTCGGCGAGAGAATGGTAATGGTAATGGGCCAGACGGGCGTCCACCTCGGCGGCGTAGGCCCGGGCGCTGGCCTCTTTGCCCGCCGCCAGGCGGGACTGGTAGAAGTAGAGCAGTTGGTGGAAGGCATCGGACGGGACGGTGAAGATGAACCGACCGCCAGGCCGCAGCACCCGTCCCGCTTCGGTTACCACTGGGGCCACGTCGGGGATGTGCTCCAGGACGGAGTTGCTGAAGACGGTGGCGAACGCGCCGCTCCGGTAGGGGAGGCGGTGACCGTCGGCCCGCTGGACCCAGCGGTAGACACCGGAGCGGGCGGCTTTTCGCACCTGCTCTGTCCAGGGGTCTATGCCCGCATCCACGCCGCCGGGGCCGAAGAGGATACCGGCGATGAGGCCATCGCCGCAGCCCAGGTCCAGCAGGGGGCGATGGTACGTCTCCTGCGCGGCCGTGCGCAGTTCCACGGCCCGCCAGAGGGCAACGGGTGGGGCGAACCAGTACGCCCTTAGTGAAAGGGTCAGGTAGTCTTGCATCGCGTATCGCTCATCGCGTATCGCGTATCGCTGATCGCTCATTTGTACGATGAGCCCTATTGTAACATGTCCTTTCTGGAACGCCAGCGGGGGCAGTAAAGAGGAGGACATCGGGCTGATTCGGCTGTGACTTCACACCTTGACAGAATCCGCTTCCTCTGCCATACTTATCCCCACTATGGAACAACTTTTCCGTCAACTCTTCGGTGAGAATTTTGTCCTGATGGGGATTGTCGGCACCGTGCTGACCGGCTTCGCCACCGGAGTCGGCGCGCTGCCGGTCCTGTTCACCCGACGGGTCCCGGAGCGGATGCTGGACGCGCTGCTGGGCTTCGCCGCCGGGGTGATGCTGGCCGCGACGGCCTTCAGCCTCATCGTCCCGGCCATAGAACTGGGAGGAATTGGCCCGACGGTGGGAGGAATCCTCATCGGCGCGCTCTTCCTGTCAGTCCTGGATCACGCTTTGCCCCATACCCACTTTATCAAGGGGGCCGAGGGGCCGGCCTCCCATCTGCGCCGGGTCTGGCTGCTCATCATCGCCATCACCCTGCACAACTTCCCCGAGGGACTGGCCGTGGGTGTAGGGTTCGGCTCGGGCCGCCTCTCCGAGGCGCTGGCGCTGATGGTCGCCATCGGCCTGCAGAATATGCCGGAGGGTCTGGCCGTCGCGTTGCCGCTGGTGCGGGAACGGTGGTCGCGCAGCCGCGCGCTCCTCTACGCCCTGGGCTCCGGGATGGCGGAGCCGATTGCTGGCCTCCTGGGTGTCCTGGCTGTCACCTGGATGCACACCCTCCTCCCATGGGGGTTGGCCTTCGCCGCCGGTGCCATGCTCTACGTCGTCTCCGACGAAATCATCCCGGAAACCCACAGCCGGGGGTTTGAGATGGAGGGGACGTGGGGCGTCATCGTCGGCTTCCTGGTGATGATGGTGCTGGATAACGCCCTGTAGGTAACAACGTGCCAGGCACTTCTGAAGTGCCTGGCACGTCAAAATAAGGGAAACGGGATGGTTTTTCTTCTGGACTGGTTGCTCTCGCTGACCCCCATCGCCGCCGTACTGGGGCTGATGGTGGGGCTGCGCTGGAGCGGGGTGCGGGCGGGGCTGGTCGGATGGTTGGTGGCCCTGGCCGTCGCTGCCTTCCGCTTCGGCGCCGGCCCCTCCGTCCTCCTCTGGGCTCAGGTGCGCGGGGTATTCTTCACCCTCTTCGTCCTCTACATCATCTGGCCCGCCCTGCTCTTCTACCGGGTAACCGATGAGGCCGGGGCGGTGGCCGCCATCGGCCTGGGCCTCCCCCGCCTGACGGCTGACCGGGCGCTCCAGGCGCTCATCCTGGGCTGGGCCTTCAGCGCGTTCCTCCAGGGCGTGGGCGGCTTCGGCGTACCCGTCGCCGTCCTGGCCCCACTGCTCCTGGGGTTGGGATTCCCTGCCGTTCCGGCCGTCGTCATCCCCTCCATTGGCCACGCGTGGTCGGTCACCTTCGGCTCCCTGGGCTCCTCGTTCTACGCGCTGATGGCCGCCACGGGCCGCCCCGGGGAGGAACTGGGCTCCCCTTCGGCCCTGCTCCTGGGACTGGCCTGCCTCCTCTGCGGCGCCGGGGTCCTCTGGGCCGCGGGCGGCCCCCGCGCGCTGCGGCACGGCTGGCTCCCTCTGCTCCTCATCGGGACCGCGATGGCCGGGACCCAGTACCTGGTGGTGCGGGCCCGGATGTGGGCCATCGGCGGGATGTGTGCGAGTCTGGTTGGCATCGGCGTCAGCGTCCTCTGGGCGCGGTTCTTCACCTCGTCCGGTTCTTCCAACCCCGGCCCCCCCGGCAGTATGAGAATCCAGGCGGCATTGGTCCCTTACGGCATCCTAATTGTCATCGTCCTGCTGGCCCAACTGGTGCCGCCGGTGGAGGATTTTCTGGGGCGGACAGTCCTCCGCGTGGCGGTGCCCGAACTGGCCACCGCGCGCGGCTGGCGGACGCCAGCGGGATTCACCACCGGTATCCCCGTCTTCGGCCACGCGGGGGCGCTCCTCATTTATGCCTCGCTGATCACGTTCATCCTCTATGCCCGCCAGGGGTACTACAAACCGGGGGTCCTCCGCCGCATCGGGCGGGACGTCGTCCGCCGGGCCCTCCCGGCCAGTTTGGGCATTGCCACCATGGTCGGCATGGCAGTGACCATGGAGCACGCCGGGATGACCTACTGTCTGGCCGAAGGGGTCAGTCGGGTGATGGGGCCGCTGTTTCTGCTGGCCTCCCCGTTCATCGGCGCCCTGGGCGCCTTCATGACCGGCTCCAACACCAACTCCAACGTCGTCTTCGGCGCGTTCCAGCAGCAGGCGGCGACACTGGTGGGGCTGAACCCCGTCCTGGCCCTGGCCGCACAGACGACAGGCGGCGCCATCGGCAGCATGTTCGCTCCGGCCAAAGTCATCATCGGCTGCGCGACGGTCTGCGCGGGCGAGGGCCAGACCATGCGCAAGAACGTTGTCTACGGAGTGGCCATCCTGGCTGTCATCGCCCTGGCCACCGCCCTCTGGGGGATGAGGTGAAAACTCACACGGAGACACAAAGGCACAAAGAGAAAATCTTTGTGTCTTTGTGTCTCTGTGTGAGAATCATCCATGTTCATAGAGGAACTCCGGATACAGGCCCGCCGTCTGGGGTTTGACCTGCTGGGAGTGGCCCCGCCCGTCCCGCCCCGGGAGGCCGTCCGCGCCTACCGGGCGTGGCTGGCGGCGGGCTACCACGGCGACATGGCCTACCTGGCCCGCCCCGACCGGGCCGCCCGGCGGGAAGACCCGGCCCTCATCCTGCCGGGGGTGCGGGCGGTGGTCTGCGTGGCCGTCAACTACTACCCCGGCGAGGGGCCGGACGTACCGGGCACTTCCGAAAGTGCCCGGCCCGTTGGCCGTGTCTCCCGCTATGCCTGGGGGGTGGACTACCACGACTGGATGCTCCCGCGCCTGGAGGAACTGGCGGCCTTCATCCGGGAGCGGACGGGCGGCACCGCCCGCCATCGCGCCTATACCGACACGGGTCCCCTTCTGGAGCGGGCACTGGCGGCTCAGGCCGGACTGGGTTTCATCGGCAAGAACACCTGCCTCATCCATCCCCGATTCGGCTCCTGGCTCTTCCTGGGCGAGATTCTGGTGGACGTGGACCTGCCCTTCACGGGGCCACCGATGCCACCCCGTTGCGGCACCTGTACCCGCTGCCTGGATGCCTGCCCGACGGGCGCGCTGGTCGCCCCGTACGTGCTGGATGCCCGCCGCTGCATCTCCTACCTGACGATTGAGTTCCGGGGTGACATCCCGCCTGACCTGCGGGCCCGGTTGGGGGGGTGGGTCTACGGCTGCGACGTCTGCCAGGAGGTCTGCCCATGGAGCCGCTTCGCCCGCCCCACCCACGTCGCCGACTTCCGCGCAGCCGGCCCGGAGCGGGCAGCACCTCTGCTGACTGACCTGCTCTCGCTGGACGAGGAGGCGTTCCGGCGGCGCTTCGGGGGGAGCCCCATCGCCCGCATCGGTCTGGGCCGGTTACAGCGGAACGCCCGGGCCCTTCTCCGATTGTCAATGTAGCGCAGGCCGCCAGGCCTGCCTGAGCCAGGACACGGATCAACACGGATGCGCGCGGAAAGACACGGATTTCGCGATCTTCCGTGTTCCGATACGGGTGCTCTCTGCACCCTCTGCATCCGCTTTTGAAAATAGACGCTTTGCCTCACTCCTCCCCCCAGTCCCCTCCCCTCTCCTGGCCTTCGGCCAGGAGAGGGGAGGGAGAGATCAGGGGGGCGGCGGCGAAGCCGCCGCCCCCAAACCCCCTCTTCTTCCCCCCTTCTCCCCCGTTTCGGGGGAGAAGGGGGGAAAGGGGGGATGAGGGGGTCAGAGGCAAAGGCCGGCTTTTAAATTTTCATTCATCGGAGTGCAGGGCAATAGCCCTGCATGGCTGCTGGGGTGAAAAGAAATGAACAATCCATTCAGATTGCCCGTTGCCCGCACCGGGGCGCGGAGAGCCTGGAGATTCTCGGCACTGGTGTTTTTCCTTCTCTGGCTTCTCCCTGTGAGCGCGGCCCCTCCGCCGCCGGAAGGCGCGTCAGGCGGCCTGGTGGTGGAGTGGACCCCTCCCCCGCTCAATTTTCGTCCTCTCCCCGACGGGTCTGTGGAACTGGTTGCCGAAGGCTACGAGATAGACGGGCGGCCCGGCGCCCTGCGCCTGCCCTTCACCTCGACCCTCATCGCCATCCCGCCAGACGCATCTCCCTCCCTTCGGGTCCTCTCCGCCCCGACAACGGTCATCCCCCTCCCGGCTCCCCTGGCCGTCGCCCCGGAACCCGTCGGGGTGATCCGGGATGAGGACGGGCGCCCGGTGGGCCCGGCCTTCGCTCCCGCCTCCCGGACCCTTTCCCCTCCCTCCGCTCCGGTCGCTCTGGAAGAGATTGGCACCATCCGGGGGGTTCGTCTGGCCCGACTCACCTTCTACCCCGCCCTGCCCGAAGGGGACCGCCTGCGGTTTTACCGGCACATCCGGGTGGAGATTCGCTTCTCCGGGGAGAAGCGGTCCGCTCTCACCGGCGACGACCCCATCCTGGCCCGGGTGCGCCGCGCCGTCCTCAACCCCCAGGATGCCCTCGTGGCGCAGGATTTATCCTGCAGTCCACAGGATAAATCCCGTGCTACGGCGGATGTAGCGCAGGATTTATCCTGCCTCCCAATGGGCGGCCCGCGCCAGGCGTTCCTGGAAGTCAGCCGCCCTGGCCTCTACCGGGTCACCTACGCCCAACTGGCCCCCCTGGGCCTGACGAGCGCCGACCCTCGCTACCTGCACCTGTTCCGGGGAACGGAAGAGGTCGCCTACGAGTGGGAGGGGAACGAGGATACCATCTTTGAGGACGGCGAATCGCTCCTCTTCTACGCCGAACCCCGCTTCAGCCGCTGGACGAGGAGCGATGTCTACCGGCTGATGGTGGGAGGAGATACCCCCGGCCTGCGGATGACTACCCGCTCCGCCGACCCGACGGGCCTGCCCGCCGGCGCTCCCTGGGTGGAGGATGTCTTTGAGGAGAACCGCATCTACACACCCGATACCCTCACATCGGGCATCCCCTCGGGCCGGGACGGCGACCGCTGGACGTGGGACTACCGGGTCGGCCCCGCCACAACGCCGGTTACCTATTCCTTCTCCCTGTCCGCTGTGGATTCTGCCCGTCCGGCCACCCTCACCCTCTGGCTGATCGGCCGTACCGCTGGCGACCACCGCTGGGCTGTGCAGGCGAACGGCGCCAGTATCGGCGAAGCCGTCTGGTCCGGCAGGACCGCCGTCACCGCGACCTTCTCTATTCCGACCGGTGTCCTGCGCGACGGCGCCAATGCCCTCTCCCTGCGCCCCGTCCTGACGGAAAGCGCCTGGCTGGATGCCTTTGCCGTCCGTTATGCCCGTGGCCTGGGGCCCGCAGGAAGTGCGACCACTTTTGAGGGCTCTCCATCCGCTGCCGCCTACACCGTCACCCTGGCCGCCTCCGGCCCCTACCGGGCCTGCGACGTCACCGACCCGCTCCGCCCCATTCGCCTGACCGGTTTCCGGGTGGACGGCCAGCGGATCACCCTGGGCGACCCGTCTGGGGGCGGGCCCCGCCGCTACCACGTCGCCGCCGAGGGGGCCATCCGGGCCCCTGACCGGGTCCGCTCCCCGGAGGACCTCTGGGGCTTCCGCGCGGCCGGCGGCGCGATCGGCGCCGACTACCTCATCATCACCCACCCGGCCTTCGCCGACGCCATGGGCCCGCTGGCCGACCTGCGCCGGTCTCAGGGCCTTACGGTCACCGTCGTCAACGTCCTGGGCATCTACGACACCTACGGCGACGGCCGGCCCGACCCCGAGGCCATCCGCCACTTCATCGCCGATGCCTACGCCAACTGGTCCCCCCGCCCGGTCTACGTCCTTCTGGTGGGGGACGGCTCTTTTGACCCAAAGCGGTACCGGGCCGAATCCCCCCCCACCTACATCCCGCCCTACCTGCTGGAGGTGGGCCCGGCGGGCGGGGAGACCGCTGCCGACAACCGTTACGTCTGCGTGGACGGGGACGACAACCTGCCCGACCTGCTTCTGGGCCGCCTGCCGGTGAAAAGTGCCGACGAGGCCCGCGCGGTGGTGGAGAAGATGGTGGCCTACGAGACCCGTCCTCTGCCGGGGGGCTGGAACGCCAGCGTGCTCCTGGTGGCCGACGACCCGGACGCGGGTGGGGATTTTCCCGACTTTTCAGACGCCATCGCGACCTGGGTGACCGACCCCTTCACCGTGACTCGTCGGTACTGCATGGGGACCGAGTCCACCAAAGACGATTGCGATGCTGAAGCCCCGGCCATGCGTACAGCCCTTCTGGGGGACTGGAACCGGGGTGCTCTCCTCATCCAGTACTTCGGCCACTCCTCCTGGCAACAGTGGGCGCGGGAGCGCTTCTTCCATCTGGACGACCTGCCCTCTCTTGCCAACAGCCGCCGCTACCCCGTGGTGGCCGAGATGACCTGCTTCACCGGCGCGTTCCACCGCCCGGAGCCGACGCTGGACGAGGAACTGGTCACCCGTCCGGATGCGGGTGCCGTGGCGGCCTGGGGCCCGACGGGCCTGGGGGCCAGCGCGGGGCATCAGCGCCTCGCCGCGGGCTTCTTCCGGGCCGTCTTCTCCGACACCGTCGGGACGGTGGGCGAGGCGACCCTGGCGGGGAAATTGAATCTGGCGGGGGCACCCCAGGGAAACGACCTGCTGGACACGTACATTCTGCTGGGCGATCCGGCGCTCCGATGGAACCGTACGCTGATTCCCTGGATCGCTCATGTCTTTCTGCCCCTGGTGCGGCGGTAGTGAGGACATCTTTTCGCCAGACGCTAAAAGCGTCCGGCTTATTTTGCAAAGCCCCTCCGGGGCTTAAAAACAGCCCGCAGGCCTCGGCCCGGGGGTCTTTGCTGGATCAGCCCGAGGGTTTGCACTTTAACGAATTGTTCCGACAACAGCCGAAGAGGTGTTTTGCTTCCCCTCACTCCCCTTGATCCCCCCTCTCCCATTGGCCTTGCGGCCAGGGGAGGGGGATTGAAGAGGGGGTTTTGCGGCGGGCGGCTTCGCCGCCCGCCGCAAAACCCCTTCCCTCATTCCCCTCCCCTCTCCCGCTGTGCGGGAGAGGGGAGGGGCCAGGGGAGGGGTGAGGACCCCCGCCGCAGGCGAGCGGGAGAGGGGCACGAATGATTCAGTGTAATTAATGAACCTGGGGGCAGGGGGAGGGGTGAGGGCGCAGCCGGGGAAGCCCTGCCCTGGAGCAGGCAACGGATTGTCGGAATAATTTGTCAAGTTGCAAACCCGTGCTGTGAATTCCGGCCCGGGCCGCCATCTTGCCGGGTCGTCAACGACCCGGCTCAGATGAGAAGGGGCGCTGAAGCGCCCCCTGGCAGAGAGCGGCGCTTTCCCCCCGCCCAACGGGGCGCTTGAGCGCCCCTGGTTCTGTGAGCCAGGCCGTTTACGGCCTGGCGACGGGGAGAATTCGCAGCAGGCGTTTGCAATACCCTCAGACTTGCTGTTCAGTTGCCTCTCCGCTCCATTGGGAGTACAATAATAGTAGACTCCGGAGAACATCACCACAAGGAGTGGAGGATGCACGGCATGATCAAACTGTTCAGCGGTAGCGGTTGCCCGGAACTGGCCAAAGAGATCAGCGATTACCTGGGGATTCCCCTCTCCGGGCGGGACATCATCCGGTTCCCCAATGAGAATATCTTCGTCCGTCTCCACGAAAGCGTTCGCGGGCAGGACGTCTTCCTGATTCAAACCACTTCCTCGCCCGTGAACGAGAATATCATGGAACTGCTCATCTTCCTGGACGCGCTGCGACGGGCTTCCCCGGACCGGATTACGGCGGTGATCCCATACCTGGCCTACGCGCGGTCGGATAAGAAGGACCAGCCGCGGGTGCCCATCACTGCCCGTCTCATCGCCGACATGATCGGCATTGCCGGGGCCGACCGGTACATCACGCTGGACCTGCACGCCGACCAGATTCAGGGGTTCTTCAGCATCCCTGGAGACGCCCTGACTACTTTCTCAATCCTCTCCGATTACCTGCGGGAGAAACGACTGGAGAACGCCGTGGTGGTCTCAGCGGACCTGGGCTTCGCCAAGAAGGCGCGCAACTTCGCCGAAGAACTGGAACTGCCGCTGGCGATTGTGGAGAAGCGGCGAACGGCCCGTGAGGCGGAGGCGTTGACCTTGGTCGGGGATGTGGCGGGAAAGGACGCCATCATTGTGGACGATGAGGTCAATACTGGCGGGTCCATTGTGAACGCGGTGCGGATTGTCCGGGAGAACGGGGCCCGCGATATCTACCTCTGCTTCGCCCACGCCGTTCTGGCCCCCCCGGCGGTGGAGCGTCTGCGGGAACTGGAGATCAAGGAGATTGTGACCACGAATTCCATCCCCATCCCGCCGGAGAAGCGATTGCCGAATATGAAGATTTTATCGGTGGCCCCGCTGCTGGGGGAGGTCATTCTGCGGGTGCATGAGGGCCGCAGCGTGGGCGAGGTCTTCCGCCGATACCACCGGTATCGGTAACATTTGATAACGGCAACCGACAAACCGGCCCGGAGGCCTGATATGTCCAGAATTCTGCGCTATCTGGGGGGAGCGCTGGGCGCGCTCCTCCTCCTGCTGGTGATTCTTCTGGGGTACGGGTACTTTCGCCCCAACCGCGCCCGGGTCGTGGACGCGCTGGGGATAGAGCACTGGGCCGCCGTCAGCGACGGGGCCCACAACTCCAATACCGACCTCATCTACTGGCGGGGCGCGTTCTATCTGGTGCACGCGTCCTCACCCTGGCACTTCGCCAGCGAGAAATGCCGTCTGGTCCTCTGGCGCTCGGAGGACGCCCGCCATTGGGAACGGCTGGCGGAGTTGAACGTCCCCGGCGAGGACATTCGCGACCCCAAATTCGCCCCCATCGGCGACCGCCTGTTCCTCTACGCCCTGAAAAACGTCGTCTTCACCGCCGAACCATATACGACGGTGCTCTCTGTCAGCGATGACGGGCGCCACTGGACGCCGTTCCAGGACGTAGAACCGAAGGGCTGGCTCTTCTGGCGCCCGAAAACCCGGGACGGCACGGTCTGGTACGTCCCGGCCTACTGGCACGAGCATGGCCGTTCCATTCTCTTACAGTCCACCGACGGTTATCACTGGGAGACGGTAGCCACCATTTACGACGGGGAACGAAACGACGAAGTGGACATAGAGTTTCTCCCCGACGGGCGGATGCTGGCCACGGCGCGCCTGGAAGGGAGCGGGAGCATCTTCGGAGACCCGGCGGCGTCCACCCTCATCGCTATGGCCGCCCCGCCGTACACGGAGTGGACGTACCACCGCAGCCGGGTGACCCGCCTGGACGGGCCGGCGCTCTTCTCGTACAACGGACAGGTCTACGCGGTGGGCCGCTACCAGCCCCAGCCGGGGGGCCCGCTGACGGAGTTGGGAAGTGTCCTCAGCCGCAAGCGGACCGCGCTGTTCCGGGTGGACGAGGACCGCCTGACCTGGCTCTCCGATCTTCCCAGCGCCGGAGACACTTCCTACGCGGGCACTGTTATCCTGGGGGATTTCCTTTACGTCAGTTACTACACCAACGACATCCGTCGGGATGTCCCCTGGCTGTTGGGAATGGTCCTTCCGTCCGAGATCCGCATCGCCCGCATCTCCCTGGCTGCGCTGGAGGGGATTTCCCGGTAAAAAATTGTTTTTATGGCGGCGGCGAAGCCGCCGCCATAAAAACAACATTTCGCTACCGCGGCGCCGTAGCGCGGGATTTATCCTGCGGGGGACAGGATAAATCCTATGTTACGGGTGCGGCTGGAGTGCAGGATGTACCCCGCATAGGGCGCCAATGTCAAGGAAAGGAGGACCAGAATGGACCGGCCCTGGCTGAACCACTACGACCCGGGCGTCCCCCACGAGATAGAAATCCCCGACGTTCCCTTCACCACCATCTTTGATCGCACCGTCTCCCGATTCTCCAACGTCACCGCCGTCTACTTCTACGGCCACCGCTGGACGTACCGCCAGTTGGACCGCATCGCCAACCGCTTCGCCAACGCCCTGATCGGCCTGGGCGTCCGGCCCGGCGACCGGGTGGCGTTGCTCCTTCCCAACTGTCCCCAGTTCGTCGCCGCCTACTTCGGAGCATGGAAGGCCGGAGCGGTGGTCACTCCGGTCAACCCCCTCTACGCCCCCGGCGAGATTGCCCATCACCTGAACGACTCCGGAGCGGAGACCCTCGTCGTCCTCTCCCGCTTCTATCCCCGGGTGCAGGCCGTCCGGCAGGAGACGCCGCTGCGGCACGTCGTCGTCACCGCCATCCGGGAGTACATGGGGGTGCCCATCCGCTGGCTATATGCGCTGCTCAAGGAGCGGGCGGCCGGAGACCGGGTCTCCGTGGCCCCCGGAGACCACCGCTGGGCGGACCTGCTCCGCCGCGCCAGCGACGCACCACCGCCGGTCCGCGTGGGGCCGGAGGACCTGGCCCTCCTCCAGTACACCGGGGGGACAACGGGCACCCCGAAGGGGGCCATGCTGACCCACCGCAACCTGGTCGCCAATATGACGCAGGCCCACGCCTGGATTCGGCCCGTCCTGCGCGAGGGGGAAGACAAAATCCTCTGCGTCCTGCCCTTCTTCCATCTCTACGGCATTGCTGCCTGCCTGCACCTGGGGGTCCTTCTGGGCGCGACGTTGATCCTGCTCCCCCGCTGGGACGTGAAGGAGGTCCTGAAGGCCATCCACCACCTGCGTCCCACCCTGTTCCCCGGCGTGCCGACAATGTACATCGCCATCAACCACTACCCCGACCTGGGCCGGTACGACCTGAGTTCCCTGCGCTTCTGCCTGAGCGGGGCGGCGCCGCTGCCTGCCGAAGTCCAGCAGGAATTTGAGCGCCGGTCCGGCTGCCGGATGGTCCAGGGCTACGGGATGACGGAGGCCTCACCGGTCACTCACCTGACCCCGCTGGTGGGGGAGACGCCGCTGCGCAGCACGGGCCTGCCCGTCCCCAACACCGACGCGCGCATCGTGGACGTGGAGACCGGTCAGCGAACGTTGCCCCCCGGCGAGGAGGGGGAAATCATCGTTCGGGGGCCGCAGGTGATGAAGGGGTACTGGCAGCGGCCCACGGAGACGGCCAACGTCCTGCGGGACGGCTGGCTCCACACCGGCGACATCGGCTATATGGACGAGCGCGGCTTCTTCTACGTGGTGGACCGGAAGAAGGACATGATCATCAGCGGCGGGGCCAAAGTCTTCCCGCGCGAGGTGGAAGAAGTGCTGTACCAGCATCCGGGGGTGCGGGAGGCGGCGGTGGTGGGCGTGCCCGACCCGTACTGGGGGGAGGCGGTCCGGGCCTACATCGTGCCCCGCGAGGGCGTCCATCTGGAGGAGGCCGAGATCATCCAGTTCTGCAAGGAGCGCCTGGCGGCCTATAAGGTCCCCAAGTCCGTGGAATTCCGGGACGAGTTGCCCAAGACGCTGGTGGGGAAGGTGCTGCGCCGGGTGCTGCGCGAAGCGGAAGGCGTGAAACGTGAAACGTGAAACGTGAAAAACGTGAAGGAGGAGCGATGATAGATTTCCGACTCACCGAGGAGCAGGAGCGCATCCGACGGCTGGCCCACGAGTTCGCCGAGCGGGAAATCCGGCCCGTGGCCGCCCACTACGATGAAACGGAGGAGATGCCCTGGCCCGTGCTGGAGAAGGCGGCGCGGGTCGGGCTGACCTCCTTCCAGTATCCGGAGGAGTACGGCGGAGGCGGGATGACCAGCGCGATCGTCGCCTGCCTGGTGGCGGAGGAACTGGCCTGGGGATGCCTGGGCATCGCCACCGCCATCGCCGGGGCCGGGCTGGCGGCGGTGCCCATCATGCTGGCGGGGACGCCGGAGCAGAAGACCCGCTATCTCCCCCGCTTCTGCAACGGCGTCTACCTGGGCTCCTTCGCCCTCACCGAACCGGAGGCCGGTTCGGACGCGGCGTCGCTCCGTACCACCGCCGTCCGCAAGGGCGACCGGTACATCCTGAACGGCCAGAAGCGGTTCATCACTCACGGCGGCATCGCCGACCTCTATGTCATCTTCGCCACCGTGGCGCCAGGGACGGGCCACCGGGGCATCACCGCCTTCATCGTGGAGAAGGATACGCCGGGCCTCTCGGCGGGGAAGAAGGAGAAGAAGATGGGGATGCGCGCGTCCCACACCGGCGACGTCATTCTGGAGGACGTGGAGGTGCCGGTGGAGAACCGCCTGGGGGAGGAGGGACAGGGCTTCTACATCGCCATGCAGTCCTTTGAGCACACCCGACCGATGGTGGCGGCGATGGCGGTGGGGGTGGCCCGGGCGGCCTACGAGTATGCGCTCCAGTACGCCCGGGAGCGGGTGCAGTTCGGCAAACCCATCATCACCAAGCAGGCCATCCGGTTCCTGCTGGCGGACATGGCCACGGAGATAGACGCGGCGCGCCTTCTGGCTTGGCGGGCGGCGTGGATGGTGGACCAGGGGATACCGGCGAACATCCAGGCCAGCATGGCCAAGGCCTTCGCCGCCGACGCCGCGATGCGCATCACCACCGATGCAGTGCAGATTCTGGGCGGGTACGGCTACATGCGGGAGTACCCGGTGGAGAAGTGGATGCGGGACGCCAAAATCCTGCAGATTGTGGAGGGGACCAGCCAGATTCAGCGGGTGGTCATCTCCCAGATGCTGGCGATGGGGATGGAGTGAGGACAGGCTACAAGTCGCAGGTCGCCCTGGAAGTTTGGCTTTTGGGGAGAGGAGGACAAAAACCGATTTTGAAGTCGCCCCGACAGACAGACAAGAACAAAAAGAATATATTTTTCATTTCGGCGACGAAGCCGTCGCAAGGCAACTTGAGGATGCCCAGGGGGTAAAGGAAGGGGGCATGCCGATGGAGCAGGAAGCGGGGAGCGTGGAAAACGAAAAGCACCATACGCTCCAGGAAGAACTGGCCCACATCCGCTACCTGCTGACGGAATTGGAGACGTGGACCGATATTCCTCCGAGGGTGAGGAAGCGGCTGAGGATCCGCTACCTCCGGCGCCAGCGGGAACTGGAAGTCGCGCTGGGGTTGCGCTCCCCGCCCCTCACTCCGGACGCTGCGCGGGAACTGGCCTGGCAACTGAACCGCGCGGAGCAACTGTTCTTCTTCCTGAAGCGATGGGAGCGACAGGGATGGCTGGACCCTGAGGCCGGTCCTGCCCTGGCGTTCCGTCTCCGGAGGGAACTGGCCGAGGGACATGCCCGCCTGAAAGAGGCCGAAATCCCCGTTCCGTCCTTCACTTCTTTGAAGGACTGGCTGGGCCTGTTGCGAGCGACGCGCGCCGAGGTGGAACGCCTCCAGCGGGAAACCTCCTGGCTGGACGAAGCGCACGTCCAGGATGCACTGGACGACCTGGATGCGGCCATCGCCGGGCTGGAGACCGAACTGGGCCTGCGCCCGCGCCCCCGCGCGAAACTCCCGCCCGCTCCCCCAAAAGTCCCCCCCGCCGCGCCCTCTCCCCCTCCTCGCCCGCCCCGCCAGCCGCTGACCTGGGAAAAAGTCTGGCAGACCCTCCTCTCCGAACGAACCCTCCGCACCCTTCTCTTTATCGGTGCGTTTCTCGTCTTCGCCTCCGCGGTCACCCTGGTCGTCTACAACTGGGAACGGTTCTCCCCCTGGACGCAGGTCGCCATCCTCTCCGCGTTCACTCTGTTCTTTTACGGACTGGGGTGGTACGTGCGCGGGCCGATGCGGCTGCGGAACTCCGGCATCGCTCTCACTGCCACGGCCTCCCTCCTGGTTCCTGTGGACTTCTACGCCGTCTATCTCTCGGGGGGCATCTTCCCCCGCGACGCCTGGGCTGAGGTCTGGTGGCTGACATCCGCTGTCTGTCTGGTCGCCTATACCTTCACCGCGCTGAGGGTCCGGGCAGAGTTTTTCGGCTACCTGGTGGGCGTTGCCCTGGGGAGTCTGCTGACGGCCTCCCTCCAGATCGCCGGGGTCTCTTCGGACGTCTGGTCCCCCTTTGTCGGCGGTCTGGCGTTGGGATTGCTGGCGGGCGAGTCTCTCTGGCCGCAAGTCTTTCAGCGGCCCTTCCGCCACCTGGCCCTGCTGACCACGGCAGCGGCCGCGCTGCTGACCACCGGCCTCTGGCTGGCCGCGCGGGGCACCGACGGGGTCGGGCTCCCGTTCCGGACCGCGCTGGCGGTGGACTGGTGGCTGGCGGCCGCAACGCTGGGGCTGGGGACTGCCCGCTACCAGTGGGAAGGGCCCCGGGTGGCCGCGCCGTTCCTCTCCGCCACCTGTCTCTCCCTCCCACTGGCCTCATACACAACGCTGACCCTTCTTTTTGAGCGCCGGGGCACCCCGGCGGGCTGGCACGCGCTGGCGCTGGCGTTGCTGGCCCTGGCCTACGTGGGCATGGCCCTCCGCCTCCGGCCCCGCCTCGGGGACGCACAGGAAAACGGCATCCTCTCCCGTACTCTGCTGGGCTGGGCGACGGCTCTGGGCATGCTGGCCACCGGATGGGGACTGATGGATATGGCTGCCGCGTCGGCGACCCACGCGGCCCTGGCGGTGACGGTGGCCCTGGCTGTCTGGGGATGGCGACTCCCCCACCTGCTGCCGCTGACCAGCCTGCTGGCCCTCTCCGCCGGACTCACGGGCGCCACCACTCAGGGGCTGGACGTGGCGGAGTACGGCCTGGTCCCGGCGTCTATCGCTCTGCTCCACGTCATGGGCGCGCTGGCTCTGGCGCCCGCTGCGGCGTACACGGCCCGCCTCTACGGGGCCGCGCTGGTCCTGGGGGCATTGGCGCTGATCCCCCCGCTGGGCGTCCTGGACCGCCCCTGGCTCATTTATACACTCGGGCATTTTATCCTCCTCTCCGGCTGGATGGCCGCACTGTCCCATACGGACCAGCATCCCGGCCTGGACCGTCTCCTCCCCCCAAGTTCCACTGGCCGGATGATCCTTCGTGGCCGAAGTCTCCTTCACTGGATTACCGCCATCCCCATCCCGCTGTGGTTCGGGCTCTTCTGGAGCGAGTACATCCGCCGGGAAGACGCCTGGGAAGGGCTGGCCCTGAGCGGTCTGGCGGCGCTTCTCTTCTGGGCCAGCCGAAGGATGGTCCGGCGCGACCGTTCCTGCGGCCTCCCCTGGGCCATGGCGGGCGTCCTGGCGGGCGCGCTGGGCGGCGCGCTATCCCTCTATCACTACGACCCGTTGCCCGTATTGCTGACCCTCCTGGTCCTCTCGGCTCTCTCATTCGCATACGGCGCCGTCCTGCGCCGGGGGGAGTGGCTGGCCGTTGGCGGGCTGATCCTCCCCTGGGGTTATGGTCTGGCTCTGGACTACCTGGGCGTCCCCGCGGACCCGCTGAGGGCGATGCTGGCCGTTCCCCCGGCCCTGTACCTGCTGGTCGGGGTCTGGCTGGAGCATCGGGGGACGGCCCGGTCGTTCCTGCGCCCGCTCCACATCGCGGGCCATCTGGTCGCGCTGGCCGCGTTCTGCGCCGGATGGGTGGGACTGGTGGATTCCCTGACGGCGAACGTCCCCTGGAGCGATGAGGCCCGGCTCTGGACAGTCGCCGGTCAACTGGTTCTGCTCCTGGCCTATGGGACTCTGGCCTGGTTCTGGCGGGCCGAATGGTCCGGGCACATCGCGACCTGGCTGGGCGTCTGCGCGGGGGGCCTCGTGGCGACGGTCTACAGCCAGGGGCGCGGCTCCTCGGCGGCCAGGGCGGCCTTCCTGGCCATCCTCTACGTCCTGACCGAGCGGGCTCTTTTCGTTGGGCGGCACTCCGCCTCGCTTCGTGCCTTACTACCAACTGGGCGGCACGCCGCTTCGCTTCGTGCCGCCCTCCGAAAGGGGCTTCAGGCGGTCGGGAACCATGCGTGGCCCATTTTCCGGCGCCCCCTGCTGATCGCCGGGTGGGCCGTCTCCGGCGGAGCCGTCTTCCTGGCGCTGGTGCGCAACCTGGTCATTCTGGGCGGGGGGCCGGTACGGGAGAACTGGGCCATCGTCGCCCTGCTGATGGTGGTCGCGCTGTACGGGGCCAGCGCGTGGATGTTCCGGCGCCCGCTGTTTCTCTGGCTGGCCGCCCCGCTCCTCATCGCGCCGTGGACGATTCTCACTCACCGGGGCTGGTACCTCTGGGAACCGCCGCCGCTTCCCCGCTACGGGCTGGCCTGGGTCGTGCTGGCGGGTCTGCTTCTGGCCGGGGGACAGGTCCTCCGGGGGCGGTACGGGACGCCGCTGCGGGTGACGGCCCATCTCCTGCTGCCCTTCGCGCTGATCTGGGGCGCGGCCGACCGCATCACCTCCAGCGTCACCTTCGGGCTGGCGGTGGCCTTCTACGCCGGGGCCGCGCTGGCGGACCACCGGCGAGGACGGAAAGGACTGGCCAGCGCGCGCTTCCTCTACCCGGCCGCTTTTCTCCTTCCCATCTGGGGGATTTACCTCCTGGCCCGCTTTCGCCCCGACCTGCCCCAGACCCACTTCGGCATCCTGCTCCTCCTGTTCGGGCCATTTCTCTTCAGTCTGGGGCGTCTCCTGCACCGGGTTCAGCCCGCCGACGCCCTTCCGGCCTCCCTGGCGGGATACGCCTCCGCCCTGGCCGGGACGATGGTCGTCAGTCCCGACCGTCCCCTATTGGTGCTGGCGCTCCTCTGGAATACGGGACTGTCGCTGATCTCGGTGGTGGCGCTGAAAGAACCGGCGTGGGGGTATCCCGCCGCCGCCTTCCCTGCCGGGGCATTGCTCCTGGCCCTGGCGGAACGGGGGTTCCCCCCGGACTGGCGGGGCCTGTGGCTGGTGGGGATGAGCGCAGTCTACCTGATGATCGCCGGGGCGTTGCGACGACTTCCCATCCGGCAGTACGCCACTCCGCCGATGGTCACGGCCTACACGGTCATGGCGCTGGGGCTCCCCATCTCCGGATACGACCCCCTGGCGGCGGCCTGGACGTTCGGGGCGGCGGCTGTTCTGTACGCCCTCTCCGCGTTCTGGCTGAGGGAACCGCTCTTCCTGACCCCGGCGGCCGGGCTGGCGCCCGTTCCCTACACCGTCGCGCTCCAGCAGGCTGCGTGGATTCCTTACGAAAACTGGGGGCTGGCGCTGTGGCCGGGCATCCAGGCGGCCGGGGCGCTGGGCTGGGGCCTGGACCGATGGGGTGGGGAGTGGCCGGAGTTCCCGTGGGGGCAACCGGCCCGCTGGCTCTCCGAGGCGGCCCGACGGCTGACAGGCTGGTGGCCGCTGGCACCCTACCTGCTGGCCGCGCTGGGTACGGTGGCTGCCGTCTCCTGGTCGTGGGAGTTCCCCTTGCAGAGGGCGGCGGCCTTCGCTCTGGCCGCTCTGGCCTGCGGCGGAGCCCTCTGGCGGTTCCGGCGGCGGGGATGGCTGATGGCGATACTGGTCGGGGCGCACGGGGCCTGGTGGAGCTTGGTCGCTGCGGCGGCCCGGGGGCAGATTCCTCTGCCCGACCCCTGGCCGTCCCGCCTGACCCACCTCTCTTGGGCCGCGTTCGCCTTCCTGCCCGCCTCTCTGGCAACCCTGCTGGTGGGACTGACGGTCCAACGGCGGTGGGGGGAGGGTCCACCCTTTGGGCCGATGGCCTGGCCCGGCTGGTCCCGTCCCTTCTACTGGCTATTGCTCCTGGATATGGCGGCGGTGCAGATGGTGGGGATCCGGGACTCTCATCCGGGGACGCTGATCAGCCTGACCCATACGGCGATACTGGGCGCGCTGGCGGTGGTGTGGAGCCGGAAGTTTCTGGCCTACGGTGCGGTGGTGCTGGGGCTGGTGGCCCTGATGGAGCGGCTGGTCTGGGCCGAGGCGCCGCTGACTGACTTCCCGGTGGCCCTGGCCCTGCTGGCACTGTTTTACGGAGTTGTCGGCTACCTGCTGGAATACGGGCGTCGGGGGCAACCTGGGGGGGTCTGGCGGGTACTGGAGGAACCGCTGCGGGTCGGTGGGCAGATTCTGGCGGCAACGGCCATCTCCTGGGCGCTGGCGGCGGGCCTGGACGTAGGGCACTGGCTGGTGCGCGCCCTGCTGGGCCGCTCTCTCCCGACCCGGGAAGAAACCGTCATCGTCCAGATGGTGGTCCTGGTGCTGGCCCTCACCGGCCTGATGTACCTGACCGCGTCGCTGGTGCGGCGCTGGTCCTGGCGAGGGTACGGAGCGGTCGCCATGCTGCTGGTGGCCTGGAGCCTGGAATGGTTTCTGGTCTGGGGACAGCGGGAGGTCCAGGGGTACGCCGTCCCTGCGGGGGTGTATCTCCTGGGGGTCGGGTATCTGGAATGGCGTCAGGGCCGCAAGACCCTGGGGCGCTGGATTGACCGCGCCGCCGTGCTCCTGCTGCTGGGGTCATCCTTCTACCAGTCCCTCTCCGAGACCTACGGCTGGCCGTATGCGTTGCTGATGGGGGCCGAGGGACTGCTGCTGGTCTGGTGGGGGAGCGCCCGCCGCCAGCGGCAGTTCCTCTACACCGGCACCCTGGGCGTGGTCCTGGCCGTCACAGGCCAGTTGCTGCGGGAGTTGTTTACCATCACCAACGCCTGGATCGCCTTCGGTGTCCCTGGCCTGGTCATCCTGGCGCTGGTCATCTGGATAGAGCGGCGGCTGGAACGGCTGCGGGAACTCTCCCAGGAGTGGCGGGGGCGGCTGGAAAGGTGGGAGTAGCGCAGGATTTATCCTGCAGGAGGATAAAATGGAAGCACAGAGTCCTTCCGGTGGAGTGCCCCGCTGGGCGAAATGGCTGGCGGTGCTCTGGGGGCTGGTCTTGCTGATGCTGATGATGCCCCTTTGCTACGCGGATGCACTGTTCTCTTGCAGCGGATTGGTCCTGGGAGGCCTTTGCGGAGGCGGGCTGTTCTGGCACGGCATCCGCGCTCTGACTGGGAAGCCATCCCGCCCCCTCCGGCTACCGGCCGTCTGGGTGCTGGTCGGGGCGTGGGCCCTCTCCCTGGTGATCGCCCTGAGACTGGCGTCGGGGGGGATGATCGGCGAGTTCGTTGCGTCTCCCTTCGTTGCCCTGGCCGCGGCTCTTCCCCCGCTGATCGCGGTCGCTCTGGCCCTGAACTCCCGTCCGGAGGGGATGACCTGGCGGCGGGGACTGTCGGCCTTCGCCGCCGGCGCTTCGGTTTCCACCTTGCTGGCCCTCATATTGGAGGTTCTGGTTCCCTACTTCGTCCTCTGGGACATCCTGGACTGGGGGGAGCCCATTCGTCGCGCGCTGGAGGAATTTACGGCATTGCTGGCGGGGCGGGAGGTGGCCCGGGCACTGACCCGTCCGTTTTTCCTGATCGCGATGGCCAACTACTCCGTCGTCGGGCCGGTCATAGAGGAATTCACCAAATCCCTGGTCGTCCTGCCCCTGCTCCGCCGGGTCTCCCGCCGGGACGCTTTTCTCCTGGGCGCTACGGCGGGGGCCGGGTTTGCTTTTCTGGAAAATATGGTTTATGTGATCTTCGGAAGGCTGGATTGGGGCGGGATTCTGGTCACCCGTGCCCTGGGGGCGGCGGTCCACCCTCTCGGGACCGGCCTGATGGCGCTGGCGTGGCAGGCGTTGCTGCACGGGGAAGCGCCCCACCGCTGGATGCGCTGGGCGGGGGGCGCCATCGCTCAGCACGGGGTGTGGAACGGGGGGATTCTCCTCTGGTCGGCCCTCTCCGGCACGTCCTTCCTGGGCATCATCCAGGAGACCCGGGTGATCGGGATGGAGGTCGCCGCCGGGTTGCTGGCGTTGCTGGCGGTGGCGGGCGCGGCTGCCGCCTGGAGTCTGCGGTCCCTCTCCCGGTATCTGGCCGGGAGAGAGGACGTCACGCTCTCCCTGTCTCTGCCGGAGGTCCCCACGGAGCGGGCCGTGGCCCTCTGGGCAGTGGTCAGTCTGATCGTCCTTCTGCCTCTGGGGCTGGCCCTGTTGAAGGATTTGTGGGGGAAGTAGAATGGGCAGAATGCTCCGCTCCCCTCATTTGTATATTGCGCTGGCCCTGTTGCTGGTCAACCTGCTGGCGTGGGCGTCGGCGTTGCGGCCGGAGAGACCGGCCTATCAGGCGGAGCCGGTCCTGGAGCCCGACCTGGCCGACCTGCGCCAGCGCCTGCAGGAGGGCGGGCACAGCGGCGAGACGTTTGAACTGCACATCACCGACCAGGAGGCCGCTGAGACCATCGCCTGGTTCCTGCAGAATCGCCCCGAAGTGCCGTTCCGCCATCCCCGCATCGCGTTCCATCCGGGGGAGATAGAAGCATGGGGAGAGACAACCGTCCTGGGGCTGCGCCTGGCCATTCACGGGCGGGCGACGATGCACCTGCAGGACGGGGTTCCCATCGTCCGGTTGACCGAACTGGGGGTGGCCGGGGCGCCGGTGCCGGGGTTGGTCCTGCAAGCCGTTCAGGACGCCGTGTACCAGCAGGTAGACCTGACCAACCGCCCCCTGCCAGTTATGTTCACGAGCCTGGAGATTCAGGAGGGGGAGATGGTGGCGACGGGGGTGATCCGGTAGCGGGTTCGCCCTCACACCACCCGCCCGTCCCGCAGTCGGAGGATGCGGTCCGCCGCCTGCGCGACGGCCTCGTTGTGGGTCGCCACGAGAACTGTCACCCCCCGCTCCCGGTTCAGTTGCCGCAGGAGAGCGACAATCTCGGCGCTGGCCCGGCTATCCAGGTTCCCTGTGGGCTCGTCGGCCAGGATGACTTTCGGGGTGTTGATGAGGGCCCGGGCGATGGCAACGCGCTGCTGTTCCCCGCCGGAGAGTTGCCCCGGCAGGTGATGGAGCCGGTCCCCCAGGCCCACCGCCTCCAGTAACTCCTGTGCCCGCTCCTCCAGGCGGAACTTCAACCCCCGCCGGTAGGGGATCAGGGGGAGCATCACATTCTCCAGCGCGGTCAGCGTGGGCACCAGGTGGAACATCTGGAAGACGAAGCCGATGCGCTCCCGTCGGAAGTCCGCCAGCGCGTTGCCCCGCAGGGTGCCCACATCCACCCCGTCCACCACCACCCGCCCGGAGGTGGGCCGGTCCAGCGTGCCGATGAGGTTGAGCAGGGTGGACTTGCCGCTACCGGAGGGTCCGGTGATGGCAATGAACTCCCCGGCCCCGATTTCCAGCGTCACCCCGTCCAGCGCCCGCACCGGCGCGCCGTCGGCGTAGATTTTGGTCAGATTCTCCGTCACAATCATCGCGCCTCCGAAATGCCGCCGATGGCGTGAAACGTGAAACGTGAAGCGTGATTTGTGATTCGTGATTAGTGCTCCGTATCTCGTCTTCCGTGATCTTTGCCCTCTGCGACCTTTGCTCCCCCGCTCCCCCGCTCCCCTGCCCCTCTGCTCCCCCGCTCCTCTACTCCCTGTCATTCCCCTCTCACCGCCTCCGCTGGCGCCACTCCCGCCGCCACCCGCGCCGGATACGCCGCCGCCAGCACCCCTACCAGGGTCGGCACCCCCAGCCCGGCCAGCACCGCCCACAGCAGCCCCGCCCCCACGCTCCGGTACAGCCCCAGGTAGACCGCCAGCCCCAGCGTCGTCCCCGCCAGGCCGCCCAGCAGTCCCAGCACCGCCCCCTCCAGCAGAAACAGCCGCGCCACCGCCCCCGTCCGCCAGCCCAGTGCCTTCAGTACCCCGATCTCCCGCCGCCGCTCCAGCACCCCCGCCAGCAGCGAGTTCCCTATTCCCCCCGCCGCCAATGCCATCCCCACCCCCACCAGCCACCAGTGATACCCCTCCACCTGCACCAGAATGTACTCCCCCAGCAGTGTCCCGCTCAGATACCCCGCCCGGTCCACCACCACCCCCACCAGCAGCATCAGCAGCCCCGCCGAGAGGGCCGCCGTCATCCCCGCCAGCAGACTCCGGCTCCACCGCCGGACCACCCCCCGCAGCGCATACCGGGCGGAGAGCAGAATCCCGCCGGAGCGACCCCGCACCCGCTCCTGCCCCGGCCGATGGCGCAGCCCCGCCATCTGCAGTAGCGGTATGGGCGGCACCTGCGCCGCCTGCAGGGCCGGGTAGAGGCTCCCCAGCAGCGAGAGGGCGGTCACCAGCAGAGGGACACCTGCCAGCCAGGGGAGGGACGGGAGGGGTTGGCGGGCCAGGGCGAGGGCTCCGGCGGCCAGGGCGGTGCCGCTCAGGCCAGCCCCGGCGCCGAGCAGGAGGGCCCGCCGCAGGACGTGCCCCATCAGGGTGGCGGAGCGCCAGCCGAGGGCCTTCTGGAGGGCCAGGACGGGCTGGCGGGCCAGGAGGTCGGCCCAGGCCATATCGGCGGCGAAGAGCCCGCCGGTGACCAGGAGGGCGGCGATGAGGAGGAGGTGGCCGGACTGGATGCGGCGGTGGTAGGAGAGGGTGACGTTTTTCTGGACCCACTGCTCCTCCACGTAGCCGATGCCGGGGACGTGGACGAGGATGCGGCGGGGGGAGGAGCCGACCATAATGTCCACGTCCAGGCCGGTGCGACGGTGGATTTCAGAGGCGACGGCCTCTATTTTGCGCTGGGCCTGGGGGGTGAGTTCGTCAATCCCGCCGACGCGGACCCGGATGGCGCTGATGCAGTTATCGCGCAAAGTACACGCAGCCCGAAGATTTGTTAATAAAAGGGGTGGGGACTGAATATAGCCGGCCGGATTAAGGGTGGGGCGAAGGGGACGTGGCTCCACAGGCTGACCGTTTTCGTCGTACCGGAGAATAGCAACGGGCGGAAAATAGGTCTCCAGAGGAACTCGGCTGACATCCGCTGGCTTTGGAATCCGCTCCAAGTCAAAAGTTCCTTTCGCATATAGCGAGAATGAAAAGTTAAAGCGGGTCTTTTCGTCCCCCAGTACAACGGCGCTGCCCGTACGGTAAGGTCTTTCTCCTCTTACCAAGGCTCCCCCTCCCACTCTCTGCTGATTTTGGAAATTCTCATCGGGAAGTGCAATTTCCAGAGCGATGTCCTCGTGGGGAAAGGGGGGGATGATTTCCCGATAGCGGATCGGGGAAGGGATGCTCACTGGATACTCGTACAATGTGACGAACGATGAGGCCCGCCGTCTCAGATTTTCTACCAGCATCTGATAAATTTCTTTGCTGTTGCTCTCCTGGACACCGACTTTCCTCCTGGACAGGGAGTTCAGGAACTTTGTGCCTCCGCGTGCCACTAAATCTTCTAGAGTAGAGATCTCCGGGGGCAAGGCAATTTGCCACAACTCTGTTCGGACAGTAAAACTGATGTAAGGAGTAGCATTGATCAAAACAGGAACTGATGTCTGAGTTATCGCTTGACCGAACGGATTTGTAGTCTTTTCAAGAGGGAGCGGTTCCTTTCCGGTTAAGAATTCTCCCTCCGTCAGAGCGCGATCTAAGCCGATGAGCGCCGCTTCCTGGGGTGGATCAATGCCCGCGATCAGGAAAGGCATCTCAAAATGGCCCGAAACACCCGTCGGAGGGTTCACATTCAGGGCGAGGCCGGGAACATACTCCAGGCCGGCAGCAGGATTGATGTAATAGTATGTTACTCCCACCTCTTCAAAAGAGGGGGGATGACCCCCGTCGTCCATAGCCAGTTTTCGCACAAGAATATAGGCCCCTGTCTCAGGGAAACCAAAAGGGTGGAGAGGAATACTTTCAGGCAAGTATCCCAGCATCGCGATAGGGGCAGCAACCTCCACGCCGGGAATCTTTTGAATCGCCTCGTACTGGGGGATAGAGATGCCTCCGGGGATTCCCGAGAGGTGGTTGGCCTGCACCAAACCATACTGGTCTTCTATTGGGGAACGAGTACCTGTTGGCCGCACCAGAATGTCATACGTGGTGCGCCAGTAGCGAGCCAGGTCTTGCTCCACGGTAACAACAGCAGTTTCGGAACCGGTTGCGATCAGGATAACCCCCACACTAAGGAGGGTGAGGCCCAAGATGAGCAGGCTTGAACGACTACGTAAGGCAAAGAGTCGGATCATGGGCCCTCCTTGGGCAGTACCATAGAAAGGAAGCACCAGGCCTCCAGAAGAGGCCTGTTGCTCATCAGCCTAATATCCACACTCACGCCGGCAGTCTGTTTCTGTCCACCACCGGTCACTGCATGTGCCAAAACAGGGGTCACAAACCCGGCACCATCGGACGGCGAACCTCCCACCCCAATTATTCGTCCAACAACTGACGCACGGCCCCACCTGCCAGAAAGTGCACTGAACGATGGGACATCCTGTCGGCTGGGGCGGGGTCCCAGGGGCCGCCCCCACCGGCCGCACCAGCGCCAGCGAGGCCACTGCCAGCACTACCGCCACCACCAGCATCCCGCAGAGAACCCGCATCAGCCACTTCCCGTTCATCGTTCACCTCCTCACAGTTTTTGCAAAATCGGATCACTTTGAACACGCCGATCGGCTCTCTCCCCTTCATACTCCCTACTCCATACTCCCACCCCCTTTCACTTCCCGCCCATCACCAGCGCCTCCAGTTGCTCCTGGGTGCTGGCGAAACCGGCGTTGAGAATGACCCTGTCCTCCCCAATCACATAGAAATACGGCGTCCCCGGCACCCGATAGGACGCCAGCACCTCCCCGCTCCCCTCCAGCACCGGGAAAGCCAGCCCGTACTCCTCCGCCACCGCCCGGTTCTCCTCTCCCGTCCCCAGGGAGATCATTACCACCGCCACCTCCGGATGCGCTTCGGCGAAGGTTTGCAGGTGGGGGTACATCTCCCGGCAGGCCGGGCACCGGGGAGAGGCGAAGGCCAGCAGCACCCTCCGGCCCGCCAGCGCCTCCAGCGAGACGGACCGGCCGGAGAGGTCGGGGAGGGTGAATGCAGGGGCTTGGGTACCGGGGGAGAGGCTGGCGGGAGGCTGGGCCGGGCGCAGGGGTTCCAGCGCGGCCAGCACTTCCCGCTGGAGTTGGTTCATCCGCAGGAAGAGGCCTATGATGGCCACCATCAGGAGGAGGACGATGCCGGTGAGGAGCAACAACAGTACTTCCGCCCGCGACCCGCCCATAGGACCGCCTCCTGATAATATTATACCCCATATTCCCCCCCGTGTCAAGTCCCTATAAATTAACGCCCAACGCCGGAGAGTATCACACCCATCCCCATATTCCTCCGCTCCTCCGCCCCTTGCTCCCCCCGCTCCTCTGCCTCTCCGCTCCTCCGCCCCCCTGCCCCCGCTCCCTGCAACTTGTTGCTCCTTTCTCCCTTTTCTTGCCCTCTTGCCTCTTGCCCTCTTGCCTCCTGCCTCTTGCCCCTTGCAATCTTGCTTTCTACTCCCCCCTCACTGCCTCTGCCGGCGCCACTCCCGCCGCCACTCGCGCCGGATACGCCGCCGCCAGCACCCCTACCAGGGTCGGCAACCCCAGCCCGGCCAGCACCGCCCACAGCAGCCCCGCCCCCACACTCCGGTACAGCCCCAGATAGACCAGAAGCCCCAGCGCCGTCCCCGCCAGGCCGCCCAGCAGCCCCAGCACCGCTCCCTCCAGCAGAAATAGCCGCGCCACTGCCCCCGTCCGCCAGCCCAGCGCCTTCAGCACCCCGATCTCCCGCCGCCGCTCCAGCACCCCCGCCAGCAGCGAGTTCCCTATTCCCCCCGCCGCCAATGCCATCCCCACCCCCACCAGCCACCAGTGATACCCCTCCACCTGCACCAGAATGTACTCCCCCAGCAGTGTCCCGCTCAGATACCCCGCCCGGTCCACCACCACCCCCACCAGCAGCATCAGCAGCCCCGCCGAGAGGGCCGCCGTCATCCCCGCCAGCAGACTCCGGCTCCACCGCCGGACCACCCCCCGCAGCGCATACCGGGCGGAGAGCAGAATCCCGCCGGAGCGACCCCGCACCCGCTCCTGCCCCGGCCGATGGCGCAGCCCCGCCATCTGCAGTAGCGGTATGGGCGGCACCTGCGCCGCCTGCAGGGCCGGGTAGAGGCTCCCCAGCAGCGAGAGGGCGGTCACCAGCAGAGGGACACCTGCCAGCCAGGGGAGGGACGGGAGGGGTTGGCGGGCCAGGGCGAGGGCTCCGGCGGCCAGGGCGGTGCCGCTCAGGCCAGCCCCGGCGCCGAGCAGGAGGGCCCGCCGCAGGACGTGCCCCATCAGGGTGGCGGAGCGCCAGCCGAGGGCCTTCTGGAGGGCCAGGACGGGCTGGCGGGCCAGGAGGTCGGCCCAGGCCATATCGGCGGCGAAGAGCCCGCCGGTGACCAGGAGGGCGGCGATGAGGAGGAGGTGGCCGGACTGGATGCGGCGGTGGTAGGAGAGGGTGACGTTTTTCTGGACCCACTGCTCCTCCACGTAGCCGATGCCGGGGACGTGGACGAGGATGCGGCGGGGGGAGGAGCCGACCATAATGTCCACGTCCAGGCCGGTGCGACGGTGGATTTCAGAGGCGACAGCCTCTATTTTGCGCTGGGCCTGGGGGGTGAGTTCGTCTATGCCACCGACACGAACGCGAATGGCACTGATGCAGTTGTCGCCACGAAGAGCGCGGGCCGCTTCAAGGGTAGTGAGAATAAGCGGGGGGCTCTGAATATAACCGCAGGGACTCCGGGTGGGGCGGAGGATGCGCGGTTCTACAGGGTGGCCCATCTCATCATAACGAAGGGTCACCAGAGGTGGAAAATAAGTTTCCAGAGGTACACGGTTGACATCTTCTACCTTCAAACTGCTAATGTCAAAAATACCCTTTAAAGCCATCTGGAATGCATTATTCACCTCAACAGGACCTCTACACTCACGATATACTGGCTCTCCCAAGAACAAATCCAGAGAGTTTGGCACAACAACTTCTAAGACCTGTCCATCATAGGGGAAAGGAGCATGCGCCTCTTTGTAAACAACAGGAGCAGGTAACGCTTCTATAACAGGGGCTAATACAGAATAGCCTTTGTGCCACTCTTCCAGGAGAATGCGGAATAAGGCGTCACTATCCACCTCCTGGACGCTTATTGGTTCTCTCGGTAGATTGTCCAGATATTGTTTCCCTCCTCGTGTCATAATTGCTTCTATATCGGGAGTTTCCGGAGATAGGAGCAGGCGATTCAGGCTGCAATGTAGGGCTATACTGATATAAGGGGTCGCATTAATCAGCACGGGGATTTCAACGGCAGAGGAAGCACGTCCAAAAGGTAGTCCGGGTAAATGTACAAGCGGTTCACTTTTGAGATATGTACCTCTCTTTAAGGTTTGCTCTAATCCAATTAAGGATGTTTCTTGAAGTGGATCAATTCCAGCTATCAAGAAAGAAATGTCCACTCCTCCCTTAACTCCTAAATGAGCGAACGGGGGGTTTATAACAATGCTTCCTCCTTCAGCAGGGCCGCTTGAGACCATTCTGGACGGGCCAATGTAGAAATAAACAATCTCCGTGGTGGTGTAGGTGGAAACGCCGTTGTCCACTAACACGGTGTTCTCCAGTGAATAGACCCCAGGATCTGACAAAGAGCCCAGGTTTTCCGTCTGAACGAATTGGACACCATAGCCTATCATGGCAATTGGTGCGGCCACCTCCACACCGGGGATGGTTTTGATCACCTCATACTGGTCGATAGTGATTCCTCCGGCAATTCCGGAGAGAAAGTTGGCCTCCACTAAGCCATACTTATCTTCAATGAGCGAGCGTGTGCCCGTAGGGCGGACAAGGATGTCGTATGTAGTTCGCCAATAGCGGCCCAGCGCTTGGTCCACTGCTAATCCTACAGCCTGTGAAAGACCAGCAGTAATCACTACCCCGCTGGCTACAATCCATAACCCCAACCCTAATAGTAAAAATTTTCTCCCCATAGTTCAGATGGCTAAATACTTATACTGGTTCGCTAAAAACTTCCTTATAACAAAACAACAAATCCCCTCTTACCTGCAGGCACAAGGAAATGCCCTGCAGAGGGCAGGGGTCTATCAGGAGTATCCCCGGTTAGCAAGTGCCACAAAATGAACCGATATAGCACCAGTGCCAACCAGGCGCACAATAGTTGTATCTGTAGCAAATCAAGTCCCAAACACCTTTATCTGCCCCACAACAACCGCAGTCACAAGATAGAACCGCAAAGCAATACTGTGCATGTGCTGGTGCGGGGAATGCAAAGACTGTAATTGCCAGCACCGCCGCCACCACCAGCATCCCGCAGAGAACCCGCATCAGCCACTTCCCGTTCATCGTTTACCTCCTTTGTCAGAGATTGAGAGGAGCAACAACCATACTTCCGTCCGCGACCCGCCCATAGGACCGCCTCCCAGCGATATGATATCACATTCCCCCCGTGTCAAGTCCCTATACAATTATACGCTCAACACCGGAAAGTATCACACCCCGCTCCTCCGCCCCCCTGCTCCCTGCGACGTGCGACCTGCTCCCTGTCATTCTCCCCTCACCGCCTCCGCCGGGGGCACCGCTGCCGCCACCCGCGCCGGATACGCCGCCGCCAGTACCCCCACCAGGGTCGGCACCCCCAGCCCGGCCAGCACCGCCCACAGCAGCCCTATCCCCACACTCCGGTACAGCCCCAGATAGACCGCCAGCCCCAGCGCCGTCCCCGCCAGGCCGCCCAGCAGCCCCAGCACCGCCCCCTCCAGCAGAAACAGCCGCGCCACCGCCCCCGTCCGCCAGCCCAGTGCCTTCAGCACCCCGATCTCCCGCCGCCGCTCCAGCACCCCCGCCAGCAGCACATCCGCCGTCGCCAGCGCTCCCACCGCCATCATCACCCCCACCATCCCCCAGTGATACCCGCTCACCCGCACCAGAATGTATCGCCCCAGCAACGTCAGCGCCAGATACCCTCGCATCCCCACCAGTAAACTCACCAGCAGGGCCAGCATCCCCGCCCCCGCCCCCATTACCCCAGCCACCAGCAGGCTCCGCATCCTCCGCCGCAGAAGGGAGCGACCCACAACCCCCAGCCAGCGGGGAACCCTCCCCCTCCAGGTCTGCTCCCCCTGCCGGAGCGCCACCATCGGGGAGACCCGGCCTGCCTGCAGGGCGGGCAGCGCGAACCCTGCCAGGCAGAGGAGAATGCCAGTGGGAAGGATCAGCAACGCCCGCCCCAGGGGGAAGACCAGCCCCAGAGCCCCTGCCACCCCCGATGCCAGCACTGTCCCCAATGCCCCTCCCAGAGCCCCGATGAGGAGCCCTTCGGTCAGGACCAGAGCGGTCAGGTCGCTCCCTCGCCAGCCCAGGGCCTTCAGGAGGCCGAACTCCTGGATACGGCCGGCGACGGTGGTGGAGGTGGTGTTGAAGACCAAGAGAGCACAGACGGAAAGCATTGCGGCGAAGAGGAGGTAGTTGGCCCGGTGGACCTCCCGATGGGTGGTGAGGGAGACACCCTTCTGGACCCAGTATTCCTCCACGTAGCCGGTGCCGGGGATGTGGACGAGGACGGGGCGGGGGGAGGAGCCGACGACGATGTCCACATCCAGGCCGGTGCGGTTGACGATTTCGGCGGCGACGGCTTCTATTCGGGACTGGGCTTCAGGGGAGAAGCGGTCTACGCCGGCGACCCGCACCCGGATGGCGCTGATACAATCATCGCCCGCAAGGAGTCTTGCGGCCTCCATAGTTGTCAAAGCCAAAGGGGGAGGCTGGAGATAACCCTCGGCATTGGTTGTCGGCATCAGGACTTTTGGCTCAACAGGAACGCCGTCATCATCATATCGCAGGATTGCCATAGGGGGGAAATAAAGATCCATCGGCACAGCGGTCAACTCTTCGGTAGAGTATTTCAACTTTTCCGACTCAAAGATGCCTTGGGTGATCAACTTGTACGGTAACCGAAGCGCGATAGGGCGCTCTACTTTTTCGCGGAAGCGACGACCGGTTGAGTCCACAGGAATTGCTTCCGCTAAAGCATTAACCTTTGTGGGAGAAGCAGATAGACGATAACGGATGGGAGAAAAAGTTACCAACTTTTCAGGGTGAGGCAACCCCGAGGTCGCAGGAATTTGTAGGAAGAGCAATTCTTTGGATATAGTGACATTTTGACGGGCCCAAAGACTTTGACAAGGAAGAGTGCTTACATATTGAACGCCTCCCCTCTTAAGGATTTCCTCAACGCTATAAGCATCTGGGGGAATCTGTAATTGCCATGCTTCACCCAAGAGTGTCAGAGAGACATAGGTAGTGGCATTCACCAATAGGGGAATTGGGAAAATCTCTTTATGGGGTTCCGATTCCAGAATCGCTTGTATCCCTGACGCCGATAATCCACTTTGAGCCAGAATGGTTGAAAGCGGTTCCGGTTTCAGAGGAGCCTTTTGAAGATAATTTCCATCAGATAAGGTCTGGTTGATTCTTACCAGGGCCTCTTCTTCGGTGGGTTCAATCGCCGCAATTAGCCCCTCATATCGTAAGAACACGCCAGTCCTGATCCTAAACCGATGGTTTTCTCATTACGTTAGGACTTACGCAGTTGAACGAACTGTGATAGACTATGGGTATGAACCCACCGAAATGCGACGAATTGGACTATATTCACTTCCTG
>ENA-ORXB01000303-ORXB01000303.1-sediment-metagenome-genome-assembly--contig:-NODE-303-length-108549-cov-6.414033_pt1 | contig 108549 bp, 72 predicted proteins | sample MGYA00237863_ERZ511475 | MGnify/ENA primary metagenome ERZ511475 (study PRJEB26305, sample SAMN06343858) | sediment metagenome | isolation source: hot spring sediment | place: Canada: British Columbia...
GTGATCGCAAAGAGGATTGGCACGGGTGGATCCCTCAGTTCCGACTTCAGGTCAGAATGCCAGCAAGACAGTTCCGGCTTCTACCCTCGAAATTCACAGAGGTTACAGCGAAGTTTAGGAACTCCTCAGGGCGGGGGGGAGTGGCTTTCCGAAACCGCCCGGTATGAAAAGACGATGAGAAAACCAAGGGCATCCCAGCAAAGGCTGGCGTAGGTCAATCTTCCAAGCCGGCGCGGAATTCAGCCTCCTCGTCGATTCCGAGGTCTTGCTGAGGAGGTGGAGGACCATACTGCCCTAAGGGAGCGATTGTTCCACCGGAAGGAGCAGGCGCTTTCGCCACCGGAGGGCTTTCGACCGAGCCAGGTGAAGCAGGGGCGTGGGGGGCGGTTAGGTCGGGGGAAGGGCTGGAACGACGGGTGGCAGAGGCAGAGGAACCCCCGTTGCGGGAACCACCGGACCGGCCAGTGGAGACAGGACTGCCACTCCCGCGTTTTTCCCCTCGCGGATTCGCTTTGCGGGAAGAGCTAGAAGGCGGCGCAGAACTGCTACGGGTGCTATGGGACGGCGTTGCACTCCGGGCGCTGCGCGGGGCTGCGGGCAGGGAAACGCCCCCCTTGCTTGGAGAAGCCTCTGCTTGACCCGAGGATTTCGGGGAGACCGGAGACGAAGGTATGGCTTTCCCCATCGGCGATGACTTGGACCGGGGCGGTGCCAAGGGGGACGGCGTGCTGCCGTAACTGGGCACTTGATCCAAATCATCGTCTTCCCACTCCGCTTCCTCCACTAAAGCGCGGCCCAAAGGCCGATCGATGGGCGAGAGCGGCTCGTCCAACTCAGCATGTTTTGGCCGAGGAGAAGGTAAAGAGGTACCACGGGGGGGAGAAGTAGAACGCCCGCTATCTTCTCCGGAAAACGACTCCCGTGGAAGAAGACCAGATCGTTCCTCGACGCCGCCCTTGAGGTCGGCAGCGCGGCCCATTGCGGAGGCGGCATCGCCCATCCCTGGTCCCCTGGAGCTGCTGGCGGCTGCTGGAGCGGAGCGTCCAGGCGACTCCTCCACCGGACCACTAGACTTGGCCATTTCCAAACCGAAGCGGGTCACGATGTACATGCCGCTTGGTTTATGCTTTTCCAACTCCAGTAAACCCAGCCGTTGGGCATCCTCCAGGAATTCGCTGAAGGTCCGGTAGCCGTAGTATTCCTCGTTAAATGAAGGCTTCTTCCGCTTCATCGTATCTTTGATCATCGAGGAGTAGATGATTTCTTTGTTTTCCCGACGCAGGGCCAACAGCGATTCGAGCAGCAAAGCGAAGGCTTTACGCTTGCGTTCCGGTATGTTTTCATTCATGCTGACCGGAATAATGGGTGCCCGGTCCAGATCTTCGTAGTAGATGAACTCATCGCAATTGTCCCGCAACAAGTCCGAAGTGGCATCCGCCAACCCCATCCCGATCACGTGCTTGCCCAATTCCTTGAGCTTGGACACTAAAGGAGAGAAATCACTGTCTCCCGAAACGATCACGAAGGTGTCGATGTGGTCTTTGGAATAGGCTAAGTCGATGGCATCCACGACCAAGCGGATATCCGCCGAGTTCTTGCCACTGACGCCGCGCCGGGGAATTTCGACCAGTTCAATGGCTGCCTCATGGAGGGCCGTGGTATAACTGCTGAAGCGGCTCCAGTCAGCATAGGCCTTCTTAGCGACGATTTTTCCCTTTTCCACCAACCGCTCCAGCACTTTGTGGATGTCGAAACGATCTCGGCGATTCTGGAAGCCCAGCCCCAAGTTTTCAAAGTCGATGAAGACGGCTAAGGCCCGTTCTCCGTCACCGCTGCGTACCGATTTCATGGAGCGTTGTTATCCGTGAGGAGTTGGGGTTACTAGTTCAAACAGCAGCCGACAGCAGCGTCTGCCGGCCAGTATGGTCATAATACCACGGCCTAGACGCCAAACGTATTGTGGCATCACGACACAGACTATGACAATACATTTTGACCCAGCACCGGCGGAGTGACCAGAGTGGATCCAACTGTCTTGGGTGGGGTTTCAAGGTTCGGCATCTCATCCCAATGGTTACATCGAGCTGCCTGAACCGGAAAGTGGAAGGAGCGGAGATGCTGAGGGTGGGCGGTATTCCGCAGCGTTGGCCGTTCATCTGAAGGATTCTTAACCTATTTCTCATGCCACGGATTCGCGTGGCAGAGGTTCCGAAAGTGGACTGGCGGAGCGGAAAGATGAGCCGAGAGTTTTATCGCTTGGATGGACAGGTGGCGGTTGTCACCGGCGGCGGTCAGGGGATCGGGGCAGCGATCTGTCGGCGATTGGCCGCGGCGGGAGCCAAGGTTGGAGTCTTCGACATTCAACGAGATAACGCCCATGCCGTCGCGGAGGCCATTGGCGGCGTGCCGTTGGTCGGCGATTTGACCCGCGAAGCGGATGTCGAGCGAGTCTTCCGAGAGGTGACGGAGAAAGCCGGTCCAGTATCTATCCTGGTCAATAACGCCGGCGTGGCTAGCCGTAAAGGACGGGATGTCCCCATTTGGGAAAGTGTCCGCGAAGACTGGGAGTATGTTTTCAACATCAACGTGATCGGCCTGGTCTTGTGTTGCAAGGCGGTATTGCCAGGAATGATCGAGCGGCGCTACGGCCGCATTGTCAACATCGCCAGTATTGCGGGCAAGGAAGGGAACCCGAAGATGGCTCCTTACTCGGCAAGCAAGGCCGCGGTGATCGCACTGACGAAATCTTTGGCCAAGGAACTGATCGGCAAGGGCGATATTTGTGTCAATAGCATCGCACCAGCGGTGATTCGCACTCCCATCTTGGAACAATTGGATCAGGCGCAGATCGACATGATGCTATCGAAGATTCCGTTAGGGCGTCCGGGAACGCCCGAAGAGGTTGCTGCCCTGGTGCACTTTGCTGTGAGTCCCGAATGCAGCTTCACCACAGGCTTCTGCTTTGACATCAGCGGCGGCCGAGCGACTTACTGAGGTTCGAGATGCAGAGAACCTTATCGTGTCGTGGTCGGCCCGTATGCCAACGAGAGACGCTGGAGGATCGCCAGAGAGTGAATTCTGAGTGTATTAACCCCAGGTCACCAACCCAGGTTCGTAGCTATGGGGCAGAAAGGGGTTTTTGGGCAAGACGCGAACGCTGAAGCCGAATTGCCCGCTGGCGGAGCAGGGGACGCTCCCCGTAAATAGCACATCTCCATCGGCTGTGGCGCCATTAGGCTGAAGGGGCGCCACTCGTGCATCGACTATTTCCCCGACGGCATCCAAAGCCCCATAGTAAAGCTGGACATCGACATCATCGGGTCGGAAAGGGCCGAGATGAACCCGGACTTTGACGGGAAACTCGGCTCCGACCCGGAGGGTTTCGTGGGTGGGGGCATCGACGTGTACGATGCGGATCTGGTTCCAATCTTTGCGGAGACGGCGGCGCCATTCGGCGAGGGCGCGGGCCTGTTGCACCTGGTCAGCCGTGAGTTGCAACGAACGACGATGGCTAGGGAGATAACACTTTTCCGTGTACTCCTCCACCATGCGATTGGTGTTGAAAAAGGGAACCAATGTCAGGATGCTCCGTTTCATTCGCCGGATCCACTCGCGGGGCAGGCCATCCGCGCCGCGGCGGTAGAAGACGGGTACAATGTCATTTTCGATGATTTCCAAAAGCGCCCGGCTTTCGACTTCATCCTGGTAGGTGAGGTCCGTATATTCTTCACCCGCGCCAATAGCCCAGCCATTGTCGCCATCGTACCCTTCGCACCACCAGCCGTCGAGAATTGACAGATTCAATCCGCCATTGGCGGCCGCTTTCATGCCGCTGGTTCCAGAGGCTTCCAGGGGCCTGCGGGGATTGTTCAACCACACATCCACACCTTGGATGAGATGGCGGGCCACATTCATGTCATAATCTTCGATAAAGACCACGCGGCGGCGAAACTCCGGCCGACGGGAGAAGTGGACCACCCGTTGAATCAACTCCTTGCCGCCCTGATCGCGAGGATGGGCTTTACCAGAAAAAATGAACTGCACCGGCCTGTCCTTGTTATTGACTAATTGAGCCAGGCGTTCGGGATTGCGAAAAACCAGGTCGCCCCGCTTGTAGGTGGCAAAACGCCGCGCGAAACCGATCGTCAAAGCGTCAGGGTCCAAGACTTCATCTGCCGCGGCGATTTCGCTCGGAGGAGACCCCCGGCGTTTCAATTGGGCTTTGACTCGTTGGCGGGCAAAGGCGACGAGCCGTTCCCGCGCCCGTTCGTGCGTGCGCCACAGCTCCGCATCAGGAATCTGCTCGACGCGCCGCCAGATGGCAAAATCCGTCGGTTTTTCCACCCATTGGATGCCCAAATAACGATCGTAAAGGGTGGCGATTTCCGGAGAAAGCCAGCTTTGGGTATGAACGCCGTTGGTGATGTGGATGATGGGCACCTCTTGGGGCGGCAATCCCGGCCACAAATCCTTCCACATCTTGCGTGTCACTACACCATGCAGTTTGCTTACCGCGTTGCTTACATTGGCCATCTTTAAGGCCAGCACGGTCATCCCGAATGGTTCCTGCTCATTTTGGGGATGGACCCGTCCCAACTCCGCCCAACGCTGGCGGTCCATGCCCATCGACCGCAGGTAATCCCCCAGGTAGTGCTCGACCATATCTAGGGGAAAGACATCATTGCCTGCGGGCACCGGTGTATGGGTCGTGAAGCAACTGCCCGCCTTGACGGCTTCCCAAGCTGTATCCACGTCTACGTGCTGCTCTTCCATAAGAATGCGAATGCGTTCCAAGGCCGTAAAGGCCGCGTGCCCCTCGTTCATATGGCACACGGTCGGCATTTTGCCCATGGCTCGCAAGGCACGAATGCCGCCGATGCCCAACACAATCTCCTGCTGAATGCGCATGTGTTGATCCCCGCCATACAATTGAGCGGTGATTGCCCGATCCTCCGCAGAATTCTCCGGAATGTTGGCATCCAGTAGATAAAGGGGCACTCGTCCCACCTGAACTCGCCAGATGCGCAATTTCACTTGCCGATTCGAGATAGGAACGGTCACCAGAAGAGGTTTTCCCTGTTCATCCTGGACGGGAAGCAGGGGCAAAGTGAAGAAATCGTTTTCCGGATAGCGCTCCTGCTGCCATCCTTCGGCGTTGAGATATTGACGGAAGTACCCTTCTCGATACATCAAGCTCACGCCACAGAGGGGGATACCCAGGTCGCTGGCGCTTTTGAGGTGATCACCCGCCAACACGCCCAAACCGCCGGAATAGACGGGAATACTCTCGTGGATGCCGAATTCTGCTGAGAAGTAGGCCACCCACAGCGTCCGATCCTGAGGAAAATTGGCCGAATACCAGGTCGGAGCATTCAAGTAGTGTTCCAGGGCACTGGCCACACGGTCCATGTGGGCCAGAAAGGCATCATCAGCGGCTAATTCCTCCAGACGTGACTGAGGGGTTGCTCCGAGCAATCGGATAGGGCTGTGGTCCAAGGCCTCAAATAGATCGGGATTGATGCGGCGAAATAACGCCACGGCATCGGCATTCCAGGACCACCACATGTTGTAAGCCAGAGTCTGCAACGGACGGAGGCGTTCAGGTAACTTGGGTAGGACGGTATAGGTACGGATCGGTCCGATCATGCTCTCCCCTTGCGGAATACGAAAATGCCACACCGAAATCTTAGGCAGAGCCTGCTATCCTGGCGATGGAAGCTTGGAAGACACGTGGGAGAGTTTGACATATAGTCTTCCCGCATAATGTATTTTATTCTGCTCCAATACCCAACCGCTGGCCTCCTCTCGCGACTACTCCTTGTATGATTGCGCGTTACAAGTGCCATGGGGCGTCCTGTTTTCCGTTGTCGTTAGCCCTGGGGACGTTGGTTCCTGGAATTGGGGAAAGGGGGAATGGGGTACGGGGCGAGAATCGGGCAAAAGTGAAAAATGACGATCAGGACGAAATGAGCAGGCATGCTGTAGGGATTATGCCCGATAATGGAAGAAGGTGGGTCAGCAGATGATAACAGTCCTAGGAAACGAGGTCGAAATTACGGTTGGCGCAGTGCTAAGCTAAACTATGATTCCGCTAAGAGCGTCTGGAGAGTAGCGGAACCGCAACAGGCAACAATCTCCTCCAGTGCCGGAAATATGGACGTCCCACCCGTGATTGAAGATAGCCGGTCTTCCTCCCGCCGGATTCTGTTTGTGGCGGATGATCCCCATCTGCACCGCTTTTTGCGACAGTTGATGGAACCATTGGAGGAGGAATGGCGGCCTCATTACAGCCGTGGCGGTCCGGAAGCCCTCCGGCAACTGGAAGATGGCCCTTATGCCATCATCATGGCGGATGTACGCTTAGCAGCCGGATTTTGTCAGGAATTGTTGCTCCAGGCGCGGCAGCAAACCCCTCAAACGGTTCGTATCGTCTTGGCTGGTCCGGGCGATCAGGACCTCTTACTCCGCGTCCTTCCCTTAGTTCAGAGAATTTTATCCAAACCCTGTGATCCTGCGGAATTGTATGCCACCCTCCAGCGGACACAATCCCTGCGAGAGCTTCTACGCAGCCCTTCTGTTATGACGGTCGTAGGGCGGCTCGGTCAGATACCGACGCTGTCCACTTTGTACAGCCGGATCGCGGATGAGTTGATGAAACCGGACTACTCCCTGGCCAAAGTGGGGGAGTTGGTTTCCCAGGACCCAGGAATTGCAGCGAAACTGCTTCAAGTAGCCAACTCCGCCTTGATCGGCTTACGCCGGCCGGCCACTACGCCGGCTCAGGCTGTCCGCGTTCTAGGCGGGGAATTGACACGCACCTTGGTCTTGGCAGCCGATCTGTTCTCGCGCTACAGCCCGGCTCAGCTCAAACCGTTTTGCATCGATCAGCTTTGGGAACACAGCCAATCCGTGGCCACACTTGCGGGCCGGATCGCCCAACATGAGCGCTTGGATGAACGGAATACGCGAGATTCGACGTTGGCAGGTTTGTTCCACGACATTGGCCAGTTGCTGTTAGCCAGTCAGTTGCCGGAAACCTACCGCGAGGTTTTCCACCTCGTGCGCCGCGAGAATATGTCACTGGCTAAGGCGGAACACCAGGTCTTCGGGGCGACTCATGCGGAAGTCGGTGCGTACTTGCTTGGCTTGTGGGGACTCCCGGATCCTCTCGTCGAGGCCGTCGCTTGGCATCACATCCCGGAACAGTGTCCGGGAACGACCGTGTCACCGCTTACAACGGTCCATGCCGCCGAAGCGCTCTTAAGCGAACGGGAAGGAGAACGACCCCATATTGATTATTTGGAGCGCTTGGGTCTGGATGACCATTGGGAGCGCTGGCAGGAGTTGTCTCGTAAAGCCGAAGCTGTCAGTCGGGAAGTGCCCATCAAATAGTCCGGATCCCATGACACAATCTGTTACAGGTCGATGCGGCAGGGCTTCCTGTCTTCTCCCTATTTTCGATCCTGGCACATCAAGAGAATCCTCAAGTCAGTTCGGCAGTTCCTGGTTCGGAGCACGCGGGGTTGCCTCCTATAATGCTTTTGACTCCGAGGTGCATCGGGAAAGGACCGCGGAGACATTGGCTATTGAGAAGGAGAGGAGAGGCTCAATCCAGTCGTATGGCATTTTTCCTGGCTATCGAAACAAGTTGTGATGAGACGGCGGCAGCGGTATTTACGGATCAATATGAAGTGCGCTCCAACGTCGTCGCCTCTCAGACCCGCTGGCATGCGCCCTTCACGGGGGTGGTCCCGGAGATAGCAGCTCGCGCCCACTTGCGTCAGTTGCTACCCGTAGTGGACTCTGCTTTGACAGAAGCCGGCATCACTCTGAAAGACCTTTCCGCTGTGGCTGTCCACCATACACCAGGTTTGGTCGGTTCATTGCTGGTGGGAGTGGCAGCCGCCAAGATGCTTGCGGCAGTTTTGCATATCCCTTTATTGGCGGTGAATCATGTGGTCAGTCATGTTTTCGCCTGTCGCTTGGCAGCAGGGCGGGACATTTTCCCCTGTGTGGGTCTGGTGGTTAGCGGTGGGCATACGGTACTCCTGCACTGCAACAGTGCCCAGGAAATGAAGGTTCTGGGAGGGACACGGGACGACGCTGCTGGTGAGGCCTTCGACAAAGTCGCTGCTCTGTTGGGACTGGGGTTTCCTGGTGGACCTGCCGTCGAGCGTGAAGCGGCTCTAGGTGATCCGACAGCCTACGATTTCCCACGGGCCTTTGCTGACGACGGGCGTTTAGCATTCAGTTTCAGCGGGCTGAAGACTGCTGTCTTGTATGCCTGCTTTGGCCAGAATGCCCGCCGCATGGACCCTCCGCCTCCCGGTCCCAAACGGGCCAATTTGGCGGCTAGCTTCCAGAAAGCGGTGATTGACGTCTTAGTTCTCAAAGCCAAGCAGGCCCTGCGCCAAACGGGTCAACGCCGCTTGGCAGTTGGGGGAGGTGTGGCCGCCAATCAGGCTTTCCGCCAGGCCCTAGAGGCGATGTGTGCGCGGGAAGGAGTGGAGTTGTTTGTCCCACCCCGGCATCTTTGTACCGACAATGCCGCTATGGCCGCTGGAGCCGTGGAACTCTGGAAACAAAAATTGTTTGCCCCGTTAGACTTGGATGCCCAGCCCACCTGGCTATAGCAGTCCCAGAGGAACCTTACGAGCTGCCGTGACCCTTCCAGGCTTTTTTCGGGGCTTTTTCCTGGTTTCACCGGGTTTTCCGTGTCTTGAAGTTAGAAATCGAAGACCAAATCTAGCTCGCCCCGCAGACGGATTGGCATCGTATTCCAGAATCATTTGGCTTCCGGTGTGCGATCCGAGGGTGGTGGGTCGGACTTATGTTCTTGCTGCCATTTCTCCCGGAGTGCCTTGGGGAGATAGGCACCAGGACCTAGTCGTTGCTCGTACCGCTTCCTTCGCTTCAACCGCTGCTTGCGTCGTACACCTGCGGGATTACCCATAGCTGCTCCTTTCTAGCTAGTTGAAATATACGATCACGCGTTTCCGTTACGTTTCACTGGGAGGGGGAATCGACACTCGGCTCCTTCATCGCGTGGTTCAGGGATATGATCATAGGTTAGAAACGGCTAGGCCGCTGACGAGGGGGGATGGGACATACCGGCCCAAAAACTACTCCTATTGTGTTCCCCGGATCACGAGCTAGGACGAAGCCCTTTACCGTACCTTTGGGGAATGACCGAGGACGACAGGTTCTCCCCTTGAGGAGGCATAATGGAAATCGGCTGGTGTATTCATAATGGACCTGAAGACATTTCAGGCGCTGCTGCAAACTGAGGGTCAAGCTGCTCTTGCGGACGCCGAAGCACTGGAACCGACGCGGTTGTCCCTCCTCCGGTGTTTAGCGACACTACAGAAGCGCTATCGGCCGGATTTAGCCAAGGCGGCGTTGGAAACGGCATGCCTCCGGCAACAAGCCCGGCAGAAATTTCCCACCTGGTGGAAACGTCTTTATGCGACACGTGAAGCTCTGGAACAAGCCAGTGGCGAGAAAATCGCTCTTTATCGTGCCAGCCGATACACCGGATATCCGATGGTAGCGGATTTGACCTGTGGCTTGGGAGCTGATGCATTAGCTCTGGCTATGACTGGCCGCTTCGTCGAGGCTATCGATCAAGACCCTCTGCGAGTTGCTCTGACCCAAGCCAACGCAGCCGCTTGGAACATGGATTCCCGCGTCAGGGCTAAGCTCGCCGATTGCTTGTCCTGGTCTCAACGGGCGTCGGAGTCGGTGGCCCTTTGGATCGACCCCGATCGTCGGAGAAACCACCAGCGTCACCTCCATCCTGACGATTATCAACCGCCCTTATCCGTTCTGATGTCCCGCTGGGGAACATCGCGTCCGTGGGGAATCAAGTTGGCTCCTGGTCTTCCGCTTTCTGCGGTCGAAGCATATCGTTCCGAGGCGGAAATCGAATTTATTGCTGCGGGAGGGGAGCTAAAGGAATGTGTCCTGTGGTTTGGACCATTGCGAAGCTGTGAACGTCGTGCTACCCTTGTGCTGCCCGATCCGGAAGTGGCACACACGCCGGTTGCTGATGCCAGGGAAACGGAGGCACCTAAGCCCCCTCGACCTCTTATAGCCTCTTTATCCGCGAGCGGCCCCTTGCCGTCACCGGTCTATGGTCCCCTGGCGAACTATGTTTATCATCCTTCGCCTGCTGTAGTTCGCGCTGGACTTCTCGATTTGCTCCGCGAGCGCTTGGGTGCCGCCCGCCTCCATCCTCGGACCACTCTCCTGACCGCTGACCGTCCAGTGACAACACCGTTTGCTGACACTTATCAGGTTCTCGAACGGTTGCCGGCGGACCTGCGCCACCTGCGCCGCACGCTGAAACAATCTGCCTTCACCTCCGTGACGGTCGTACAGTGTGGTTCCCCTCTCGATGCCGCATTGTGGGACAAGCACTGCCAACAGATTCTGCGGAGCTTCCGACTGTCAGTCGCAACCTCGGAGGGCGTTTTCCTGCTCCTGACCGAGGATACACAAAAGCCATGCCTGCTGATCGCACGGAAGGTGCTGGAGTCGCCTTTTCCTCAGCCAAACTTTTGACCGTCGTCTCTTAATGTCCCCTTTCCTTGGAAGCTTTGCAGCATGCAACTGCAAGCCGAGGGGTAGGGATGGACTGCACTAACTTAGCAGCGGGAGAAGGGCCATTGGTCACTGCGCGCCGAGATGGAAAGAATCCGGTGCAGGAAATGGAAAATTGCCGTGCCAAGGTCCAGGGGGCTTAGATAAAACCAAACCTTAAAAACATCGGTTGGCTGTCAATCCGCCTTCTTCTTTTCCTTGCGGATTACACTGGCTGAGCGGTAAATCCATTGTTCTGCCGGACCAGTCATTTCATCGGGTATGATGTCGCCGGTGCGTTGGCGTTGGTCATCGGTGGGCCTGACAAAGTTGATTTGCAGGGTCTTCCGTTTGATGATCCGCTCCCCCGTTGGCGACTCTTCTACAGCAAGGCCATTCGACAAACCGGAGATATACACACTGAAGCGGTTGGTTCCCGGTGCCCGTCGTTGCATGTTCGTCCAAACGGCAACTCCAGTTACTGTGATCGGAATCGCATCCGGCTTGCTCGGCGGGATCGGACGTTTTGAGATTTCGATGCTCGAATGGACCCTGAGCCGGGGTTCCCGCGTGGGGTTCTCGATCCGATCGATTTGGGCAACCAAATAGGGATGGATTTCATCGAGATGGGAAGTGTTCAAGTCTTTGGTAACCAGCTCAAACTCTGGAAAGAAAACCTGCGGTTCCCCACTCATGTTGTACACTTGGTACCAGAGGTACCAAACAGTCGCTTGGGTCAATCGTCCGCCGGCTTCGAAGATTTCCAGATTCGCAATGCGGATCGGCTTATACCGGAAATGCAATGTCCAAACGCCCGGCTTGTCCAAAGGGAGTTCAATGGGATCGATCCTTCTTTCATTACGATTGATCTTTCTTTCATCCAGGATCTGAGCCGTGCAGGTGGATTTCGTGCTCGCCAGGCCCCACAGGGCCAGACCGCTACACACCGCATCCTGCAAGAACTCCCGCCGGCTTTGAGACTTTCGCTTCATGAGGCTCGCTCCAGATCAAGAGGGGACTCGCCCCTATATTGACCTTAGTCGTGAAGGCAAAATGCTGCAAGCGGAATGCTATAGCAAAACCACTTGGCGATGACAGGCATCCCTGATACCGTCTGCATGATCCGCTGAACCGTCCCTGCTGTTGTTACTGAGCATCTTTCCCGAGCGCCGGCGATTCCTGGACGGGGCAGCCGGGAACGTAACAGCGGAGCCAAGCACCCGATTCGTGCCACTCGCCGACGAGGTGAGCTGTGCCTTCGGCCAAGGTGCGGATCACCGCTTCTTCTTCCGAGCGGTAATGACTTGCAAGGACCCAAAGACGAGCGCTGGTACGCAGTCTCTGCCATTGTTCCCATGCCTGACCACCGATGAAGCGTTCAGAATTAGCCCAGACAACACCGGGTGGAAACGGTGTCTCATGGGTGTAGAAGAGAAAGGCGGGCAACGCCGACCGCAGGACCAGAACCTTGTCCCCGTTGCGCCATTGCTGGCGTACAACTTCCAGCAGGGGACGTATCTCCTCGGAGCGGCTCGGACGGCGGCACTCGCGAAAACTCTGGCTTGCTGCTGAGAGCAGTACTGTTACAAGCAAAAAGGCGGCAATGAGGCTCGCCTGCGGAGTGCACATCCTCCAGATACTCCATCCTCCTGCCGCCATCAGGAGAATGAGGAGCGGGGTCAGAAATAGGACCATTCGCCCTGCTAAAGGATATCGATGGCCAGCGGCTGCCACAAGGGCTGCTCCCACGACTCCCACAACCAGAATCGTCCATTCCCGTCGCGTTCGCCCCAGCACGATGCCACCCCAAATCGCCAAACCCCCACCTACAAGCGCACCGCTGCTTCCCACAGTGACCGCACACCAACCTAGTCCATGATCCCATAACCAGGTGACAGTTCCCAATCCTGTTAGAGGCAAAAAATGTTCCTGCCAGTATCGTTGCAGATAATCGTTGTGGGCGAGATAGCGAAGATGGAGGAAGTACAACACGCTGAAGCTCATCATCCAGCTCAGGCCCATAAGTGCGAGAGATAAAAACCGGCGGACTTGTTTCTGATGCACTGTCTGAATCAAAAATGAAACGCCGATGCCGGCCAATACGAATGCCGCCGGGTGTGAGAACCATAGGGCCGCCATCCCTCCCAAGGCCATACCCAGCATGGCGTGCCAAGACCCGTGGCGTTGGAGTCGCTCCGCCAGTAGCAGTAATCCTACTGTCACGACGGTGTCACATGCATATTGCTTGCATTCTCCTGCATAGCTCACCAGGCCAGGACTAATGGAGTACAAGGCGATCGCTCCCACTGCCGCCCATGGGGGTAACAATCGCCAGGACAACACCGCAAAACCGGCCAGGCTTGCTAACGAACAGAGAAAGGACACGCTCCGCAGCGATCCTTCCGATATCCCTGCCCATTGCGTGATGCCTTTCACGAGAAGCAAGTACCCTAGAGGTGCCCCCTGATTCCACTCCAAGGGTTCTAGTAGGCCGGACCAAGAACGCGTGGCAATGTTCAGTGCGAGCATACACTCATCAATCCATAAACATCGATCCGATAGATACATTAGAGTGCGCAGTATTGCACCTATACATAACGATACAATAATCCAGGATATAGGTTGTTGCAGTATCATTGCATACCATAGTCGCGGACTCTTGGAGTTCCGCCATGTCAACAAATTTGACTTGCCCTGATCGATATTGTGCATCACCCTTGGCTCCGATCCCAGCAATATAAGTGGATAAAGCATTCTCCTCAGTGGATCAAACAACCTCTCGCGAGCTTGGCACATTACCAGCAACGGTTACTCGGCTGCAAGGGGAAACTGTCAATTCCAGCGGCGAGTTGCTAGTATTTGGAGACCCCGCTGGCCGGAACGTTCCATTGGAGAGCGACCGCCAAGCGACTGGAAACGCCCATGGAGTCTGACATGGCCCTGCCTCCCGCCGCACATTTCAGGCTTCAAGAGGCCTATGATGGTTTGCGAGTCAGATCCATGCTTGCATTTGCCTGACGGGGGTAGGTACAATCACCGTGTGGGTATCCCCGTGCTTGGGCGAAGTCTCACAGCGGAAAATTATTTGTTCTAAGTTGGGTTTTATGACGACAGAGCGAGAAAACGTCTAATTTTGTCAATAACATACGCCGAGTTTGCGGTAATGAACCTGATCCAGTAACCGCAAATAGTGCTGTAAGGGGTCAGAGAATTTGATGGTGTAAGAAACGCAATCCCAATGGGAATGTAAGGGATTTTGTGCTTTTGGAGGACAAACAATGCGTGAGGAGATTTACGAGACAGCATATATTTTGAAATTCGCATTGACTAGTGGATCACAAATAGGGCAAAGGTTATTGGAAGAAAAAATTATTACTCTCCCTCTCAATGTTTTGATTGATTTGGTAGTGCGAACGGAAGATGTAGAGCTTGGGAATCTGCTAGGTAAGTATATAGCCGATGAAATTAGCAAACGCATTCAAGCTCGAAGGGCGGGAAGCTCCATGACCTCTTCATCCGTGGACGATTCGTCAAAATCAACCTCAGATGCGAAATTCGATTCCGAGAAGTCGGCGGAAGCTTCGTCTAATTCCCCCTCATCTTCCCAGCGAAGCCGGAGTCGTCGGGGTCAGAGTAGCAACACGACCCGTCGCCGGAAGAAAAAGAACGAGTAGTCCGCTACCGCTCCGGGGCATCAACTGCGAGAAGTTCGAGGCATCAACAGATTGGTGCTCTTTTGGTGCCATGGCTGTGAATGTGGGAGTGGGACATCGGGCAGTCCAAAGTGCAAAACAGCAGCGTCGATCGCTTAGGAAGGTCTCCGTCGCAGGTTCCTTGCATCTTTTTGAGTAATTTTCCCATTGCGGGGTCCAAGTTGCGCCATAGAATACGTAGTGATTGAGAGTAATTTTTCCCGCCTCACTGATGGATTCCCGCCGAAAATCTCCACCTGGAGGAATCCCACGCTGCCAATTAGGAGAATGGGGAATTCCGTTAGCTTCGTAAGCCACAACTGTCGTTTCGGGTGTGGTATGTAGGGTGTGTGTAAGGTCGTAAAGTTTGGGTGTGCGACTACCCGCGATGTTGAACCCACACAGCGAGGTATTCCAGCGATGAACCGGCGTCTATCCAGGTTGTTGATAGGAGTGGGAGGTATTGCGGGAGCAGGGGTGTTAGGATGCTTCCTGCTAGTCGCAAGTGAAGCTAGCGGACGATCTCCCACTGAGGCATCTGCTGCCTCGGCTGTGGTTCCCTTTGTGGCGAGCACCTGGGTTCAAGCCGGAGCTTCAGCCCGAACCGCCGCGGCGCCATCTCCTGCATCTTTGGGTCCGTCGGCCTCGGGGCCAGCAGTGGCTGCACCCGCGCAGGGACTCAATGCTTTCACACCAGGCCGATTGCAATACAACCGGGATATTCGTCCCATTTTGGCCGAGAATTGCTTTGCTTGTCACGGTCCGGATAGTGCGGCACGCAAGGCGGATTTGCGTCTTGACCGGCGGGAGGATGCCATCGCGGGGGGAGCGATCGTTCCCGGCAAGCCAGATCAAAGTGAGTTGATCCATCGCATCTACGCCTCGGATGGCGAAGGCTTGATGCCACCGGCCAATTCCAAGAAGAAGCTCACGGAAGAACAGAAGGCGCTGTTGAAGCGGTGGATAGCTGAGGGGGCGGAGTATCAACCGCATTGGTCCTTGATTCCGCCGCAACGCCCGCCGCTCCCGGCTGTCCAGGATAAGAGTTGGCCGAAAAATCCGATCGATTACTTCATTTTGGCGGAGCTGGAAAAACGCGGTCTCAAACCCGCGCCGGAAGCCGACCGGCGGACACTCGCACGCCGATTAGCCTTAGACTTGACCGGCCTGCCGCCTGATCCTGCCGAGGTCGAGGCTTTTGTGCAGGACCGCGACCCGAACTACTACGAGAAATACGTAGATAAACTGCTCGCTTCGCCCCATTGGGGCGAACACCGCGCCCGCTATTGGCTGGACTATGCCCGATACGCTGATACCCATGGCATCCACTTCGACAACTACCGGGAAATCTGGGCCTACCGGGATTGGGTTATTGATGCCTTCAACGCCAACATGCCTTTCGACCAGTTTACCATCGAACAACTCGCGGGAGACCTGTTGCCCAATCCGACGCTGGATCAACTGATAGCGACCGGCTTTCAACGCAATAACATTACTACCAACGAAGGGGGAGTGATTCCCGAAGAGTATATCGTGCTTTACGCGCGGGACCGCACCGAAACCTTTGCAACGGTTTGGATGGGAATGACGCTCAACTGCGCCGTTTGTCACGATCACAAGTACGATCCATTCACGATGCGGGATTTTTACTCCCTCTCCGCGTTTTTCAACAACACCACGCAGGGGGCGATGGACGGCAACATTCCGGACACGCCGCCGGTGGTACCTGTCCCCCGGCGTGAGGATCGCCCGCGTTACTTCCAACTTCAGAGGGAAATCGCGGCAGTCAAGCAACAGATGGAGCAGCGCCGGGCTGCGGTGAAGCCGGAATTTGATAAGTGGTGGCAAACAGCGACGCCGGAAGGAGTGCTCAACCGCAATCCTTTGGAAGGGCTGCACTGGCATGCCCCGCTCAATGAAGGAGCGGGAACTAAGGCGGCGTTTGCCGTCAGTGGACAGGTCCGGCATCTAACTTTGGGAGACGGCTACGTGTGGGGCGCTGGTTCCCGCGGAGGCAAAGCGTTGACCTTTCGCGCAAGCGGCAGTGTGGCCAGTATCCCAGATGTTGGCGACTTTGGCCGCACGCAACCGTTCACCGTTTCTCTATGGATCAAGGTGTCCCGCCGAAATGTCACGGGGGCAGTGCTGGCGCGGATGGATCCCTCCCAACAGCATCGAGGTTGGGACGTTTGGCTGGAAGGGGAACGGCCGGGCATCCACATTATTCACAACTGGCCAGATGATGCTATCAAGATCGTGGCTAACAATCCGCTGCCGTACAACAAATGGAATCACCTGACGATTACCTATGACGGCACGGGCCGGGCAGAAGGCGTGACCATCTCTGTCAACGGCGCGGTGGTTCCGGTAAGCGTCGTAACCCCGACAAAAGTCGTGCAAGGCGAGATCCGTACCCCCGTGCCCCTCACACTCAACGGACGGCATGGAGGGCAGAGCCGCTTAGACAATGTCAGTTTGGAAGATGTCCGCATCTACACGCGCCCGCTACATGCGGCGGAGGTGATGCAACTGTCCCGCACTGGAGTCATCGCGGATGTGCTGAGCAAACCGCTACCCCAACGGACCACCCAGGAAATGCAGGAGGCGTTCACTTGGTGGCTCCAGACCTTCGATGCTCCTTCCCGGCAGATGCAGGAGCAATTGGCCCGTCTGCAACAGGAAGAGGCCGCCATCCGCGCACGGGGAACCGTCGCCCACATTATGCAAGAACGTCCGAATAGCGAACCGATGGCCTACATCCTCTTCCGCGGCGAGTACGACAAACGGCGAGACCCGGTGAAGGCCGATGTTCCCCGCGTGCTGCCGCCAATGCCCCCTGATTTACCTCGCAATCGTTTGGGTTTGGCCCGATGGCTTTGCCGACCGGAGCATCCGCTGATGGCCCGCGTCACCGTGAATCGCTTCTGGCAAGAGGTGTTTGGTACAGGTCTGGTGAAAACCACCGGCGACTTCGGAGTCTCCGGCGAGTTGCCCAGCCACCCGGAATTGCTCGATTGGCTGGCCGTTGAGTTTCGAGAAAGCGGCTGGGATGTCAAGAAGCTCTTCCGCCTCATCGTAACGAGCGCTACCTACCGCCAAGCCGCTGTCCTGACTCCGGAGAAAGTGGAGAAAGACCGGGACAATCGCCTGCTTTCCCGTGGTCCGCGCTTCCGGATGGATGCGGAAATGATCCGGGACTATGCCCTGGCCGCCAGCGGACTACTCGTGCGCAAGATCGGCGGACCCAGTGTCAAGCCGTATCAGCCCGATGGCGTTTGGGAAGCCGTGGCCATGATCGGTTCCAACACCCGCAACTACAAGCGCGACAGCGGCGAGAATCTCTACCGTCGGAGTATGTACACCTTCTGGAAGCGAGCTGCTCCTCCTGCTTCTATGGAAATCCTGAACGCTCCGAACCGGGAAACCTGTTGCGTGCGTCGGGAACGCACTAACACCCCGTTGCAGGCCCTGGTCACTCTCAACGATGTCCAGTTTGTCGAAGCCGCCCGTGTCCTAGCGGAAAAAGCGCTCCTGTACAATCCGGCGGACGAGGCACGCCTCGACTTCATCGCTCGGCGTGTCCTCTGCCGTCCGCTCGAAGCCCGCGAAGTGCAGGTGCTCCGGGAGAGCCTCCAGGACTTGCGGTCCTACTACACCCAGAATCCGCAGGAGGCCAAAAAGCTGATCACTTATGGAGAATATAAGTCTGATCCCCGGCTTGAAGCCGCTGAACTAGCTGCCTGGACTTTGATTGCTAACCAATTGCTCAACCTCGATGAAGTGCTTAACAAATGAATGGGGATAATCCAAGGATCAGTCCGTGTAAGAAGATTGCGGGGAAACACCCGGCCTTGAACATGTGAGGGGTATCCATGAGCCACCTGTTTGAACATCCTTATGCCTTGGCGATGACGCGGCGGTATTTTTTCCAGTCGGCGAGTTTCACTTTGGGGACCGCCGCCTTGGCGACATTGCTGCAAGAGGAAGGGCGCGCCGCGGAAAGCGGAAGCCCGACCGGTTTCGGAGCTGCCCTCAAACAGACCCATCATCCGGCCAAGGCCCGCCATGTCATCTATTTGCACATGGTCGGCGGCCCCTCGCAAATGGACCTGTTCGACTACAAACCGAAGATGCTGGATTACTTCGACAAAGACCTGCCCGACAGCGTCCGCATGGGTCAGCGACTGACCACCATGACCAGCGGCCAAGCTCGTTTTCCGATCGCCCCGAGCAAGTTCAAGTTCCGGCAGCATGGCCAGTGCGGCATGTGGGTCTGTGAATTGCTGCCCTACACCGCCCGTATGGTGGATGACATGGTGTTCATCCGCTCGATGCACACCGAAGCCATCAATCACGAACCGGCTATCACCTACATTCAGACAGGGAACCAAGTCACCGGCCGGCCCTGTTTGGGGGCTTGGACCAGCTACGGCTTGGGAAGCCTCAACCGGGACTTGCCCACCTTTGTGGTTATGGTGGCCACGCCCAGCAATCAGGAGCAGGTACAAGCCATCTCGGCTCGCTTGTGGCAGTCCGGTTACCTCCCGGGCGAGCATGCCGCTGTCTCCTTCCGCAGTAGTGGCGACCCGATCCTGTTTATCAATGATCCTCCCGGTGTCTCGTCCCAGGTTCGCCGGAAAACCCTCGATGGGATCAAGCGGCTCAACGAGTTCACCTATGAACGGCTGGGCGATCCCGAAACCAACACCCGTATTGCCCAGTACGAGATGGCTTATCGCATGCAAACAAGCGTGCCGGAGTTGACTGATCTATCCAGAGAGCCGCAGAAAGTCCTGGAAATGTATGGGCCGGATGTCCATAAGCCGGGAACCTTTGCCTACACCGCCTTGATGGCGCGTCGCCTCGTCGAGCGGGGCGTCCGCTTCGTCCAGATTTACCACAACAACTGGGATCATCACAGCAATGTGGCCGGACGAATGCCCGACCAGTGCCGCGATGTCGACCAACCCTGTTGGGCGCTGATTCAGGACCTTAAACGTAAGGGATTACTCGATTCCACTCTGGTGATTTGGGGCGGTGAATTCGGCCGAACCATATATAGCCAAGGCGGCTTGTCCAAGACGAACTATGGCCGGGATCATCATCCCCGCTGCTTCACCATGTGGATGGCAGGCGGCGGTGTCAAAGGCGGAACAATCTACGGTGAGACGGACGATTTCAGTTACAACATCGTCAAAGACCCCGTCCATATTCGGGACTTCCATGCCACGGTCCTTTACCTACTCGGTATCGACCACGAGCGACTCACCTACCGTTACCAGGGTTTGGATCAACGCTTGACCGGAGTCGATGCCAAGGCGAATGTCATCAAGGCGATCATCGCCTGAACGCCATGTAGGTCCGACTGTTTTCAGGCCCCTCGTTTGCGGAACCCACGGGGGGTGTTTCCTGATTCCAAGACTTGCAGGCGTGTCTCGCCTCCTGTCTCCCCAAGGCCCAAAAGCTCCGCTTTCCATTCCTCCCCGAAAGACGAGTAGATTTGAGGCAAGTGAAGAGGCAATCCCTATGCTAAACTCCGCGAGCATGGAGCATGGGGAGTGGATTTATGGATTACGAGCGATTGCTAGCGGAGCGCAGCCGGCGCGTCGAGGCTTCGGGAATCCGGTCCATTTTTGAACTAGCGAAATCGCTAGCCGACCCCATCGATCTCAGCATCGGCCAGCCAGATTTCGATGTGCCCGAACCCATCAAAACAGCTGCTCAAGATGCCATCGCCGCAGGCCGCAACGGCTACACTTTGACTCAAGGCATTCCGGAGTTGCGAGACCGATTGCTCGCCCAGGTGCGGCGCCGATTTCCCGGCCAGCAGCGTGAGGTCCTAGTCACGAGCGGAACCAGCGGCGGGTTGTTCCTCGCCATGTTAGCATTGGTGGATCCAGGGGATGAGGTTATCACCACGGATCCCTACTTTGTCGCATATCCCAACCATGTCGCCCTCACAGGGGGGCGGTTGGTTCTCGTGGATACTTATCCCGATTTCCGCTTGGACCCTGAGAAGGTCGCCGCCGCCATCACCGCGCGCACAAAGGCCGTGGTGCTCAGCACTCCGGCCAATCCGACGGGTGTAGCCCTCGATGCCGAAGCAGCCCGTGGACTGGTCGAAGTAACACAGCGACGGGGAGTGATCGTCATTAGTGACGAAATCTATCGCGACTTCTTCTACGAAGGAAAAGCGGTCAGCCCAGCTCAATACGGCGACAATGTCCTCGTGATCGAAGGCTTCGGGAAAACTTACGGGATGACTGGCTGGCGCTTGGGTTGGGCTCACGGCCCCGCGCGATTGATCCAAGAAATGGCGAAACTCCAGCAGTTTACCTATGTGTGTGCCCCTAGCATGGTCCAATGGGCGGGCCTGACAGCCTTGGACACAGATATGTCTGCAATACGCGAGGCCTATCGGCGAAAGCGGGATCTCATGGTCGAAGGTTTGCGCGATTGTTACGAGTTGGTAGTTCCCCACGGAGCGTTTTATCTGTTCCCCAAAGTTCCAGGAGGCGATGCGACGGCGTTTGTCACTGAGGCGATCCGCCAGAAACTCCTCCTGATTCCCGGCAAAGTCTTCAGCCGCCGCGACACCCACTTTCGGCTATCCTACGCCGCACCGGATGAGGTCCTCCTGCGAGGAATTGAGGTGTTACGCCGTTTAGCCGATCGAGGAAGATAAGGAGAAGGGGATTAGGAGAAGCTAAAGGGAGCTATTGCGGGGATCGGGAACGAACCCACGGTGCCAACCTAGCTGCCAGGCCACTTGATAACATAAGTATCTTCCCACCTGCTGATCCGCATTTTCCTACCGTTCTTCCCCAGCGTCGTTCGGTATCCTCCTTGGTGAAACAGAGAGCAATTTCTGCGCTTTCTGCTTGCATGCGTGGATTCATGGGGTAAGGTTAGATAATGGGGTATGAGTTGGCCGGCTACTTCGCCCCGCTTGGAGCGAATGTTTAGCTCGTCCCTCTTTTTTACTTTTGGAGGTAATCTTGCTATGGCCGATTGGAAGAAACTTGCCAAGGAGGCACTCCTGGCCGATGGAAAAATCGACACTCGCGAAGTGGAAATTCTGCGGCGGTCATTGTTCGCGGACGCCCGTATCGACAAATCGGAGTTGGAGTTTCTGGCAGACCTACGCAAATCTGCCAAATCCACGGTCAAGGAGTTCATGAAGCTGTTCATCGAGGCGGTGAAGAACCACATGCTCGCGGACGGTGTAATTACGGACACCGAGGCAGCTTGGCTGCGGAAAACGATATTCGCGGATAAAAAGGTCGATGCGGATGAGATCGAGTTGCTTAAAGAGTTGAAGCGGTCGGCCAAGAAGACCTCGCCAGAATTTGACAAACTTTACAACGAATGCGTTAAATGAGACCTTGCGGCGGCCGAGCATTCAGAAGCCGTAACTATCTATCCGGTGGGGGTGCTGGAGTCCGCCGGGGGACAATTGGGTGAGTCCTGGCGCAGCGGGACCACTGGGCAGATAACATTGCTGATGGCCCCGCATGAGGCGTAAGCGTTCGCCAAGTATTGCATCATCATTCGCTGGGCGTTGTAGTACGAACCGTTGAGGGCGATGGCGGAGCGTTGGACTTCCGCAAAGGCCATTGGCCGCGTGTAAAACAGCGGAGCGATGATGTACTCGAGTTTGTCGTAGAGGGAAGCAGCCTCCCGCGCCGGGTCGCTGGGGCGCTGGCCGTCTTCGCCAATGGCCCAACCGGTCACCCCTTCAATACACCCTTCCACCCACCAACCGTCCAAGACGCTGAGACTCGGCACGCCGTTGAGAGCGGCTTTCATACCACTAGTGCCGGAGGCTTCCTGGGGCTTGAGGGGGGTATTCAGCCACACATCACTTCCCGCGCACAGGAAGCGAGCTAAGGTCATGTCGTAATCTTCGAGATAAAGGACGGTGACCTCAGGGCGGAGGACTTGGGCGGCAGCAAACACCTTGCGGATGATAGCTTTACCTCCCTCGTCTTGGGGGTGAGCTTTGCCGGCATAGAGCACTTGCAAAGGTCCCACCTGCCGGACGATCCGCCGGAGGCGGTCCAGATCGCTAAAGAGTAGATCGGCGCGCTTGTAGGCCGTAGCACGCCGGGCGAAGCCGAGAGTCAGGGCGGCCGGGTCCAGTCGCTGCCCCGTGCGCCGTTCCACCTCTTGGAGGAGTTGCTGTTTGCTGCGGGAGTGGGCCGCCAGGATTTCCGCAGGCGGTAAATTGATGGCATAGCGCAGATACAGGTTATCGCGCCGCCATTCCGGAAAGTGCCGGTCGTAGAGCTGCTGGAACGGCTCGCTGGTCCAAGTGACCGCGTGGACGCCATTGGTGATAGAATTGATCGGATAACCGGGAAACATGTCGCGGGAAACCTCGCCATGCCGCAGGGCGACTCCGTTGATGTAGCGCGAGAAGCTCAAAGCCAGTCCGGTCATGTTCAAGATGTTGTCCGGCTGGCCATCCAGATGCAGCACCAAGGAGGCCGCCGGTTCTCCCAGCACGCGGCGCACCAGGTCCGCCGCAAACTTGTCGTGACCCGCAGGGACAGGAGTATGAGTCGTGAAGACGCAGCGTTGCCGAACCTGCTCGTGCAATTCGGTGGTCCACTGCGAGGGAAGCTGCCCTTGGCACAACTGGCGCAACAATCCCAGAACTAGAAAGGCGGAATGCCCTTCGTTCATGTGGTAAGTCACAATCGTGTCGTGACCCAACGCCTGAAGAATTGAGGCCCCCCCTACTCCGAGGATCACCTCTTGGCATAGACGGTAGTACCCATCGCCGCCATAGAGTTGATCCGTCAGGTGCCGATCCCAAGCGTTGTTTTCTTCCAAGTTCGTATCCAACAGATAGATCGGGATTTTCCAGCCGCTGATGCCCTGGACCCAGTAGCGCCAGGCCCGCACGCTCACGTGTCGATTCTCTAGGGGGACTCGGATGCGGGGGGGCAAGGCTTCCAAGTGCTGTTCCGGGTTCCAATCGGCCGGTTCTTCGCGCTGCTGGCCTTGAGCATCCAGACGTTGCCGGAAGTAACCAAGTCGATGCACCAGGCTGACTCCGACCATGGGAATCCCCAGGTCGGCAGCGGCCCGCAAGGTGTCTCCCGCGAGAATGCCCAGCCCTCCACTGTAAGTGGGAATCGCAGGGTCCAGGCCAATTTCCATGGAAAAGTACGCGATCGTCGCTGGAAAAGTCTGCATACCCGCCCCTGCTTCTCGACTTCCCAGACTGTCTCGATCCAAAGAGTCGACAAGGCCTCCCTATTGTCTTATCGACTGGGGCATGCGAGTTCACTCTTCACGCGTTCCGTCTTGCCGATCGCTGAAACGTGCATCATCGATGTGGGCGAGTACCTGGAGCAGATCATCGGCACTCACAATTCCCAAGAGTGAGCCTGAGTCATCCGTGACCAGCAAGCGATGGACGCCCTCTTCAAGCATCTGGCGGGCCAACTGCGGCACGGTGGTATTCGGCGATGCTGACCGCACCACGGTGGTCATTACGTCCCGCACTAGGAGGGGGCGGCTTTCGGTTTCGACGATCTGCCAGTCTGTCGGGATTCCATGAGGATCGCCGCAGAGCAACACTTGCTGTCCGTCGGGGCGTACATGCAAGCGCTGGAAGGGGCAAGAGCCTAAAGGCAAGAGGCAGCGGATTTCTTCCTTGCCGCCCGGATGGCGTTCGACCTGTTGGAAGGCGCAAGCTTGCGGTTTCCTTCCGGCTTGCTGATTGCGCCAGGCCACCCAACGGGCCAGGTCCGCGACCGAGAGCATGCCGACCACGCGCCGATCCGGTTCCACTACCGGCATGCCGCGCAAACCCAGCCGGGACAGCTCGTGCGCCGCTTCCTTCAGGGTCATGTCGGCGGATAGGGTCTTAACTTCGCGGTTCATCAATTCTCCCGCGGTGAGGTGTAGCAGGTGGTGGAGGACCTCGGTCATGGTGTCTTCTCCCGAACAGGCGAACGTCGGCTGTCATCTCGCAGGCTACTGGACTCGTCCTGGCGGATGACTTCTGCAATTTGGGTACCCCTTGTCGTGCCCGGCGGCTAACTGCAGATTTCAGGCAGCCAACCTTCCTAGGAAGAGTCGGTAGCAGCACTCTGGTAGCGTTTCGGTTATCGTGTATGGTAGTCAGCAATCGCTGAGTCTCTTCCGCTCGACGAATCGCTAAGCTGTGCGACATTGTGCCAGAGGTGCTCCGGCGCTGTGCCGCTTTGGCATGGAACAATCCGGTGGTACAAACCATGACCCCTCGAATGTTACCCTCGCTGGCGACCTTCACCGACCTTTATGAGTTGACGATGGCTCAGGCGTACTGGCAGGAGGGGATGGCGGAGACAGCGACGTTCAGTTTCTTCTTCCGGAGTCTGCCGCCGCACAGGGGTTACTTGGTTGCTGCGGGGATCGAACCTCTTTTGGCCGAGTTGGATGGTTTCCATTTCACAGAAGAAGACATCGCCGCCCTACGGCAACTGAGGCGCTTCCACGAGGATTTCCTGAGTTATCTAGCCGGTGTGCGTTTTACCGGTTCGGTGCGTGCGGTGGCAGAAGGGACCGTGGTATTTGCGAATGAGCCGCTGCTGGAAGTGACCGCTCCCATACTGCAAGCTCAGCTTGTGGAAACGCTGGTGGTGAATCGCCTGCATGTTTACACGTTGTTGGCGAGCAAAGCGGCACGGGTCCGTTGGGCTGCGGGTCCGCAGCGCCAAGTGGTGGACTTCGGGGCGCGCCGGTGCCACGGTCTGGAAGCGGCGGATATAGCAGCCTATAGCGGCTGGCTGGTGGGCTTCGAGGGAACCAGTAACGTCCACGCCGGCCTGCGGTACGGCATTCCTCTTTACGGCACAATGGCGCACTCTTTCGTGACGGCCTTTCCCCACGAACTCGATGCCTTCCGGGCTTACGCACGGACCTTTCCTGATAGCACAACTCTACTGGTCGATACTTATGACACCGTGGCGGGCATCAAGCATGCCTTGCGGATCGCTGGGGAATTGCAACAGCAGGGCCATCAGCTCCGAGGCATCCGGCTTGATAGCGGTGATCTCGCATCCCTGTCCCGCATCGCGCGCCAATTGGCGGATGCCGCAGGCTTTCCCCATCTCCAAATTTTCGCAAGCGGCGGGATTGATGAATACACCATCGAGCAGTTGGTAGCCCAGCGTGCGCCCATCGATGCGTTTGGTGTCGGAACCAAATATGGGGTCTCGCAAGATGCTCCTTATGGGGACTGCGCATACAAGCTGGTGAGCTATGCCGGACGCGCCACGCTCAAACTGAGCGAGCACAAACAAACTTTACCGGGATCGAAACAGGTGTATCGCTTCTACGATCCCACAGGACAGATGCTTTACGATCAAATTGCTTTGGCTGAAGAACCGCCCCCTTTGGGAGGTCAGCCGCTTTTGCACGAGGTGATCCACGAAGGGCGGCGGGTACATCCCCCAGTTTCCTTGGATGCCTCCCGGCAGTACTTCCGCCAGCAATGGGCAAGTCTTCCCGAACCTTGCAAGGATTTGCACAATCCCGTGCCCTACGATGTCCAGCTCAGTGTCCGACTACACCAGCTCACGAAACAATTGTCGGAGCAACTCCGGGCGGAACTTCATCCTCCGGATCACATGCCGGCTGGCTGAGCGAGGGGCAGGGCAGGCAGCGAATGCAGGGCAGCCGGTGCTTAGGAAAGCGTCCTCAGAACTGGCAGGGGGTTAGGACTGTGGTACGATGGGAGGCGGAACATGAAACAAACGGTACCTTTGAAGAGGTGGGTTATGTCTGCTCGGGCGATGGCGGGGTTGGCGATCATGGCCGGGTTATGTACGGGGGTCTCTTGGGCGGAGCGGCCAGTGATCCGAGCGGGTCAAGCCGGCCGTTCGGTGACACTGGCCCAACAGGGGATGGTGGCCACGAGTCATCCTTTGGTCGCCCAGATCGGTTTGAACGTGCTTCAGCGTGGCGGGAATGCGGTGGATGCGGCGATTGCGACTAGTGCCGCCCTGGGAGTTCTGGAACCGACCAATTGCGGCATCGGGGGCGATCTGTATGCCCTGGTTTGGGATGCGCGGACCCAGAAGTTGTACGGTCTCAATGCTAGCGGCCGGTCGCCTTTGCGAGCGACGCGGGCGTATTTCCTGGAGAGAGGATACAAGCAAATTCCGACCTCGGGTCCGCTCTCCTGGTCGATTCCGGGATGCGTCGATGGCTGGGATCAGTTGCGCCGGCGCTTTGGAAGCTGGTCCTGGCGGGAACTGCTGGAGCCGAGTATCACCTATGCGGAAAAAGGGGCGCCGGTGCCGGAAGTGATCGCCACCTACTGGCGTTCGGTCGAACGGATGCGTGATCCGGGCATGCGGGCGACCTTCTTGATTGACGATGGTCAGGGCGGGCGGCGGGCACCCCGTGCCGGCGATCTGTTCCGCAATCCCGAGTTGGCTCGATCCTACCGCCTGATTGCGGAGCAAGGCCGAGATGCCTTTTACAAAGGGGACATCGCCCGAAGGCTGGTCGAATTTGCCCAACAAGTGGGCGGCCTGTGGACCGCAGAGGATTTCGAGCGGCATCAGTCGGAGTGGGTCGAACCGGTCGCGACAACTTACCGGGGCTACGAAGTCTGGCAGATTCCCCCTCCCGGACAAGGAATTGCTGTCCTGCAAATGCTCAACCTCCTCGAACACTTCGACCTGGCTCGCCTAGGTCCTACCTCGGCGGATTACTGGCATCTATTTGTCGAGGCTAAGAAACTGGCCTTTGCTGATCGTGCCCGCTACTACGCGGATCCGCAATTCTCCCAGGTCCCGGTGCAGGAGTTGATCTCCCGGAAGTATGCGGCGGAGCGAGTCAAGGGAATTGACATGCAAAAAGCCCGCACGGATGTGCCCCCTGGTGACCCGCGCTTAGGAGGTGCGGAAACCGTCTATCTTTGCGTGGTGGATAAGGATCGCAACTGCGTGTCTTTGATTCAGAGCAATTACAGCGGCTTCGGTTCCGGCTTGGCCGCACCGGGTACGGGATTCGGCATCCAGAATCGCGGCTGCTTGTTTGCCTTGGAGGAAAAACACCCCAACCGGCTGGAACCCGGCAAGCGTCCCTTCCATACAATCATCCCGGCCATGGTCACACAGAAGGGCAAGCCTGTGTTCGTCTTCGGAGTCATGGGCGGGGATATGCAGCCGCAAGGCCAAGTCCAGGTGTTGGTCAACTTGCTGGATTTTGGGATGAATGTCCAGGCAGCCGGCGAAGCGCCCCGGATTGAGCATGTCGGCCATCCGACACCCACAGGACTGCCTGGGGACCCTCGTGGGGGCATTGTGCGAGCCGAGCCAGGTATACCTGATGAAGTGCTGCGAGAACTGGAACGTCGCGGCCACCGCGTCGAACGTGTGCGCGTCAATGGCGGCGGCTATCAAGGAATCTGGATCCATCCCCAGAGCAATGTGCTCTACGGAGGAAGCGAAGCCCGCAAAGATGGTATGGCAGTGGGATACTGATCCGAGAGCCTCCAAGGCATTTCGGGAAGGCCTCACCTGGATTCCGCGGCATTGGAGTCCGCCCTGCAGAAGATGAAGACATTCTCTTGGGTTTGACCCGGCTATTGATTTGCTCGCAGTGGAGGGAGAGAGCCGGTTTCGGATGCTCTGCTCCTTCGCTGGGAGTGCAACCAAATCCTCTGGGGGTTCTCTGCCGGGCAGCTCTGCTAGTCCGGGGAAACACCTCGCGGGTTCAGCCACCACCCCCAGAGAATCTAGTTGCACCCCTTTACGGGGGGTGATGAGATTGAGCTTGACTTTTGCTGTCGGTTCCATCACCTTGGGTAGGCCGATTTTTCAGGCGAAGCAGCAATGGACCGACAGGAGACGACGGACGTGGCCATTTTTTGGCGAACGGAGGGCAGGGTTGGCAGAGGAGCACCTCAGCGGCGTCCCTGGACTGTTCAGGATTTGGTTCCTATGTCTGAGGGGCTGGTACCCGGCGAGCAACCAGGCCATTGGGAAGCCCGGACCACACCGGTGCGCTTTGTCGTCTCGGAACGTTTGGAGCCGGGGTGGTATCAGGTCCGCTTAGCCATTCGTTCCTTCCAGCGATTCACGGTTCAGAAGCGCTGTGAACTGGTTTTCGGAAAAGCAGAGGGGGGCGAAAGGCTGCCGGTGCGCGAAACGTTCAGTTGGAATCGGAATTTCTCAGAAGAATTCGTGGTGAAACTTTCGCGTCCTGCGGAGGGAATCCGCCTAGAATTCCACAACGTGGAGGGAACTTTTGCCATAGAGTCCTTCACTGTGATGAGCTTGTCGCCGCTGCGTGTCACGGCCCTGGCATTAAGAGAGAAGATGCGGTTGATCCGGGCTTACCGCTGCACGGGTCCGGTGTTATGGCGTGGCGCGAAGATGCTGGTACGAGGTCAATGGCGCGAGTTTGGAGCGAAGGTTCTCAAAGGGCTGATCGATGGACGGCAGATCCGCACGGGGACCGGCCATGCGGACGAGGTAGATGCCGCTTGGTGGCGCCGGCATACGCTGACACGTGATGAAGCGGAACGCATCGCTCGCGAATGCGACTCCTGGAAGGACATCATTCCTGTGGCGGTGATCGTGCCAGTGCATCCTGGCCGACTCGAGTTGGCCCAATGGGCCGCGCATTCGGTACGCCGGCAGATTTACCCCCACTGGGAGCTGTATCTGGTTACGGCGGGTCCGAGTGGTGTGACACCCCATGTGCAAAACCTGCTGCCGAAAGACCCACGCGTCCACGTCATCCGTGTGTCCCCCTGGATGGGTTTGGGTTTTGCGATGGGCAAAGCCCTCGCCGCGACCGAGTGCCGCTGGGCGGTGGTGCTTCCTCCCGGTGTCGAATTGGCGGAACACGCCCTATATCACTGGGTGAAATGTCTGCGAGAGAATCCCTCCGAAGAGGTGGTTGGCGCCCGGCTCGACACGGGGGTTGCTGAAGGTATCCTGGAGGAGCAGTCTTCCACAGCGTCATCTTCCCTGCGTCTATCGGGTCCAAGAGACCAGAAAGAAAACGCCGGTGCGGTTAGAGAACCCCCACCTCCTGCGGCAAACTTTGCGGACCGGGATTCACCGCTAGCCTTACGTGGAGGCCGTGGAGAGTCAGCGATTTCCCTTGATCTTTCCCACGAGCGGCACGTGGGTGTTGCTTCTCTCGGAGCCGATTCTTCTTTCCGATCATATGGCGAGAGTACAAGTGCCGCTTCCCACGCCGGGGACGGAACTGAGACAGGCTTTCGCTATCCCTCGGCAGTGTGGGCCGTTTCCACACGCCGCCTGGCCCAGCAAACCCCCTGGGGCTTATCTGTGGAGAAGGTGGCGGAATGGTCGGAATCCTGGAAAGCTGCTCCGCATCGGTTTTTGGAAACCATACTGGCTTACCCGGTGGAAGAGCGGCCCTTGATGGATCACGCCCGTGTGGGACGCAAACCAGCCGCCCCGCAGAACCCCTTGTTTTTGTCTACTGATCTCAAGGGAATATCGGGTTACGATCATCTCTCCTATGCGGTGCTGAAAGGACTGCCCAGCACGGGAGTGGCCCTACGCTGGCATCAGGTCAGTGCGGTGACTGCGGAATTGATGCCGCGCGGGGTGCGTCTGCCGGCGGGCGGCTGGAAGCCGGGGGAGAAGCAACTGATCATCTCGCCGCCGTTTTTGTTCCAACGCTTTCAGCCGGATGAGGCCACAGCTTTATACACCATGTGGGAAACCGACTATCTGGAACCCGGTTGGGTGGAACTGATGAATCGCTGCCGGGTGGTGATCGTGCCCAGCCACTGGGGGGCCGAATGTTTTCGCAACTGCGGCGTGCGCGTGCCGATCGAAGTTGTTCCCCTGGGGTATGACCCCGTGGTGTTTCATCCGGATGAAGGCAGTTTTCCCTCCGTGTGCACGTTCGGAACGGCAGGGGCGCTCTCCGCGGGGGGATTGCGCAAGAATGCCCAATTGGTGATCGATCTGTTCCGCCGGGCCTTTCCCCGCCAGCAAGATGTGCGCTTGCGGGTCAAGATTACGCCGCAGTCGCCATCATTGGAGACCTATGACGACCCGCGCATTGATGTGATTCGCGCTATACTTCCCGTGACTCAGGTGGCGCGGTGGTATCGGTCTCTGACGGCTTATGTGAATGCTTCCGCTGGGGAAGGTTTCGGCTTGCATCTGCTCGAAGCGATGGCCTGCGGGCGTCCCTTGATCTCCGCTCCTTACAGCGGCTTGACCATGTTCTTCGACGAGACGGTGGGTTATACCGTGCCCTACCGATTGGTCCCTGTTTGCAATGCCATCTATTCCGGCCACTGGGCGGAACCGGATGAGGAGGGGCTGATCGAGCAAATGCGGCGGGTCTATGCCGATCAGAGTCAGGCTCGACAATTGGGGATGCAGGCGGCATGCCGCGCGACACGCTTCACGTGGAGGTCGATGGGACGACTGTTGCGGGCCGTCCTGATGAAACATGGATTCATCCGTTGAAAAAGGGATTGCTCATCGAGCTGATCGGAGAAATCTCCGCCGGCACCGCCGCAAAACGTGTCCAGATCAAACACCATAACACCAAACGAGGAGTGCGCGAGAATGCGTGTTGGGATCGCCTTACCGACCTTGGCCAGTGGCGACGCTGTTGGCAATGATGCGTTAGGAATGGGGCGGCATCTCCGTGAGCGCGGTTGGGATGTCACCTTTTTCGCCTCGACGGTCAGCGGCGTTGCCGAACCTGTCCGGCGGCTGGAAGAGATCGGCCGGGTTCTTTGTTCTCCGGAGGATGTGCTGATCTACCATCACTCGATTGGCTGCGAAACGGCTGTGCGGGCGATGGAGCGCTTGCCCCTCCGGCGGAAGGCAGTCAAGTACCACAATGTTACTCCTCCCCGGTTTTTCTCCCAGGTGAAACGGCAGGTGGCCGACGGTTGCCGGGAAGGGATGGAGCAGGTGCCCCGCTTGGCGCGCTGCGGCGCCCACCTGTGGGCTGATTCCGAATTCAATGCTCAGGACATCCGCCAGTGCAATCCCCAACTCGCGGTGACAGCCTTGCCGCCGTTCCACCAAGTGGAAGAACTTTTTCATCAGGAACCAGACGGGCGCGCCGTGATCGGCTTCGACGATTGGACGAACACCTTCCTCCTGGTCGGGCGCCTGGTGCCCAATAAGAACGTACCCTTGGCTATCGAGACCTTGAAAATCTTCCGGCAGCGGTACGATGATCATGCCCGCTTGATTGTCGCGGGGCCGTGGCCGCTGCCCGACTATGTCCGCCAGGTGTTTCAGTACGTCCACGATCAAGGCCAGGAAGGCCATGTATTTGTCACTGGTAGCCTGACGGTCGCGCAGCTCAAGTCCCTTTACCTGATCTCCGATGCTCTCTTAGTGACCAGCGAACATGAGGGATTTTGTGTTCCCTTGGTCGAGGCGATGGCCTTACGAGTGCCGGCGATCGCGGTCCCGAATGCGGCGGTGCCGTTCACTGGCGGAGACGCGGTCCGATATGCCCCGGCGGACCCGGAGCTTCTGGCAGCGGAACTGGCGCGGGTCGTTTTGCATGACCCTCTGGAACGGGAAGAGCAAATCTGGCGCGGCTGGCAACGGTTCACGACTCACTTCTCGACTGAAGCCATCTCCCGGAAATTCGACGAGCTGTTCGACCGCCTGTTGGCCAGTTGATCTGCCGGGGAACAGGGAACGACGACCACGTCCACTTCCGCCTGAATCTCTGCATCTCTTCCTGTAGAGGGGCATATGCCCTTCTGTCTGTTCCCCCCACTTTTTCCTTCAGGCTTTTCGCTAAATTACCTCTGGATCAGACAAACGTGGAGAATGATCGCAGTCGCCCGCAGCGGGTGGCCATGCCCGGAAAATCCCAAGGGAGACGCCAGTTATGATCACGTCACTGTTCGATTTAACCGGCCGTGTGGCTTTGGTGACAGGTGGGAATAAGGGGCTGGGTAAGGCGATGGCTCGCGGCCTGGCTGAAGCCGGTGCCGATGTGATCATTGCCAGCCGGCATGAAGACCAACTCCGGGATGCGATCCAAGAGATCACGGCAGGGACGGGCCGCCGTGGAGCTTACCACGTGGCCGACGTAGGCAAACGGGAAGATTTGCTCCGCCTGGCGCGCTTCGCCCTCGATACCTTCGGCCATGTGGACATTCTCATCAATAATGCCGGGATGAACATTCCCCAACCAATCGATGCTATCACCGACGACGTCTGGGATCGCATGCTCGCCGTCAATCTCACCTCCGCTATGGTCCTGAGCCGAGAATTGGTTCCTCAGATGAAAGCGAGGCGATGGGGACGGATTGTGCACATCTCCTCCATCCTCGGCCAGGTGTCCAAGGAGAAACGCAACGCATACTCGGCTACCAAGGCGGCGTTAATGGGGCTGGCACGGGCCAGCGCCATTGATCTGGGGCCATACAACATCACCGTCAACTGCATCGCTCCCGGTCCGTTCCTGACAGATATGCCTATGTCATTGCTCTCGGAAGCGGAGAAGCAGGCATTCGCACAACGGACCGCCTTGGGACGCTGGGCGGAACCCCGCGAACTGGTCGGACCCGTCCTACTTTTGTGCAGCGAAGCCGGCAGCTATATCACCGGCCAGACCCTGTTCGTGGATGGCGGCTGGTTGGCCCGATAGGGTGATCAATGGCGATGGACTAGCCTGTTAGCCTCGATTTTGGAGTGACTTGGCACGTTCAGTCACTTTGTGTGCTACAGTATTTTCAAACGGCACCTGAAGAATTGGGACCGCCAAGTGACACATTCCGCCCAATGTTGGCGGACCGAGGATTCGTATTGCTCGCCGCTGTCCAGTTTCAGTACAATGGACTATCTCCGAGGGATGACGGACAGAAAGGATGTTGCCGTGTTTCCCGCAGTGGGTTGGCCGCCATGAACGCCAGTTCATTAGTTCAGGACAGTGTGTCCCGGACGGGGCAGAAACCTCCACCGGGGGGAACGGCTCCAGGAAACGGAGTTCCTGGTGTTGTTGCCAAAAGCGTCTTCAGCGACAGTATCGAAGAGGCCAATCGCCATAAGTGGATCGAAAGTCAAAAAGCGGGATATGATCTGGGCGAATCCTGCATTCGAGAATGGGTTGCGAAACACTGGCAAGGATACCTCCGCGCACGCTGGGTCGAACACCTCCAAGGAAAATGTTTCTGGGTCGAGTTAGATCGGGGAGACTTTGGACTTCTGCAACGCGAATTTCACGACTGTAAGCCCCTCCTCGATGCTATTCTCGATCAACTCGCCGCCGGTAAGGAAAACCTCCACGTCATCCTCTGGGCTATGGACACCGGCCAACCGATCGAGCAGGTTTTGCGAATCCTCGAAGCCTTGGACATCAATAGCATCCGCCTGCGACATCAATTCGAGACACGTGAGTAAGTATCAAGACGGCTGCATGCTTGAAAGAAGCCGGAGTTGACGGCAAGAGCGTGGATATTCCCTCGCGGAATTGCAAAGACTCATCAACAAGTGTGCCGGCCGTGGTAAGTCGTCTAACAAAGTTGGGGCTGTGGCCAACAACAGGAAGCTAACTGCGTTATGCCCAGTGAGGTCTCCCGTCGGAAGATGAGTTCTCGGATCCAACTGTGCGGAAAGGGACCAAGGTACGACCTCAGCTCCAGGAGAAAAGCACATGAACAGACAATTGGTATTTGGAGGGGTGTTTGTGCTATTGGCCGGTGTGTGGGGCGCCAACCGATTCATGGCAGCACCGGTTCCCGCGGACCCGCCGGCGGCCAGTACACCGATCGAATCCTGGCGGAAAACTCTAGATCAAACATGCGATCTCGTCTTCCAGAACCGCTCTCTCAAGGAAGTTGTGGATGAACTCAAGGAGCGGACGAAAATCCCGATTCACCTGGACCCTAACGTGATGAATTTCGGCATCAACCCCCATGATCCATCGGTCAATATCGAGTTGAAGCAAGTCAAGCTGCAAGATGCCCTGCGGCGCATTCTGGCCCCTTACAACTTGCAATATGCGTTGACTCGCGAAGGGATCGTCATCTCCAGCGAGGATTTGGTGGTGGCTCGGCAATTGCGGCAGCGGGTGAGGGTCGATTGGGAGGGGACCCCCTTTGCGGAGGTTATTCGGCGACTTGCGGCAGAGACCGGGGCGAATCTCGTGGTGGATCCGCGGCTGAAAGACAAGGCCCAAGTTGCAATCACCTTGAAATTGGACGATGTTCCCCTGGAGAGTGCAGTGCGATTGTTGGCTGAAGTGGCGGATTTGCGTGCCCTGCGAATGAACAACATCTTGTTCATCACTTCTGCGGAGCGCGCCGAACGACTACGTGCGGATGCGGATGGTCCTGTTCCCAGCGGTCCACCCACGCCGGGAACTATCCCCAACCTGCCCATCGGTGGCCCAGGGATCGGTTTTGGCGGATTTGGAGGAGGAGGGGGTATAGTCGTCCCTGGTTTCCCTGGAATTGAACCCGGCGTCCCTCCAGTCCCAGAAGCGGAGCGAAAAGAAACCCCGGCCCGGCCTGCCCCGGAAAAGGGGCCGGAAAAAGCCCCTGAGAAGAGGAAGAGCGGGGACAAAGAACCCGTGCCTTCGGAGCCGGCCCGCGATAAGTAACAGTCTTGCCGGCTCCAGTCGGCTTTAGACCACGCTTGGGTTTGATCCTCAATCCAGAATGCCTGCTTGGAACTCTTCGATCTCCGCTGCATAATCGATTGCCGGTTCCAAGGTGTTCGGTCCGGAAGGCAATTCGAGCACGGTCGCGGCCGGTTGAGCTTCCCCTTCCACCAGGTCTGCGGCGTGGGCCTTGGTAATGGCCTGCTGGGTGCTGGTGGGATCGACGGCATGGCAAATCCCTGTCAACTGCCGGGCAATGTCGCGCAATTCCCCGCGCCACTCCTCTGCTGCCATTCCGGGGGGAGTCAATTGGGCGAATTCCTCCAGCAGGAGGATCATGCGCAACAGGTGCCGGAAGATCAGCCCCTCCTGCTTGATGAGGTCACGGGTCGTGACGTATTTGTTGAAATCGCCATAGCGGAGGACCTCGCCAGCGACCCAGACGGCTTGGGTTTCCAAATCCGTCACGTCGGGATGCAATTCGTCGAAAAGGCAGCGGGCTTTCTCGGCCAGAACGAGGGGGCGCCCCTCCTCGTTGACAAGCCGTCCCTCTTCCTCACCGGTTTCGCTCTCGTCGTCCTGGGCTGCATGGGCAGTGTCGGAATCAGAGTCATCAGGATCATCCGCCGGGCCTGGCCGCTGCCGCTGAGGAAGCTGGACAGTGAGTAAGCCGCGCTGGATCAGTTCCGGGTCCAGGCGATTCCGCTCTAGCGGTCCGCCGCTCAGATCAAAAGGAACCCGCACCGAGCGGAGCAGAGGCCGGGGAAGGTCGAGCAGACTTTCGAGAAGTTGGATGCGTTCCTCCCGGTTGGCTTCGGCCATCCAATCCAGCAAGTAAACGCCATAGAGCGGATGGCAGCCGCGGAAGGCCAACAGCTTGGGCAACTCTGGGGTGGGTCGGGCGAGCGCCGGCTGGTAGTCGGAGAGCAGTCGGACGATCGCCTGGGGTTGGGTCAGTTCCGGGGGCGGTGGGGGGTCCAGTTCGACGAATCCCTTGCGATGCAGGGTAAGGAGCATCTGTCGGAGCTGTTTGAGTCCGGCTTCCACCCGCGGGCCATCGAGAAGTCTCTTGCGAACGAAGGAGCGAATGGCATCTACGTCCGGCGAGACGCTCAGTAGATAGGCCAGCAGCCGCCAAGGCAACGGGCCTTTGCTGTAGAGACGAGCCGGGGGTGCCCGCCGCAGCTTTTCAAATTCCGCCTCGTTCCAGTATTTCTTCTGAGTGTTGCGTGTGGGCTTCTTCCGCAAGAGTTCCTTCTTTTTTTTGAGCAGGGCAGGGTCCTTGGTGGTGTCGGGAATCTGCTCGTATTGCTGTTTCCAGCGGAGGATGCGCACATCGTCCTCATCCGCCAGTACGAAGACGAAGCCTTCTTTGTCATATTGAGGGCGCCCTGCACGCCCGAAAATCTGATGAGCGGTGCTGGCATCGATCAGCCGTTCCTTTCCGAATGGCCCTTTGACGAGCGAGGTCAGCACCACAGAACGTGCTGGCAGGTTGATCCCCGCAGCCAAAGTCTCGGTACACAACGCGACGGAAAGCAGTTTGCGCTCGAACAAGTCCTCCACCACGCGGCGGTATTTAGGCAGAACGCCGGCGTGATGGACGCCGATGCCGCGCCGCAACATTTGCTTGAGCTTGGGTCCGGCGCCGTGGGACCAATCGAGTTGGTCGCACACGCGGTTGACCGCTGCCTTCTGCCGTGGGGTCATCAAATCCAAACCCTTGAGCTGTTCCGCGACAGTCCAACATTCGTCCCGATTGAATACGAAGACCAGGGCAGGTAACTTACGGCTGTCCTCATCCCCTTGAGCCATCTCCATGAGCAATTCGTTGAGAAATTTGTCCGGTACCCAGCGATAGGTCAGGGGGACCTTCCGCTCGGTGCTCTCGACCAATTCCAGTTGCCGTCCGTGGACATTGGCCAGCCAGTGGAGAAACTCGAAGGAGTTGCCCACGGTAGCCGAAAGTAATAGCAAGCGCACATGCCGGGGCAGCAAATTGAGGGTCAGTTCCCAAACAATTCCTCGTTCCGGGTCCGCGAAACTATGGAATTCATCCATGACCACGGACGACACATTTTCAAAATGGAATCCTTCCGGGTGCAACAGCCGGTTGAGGAGAATCTCAGCGACGACGACCAACACGCGAGCCTGGGGGTTGACCCGGCGGTTTCCCGTCACCAGTCCCACATCGTCCGGAGTGAATCCCCAGCGTACTGCGGCGGCCTGCATCTCGGCGAACTTTTGCTCCGTCAGCGCAATGAGCGGCGTGGTGTAATAGGCCACCTTGCCGGTGTGCAAGGCCTCGTACATCGCGGCTTGGGCGATGAGCGTCTTGCCAGTTCCCGTCGGAGCGCAAACCATGACCCCCTGCTCGGAGGTGAACCAGGCCAAGAGGGCCTCCTCCTGCACCGGATATGGAGGGTAGGGTAACTGCTCGATGTAGCGCATCGCCAGTTCCGAGCGCGAAAGCGATGCGGTAGCCTCGTGTTGAGCGTGTAGATTCATGGTTTTTCCCAAAGCTTTTTCGCCATTGTACCCGAAGAGAGCCTTCCGCAGTAACGCTTGGCTTGCTTTGTTTCCAATGAGAACTGGCAAGGCAGCCTCCGTTGCGGCAAAACCTGGACCAGGGGTCGGGTTGGAATCGACCCACGGCCAGCAAGTCGACTAAGGCCATGAAGAGAAAAGAGAAGGAATCCGAGTTCGTCCTCTTACGCACTCGGTGGACATGAGGGGGTCAGATCCGACAAACGAAGTCGGAAACTCAGAGCGGCAGGATTTTTTTCGTGCATCGGGAGCGGCTATCGTGCAAAATAAAGGTACGTAACCAGCTTTGACGGGAGAAGGGGGGCAATGAAGCCTCCCACTCTCAGGACCAAGGATAAGGTTCAAGGTGTGATGAGGGACACGATAGTGCCGGCTGTGGCTCGCGGAATCCGACTATCTATTGGAGGACATAACGATGGCCAAGACTATGAGTCGGCGTGTGTTTCTGGGCACTGGTTTGGCTGTGGCGGCTCAGGTGACGATTGCGGGGACCAAATCGTCTGGCAAAGTTCTGGGAGCCAATGAACGCATTCGCGTCGCAGTCGCGGGCTTGAATGGCCGGGGCGGCGCTCACGTAGCCGAGTTTGCTCGCATCCCGGATGTCGAGATTGCTTATCTGGTGGACCCGGATCGCCGGACCTATCGCAAGCATCTGTCCACTCTGTCCAGCAAGAACCTGCCCGCTCCCAAAACGGAAACCGATATCCGGCGCGTGCTGGATGACAAAAGTGTGCATGTGGTAGCGATCGCAACGCCGAACCATTGGCACAGCCTGATGACGATATGGGCCTGCCAAGCGGGCAAGGACGTTTATGTGGAAAAGCCGTGCTCGCACAACATCCATGAGGGCCGTATAGCGGTGGAGGCCGCGAAGAAGTACGGTCGAATTGTCCAGCACGGAACGCAGAGCCGCAGTAGCCAGAGCTGGCTGGATCTGCAGGCTTTAGTCCAATCCGGAAAATACGGCAAGCTGCTCGTTTCCCGCGGCTTGTGCTACAAACCTCGCGGAAGTATCGGCTTCAAGGCACCTTCGCCGCCGCCTGCGGAAGTCGATTTCAACTTGTGGTTAGGGCCAGCACCGGAGCAGCCCCATCATGCCAACCTCGTCCATTACAATTGGCATTGGTTCTGGGACTTTGGCAATGGTGACATCGGCAACCAGGGAGTGCATCAGATGGACATCGCCCGTTGGCTGATTCCGGGTGCTACTTGGCCGGATTGGGTCATCAGCTTTGGAGGCCGGTTGGGCTATCGCGATCAAGGAGAGACGCCCAATACGCAAATTGCCATCATGGGTTACGGTTCGGTGTTACTGATGTTCGAGGTCCGGGGTCTCAAGACTCCCCCCTACTACGGCCAAGGCATCGGTAACGTCTTGCATTTTGAAGAAGGCGTGGTTGCCGGTGGCAAGTTCTACCCCAAGGGTCGAGGAGAAGGGGAACCATTAGCCAAGGTGACCAGCCCCACGCGCCGCAAGGGTGGTGGCATCTTCCAGAACTTCATCGAATGCGTGCGCAGTCGAAAAGCCGAGGAGTTGCACGCTCCGATTGAAGAGGGGCACATTTCCAGTGGTCTATGCCATTTGGCCAATATCTCCTACCGCTTGGGCAAGGAGGAGCCGTTCGATGCCAAACGGCAGATCATCGCGGGCAATGAGTTTGCCTCGGAAGCCTTGCAACGTGTGGCCGAGCACCTGAGCCAAAACGGGGTCAAACTCGAAGGGACCACCTGGAGAATCGGCCGCAAACTGGAGTTCGACGGAAAGCTCGAACAATTCCGCAACGATCCGGAGGCCAATGCTCTGCTGACCCGCAAGTACCGCCCGCCGTTCGTCGTTCCCGACAAGATTTGAACCCAGGATCTGAACCGGCCCTGTCCACGCAGGCTTGCCCTTACCACGAAGTCCAAAACGAAAGCTATTCGTAATTCCTTCGCCCTGTCTGCTTCCCAGAGTTTCTCTTGGCGAGCAGGCAGGATTTCTTATGCTGAGAGCGTATCGGATATCTCCTATGGAGTGTGTCAAGAAGTGTGTTGAAAGAGGGAACGACTTTTTTGGAGTTTGCCATGATGACAGAGCGTAGCGGCGGCCAGAAGTGTCATGAGGCAGGCCCAAGTAGTATACACCGTCGTCAATTTCTGACCCAAGCAACGGTTGGGACCGGGTTGGTATTTTGCTCCGGCCCGATCCTGTTGGGAATGAGCCGCCGGGGGATCGACCTGCAACCTGTCATTGGCAGTGGGGAGCACACCTACCGCTGCATTCACAATTGGGGCCAACTACCTGGGGATTACACCTGGCAAACCACGCACAACGTGGCGATCGACGGCGAGGGCTTGGTGTACATCACCCATCAAGGGATTGGTAAACAGATGGACACCGTGCTGGTCTTCGACGGGAGCGGCAAGTTTGTGCGTTCTTTCGGCAGAGCCTGGCATGGAGGCGGACATGGCATCGAAATCCGCAAAGAGGGACGCGAAGAGTTTATCTATCTGTGCAACACCTGGACTCCGGAATTGAAAGTGGTGAAGTGTACCCTAAAGGGGGAGATCGTTTGGACCCTCAAGCGGCCTCCCTGTGCCGAATATGAGGACCCCAAGAAACCGTTCCACCCAACCAACCTCTCTTGGCGGCCAGACGGAGGATTTACGGTAGGAGATGGGTACGGTAGCAACTACCTGCTCGATTTTGATAAGGATGGGCGATTGCTCCGGGTTTATGGGGGAAGCGGGGAGAAGATCGGGCAATTGCGTACGCCTCATGGCCATTGGTTGGACATGCGCCAGCCGCAGCATCCTGTGCTTGTCGTATGCGATCGCGCAAATGCCCGCCTGCAGTGGTTTGACCTTCAGGGCAAGGCTTTGGAGGCCTCCAAGCCGCGGGAGTTAGTGCTCTTCCCAGCCCATGCGAAAACACGGGGAGATGTCCTCCTCATCGCTGATTTGCATGCTCGGCTCACTCTGCTGGATCGGAACAACCGGCCGATCGTCCACTTGGGCGAAGATAAACCCTGGCGCGAGAAAGTGGTCGCGAGCTTGGGCAAAGGAATGAAGCCGATCCGCACTCAGCCCCATGAATGGCCGGCCGGTAAGTTCATCCATCCCCACGATGCCACGTTTGATCACCAAGGCAACATCTTCGTCGTGGAATGGGTGTCCACGGGTCGGATCACCCTTTTGCAGAAAGTGAATTGATCGCTGCTGCGGCGGGCAAACCGAGGCTGTTGCGGCTTTGGCCGAGCCGATTCTGGCCCGGAGAACTTCGCCTTCCATGACGGGCTGGCGCTTCGGCTCCCTTGACGAACGGCAGACCCCCTGGGACAATGTCATTAGCCTGCCGTAAGCGACTTTTCTCCAAGCGTGTGCTGGAAATCTCTTATGTCTTTTCGACCGCAATTCCGCAACCTTCCTAATGAGTTTCCTCTGCAAATCCTGAGGGTGTACCCCCAAGCCGCCGTGGTTCTAGTCACCCTCTTGATGTTCGGGCTGAATAGCTGTGGCCCCACGGATGAAATCCGCACTTACAATGCTCCTAGAGAGAAGGAAAGCGACAAGGTAGCTGCTCCGGGAGGAGGCATCCAGGGGAAAGGGATGCGCTTACTGGGGTTGATAATTCCCAAATCCCCAGGAGAGAGTTGGTTTGTGAAGTTCAGCGGTCCGGTGGAGCAAATCGAGCCTCACGTGGGGGCCTTTGATGCGTTTGTACAATCGATACGAGTGTCACCAGACTCGGCCAGCCTGACTTACACGCCACCGTCTGGTTGGAAAGCAGCTCCTCCGCGAGCGATGCGCCTTGTGACCTTTCTGCCGCCGGGAGAGGGCAAACAACCGGAGTTGTATCTGTCCCAGCCCTTCGGTGGCTCGCTTCTAGACAATGTCAATCGCTGGCGGGGAGAGGTCGGCTTGCCTCCGGTGAAAGAGGCGGATCTCTCAAGCGTAGTGACCGAGGTTAAGTTGGGCGATGTGAAAGCCTACCGGGTCGATTTTTCTGGACCCGGTGGGAAAAACCGCATGCCACCCTTCGCCCAATAACTTTTCGCCTTGATAGTCATGATGGGCTTGGCAATCGCGCGGGTGGCCAGAGCTGTTCAAGCCGATATTGTCAGGAACCGGATTTGAGGTTCAGGAGTCGATCATGAGTGCTCCCGCGGCGGAATATATGGAACCTGAGAGCATTCGGCCTCCCTACACTGTGCCTTTGTGGCGTCGCTGTCTGCGTCCGTTGGCTTCCCTCCAACTGACAGTGGTCCTCTTTGTCTTTTCTCTGGGACTGGTATTTTTCGGCACATTGGCGCAGAAGTCAGCAGGCATCTGGACAGTAGTGGATCAGTATTTCTGGTCCTGGATTGTTATCGTCGATGGACAGCACCTGATCGAGTTCGGCAAGGTGTTTCTGGGTTTGGACCCTAAGGTCCAAGCTCCTTCCTGGTTCCGCTTTCCGTATCCTGCCGGTAAACTTCTGGGTGGCTTGCTCTTCCTCAACTTGCTGGCTGCCCACCTGGTCCGCTTCCGCTGGACTTGGAAGCGCCTGGGGATCCTCATCCTTCACTTTGGCCTGCTCCTGCTTTTTGTCGGGGAGGCGATCACCCGCGAATTCCAGATCGAACAGCAGATGGTGCTGTCCCAACCGGGCGAGACAGCCAATTACGCCTTTGACAGCCGCAACTACGAATTGGCTTTCTTGCGTCCGCTCGACGACGGCACGGATCAAGTCACAGTCGTACCTGCCCGCCTACTCCGCCAAGCGGCTCGCCAGGGAACGAAGATTTCCCATCCCGATCTACCCGTGGACCTGATGGTCTTGCGCTACATGCCGAATAGTGATTTGCTGCCGTGGAAAGGGCCGGAAAGCGGGGTGGCCAATCCGGCGACCATAGGTTTTGGCCAAGATCATGTGGTGGTTCCACGGCCCGAAGTGGCGGGAGTCGATAACTCACAAAGCATCGATTTTCCCGCCGCCTACGTGCGACTACTAAAGAAAGGAAGTGAAGAAGAGCTTGGTGTGTGTTTGGTCACTCTCTGGCAGCGCCAAGCGCAAATCATCCCGATAGATGGGATTCCCTATGGCCTGATCCTCCGCCATGCCCGCTATTACAAGCCCTTCACTCTTACACTCTTGGAGTTCCGCTTTGACCGGTATTTGGGAACCGATATTCCAAAAAATTATTCCAGCCGGCTACTGCTCCATGATCCCGAACACAACCAGCAGCGCGAGGTGGTGATCCGTATGAATGAACCGCTCCGTTACCGGGGCGAAGCATTCTACCAATCCGGTTATACGCCCGACGAGCGAGGTACGATCCTCCAAGTGGTGCGCAATCCCGGTTGGCTGCTGCCATATATCTCCTGCGTTCTCGTGGCCGTGGGCATGATCTTCCACTTTGGCCTTTATCTTTTCCAGTTCTTGAATCGGGCCTTTTCTCGCTCGGATTCCAGAGTCAGTCTGAAGACCTCAAGGCCGGGGTTGGATAGTCCCGTGGCCTCGTCAGAAAGTCCTACGAAGAGGGGGGACTTCCGCTCCCCCAAAGGGCGGTTGCCGAAAGCGGTGGCAGCACCAGCGGTGTATGGGATTCATTCCAGGGCCATCTCCTCGGCGGCAGTCGTGGGAGCCGGGATGGCGCTGCTCTATCTCGCCAGCTCTATCTTTCCCCAGCGTTCATCGTCGGCCTTGGAGTTGCGAGATGCTGGGCGGTTGCCGGTCGTGGATGGCGGGCGACTGAAGCCGTTGGACACTTTTGCCCGCGTGCATCTGCGCCTGATCACCCATGCTGAGGAGTTCACCGACACGGACGGCAAGAAGAAGCCAGCAATTCATTGGTTCTTTGAGGTGGCGGCCCACGAGCCGGGATTGACCTCACCGGCGGCCAATGTCCCCGTGTTCCGCATTGAGAATGACCAAGTGCGAGACCTGTTGCGACTGCCCGCCCGCGAGGGTCTCCGCTACTCCCTGCGCGAGATGCTCGGCAACCGCGAGCAGTTACAACAGTTCATGGAAGCCGTAGCCCGCGCGCGGGAACGTGCCCCCAAAGATCGAGACCTGTTTGAGACTAAGGTGCTCGAACTGGATCACCAAATTCAGAAAGGGTTCCTGGCAATTGCCCACGGCCGGGCACCTCTGCTGATCCCCATCCACGGCGAGGCCGAGTGGGCAACACCTGCGGAGCTAGCCGATCGGATCGCTTTAGAAGAATTGAACGCCAAGCATGGCAGTTCGCTCCCTTTCCGGAGTCTGGAGGAATATCGCCGCTCTGTCCTGCAAATTGTTTCCGCCCAGGATCAGGAGAAGTGGAATCAGTTTCTCGATGAGCTAGCCCTGCAAGCGCGGCGGAAGGCGGCGGAGCGCTACCCGGCTTTAGCTGCATGGGAGGAGGTGTTGCGCGCTTATCGGTTCGGCAAGCCGGAAGAATGGCGGGTTGCAGTGAGCCGATATAACGAACTAGTGCAGTCGCATCTGACCCCAGCTCAGCGGCGCCGCGTGGCTTTCGAGGCTTTCCTCAACGACACAGCACTCTTCTACCACTGCATGATTATGTACCTTTTGGCGGCTATGGCGTGCTTGTCCGCTTGGGTGTTGGTGCCCCTCAATCCCGACAAGGGCGACTTCCTCCGCCGGTGTGTCTGGTGGTGGTTGGTGGTAGTGTTTGCCGTACATAGCTTCACCCTGCTGTCACGCATGTACCTGATGGATCGCCCCCTGGTCTTCGTCACCAATCTTTATTCCTCCGCGGTGTTTATCGGTTGGGCCGTTCTGGGATTGTGCTTGCTTTTGGAACGCATCTATCCGATCAGCGTTGCCAACATGGTCGGGGCTGTGTTGGGATTCCTGACCACTCTGATTGCGCATCAACTGGCTACCAGCGGAGATACCCTGGAGATGATGCAGGCGGTGTTGGATACCAATTTCTGGCTGGCCACCCACGTGACGACCATCACCTTGGGTTATGCTGCCACCTATGTTGCTGGAACGATCGGGCTGGTTTACGTGTTGCTTTCGATCTTACCCCGCGAAAAAGTGCTGGATGTGTCTGTAAGGTGGGGAGAAGGCTCTGCACGCCGGTCGATGGAAGTCGGGCGTATGCTCGGCCAGATGATCTATGCAGTTGTGTGCTTTGCGACGCTCCTGAGCTTCACCGGTACAGTTCTCGGCGGCATCTGGGCGGATCAGTCCTGGGGGCGATTCTGGGGCTGGGATCCCAAAGAGAACGGCGCGGTGATGATTGTCATCTGGAATGCACTTATTCTCCATGCCCGCTGGGCGGGGCTAGTCAAAGAGCGCGGGATGGCCCTGCTGGCGGTGATCGGAAACATCATCACCACTTGGAGTTGGTTCGGCACCAATCAACTCGGCGTGGGCCTGCATGCTTATGGATTCAACAACAAATTGGCCCTGGGCTGTACGATCACCTGGGCTTTGCACGGCGCCGTACTCATCGTTGGATTGGTACCTTGGAATCGCTTGTGGTCTCGGGCCAATTGGCAGCAGGCGTTGACAAGCTACCCCCTCCAGCCGTCACGCACCTGAAAACCTCTTCCACCTTTTCTCTGGGGCCATCACTGTGAGGAGGTGCAGGCCAGGGCTAAAGTGTGCTCGCTAAGGCGCTCGCAACCCGTTTCCGTGATGCGATATACATGTTCAAAACGCATTCCACAGTCGTCGCAGTATAGTCCGGGTTCAAGGGTAACGACGTCGCCGACTTGTAGCACCTCCGTGGAGTGAGGAACGAAGAAGGGCGGCTCTGGATGCATAAGTCCTAAGCCATGGCCGGCATGCGTTGTAAAGAATGCCTCTAAACCCCGGCGGCGGAAGGCATCGCGGACGGCATGATACACGTGTTGGCCTGTGGCACCAGGGCGAAGGGCAGATTCGCCGGCGCGGATCGCTTCGAGACAAGCCTCGTAAAGCTCTTGCTGTCGTGGTGGTACTGAACCGACACAGAGAGTGTTCGTGCAATCGCTGCGATAACCGCCGAGGACGACGGAGTAATCCAGAATGAAAGTATCTCCCCGTTGCAGGCGGTAGTTAGTCGGCGGGCCGCCCCGTTTCTTCCCCTTGGCAGCCACAAAATCACCGTACACCACAGCCCAATGGCCTAAAAACTGATACACCGCTTGAGTGACGCCGCTGTAAACCTCCAGTTCTGTCATACCCGCTTGAAGATGCTGGCGTGCCCAGGCATGCCCTGCTTCCGTGGCGCGCAGGCAACGCCGGATCATTTCCAATTCGTCTTCGTCCTTCGCGCGGCGGAGCTGGGAGATGGCGGTGTGGATCTCGCGAGCTTGAGGGTCTGTCAGTGCATCATGAATGCGACCTCCATACTGGTTCAAGATCGGCTCGAATATCAACCGCCGGGGACCGCGGCCAGGCGATTGGCCGTCGTACCAAACTAAGGCCTCGTGCTGTTCCACCTGTGCGCTGGCACCCGGCAGTCGGCTGTCGTAATAAAGGCGGCCGTCTCCGTTGGGGGAGAGAACCAAGATAGCTCCGAAATCGGCATGCTGGTGGATGGCTTCGACGTGGAAACCGGCCAAATACCGCAAGTGGATGGGATCCGCAAGCACCACGGGAGTTTTCCATCCCAGATGGTTCACCAGTCGCTCGCGGCGGCGGCGGCAGCCCTCCGGTGTCAACATGACGGCACTCCTGACAAAGTCCTGGGCGTATTCCTGCCAATGTTGTTATGGAGTTGCAGCACCGCTGTCGCCAACAGGAGCATTTTTATGAAGGGTTCGTCATCCAACTCAGATGGAATCCGCACCGTGACACAATCCCTTGGGGAAAGATTATCCCCACCACTCAGTGCGGTGACGGTCAGTTTCCTCTGCGGTTCCTGCGGCCAGACGATCTCCATTTCCCAACCGCTGGAGCTGGTTTGGACGATCCAGGGAGCCGGTTGCGAGTGAGGGAAGGTCAGCCAGACACTTGGAGGTCTGCGCAGGCTGATGTGGCCAATGGGGCAGTGCAAGGCATCGCGGACGATCCCTCGGCGCCAGCCCCACCTCAGGCTGAACGTGAAGACCAAGGATTCATCGGGGGTTTCACAGAAATGCCAAGTGGTCGGGCAGCGATGAAGCCTCAACCAACGCCGTAAGCTAGTTGCCACGGGACCCAAATGTTCGGTCACCACGCCGCGCAGACTCTGGTCCTGAGCGTCCCAGATATGCCAGCGATTGGGTTGAGAGGACGAGCAAGGCAGGGAGGCTGGAGCGGACGAGAGTACGGCTGGTCCGATCCTCCACGCGCGGCATTCCAGCATCATCAATATCCCTAGGAGTTTCTCGACTTGCCCGTGGAGCCTTTGGCCTCATGCAGAAAAAGCATCGTTGGCCTTAGGTGAGTCCGGGTAGCGGTTGCTATTATCACTATAGGACTAGACGGGAGAAATCGTGAACACAACTTCGACTTGGATCGACAAGCGAGAAGAGCGCATCCGCAACATGTTCAGCGAGATTGCGCCCTGGTATGATTTTCTCAATCACTTCCTGAGCCTCAATATCGACCGATCCTGGCGGCGGAGAGTCGTGGCCTTAGTGCCTCCTCCTGCTGCAGCGGAGGGTCCGATTCTTGATGTGTGCACGGGCAGCGGCGATTTGGCTTTGGCCTATGCGCAGGTCGCTCCTTCGAGCACACAGATCGTTGGAGCCGATTTCTGCCATGAGTTGCTCCAGCAAGCTCGACGCAAGGCGCACCTGAAGCCATGCCCAGCTTCCCTCACTTTCGTGGAAGCGGATGCTCAATACCTGCCATTTCCCGACAATAGTTTCGCCCTGGTGTGTGTGGCATTCGGACTGCGGAATATCACAGATATGCACCGTGGTCTTTGGGAGATGATCCGCGTACTGCGTCCCGGCGGCCGCTTGGCGATCCTGGAGTTTTCCCGCCCGCGCCGCAAAATCCTGGGGAGCCTATATACGCTTTACTTCCGCTATCTGCTGCCCCTGATAGGCCAGTTGTTATGTCGCAATCGCTATTCCGCCTACCGCTATTTGCCGGAGAGTGTGTTGCAATTCCCGGACTACGAAAAATTGGCCGCGATCTTACAATCTCATGGATTGAGGGATGTTGCGTTCGTCCCCTTCACGGGAGGGATTGCGACACTGTACACGGGACGCAAGCCAGCAGAGATGCGTTGAAATTTGATCGACAAAATGCACAAGCCGTGAGGCAAGGCAATCATGGGGTCCTCGGAGACTGCGAGCCAGTTGGAACAGCGGGCAATAACTGCAAGTCGCCAGAAGGCACCAGAACATTTGCTCTTGCGGGCAATCCGCGGAGAACAAGTGGAACGGCCGCCTGTCTGGGCCATGCGCCAAGCAGGACGATGGGACCCGGAGTTTCGGCGGATTCGCGCCGACCGGCCATTCTTTGATTTTACCGAGGATGTGGACAGTGCTGTCCAGGCGACTCTCTGCCCTCGCCGCTTTGGCGTGGATGCCATCATCCTTTTCTACGACATTACGACCTTGCCTGTCGCAATGGGTTTGCCTTTCACCTTGCAAAGTGGAGCCGGGCCAGTGCCGGAAAAACCCGTGCGGACTTTGGCCGATGTCGAACGACTGGACCCCGAACCTTCGCCCTCCCACTATGCCCACGTCCTGGAGTTGTTACGCCGCGTGAAAACCGAACTAGCAGGCCAATTACCCGTTATCGCTTTTGCCGGTGCTCCTTTCACTGTGGCGACCTACTGTATTGCGACGGGCAAAGACCTGCCGCAAACCCGGCGATTCGTCGGCGAACAGCCGAGAGCCTGGGAAGAATTACTCCAACGATTGCAGCATGCCACGATTCGCTTTCTGCGCACCCTGATTGAGGCCGGGGCCGATGTCTATCAGGTGTTCGATTCCTGGGCGGGGATGTTGAATCCGTTGGAATACGATATCTGGGCACAACCGCACCACCAGGCTATCTTTGCCGCGGTTCGCCAAGCACCCGGTATCCTCTTTGTCAAAGAATGTTCGTATCTCGATCTGATGTGTGCTAGCGGGGCGAATGTGATCAGTTTAGGGACTCGTCACGATTTGCAAGCCGCTTTGCGTCGCTATCCTCACCTGGTTTTTCAGGGGAATATCGACTTCCGCATCCTTCGGGAGGGCACGCCGGAAGATGTACGCCGGGCAGTGTGGCGCTGCTTGGACGCGAGCGGCGGGCAACGGCATATCGTCAATTTGAATCACGGATTGGACAAGGATACACCGGTTGCCAATTTTGCGGCCTACGTGCAAGCTGTTCAGGAGTGGCGCCGCACTCGTGAGATTCTCTAAATAGGCAGGAAAGTTGCATCCTTCTTCAGGCTGCGGAAGCTCGAGATATGAAAAAATGTGTATTAATCATAGCATTCATCCATCTCGGCCTGGGTGTAAGTTTGGCTCCCGCAGGATTCCTTCAAACGCGGGAAGTGGACCGGCGCGAATTGCTGGAAGCCTTTCAGAGGCAACTGCAAAACGTGGTTAAGACAGCAGGGCCAGGAGTGGTGGCCATTGTTGTTTCGCGCAGTGAGTTTTATCCGCCACGGCCGCCCGATGCACCGGCAGGTCAATTGGGAGCGTTCGATCCGCGGGAGTTCATCAAAGGGGATGCTTCGCCGTCCCGTATCCGCTTGGCGAAACATTTGGACTTGAGCGATCCCCAAGCGATCGCCGAACACGGCTGCGCCGGTGGAGTGGTACTCGATACATCAGGGTTGATCCTAACTTTGTATCACGTCATCGAGGGAGCCAGGAAAATTTACGTTCACACGGCGCAGGGCGGCTCTTACGCCGATATTCATGCGGCAGATGCCCGATCGGATTTGGCTGTTCTCAAGCTCATTCGGCCTCCCGATGGGTTGGTTCCCATCCGCTTCGCCGATGTGCTACTTTACGATCTGCCGCAGCGCAAGGCGACGGTGGCGCCCGGCCGCCTAGTGGTATTGCTAGCTTACTCTGGACGGGGCGAACTGCGATTGGAAAAACCCAGTGCGGCCTTCGGCAGCCTAACCAACGTTCGTCATCGTTTAAGTCTGCTCCGGGGTGATGGGGATGTGCCCCTAGACAAACAGTCCAGTTACTACAAATCCGGGGTGCTTCTGGAACATGATGTGCGTCCCTTTTCCGATATCAGCGGCGCCGCCTTGGTCAATCTCGACGGGGAATTGTTGGGATTGGTGACAGCCGGTGCGGTGGTCTACGACCGCTCGATCGGCCCCGGCTATGCCCTGCCTGCCGATGAGAACTTTCGCCGCATCTTGGAAGTGTTGCGCCGAGGGGAAGAGGTAGAATATGGCTTTCTCGGTGTCACCTTAGCCGAGAGCCGAGGACGGCGCGAACAGGGAGTGGAAATCGGAGCCGTCAATCCAGGGGGACCCGCCGATCAAGCCGGTCTTCGCCCTGGCGACCTCATCATCCGCATCAACGGTTATCCGATTGAATCGTATGACGATCTGCTGATTCACATTGGAGCGGCTCTAGCCGGGTCGAAAGTGGAATTGACGGTGCTGCCCCGCTTGGGACCACCGCGCACCGTAACGGCTACCTTGGCCAAATTCAACAATCCCCAGCCGTTTATCGCTTCGGTACGTCCTTCTCCTGTGTTCGGCCTGCGCGTCGATTATTCCAGCATTCTGACCTTGCGCCTGCGAACTCAACCATTGGCGTTAGCATCGCCGATTTTGCCCGGAGTGTGCATTCGTGAAATTATCCCAGGATCGCCGATGGAGAGGAAACTCAAAACCTTGGGGGAATCAACGGATCGTTGGCTGATCACACACGTCAATCACAAGCCTGTGGCGAGTCCTGCGGCTTTCTACTCTGCCTGTAAAGATCAGAAAACTCTGACACTCACTCTCATCGACATCACGGAAACTCCACCGCGACCTCGGGAGCTTATTGTTCCCTAAAGGGAAAAAACAAAAAGGAGAGACAGGCATGAGGAAATATGCCATTTGCAATGAGACATTCGAGGGTTGGGAACACGCCCGCATATGTGCCCGAATCGCCGAGTTGGGTTACACCGGTTTGGAAGTGGCTCCCTTCACTTTGGCACCCCGCATTACCGAGGTCACAGCCGTTCAGCGTGCGGAATTGCGACGCCAGGCTCAAGCAGCGGGGGTCCAAATCCTGGGACTGCATTGGTTACTGGCTCGCACCGAGGGGTTTCATCTCACCAGTCCCGATCCCGCCGTGCGGCAGCGCACCGGAGAGTACCTGGCGGAATTAGCCCATGCCGCTGCGGATTTGGGCGGGAATATCCTCGTGTTGGGTTCGCCCGCTCAACGAACCTATCCCGCTGAATGGTCACGACAGAAGGCTGAGGATTTTGCCCTGGATACCCTCAGTTATTGCCTGAAAGCGTTGGAACAACGCCAGGTGTATTTATGCCTGGAACCGCTCTCTCCTACAGAAACCAATTTTCTCAACACTGCAACGGAAGCGGTCGCCCTAGCCCAGCGGTTGAATCACCCCTACGTCCGCTTGCATCTCGATGTCAAGGCGATGTCCTCGGAAGCTCTTCCCATCCCGGAAATCATCCGTACACATGCCGCATGGCTCACTCACTTCCATGCCAACGATCCGAATAAACGGGGTCCTGGCTTCGGCTCAACGGACTTCTGCCCCATCTTGCAGGCACTCTGGGATATCCACTACACCGGCTGGATTTCCGTCGAGGTTTTTGACTACAGCCCTGATCCGGAGACTATTGCACGGGAAAGCATCCGTTATTTGAAGGAATGTGCCGAAAAAGTTACGCCCTTTTCCAAGCGTTGAGGACCTGATCGATCTTTCTCTTGGTAGACGCCTGAGATGTTTCTCCTTGCAATTTCCGAGGTGTACCATGAATCGAGTCGGCCTGTGGGCCTTATGCCTCGTGCTGTTTTGGGTCTCTGAAGGGACAGCTCAGGAGCTATCCTTCGGGTATGCCCACAAGGATATTACCCCGGAACTCGGCAAGAAACCAGTTTATCTGGCGGGATTCGGCCACAATCGGCGAGCCACGAAAGTCCATGATTCGATCATGGCCCGTGCCGTGGTGCTCGCATCGAAGAATGAGAAAATTGCTTTGGTCAGTGTGGATGTGATTGGCATTTTTTTGCCAACGGTGGAGCGGATCCGGTCTCGTTGTCCCCACTTTTCTTACATCCTGGTATCCTCAACGCATAATCACGAGGGACCCGATACGCTCGGTCTGTGGGGTCCGAGTCCGATTCAAAGCGGTGTGGACCCTGAGTACATGAAAAAGTTGGAAGACGGTTGCGTGGAAGCCATCCGGACAGCCGAAGCGGCACTCCAGCCGGCCAAGGCGCACATCGGACGGGTCAATGCCCCGGAGTTGCTCCGGGATAGCCGGCAACCCATCGTATTGCACGATGAGTTGGTCGCCCTTCGCTTCACCGAGGCTGCCACCGAACGATCGCTGGGGCTGCTCGTTCAATGGAATAACCACCCCGAAGTGCTGGACTCCAAGAATACGGAGTTGACGGCGGACTTCCCGTACTATGTCATCGAGGCTTTGCGAGCGAAATATCAATGCCCCGTGATCTACTTCACCGGCACCGTTGGGGGTTTGATGACACCCCTGGGGTTAGCGGTCCGAGACGAGAAAGGCCAAGAGCTGACAGATGGCACGTTCGCCAAGGCAGAGCGTTATGGCCGCTTGGTCGCTGATGCGGTCCAGAAAGCCTTGCAAAAGAGCGAACCACTGCGGCTAACACCCTTTACCATTCGCCGTAAATCTATCTTGGTTCCAGTGGACAACAAGTTGTACCGCTTGGGCTGGCAAGTGGGGACCCTGCAACGGCCGTTGTATGTTTGGGACAACAATCCTTCACCCGCCAAGTTTGTTGAAACCCAAGATGTCTCCCGGCGGGTTGCGATCAAGACCGAAGTCGGCTATCTCCAGCTTGGAGATTTGGAAGTTGCCGTCATACCGGGCGAAATCTATCCGGAGTTGGTGCTGGGAAAGGTCCAAGACCCTGTGGACTCCGGGGCGGACTTTCCCGATGCGCCTATTGAACCGGCCATCTATCCCCACATGAAGAAGGGGAGACATCGCATGATCATCGGCCTGGGTAATGATGAGATTGGTTACATCATTCCGAAGCGGCAATGGGATGAAAAGCCGCCTTACTGTTACGGACTTAGGAAGGCTCAATACGGCGAAATCAACAGCGTCGGGCCAGAGGCGGCTCCCCTCATTTGCGAGGCGTTCCGGGAGTTGACACGCCAGCCATGAGGCGCTTGACCAACATCGTGGCGTAGCAACCGCGGGGTAACTCGAACTCCAGCACGAGTTTGACCTGCCCGCATTGCAATTCATCGTCTGCTATATTCCAGCGCAACTGGGTAGGCCGGACGGATACAGCCCGTTCCCCTTTCGGAAAGAAGGGGCGGTCTAAACCGGGTATTTTCAAGCGTTCCAGGGTCAATCCCTCATGGTGTAGCACCTGTTGGAGGAGGGGAAGCCACCATTCGTGGCCGTGAGGTTTCAGCCGGGAACAGGGCAGAGGTAGACGTCCCGCCGTCCAATGCGATAGCAGAGAATCCGGCACGCGGCGAGGCGCAGGCCAATCGCCATGCTTGGTCCTTAGGGTCACAAGGTCGCTTGCGGCTACACTCTGCTTCAGCCAAACTGCCAGGGTCTGGTTCCAAAGCCAGCTCTGGTAGGCGGCGACATATAATCCCTTCAGTTCCGGGCGCAAGCGGGCCACAGCCCCTTTGTAATCCTGGGGATGATCCGCCAGGTAACAGACCAAACTCCGCGCGTGACTCCTGGGTAACAACTCCCGCAAGCTGGTCCATTGACCCCAGTGGGTCCGCAATAATTGCTTGAGTCGTTTATCGGCCGCACGATCATACTCATAAGGCGCAGCCAGTGCTTGCCAGAGGGCGCCTTCCCAATTGGCTTGGAGCATGTATTTGGCGATGAACGCGGATTCCTCCCCCACCGAACCGAAGCGCTGATCGTCGAAGTAGTTCGGGTAGCCGATGGCCGCCACCTCGCTGTCCGCTACCTGGGCGGCAGTCTCTGCCTCTCGCAAGGACATATCCCGCATGACGACTGTGAACCGATTGGACCGAATGTTCGTGGACGTGTACGGTTCCACAAGCTGGCCGAGATATTTCACCTGGAACCGCAGGTGTTCCAAGTCCTGTGGCGGACCGCGGAAAATGCTGAAGTATTGCGACGTGATGGCGTGGCGGTCTTTCAGCCCGCCGTAGCTAATCCGCCGATGATGAATGTTCCACTTCCGGCGAATGATAGCTAGCGCATCAGGAGTCGTCCAACCTGTTTTGACGAGCTTGTAGAAAGCAAACTCACCCGTGTTGCCGGGTACGACATCGGTTATTTCTTCTACCTGGAAATCTTCAGGCTTTTGGCGGAGCTTCATACGGCATATTCTATGCTGCTCTGTCTCGTCTATTCCGCAGTCATTGGCCGGGGAGCAGCGGCGCAGTCCGGATGCGATCCGTGGAGGTGGACGATGGGGTATCCGATAGCGACTTCCCTAAAGACGATGGCGAGTTCGTGAAGGGCCGGTCGTCGAACAAAAATGACCATTGCGGGAAGCGCTGAGGGTCGCTCGCAGGGCGAGGGGGAGAAGCGAAAGGATAATGCCACGAGGTAGATATCTGACGAGGCCCCTTGGCTACACGTTCGCGAGCCAAGGCGTCGAGGAGTGCAATTAGGTGGGCGTGACCTTGGGGAGTGTCGTCGATCACGAGAAGATCAGAGGAGTTTTCCGGATCGCCAGGCGATGTTTTTTCATCCTCCAGCACCACGACCTGAGCAATAGGCAGTCCCTCGTTTTGACACTCCTGAATCCAACGCTCGGCAGAGGAACGAGCCGAGGGATGCAGCACGACGACAAAAACAGCGTCGGTATCTTCAGACCGAATCTCCCGCATCTGGTGCTTCATCCATCCGAGATGGAAGGGGACTTGGCCAGTGGCAATTTTGGTATAGCCAGCTTCTTGCCATTGGTTTTGCCATCGGGAAACTTGTTGCACATGCAGCGGATTCAGACTGCTTAGGGCAAAGATGTAGACGCGGTTGCGTTGCACTAAGGGGAGGGAGTGGTATAAATCCACCTCTTGAGAGCGCGCTAACCCCCCGTAGTTATGGCTGATGCACCCTGTGGAGCTGAGGAGCAGAAGACCGAGCCAAGTGCAGAGTTTTCGCGCCGTGCTTAAGCAAACTTTATCCCCTATGTCTTTCTTCATCTTTTCCAATCCCTGCACTTTGTTCTGATTGCCCTTATTGGAGAAATCGGCAGAATCGGATTCTTCCGCACTGCTGTTCTGATCAGATTGGGGAAGGAGACAGGAAAATGGGAGAGCCTTTACGGTTTGGAAAACCTGTAGGAGGAAAAAAGGGATAGTTTGACCTGATCGGATTCAGCCATGCTTCGTCTTAGAAGGGAGTTGCTTGAAGTGATTTGTGCCTCCATAAGGTAAGGTGGATTCACTAGATCAGTTCCGCGATCAGCTCTTGAAGGGAATGATTTGTCCCGAGCGAACGGAGTCGCATTCCCGGTGGCAAAGGACGAGAGCATCGCGGGCCAATTGTCCGGAAAGAACATCTGGTTCTTGCCCGCTAAGGACGCTATTCGCAGCCGTTTGCAATTCTTCGGCGAAAGCAGACAAGGGGTCACCCCCGCCGGCAAGTTGGGGATGCTCCGTCCGTCCATCGGCGGTCAGAACCGTGAGGGGTATGCCATTGGAAGAATAAACCAAAGTGGCTTGTTCAAGATAGATTTCGTAGCCGTGAACGAAGGGACGTCCTTTCATGCAAATGGCTCCACTGGAGCAAGTCACTGCGGGTCCCTTGGGACCGTACAGATACGAAGTGGTCAGGTAGGTGACGGCTTCCCCTTCTTGGGTGCCGATAGCGAAGACGGCCTGAGGAACCCCGCAGGTCCAAGCAATGAAGTGGGTGTCGTGAATGTGCAGATCCACAGCCGGGCCACCGGTTTTGCTCGCATCGGCGATCTCTGCGGACCAATCCGGCTTGGAGATCACCCGCTGGAAGTGAGCGGCGAGAATCCGGCCATAACGTCCGGAACGGATTGCTTCCGCAGCGAAGCGGAATTCCGGGAAAAACGGCAATACATGCGCCACCATCAGAAGTTTGCCGGCTTGTCGGGCGGCGGCGACCATCGTGTCGGCTTGTTGGGGGGTCAGGGCGATAGCTTTTTCAACGAGCACATGTTTGCCGGCTTGGAGCGCCGCCAGCGCCATAGGAGCGTGCTGGTCGGTCACGGTGCAGATGTCGACAAGGTCGATTTCCGGGTCCGCCAGCATCTCAGGGAATTGGGCGTAAGTTTTGACGCCGCTGAGGTCCACGAAGCCAGGCTCCGGCCCGAAATTTCCGCGTGTAGAGCGCCAATCGCCGGCGCGTTTGGCAGGGTCGCGGCTGCAAATGGCTGCCACTCGCGCTCCATGCAACCGTTGAGCCGCAAGATAATGGATCCGCCCCATGAAACCAATGCCCACAATCCCAATCCGCACCATAGTTCCATCTCCTAGGCGAGGGTGCAAGACATTCGCTGATGACTACAGCCCTGTTACCACTATCGACGGGACTTGAGATCGCCAGTCTTTCCCGCTCCCTAATAATGGGAATTTTCCTGTCATTCCTTCTGTTTGCCGAGGGAGGCTACCACTTTGTTCCCTGCAGGTGTTGCGCATTCCTTATACCGGGTATTTGGCAAATAGCGGTTTGCAGTGTATGATGTTATCGATGCCTCTGCGGTGTTCGTGCTTGAGCGCCCTACTATACGGCGAACCGACACAACCTGCCGAGGGAGCCTTCATTGAAGTCGGATGACGCTTGCAAGCCCGTCCACGTCTCCTGGACGTGATTGTAGCGGGATCCAAAACTCATCCGAGAGGTTCCCACTCTGATTTGGCGGGTTCCCGAAGTACGGCTCACACGGCACAGGTGGAGGCATCTTTTCTTTTTTCATTTTTTTCTTCTCGATTTCTTCTCGATGGGATCATTTTTCCACAACTTCCTGAATTATCAAGAGTTAGGGTGCATTTGTCAGTCTATTTTCTCACGCTAGTGACGGTAGAATGACAGTGGAATGCCAGGACATTGTCAGAAATGCGTCGTTCTAACTTGCTAAAGTCGTAGAATCTCGGAACACTGGGGATTGACAACCTCTCGCCAGCTTTTTCTCTGTTGACATCTTCGCCACAAACGGTATTTTTCTCCCCACATGCTTCATTGTTCCTGATCGAGGAAGTTCCCATGATGCCAGGCCATGCTCTCTTCGTCGGGACCATATCCCCTCTGCATGTGCCCATTGTGTTGCCCGCATGATGGCGGATCGCCCACTGCCGTGATTTTGGCGAGATGTCTGATGTCAGGTTTCGCCGCACGGAAGAAGGGTAAGGAACAGGATGTCTCAGGATAGTCCACCAGCAAGGTTGGTTCAGTCGCAATGGCTCCGGCATGGCGAGGCTATGCGGGAGATGAGCGGCTGAGGAATGGAAACACAAGGCGGACGGTGGAACAGGCCCCGTTATTTCCGCGCAAGGAGGCGACGGAAGGGGCGTCAGGATGACACCAGAGGCGGATAGCGCTTCCTCTGCCTCGCCACGGGTAGCCCCCCACTGTCGCCTGTGTCGGCCTGAGGCAGGATGCCAGAATAAACAGGCCCGGACTGGTCGGCCCGTCCACGGATGAGACGGGCCGACTGGTTTTTCTCCTCTCCTCATCTTTTGCGACTTCCTTTCCGCACGAGCGATGGCAGCTCGTGTTCTCTGTCCTTTGGCTGCAAAGCGGTAGAATGGCTATGAATTGCCCAGCGCCACAGCTTGAGCGCGGTCTCCTAACATAATCGTTGGTCTAGCCGGCGGATTGGTCGGCTCGGCCATCGCGGGGGACCGAGGTGGTGGAGCGTCTTGGGTGTTGAGGTTTGGCATTGTTTCCCCGCTTAGGACCGCACCGAGAAACCTATGAGTCACGATCACGATCAGCATCCTTTATTGCAGTTGGCGCAGCAGCGTGTCGTGATCTTGGACGGGGGGATGGGCACTAGCCTCCATCGTTACAAGCCAAAAGATGAAGATTGGGGCTGGTCGCCCAGCGGCAAGCATTTGATGAACCTGTCAGATGCCCTGGTTTACACCCACCCGGAATGGATTCGGGAAATCCACCGCGGCTTTCTGGCTGTGGGTTGCGACGGGATTGAGACGAACACCTTCAACTCCTCCCGGCTAGTTCTCGAAGAGTTCGGCATGGGCGAGAAACTGGAGGAGATCAATCGCCTCAACATCCGCTTGGCTAAGGAAGTGGCTGCGGAGTTCAGCACCCCGGACCGCCCGCGTTTTGTCATCGGTTCTGTCGGTCCTGGGACGCGGATGCCTTCGCTCATCGATCCGGCGATCCACGTGGACTTCGACACACTGGCCGATTCCTACCGACGGCAGTTGCAGATCATGATTGAGGAACGGGTCGATGCCATTCTCATCGAGACCTGTTTCGACATATTGCAGGCTAAATGCGTGGCAATCACGGCTTTAGAGGAGATGGAGAAAGCCGGGGTGCGCCTACCGCTGATGGTGCAGATCACGATTATTGACGAGCGGCAGAAGATGTTGCCCGGCACAGATGTGCCCGCCGCTTTGGTGGCCTTGGAAGCGATTGAGGGAATCGATGTCATCGGCATGAATTGCGGCGTCGGTCCGGACTTGATGCATGACGGGATTCGCCATCTTAGCCGCCACTGCCGCAAGTTACTCAGCGTCTTGCCTAACGCAGGTTTGCCGGAGACCTGCGGGGGAGAAACCCATTTTCCCCTCCGCCCTGAACCGCTTGCCGAGTGGCTGGAACGCTTTGTGCGCGAGTATGGGGTCAACATTGTCGGCGGGTGTTGCGGTACGACCCATGAGCATTTGCGCGTCGTCGTGCAGCGCCTCGCCGGCTTGAAACCTCCGCCGCGACAGCCCGTTCCCATCGCTGCGGTTTCGAGTCTCCAGGGTGCCCAGGAATTGATGGTCGAGCCGCGCCCCCTCTATGTCGGCGAACGCACGAATACCAACGGCTCCCGCAAGTTCCGCGAACTCTTGGAAAAAGAGGACTGGAATGGCCTGGTCGAAATGGCCCGCGAACAGGAACGCGAAGGGGTGCATGTGCTCGATGTCTGTGTCGATTATGTCGGACGCGATGGCGTGCGGGACATGCGTGAAGTTATCCGGCGTTTCAATGCGGTGCTCAGCAAGCCGATCATGCTCGATAGCACGGAGCCGGATGTCATCGAGGCCGGTTTGAAATGCTGTTCGGGCAAGGCCATTATCAACTCCATCAATTTGGAGGATGGTCGTAAGTCGCTCGACCCAAAGGTCCGCCTGGCGAAGAAGTACGGGGCGGCCTTGGTGGCACTGACGATCGATGAGCGGGGCCAAGCGGACACGGCCCAATGGAAGTTGGACGTTGCTTCCCGCATCTATGACATTTGTGTCCGGGAATATGGCATCCCGCCGTCCGATCTGCTTTTCGATCCGCTCGTTTTTCCCGTGTCCACAGGTCAGGAACAGACGCGCAAGAGTGCGATCCACACTTTTGAAGCCATCCGCCTGATCAAGCAGAACCTCCCAGGGGCGCTCACCCACATCGGTTTGTCCAACTGTTCCTTTGGCTTAAGTCCCTACGCGCGGCAGGTACTCAACAGCGTCTATCTGCACTATGCGATCGAGTACGGTCTAGACTCGGCTATTTTGCATGCCGCCAAGATTCTCCCGCTCTCGGCGATCGATGAGCGCGGGCGGGAGTTGTGCCGCCGGCTCCTCTTTGACGAACGTGTCTTTGATGCGGCAGGCAACTGCATCGAAGACCCCTTGCAACTCCTCATCGAGCATTACGCGGGCAAGAAAGGGGAAGGGAAAAAGCAAGTTTCCCTCGGTGAAACGGTAGAAGAACGGTTGCGGCAAGCGATCATCCAAGGCCGGCGAGACACTTTGCAGGCGGACTTGGACGCCGCTATGCAGCGGTATTCGCCTTTGGACATCATCAACAACATTCTGCTAGAGGGCATGAAGGTAGTGGGCGATCTCTTCGGCAGCGGAAAGATGCAGTTGCCTTTTGTGCTGCAATCGGCCGAAGTCATGAAAGCCGCCGTGGCTTACCTGGAACCGTTCATGGAAAAAGTGACCGGGGCAGAGAAAGGGTCCATAGTTCTAGCCACGGTCAAAGGGGATGTCCACGACATTGGCAAGAATCTGGTCGATATCATCCTGAGCAATAACGGTTACAAGGTTTATAACCTGGGGATTAAGCAGCCGATCGATGCGATCATTGCTGCGTACCAGAATCACCGAGCGGATGCGATCGGCTTGAGCGGCTTGTTGGTCAAATCGACACTCGTCATGAAAGAGGACTTGCTCACGCTCAACGAGCGCGGTCTGACTCCGCCGGTGATCCTAGGCGGGGCGGCGCTAACACGCAAGTACGTGGAAGAGGACTTGCGATCTTTGTACAAAGGACCACTCTACTATGGGGAGGACGCCTTTGAAGGCTTGCGCATCATGGATGAGATCGTGGCGCGTAAGAAACTGGCTCGCGTGGGCAGTGTGGTGGTTCGGAGTGTAGCTGAAGCCGCGCAGACAGCCCACCGGGACACAGCCCACTTTCACTCCGCTACGGGGGAAGAAGGGCCATATTACATCTACGATCAACGTCTAGAGGAAGACACGGACCAACGATCCCTGGCCATTCGTCCCGCTCCCGATATCCCAGTGCCGCCGTTTTTGGGATCGCGGATTATCACGGATTTCAACCTGGGGCAGGTCTTTCAATATCTCAATGAGCTGACGTTATTCAGCACCCAATGGCAGTTTCGCAAAGGAGGAGTGCCACCAGCCGAGTACGCACGTATGATCGAGGAAGTCGCCCGTCCCAAACTCCGGCAGTTGCAGGCGTTGTGCATCGAAAAGGGGATCTTGCGACCCGCCGCCGTTTACGGCTATTTCCCAGCAGCGGGGGAAGGGAACCGCCTCATTATCTTCCGGGAGGATCAGACGACACCCTGGGTTCGCTTTACCTTTCCCCGCCAAAGGAAGGGGGACCGGATTTGCCTGAGCGATTATGTGGCGCCTACAGAGAACGGCCGGAGCGTCGATTATGTCGCCTTCATGGCGGTCACGATGGGATCGGAAGTCAGCCGGGTGGCCCAGCAATGGTACCAGCAAGGCCAGTATCAGGATTATCTTTATTTGCACGGACTGAGTGTGGAGGCGACCGAGGCCCTAGCTGAGTATGTCCACCGCAGGATCCGTCAGGAGTGGGGAATCGCTGGGCAGGATGCGAATGAAATCCGAAAGATCTTCAAAAAGCATTACCGGGGTTGCCGTTACTCCTTCGGTTATCCAGCCTGCCCGCGCTTGGACGATCAGGCCCTGTTGTTTGAACTGATTGATCCAACTCGCATCGGCATCACCCTGAGCGAGCAATTTCAACTCCACCCGGAGCAGAGCACAACAGCTCTAATCCTACATCATCCCCAAGCCAAGTATTTCAACGTCTGATCTTCTTTGGAACCGCTTCCATCCTGGAAGAGTGAATTGCTGCTTTCCCTGTTATGGGAAGCGGGGGAATCACACCGGAGTAGCCCCGTCCCAAGAGCCATGTCATGTTGCGATCCGGGATGTTGGAATTGGGGCTGCGAGCGGGCTATAGATGGTGTACCATAGGACGCCTGCCGTCAAGGTCTTGGAAGAGTGACGGCGGAGAACAGGGCTGTATCCGCAGACATGAGGCCCACTGATGTCGCTTGCCAGAGTGTGCATGCCCCAGGGTTCAGGGTCGGGATCGCGTCAATCCACGGGTACGAGGGTGGTCATCATCGGCGCAGGGCCAGGAGGGTTAGCTGCCGCCCTACTTTTGGCCCGGGCTGGTGTTCAAGTCGATGTAGTAGAGCGGTTGCCGCGGGTAGGGGGGCGTTGCTCCTCAATTGAAATTGCGGGCTTTCGTTTCGATCTTGGCCCCACCTTCTTTCTATATCCCGGCGTGCTAGCCCGCATCTTCCGCCACATCGGAAGGGATTTATACGCCGAGGTTCCGATGGTCCGCTTGGACCCACAATACCGTATCTCCTTCGGAGCTGGCGGATACATCGACGCGACTCCCGACCTCGCCCGCCTGGAAGCGGAGGTGGCTCGTATCAGTTCTCAAGACGTGCCGCAAGTTCGGCGCTTCCTGGAGGACAATCGCCCCAAGTTCGCTGCTTTCCGGCCCTGCTTGGAAATGCCCTTCTTGAGTTGGCGGGATGTTTTCCGCTGGCGTATGGCCCGCCTCTTGCCCCGACTTCAACCCTGGAAGTCGCTCGATAAACTCCTCCAGGATTACTTCGTCGATCCCCGCTTGCGCCTGGCCTTTTCCTTTCAGTCCAAGTATCTGGGAATGTCGCCGTTCCAGTGTCCTAGTTTGTTCTCCATATTATCGTTTCTGGAGTACGAATACGGGGTGTGGCATCCATTGGGCGGCTGCTCGGCGGTAAGCGAGACGATGGCGCGTATTGCCCAAGAGATGGGGGTTCATTTCCACCTGGGCGAGGCGGTAGAGGAGTTGATCCTGGACGGGCGTCGGGTGCGGGGCGTGCGCACGAAAGTGCGAGACATTGCGGCAGACGCTGTAGTCCTTAACGCTGATTTTGCTCATGCGATCACCCGCTTGGTGCCGGACCGATTGCGTCGGCGCTGGAGCAACCGGCGTATCGAACGCAAGAAATTCTCTTGTTCCACCTTTATGCTCTATCTGGGAGTCCAAGGCTGTTATACCCACTTGCCGCACCATACGATTCACTGCGCAGCAGACTATGGGCGCAATTTGGCTGACATCGAACAGCGACATGCTCTTTCAGACGAACCGTCCTTTTACGTGCAAAATGCGTGTGTCACGGATCCTTCTTTAGCGCCGCCGGGTTATAGTACACTTTACGTCCTGGTTCCTGTCTCCCACCAGCATCCCAACATCGATTGGTCCCGTGAAGCTCTGCCATTCCGCGCGCGAGTGTTGCAGCAGTTGGCCCGCATCGGGTTGGAAGGACTGGAGCGGCGGATTGTCGTCGAAAAAATGGTGACTCCCGCGGACTGGGAGCAGCACTACGCTATCTATCGCGGGGCGACCTTCAATTTGGCTCACACCTGGTCTCAGATGTTGCACCTGCGACCCCGCAATCGCTTTGAAGAGCTGGATGGGTTGTACCTGGTCGGCGGAGGCACTCATCCGGGCAGCGGCTTACCGGTGATTTATGAGTCGGCCCGTATCAGCACGCGCCTGTTGCTGGAGGACTTGGGATTGGAGAGCGGCTGGTTGGGTCTTCCTGGTGCCGATGACGAAACGAATGATCCTCTTTTGCAAACGCCGCCGTTAGGCTTTCGCCCAGGTGGTTTTTGTTCCCCCCAAAGGGATAAAACCGGCGCCATCGAACTCTCCCCCACAGCGGATTCCCCTACCGTAGCGATACCCCAGTGATTACACTTGAACGTTACTCCAGGGATGGCACGTGGGTGTGACCCCAGGGATTGACCGGTACGCCCACCGTTTGAACAACGTCGAGTCCGGTCCAGGGTCTGGGTAGAAAGGAGGCCGAAAGTGAATGCGAATGGGACGGGACAGGTCGGTGTGATCGGCGGCGGTTTGGGAGGCTTGGCGGCGGCCTGCACGCTGGCAGCACGAGGTTATCGTGTGATTCTGTTCGAGAAGAGCACTTGGCTAGGAGGCAAGGCAGCGGTTCTGCAAGCTCAAGGCTTCCGCTTCGATATGGGGCCGACCATACTGACCCTGCCCGGCGTACTGCGGCGGATCTTCCAAGAAGCAGGACGTTCGGTGGAAGATTACTTATCCCTCATTCGGCTGGATCCGCAATGGCGCTGCTTTTTTGCGGACGGTAGTATGCTGGACTTGTGGGAAAACGTCGATGAAATGGCGGGAGCTTTGGAGCGATTCGCTGCCAATCGTCAAGCAGCCAGCGGATATCGCGCGTTTCTTCAATTTGCGGAAAGACTGCATCGCATCTCGGAGCGTTACTACTTCTGGCGGCCTATTGGCGGGATGCGCGACATGCTGGACCTCAAATTCGGAGGTTCTCCAGCGATCCTCTGGGATGTGTTGCGTATGCGGATGGGTTACTCCGTAGCCTCCACGGTGCGCCACTACAATCAGGACCCCCGAGTCGCCCAGATGTTCGACCATTTCACGCAATATGTAGGTTCCAATCCCGAAGCCTCCCCCGCGGTGTTGTGCGGAATTGCGAGCATGCAAGTTCAGGAAGGGGTCTGGTATCCCCGCGGTGGGATTCGGGCGGTGGCGGAAGCATTGATCCGTTTGGCCCAAGAATTGGGCGTGGAGCTGCGCACCTCGACGGGGGTTCGCCGCATCTTTGTGGAGAATCGGAGCCACCGCGTTCAAGGAATAGAAACGGAAAGTGGGGAACAGGTCGCGTTGTCCGCCGTTGTTTCCAACGCTGACAGTGTGCGGACGCATCGGGAATTGCTGGCCTCGACGGCCCCGGAAGCGGTGCGGCGCTTCGAGCGGCGGCGCCCGTATGAACCAGCATGTTCCGGTGTGGTTCTGTTCTTAGGTTTGCGGCAGGCATACGATCACCTTCAGCACCACAACTTCGTTTTTTCCCGTGATCCTCACGAGGAGTTCGAGGCGATTTACAAGCGCGGCGAACCGGCCCCGGACCCCACATGCTATTTGGCAGCTCCGGCACGGACCGATGCCACAGTGGCTCCTCCCGGCGGAGAAGCATTGTATGTGCTAGTCCACACCCCATACCTACGCCCCCATCACGATTGGAAGCGGATGTTCCCGGACTATCGGCGCGCTATCCTTCAGAAACTCAAGACGACGGGGCAAATGCCGGATATCGAAGAGCGTATCGTCTGGGAATCCCACTTAACCCCCCAAGATATTCACGAACGGTATCATGTACTTCAAGGGGCGATCTACGGCCTGGCTAGCCATGGTCTGTGGGGTGGAGCCTTCAAGCCATCCAATCGCTCGCCGGATATTCGTGGCTTGTATCTGGCGGGTGGGGCCGCTCATCCCGGTCCGGGTATGCCCATGGTCCTGATGTCCGGCTGGATCGCTGCCGATGCCCTCGATCATGATGGGGTGGCACGGAAAGCTATGGTGCGTCCCGCTGCAACATCCCCAACTTTTGCCGCGTCGTAAGCCATGACTGTCGGGTCCGCTGCCATCCGCGATCAAGCTCCATCCCGCCTCCGGGAACCTCCCCGGCGCTGGCAGTGGCTGATCCGAGGCTTCCGCCGTTATGTCCGCCGCTACCTCGCCCGACATTTTCACGCGGTTCGGCTATCCCGCTCCGGCAGCCCTCTTCCCATGGATAGCTCGTTACCCCTGCTTGTGGTGTTGAATCATCCCTCCTGGTGGGACCCTCTGATCGGGGTGTTTTTGAGCGGCTTGCTTCCCCAATACGAACATTTTGCCTTCATCGATGCCAAGGCCTTAGGACGATACCGCTTCCTGAGCCGATTGGGTTTTCTCGGCATTGAGTTAGACACATATCGCGGGGCAGCAGACTTTTTGCGTTATGGAATTAGCCTCCTCTCGCGGCCCGGACATGCGGTGTGGGTGACAGCCCAAGGGCGATTCGCCGATGTTCGGACACGCCCCTTGACTTTGGAGCCTGGTGTAGGCCATTTGGCGGCGAGACTGAATCAGGGGCTGATTCTACCCGTGGCTCTGGAATATCCCTTTTGGACAGAACGCACGCCGGAAGCACTGATCCGCATCGGGACACCTTTAGCCATCGAGTCGGCCCCTTCTGGCCGTTCTGCCCAAGAGTGGACGGAGATCATCACGAAAGCCTTGGAGCAGACGATGGACGCTTTAGCGGCGGAAGCCATCCGCCAGCAAGCGGAGCGCTTTGCGACCCTTCTGAGCGGGCGGACGGGGGTGGGTGGCTGGTACGAATCCTGGCAAAGGGTGCGGGCTTTCTTCAAGGGGGAGACTTATAGACCGGAACATGCCTCAATCATGCATCGAGAAGATTCTGGCTCAGTATCTTGATCGGGTTGGTATCGGGGATGGAAAGGTGTCTTGGTCCACCTTGATTACAGGCACGGCGGTCACAGGAACAGACAGCCCGGTGGACCTCCGAGGTTCTCATTCCTAGGCCACTCCTCTCTTCTGAACTGAAGCGCATGACGATCGTTGCCATTTTCTGTCTCGCTTGTGCTCTCCTACCTACCGTGATGTATTTGCTCAATCGGCCTCAGTTTCACCCCCCACCTGAAGGGGAGGTCGGAGAGAGTAACGCCGCCGCCCCTGCGGTTTCCGTCCTGATCCCTGCACGTAATGAAGAGCATAACATCGTGGAATGTGTCCGCAGCGTCCTAGCGTCCCGCGGTGTGATTCTCGAGGTGGTGGTTCTCGATGATCAGTCAAGTGATGGCACGGCTGACCTCGTGGAGAAACTAGCTCAAGAGGATGGGCGGGTGCGGTTGATCCAGGGTATGCCGTTGCCGGAGGGGTGGTGTGGAAAGCAGCATGCCTGTTATCAATTGGCCCAGCAAGGCCGGTATGAATATCTGGCCTTTCTCGATGCCGATGTCCGCCTTCACCCGGATGCGCTTCTGCGGATGATCCGGTTTCTCGAAACTCGTGGTGTAGCTTTGGTGAGCGGCTTCCCGCGGCAAATCACGGTGACCTGGTTGGAAAAGCTGCTTCTGCCCTTGATCCACTTCATTCTTCTTGGATTTCTCCCGCTGGGGATGATGCGGCGCCGGCGTTGGGTGGGGCTGGGAGCAGGATGCGGCCAATGGTTTGTCACAACGCAAAAGGCTTATCACGTTGTCGGCGGCCATGCAAGCATTCGCCAGTCACGCCATGACGGCCTGACCTTACCCCGTGCCTATCGGCGCCATGGTTTTCTTACGGATATTGCCGACGCAACCGCTCTGGCCTGGTGCCGCATGTATCGCTCTGCTCGGGAAGTCTGGAATGGGCTGGCAAAAAACGCCCGCGAAGGTATGGCTAGCTCCTCTCAGATCGGCTTCTGGACGATAGTGCTCTTTTGTGGCCAGGTCGTGCCATTTCTGGCTTTGCTTGTGTGGCCATTGCTCTACAGCTTCCCGCTTGCTGAGGACACCGCCAGCCAAGAGTCGGCTGCTTTGTCTTTTTTACTCTGGGGAATCGCCGCTGTGGCCGCGCTAGGAGTTCGAGGGGATAGTGCAATCCGATTCCGCCACAACTGGGAAAGTGTGGTGTTTCATCCTTTGGCCATCACTCTTTTATTGGCCATCCAGTGGTATGCCTTTTTACTGGCTTTGATTGGCCGTCCCATCGGTTGGAAAGGCCGCACCTCCGCATAAAAACCTCCGCCCGCAAAGGAGAGAGAACAAGTATCGCCCCCAACTAGAGCCATTGCTATCTGCTGCTTCTGGACGGGACGCAAGCTGAGGCGGATGTGGGACCGTGGCTTCATTACGAACACCTTAGGTGGCAGTTGAGCTGCATTCTCAGATTGGTCCAAGCGGTAGAATGGGACTGTCCGAAGTCAAATCCTGTGGCGCCGCGAGAGGTCACACACATGGTAGAATTGGATGGTTCGGTTGGCGAAGGGGGTGGTCAAATTGTCCGCTCAGCGTTGACCTTGGCGTTGATGACGGGCCAACCTTTCAAATTGGTCAACATCCGTTCAGGACGAAGTCGGCCGGGGTTGCAACCGCAGCATGTGACTTGTGTCAAGGCCGCCGCCGAAGTGGGGCGCGCGCGTTTCAAAGGGGGTGAGGTTGGTTCAACTACACTTTATTTTGAACCGCATCAGGTCCAAGCGGGTCAATATCGCTGGGATATCCGCACTGCAGGGGCGGTCTCGCTGGTCTTGCAAACGATCTATTTACCTTTGCTGTTGCGAACGACCCAGCCCAGTGAAGTGGTGATCACTGGAGGGACCCACGTTCCCAATGCACCCTGCGTGCATTTTTTGCAGCTCACTTGGTCGGCATATCTCCTACGCATGGGATTGAAGGTGGCTGTGGAATTGGTGCGTCCCGGTTTCTATCCCCGTGGCGGCGGCCAAATACGCGTCCTCTTGGAGCCGGCTCCCGCCGTCCTTCCCCTGCAGTTGCTGGATTGTCCGCCTCTCGACACAGCCACCGTTTGGAGTGCTTGTGCTGGACTGCCTCGTTCCGTTGCCGAACGTCAGGCTCAACGGCTCAAAGAGCGGTTGCATGCCGAAAGTCTGAAAACAGTGGTGCAAGTGGAACAGTGGCAAGCATTATCTCCCGGTACAATGGCCGCTGTCGTTTTCCGGCAGACACCCGTGCCCACCCTCTTCTTTGCCCTCGGCGAGCGAGGGAAACCTGCGGAAGCCGTCGCGGACGAGGCGGCGGAAGAGGCCCTTGCCTTCCTTCATTCCCAAGCCCCAGTGGATCCGCATTCCGCCGATCAATTACTGCTTCCGCTCGCCTTCAGCCAGCAATCCAGCGCCTTTCGCACCTCCACGATCACCCGGCATCTCGTAACCAATGCGCATGTTGTGCGTACTTTCTTGCCCATCTCCATAAATCTCCAGGGTGAGGAAGGGACTTCCGGTATTGTGCACATAGGCAGCGTGCTATAATGCCGTAAATACCGGGTTAGCCATCCTGCTCTCTCGGACAAAAATTTATGGATCGGCCGAAGGAATTACATCAGTTGGAAAGGCCGGAATGCCGGACCGAGTCCTTGTTGACCTCTACGGAGATTGTAGCTCAGATTGCCCAGATTGTACCCTGTACGGAGGCGGAGGGACCGGGGCGGCGGTTTGCCGTTTGGTTTCAGGGATGCCCCCTGCGTTGCCCCGGTTGTTGTAACCCGGATTTTTTGCCGTTCGCTGGTGGAAAACCAATGACCGTGACGGAAATCCTCGAACTGTTGGACAGCAGCCGCCAGCAACACCAGTTGGAAGGAATTACATTATTGGGGGGCGAACCTACGGCCCAACCTCTCGCGGCAGCCGCAATTGCACGAGGAGCTTGGGAACGAGGGCTAACGGTCTTGCTCTTCAGCGGCTTTACCTTGGAACAATTGCGGGAAAAACAAGACCCAGCCATCCACAACTTGCTTGCCCACACCGATATTTTGGTCGATGGTCCCTATGATCGTGATCAGCCGGAGACGCAGCGCCGCTGGATAGGTTCCGCGAACCAACGGGTCCATTTTTTGACCTCGCGCTGCGCATGGGATGAACGCTGGTTCCAGAAGAACACCCTGGAAATTCGCGTACGTGGCCGGGAAATTATCGTCAATGGGTATCCCGCCGCCAGTACGCGGATCATCCGAAGATGGCAAAAGAATCGCAACTAGGTTTTTCTAGCCCTTGATACAGTGAGAGACGGTATTGTGTTATGAATATGATGGATGTACCACGAAAAAACCTGCGCGTGGGGGTCACACCCTTCGAGAATGAATTGCTGCGCAATGCCAAAAAGCTTTTCCTAATCAGTAAGGCCTCGTCGCCCCACACACAGAATTGGGATTATCATTCCTCGCCGCAGCAAGAGTTGTCCGCAAACGCCGACCGATTACTCAAGACAATCCTGGCCAAAGGCACTGTCGAGTTTCTGGTGAAAGCGAGCGAAGGTTGGCACGAATCCTTTCTCCAACACGGCCAAGAAAAGTCCGGTCGATTGTGGGAACGCCATCCTCTCGCTGAACGGATCCTTCACTTCTCCCACAATACGCTCCGTCTTCTCATTTGGTGGACTTCGACGGATCCGAAGATTGCGCAAGCCATGAGGGAGCCGCCCGTCGATGTCAAGTCCCTAACCCCCGCGGACGAGTTTGTTGTCTGGCGCATTGCCGATTGTGTCCAAACTGCCCACAGCCACCGATCCGAGTCGTTTAAAAAGCTATGCTCCTTCCGGGCCTTTCATTCCAATCCATGGATCTGGCTTTCCATGCCGCATATGTTGAGGACTGAAATCTCTAAGCATTCCCTATCCCAATTGGATGACATGCCTTGGTATGCTAAGGCGAATCTGGTGGACAGCCCATCATTTGCTCGTTGTTTTCAAGGATTACGCTCTGTTTTCCTCGAAGCATTGCAGAACCACCTTTTTCAGCGTCTCGTGAAGGACTTTCCTCTAAACACAGAAGACGTGGAAGAGTTGGTACAACGGAACGTAGCCACCTACTTGATCTATCGCCAATTCCTGCTCGATGCGGAGCAAGCCGGTCGCCCCGATCTCGCCTTGTTCCTGTTGCGAGCCGTGGCGAGGCTGACTCCCGCTTTTACCCAACTTCAGGACAGGCGGCAAAACAACGTAAAGATAAATGAACAAATCGGTAGATTACGTACTGTACAGGAACGTATGAAAGCCCGACAGGCCTTGATAGCTCCACTCACTTTGATCAATATCCTTCACCGCTGGACGCTACACTACCGTAATATTGGATACTGGGATGAAGACTACCGCATAGCACAATGGTGGTTGCGGCAATGGGAAGAACATCGGGGAGATGAACTGGTCGGGCGTGTGCATGTATCCAGAGCCAACCTAACTTGCTCGACCCCGCTAGCCGAATCGGACCGGACTAGCGAGTGCGAGTGAATTGTGGAGGAGACTCTGCGTCCGCGGAGACAAATCTCTAAGTTGCAGGGAGGAGCAAACCATGAGCCTCAGGTACCACATTGAAGTGTCAAAAGTCTAACACCCTTATTCGCGAAGTTACGAGGAATCAAAGCACTTCAATTCAACGGAGCATGGAGAACTAGAGTCCCTCGATCCCCCTAGGGAGAAGAAAAATGAGTTTGGCTTATCGTCTCAGACTGCGGCAAACCGAAACACGGGTCCTTGAAGCCCGAGATGGCATCAGCACGCGCTTGGAACTTTTGGAAGTGCTACCTGCCGTCGAGATGGCCCGACTGCTGCGGCAAGCTCTCCAGCAACGCGGCTTCGTTGAACAGCCTGATGGAACCATGCGACGCCGGCAAGGTCAAGGGGTGATCACAGTCGACCCCTCTGACGGAACAGTCACCGTGACGGTGCAAGAGGAGCAGGAGGTTACACACACTCAAGAGAAGAATGTGCCTGTGTATGCGGATGCATCTCCCCAAAAAGTGCGGAAGGCAGAAATGGAATTGTTGCGAGAGCAGCTTGCGAAACGATTCGCCGAAACCCAAGAGGACCTGCAGAGAAGCGTCGCCGATGAATGTGAACGCATCCTGCAGAAAATCGAAAGCGAATTGGACGCTGTTGTCAATCAAGTGATGCGGGAGGCGATCAAAATCAAAGCCCGTCAAATGGGCGAGATTCGCGAAATCCACGAAGATACGACTACGGGCGAGTTGACGATTAAACTGGAAGTGTGAATTTGCGCTTAGCAGATTGCATCACTTGATTCTCTCTCGCGGGAGGCGGAAAGCGGAACCCTAACGTGAGTGTACTTGAGGAAAACAGAAGAGGATATTCCAGTACGGATTATGAGCACCTTTATCCCGGAAAGCGAATTACCCAAACAACTGACCGTCGAGCAGGCGGTAGAAGCGGCTTACGTCCGCGAGCTAGCTCAAGCCGAGGATCGACTCAAGCGTGGCCTCCCGGTTCTCATTGAATGCGACAAGGAGGTCACGCCCTATCTCTTCATGTGCCTACGCGATCGCCTCCGTCAGGTCCGATTGCCCTGCTTGTATTTGGATGGACGACCGGGAAGAGCCGGCGGTGAACAGAGCGGAGGGATGCAACCCTCGAGCTTGACCGCCCTGATGATCCAACAACTCCGCGAGGCGGTCCGAGGTGCCGTCGAGCGCCGGGTCATTGTTTTGCCTCACCTCGATTTGCTCACCACCACCCAAGGAGGGCTTACCAACGATGCCCGTGAAGTGATCCCTTTGCTCTATGAAAACCCAGAGATCGTCTGGCTCGGATTCAAAGACCCGTCCTTTCCCATTCCGAAAGTGATCGAAAATCTCTTCCCCGTGCACATTACCATATTGGGGGTGCCGCGGGATCGTTTACGGTATTTGGTGACCCAAGCAGAAAGCCGCAAATTCGGCCGCCAGTTTTCCCAATGGCTGCTGTACAAGTACGTATCGGGCGTCAATGCGGTACGATTGCGGAAACTTCTCTCCACCTTGCAGGGCCAAGATTATCCTTCCGATCCCCGACCGGTGTTGGCACAATTGCGGCAGGCCACACTCGGACCGAGCATGGAAATCCCTGACGTCGATTTGGACCGTGATATCGGGGGCTACGAACGAGTCAAACGCCGCCTGAAAGCGGAGATCCTCGATATTCTTGCCCGGAGAGATCAGACGCACGACCCCACGGAAATCGCCCGCCTTGAAGAGCTGATCCCCCGCGGCATGATCTTTTGGGGACCGCCAGGAACGGGCAAAACCTTCTTTGCAAAGGCGATCGCCGCCAGCATCGGTGCTGCCATCATCATCGTCTCTGGACCCGAATTGAAGTCCAAATGGGTCGGGGAAAGTGAGGAAAACCTCCGCCGCATCTTCCGCCAGGCCCGCCAATCTGCCCCGGCGATCATCGTCTTCGATGAGATCGACTCATTCGCCACAGCACGCGGAACCTACACGGGCAGCGGCGTCGAACACTCGATGGTCAATCAACTCCTCACGGAAATGGACGGCTTTCACAAAGACGAACTCGTCTTCGTCGTGGGAACGACCAACTTCGTAGAGTCCTTGGACCCCGCTTTGCTTCGGCCCGGACGTTTCGAGTATCACCTGCACATACCCTATCCCGACGAACAAGATCGGCGAGCGATCCTAGCTATTTATAACTCCAAAATGCAACTCGCGATGACCGAGGAAGCCCTGGATTATGCGGTGCGGAGAACCGGTGAAAATTACATGACGGCTACAGGAACCCCCTTCAGCGGGGACCACCTGAACGCCCTGTGTCGGGCCGTGGCGCGCCTGCGTCTCAGGGAAAACATCACTGGACCTACGACACCCCAACTCATCGAACGCGGATTGACGGAGTTTGAAGATCGCCTGACTCTCCGCGAACAGGATGCCATCGTCGTCGCCACCCATGAAGCCGGCCACTTCCTGGTGGCTATTTTCTGCCCTCACCATCCGCCCCCCGAAAAGGTAACCATCCAAAGCGATGTCCCTTGGGCGCCGTTTTTCACCCAATACAAACAAGACAAGCACAAAATCGGACACATGCGCTCGGAATTGCTCGATATCCTGTGCGTCCTTTACGGCGGCATTGAGGCGGAGCGGCTCCTCCTCGGCGATGTCTCGACCGGTGCTAGCGGCTTCGGCGATCCCCGCTCAGACCTGGCCCGCGCCACCGAACTCGCGACCACCCTGGTCGAAGCCTGCGGAATGAGCGAATTACCCGCACCTCTACGGACCTTCCGGGATCAGCAAGGACGCAGAAACATTCTCTCCGGTACTATGGCCGAAGCCATTGACCGCCAGATCAACAATCTCTTGGCTCAAGCGCAAGCGCGAGCGGCAGCCATTCTCACGCAATACAAAGACGAATTGTTGGCAATCCGGGCCGAATTGCTGGAGAAAAAAACCATCGAAGGAGAACGTGTGCGGCAAATTATCGAAGAACTCCGGAAACGCTATCCGGGAGAAGGGAAAGCCCAACCTCATTTGGCGGCAGAGTCCTGTGAGCCTCTGCCAGAGATGCGGGAGATCTCGGTTTCCTACTCCCCCTAAACTATCCCAGCCTGTTTCCCCGTGGACTGAGGAGTCTGCCCAATGGCTCAGTTGATCATCCAACTCCGCCGCAATCCCCAAACCGGCAAACACGACATCCTCGTCAAATTGCATTCCGATCCGGACGCTTTGCCGCTGGAACACGAACGTTTGCATCGGGAGCAAGTGGCGAAATTGTTAGGGCGCGATCCCACAGACCTTGGAGAGTTGATCATCACCCGCGAGAGTGAACAGGTATCTGCGCCGACATCTGTTCCAGAACCACTCCCACGCCAACCGATAGCTCAGAAGCACTAGCTCATACTCATCATACATAGGCTGGATTGGCCCCTGAGGCGGCGTATCTTCTTATGGTGCAAAGGATCCATTACAACTTAACTATAAATCTGTTCTTCCATGTGCCCATAAGGATGGAGTATCAATTTGAGATTGATTAGTCAATGAAGATCTGCATTTTTGAGGTGTCTCTATGATCTTGGATTTTCCTCATATAAGTGTGCTGCAGCTAGTATTACAAGGCGGTATAGTGCCTCTGGAAATCATGACAAGACCCGCGCGTTTTTCCTACGGGGAAGATGGCCATGTGTTTCTAGAGTGTGACCAAGATTTGCCGAATGAGACGGTCGAGCTGCTCGACACTTTGGGGATATACCGGAGTTCTCGACACCCTACGGGACAGGTATTTTCTGCCCACTGTTGGTATCAGGCTATACCATTGGATAAAAATACAAATCCGGGTGGACAGGGAGCTGAGAGAATCGGCAATGTGATATTTGAGATCAAAGACGAAGAAAACCTGAGAGTGGTAGTTGAGGAAATACTACGTCTCGAAAATGACCGCATGGCATTGCTCTGCTATCGTCAAGTATTTAGCGATGAATTTATTGCTCTACTTCATGTCAATCAGCCGCCATATTACACACTGTTGAAAGCTTTAGAGTCAGACATCATTTCCCAAAGGAAATCCATTTTTGCATACTATGAACAAACTCCTCGTTGTTGGGTGGAATTTGGTTGGAAGTATCCCTTAGCGCAACGCATTTCCGTTCCAGAAAATCGCCGCCTGTTCATCCGCGCACCGCACCATTGGGAATTCTATGACGATGCTCCATTCCAAAATATCTATCAATCTTTGGATATCCTGATTCCCTTAGAACGCTGCCTATGGCAAGCGCAAGATCAAGTGTCCAAAATCCCTATCCCGTTACGGCTTATCCCAAGTGATCCCTCTCGTGTTGAACCTTCCTTATGGTTGATACCGGCGCAGCATCAACACGACTTTGAGAAGTGGCTGCGCGGGGCGAAAGAAGATATCCTCAATCGTTTGAGCTTCGCTGTTGCTGAGACGCCAGGCAAGGAAAAAGTGAAATGGATTATTCTGTATGCGGAGACACATGGAGATACCCAGCCGCCACCAATATTGGACCTCGATATGGCTTACCCCTATGTAACCCATCCTTTGGTCCGGAACATATATTTGCCGCGAGGTTATGCCTTACACCCTCCTCTGCGCAGTGAAACCCTCCAGCGATTGCTTGTGGCAGATGCTGAACAAATTGTTTGGCTCCGCCCCTTAGACAATCATGCATTTCAACCCTGTGTATTGTCGCTCGGTGCATTCCGGCGTCTTAGCGAATGGATCGATTACATCATAACCCAACACCGTGTCGCTCTGGAAGAATGGGTGGATGCCACCGTATTTGATTGGCCCTCGGATATACAGCAGGCAGGGGTCACGCCGGGACCTGATGATGGAGGATCCCCTTCCGCTTCTCCTTCACCCTCTGCTTCCTCAGATGAAGAAGCTCGTCCGTACGATCAACACGTCGGGAATAAACCGACAACCGGGGATAGCCAGAGAAAGACATCATCATCTTCACCGGAAAGTAGCAAAACGCCAACAGCCCCAAAAACCGAGGCGCAACAACCGGCTGATATGGCATTGCCGCACAATACATCGTTCAGGGAGTTAGAACAGCGTTTTTTACAGGTGCCGGGAAGCCGACTGGACGATCCGGAGCGTGTTCGGTTGTGGCCAGAGTTGGCTCGGGCATACATTCAAGCTTCTTATTTGGACCAATCGACTCTGTGTTGGCTCCATGCTCTCTGGCATTGTGAACCGGCAAATACGTTTCCCTTTGTCGAAGGATGGTTTAAATCCGAATGGCAAGGCCAGCCTATACCTTCTGTGAAAGAATGGAAGAAGGTACTCAACAATCGCTTATTCACCCGCCGTGTTGTTCAGCGTCTCCTCGCTAGCTTCATGTATTGGACTTTACGGTATCCGGAACATTCTACGGCAGATTTCTTACAAGCGTTTCAGCGATTTTTGGAGGAAAATCAGGAGTTGATGCCGTTACGGGGACAGTGGTTGGCTTATCACCTTTTGAGTCAAAAGCTTAATAATCCTCTCCTGTTATCTCGGTGTGCGGATCATATGCTAAAGAGACTCTATAATGATCCGTCGGTTGCACTCTGCGATTTGCCACAGTTCCTCCATTGTGGGAGTTTGCAGTATCGACAAGCGCTACAAGGATTCAAAGAGATATTAAATAATTTACTCAATGATGTAATTCAGTGGATCAGTTCATCATCTTCTGGTGGTGAGAGCAGATATCTCCCATATGCTTACTATTTGTTTGCGTATCTTGCGGCTCGACTTGGAATGTCTTCTGAATGTAACACATGGTTAGAAACGGCAGGAAAAGCGTTGAGGCAAGTATTTACAAATAAAGAAGCGATTAGTTATGACATAGGACAATTATATGTTTCTATAATTGATAAATCTTATAAACATCGCATCAATGAGGCAATTAGTAAATTGCCACCTACATCGAAATTACCTCCCGACATACGTCAAATTATTGATGAACTTAGATCAGAATGTGAGCAACTGCCAACAGAATTGGTTGTCTCTCGCATGGCATATTACGTTGTGAATCGCTTGCTGCAAAAATCGGAGTTACTTGAGCCGCTGATACAAGAGGACGCAATCTTAGTTTACTTGAGGGAAACATATGATGACTCAAGTATGATGGGATATTTGTATTCGCTTCGGCAAACTCTCGCCCATATATATTCGGCGGAGTCATCGGATTTATTGTGGTTGTGGTCAGATTTCATCGATAAACTCGGGAAGTTATTTAACGAATTCTCTGTAAGCAAGAACTCTACGGATTATCGGCAAGAAGTCAGTGAACTGGGAAGCATATATACCCGTGCCTTTCACTTTGTCGGATTGTATGGTCAGCAAAGGTGGATTGATGATCTGTTAAACGTATTGTGTAAGCATGTAGATATTCTACGCCACTGTGATGAAGATGGTGTGCCATTGGCTCTCATGTTACTCAGCGAATTAGTACCTGTTGCCCTATACTTGGAGCGTATCTGTCATAATTCGGAAGTCATCATGTATATTCGTCACGAGTTACGACCTTGGAGTTATTGGCATGACGAGAAGCCAGAATCTCCTCGACTCACCGAAGCGCTAATACGAGTGCGCATCAGCGCTTCAGTAGCATGCATGACGGGAGATGTGCAGCGGCGTGAGACAGAGTTGGAAAGATTGCATAAATATATTCTGAATTTAAAACCAGGTATTCAAGGTAATATCGAGAAAAATAGTTATGTGAGAGTGGTGGTAAATTATATTAAGAGCATAAGCTATCTAGGAGACAATTTGGCAATAAGTTATATACATCGCTACTTCAAGGATTGTACGCGTGGGAACATTCACATTTCAGATAGTTTTAGCTCGGATGAATACATATCTCTGGATTACATACAGATTACAGAGTCTATTAAATATGCTTTAGATGTTATATTAGGTGGTAATTCGATATTGATAAATGATAGAGGTAAATTGATGACTGATTGGCAAATTGAAAATGAATATCTTCTGCGGAGACGAATCATTAATGATATCAAAGAGGTCTGCACCAGTGTGACCCAATAATGCGCAAAACAGCAATCATCTTACAGTAGGCAGCGATTGGCTGACTGTCTCATTATTTGGCGGTTTGCGGTGACAAGGGAGAAGTCTTGTTGGAAGGCGGCCTAGGATGTTCCCTTCAAGAGTCCTATGTTTTCTCTATTTTTCAGATCGATGATCGCCAATTCAGCTGATGCGTGAGATGAACAATTCTATCGGCAGGGGTGGATAATTCGAGCTAGACTGACAGTATGGGAATTCTCTGTTTTCCGCACCTTGGAATCGTGCAGTTCGCCGTAGACCGCGGCCTTGTCCCTCCCGAATGGTCCAAGCGGGCCGTGGAGTGGGCTGTGGATCAGGAAGGCCGGGTGTGGTTGCTGTTCCCTGTACTGCCTTCCCATAAGGTGTTGGAAGACTTAGCCTCTTTTGGGGTGTCATGGCAAAAGGAGATACCACCCCTGCGGTTTTCCCGGAGTCTATGTTGGGCGGCAATTCTCCCTTTGGAACGATGCCACGAAGCATGTGGTGCTCAGACGGTCCTTATCTGCATTCCGGCAGCAAGGATGGCGGAGTTGGCCCGAAGCCGCTTTTTCTTGGAAAGCTACTTGCAGATTATCCACGTTGATTCCATTTCGCGGCTCGTGTGGGGGTTGCTTTCTCCGGTATCTCCTCATCTTCTCGAATTGTGGCAATGCAGGACGGGGTTACGCGCCTACCGCGAACAAGCGCCGAAGCGGTGGGTGGAATGGGGATATCGGCATCCCTTGATCGATCACATTCCAGTTCCTCGGCAAGGCCTGTGTGTCATTGACTCCTCCCGAAAAGTTCGCCATCTGGAAATTGTAGCGCCACTCCCTGTTCTAGAGCCAACCATTTCTCAGGAGTTGAAAGGCGAGGTGACGATCCTTCAGGCTGTTTCCCGTGTTCAGAGCTTCCATCATGTCGTTCCCTTACGCTTGCGTTGGTCGGAAACAAAGGACGAGAGGCATGATCCAACGTTGTGGTATATCCCGGCAGATGTGGTGACACAATTCTGGCAGCAGTGTCAGCACATGGATCAGGGAACGTTGAGTCAAATCAAGGTGGCTTGCGTTCAAAGAGGCCATGCTCATGGATGGCTGATTTGGGATAACTCGGGAACAATGGGCGTCGTTACACGGTTGCCGGAAGGTACGGAGGCCTACGTCGCCGATCCAGAAATCCCGTTGCTTTTTTGGCCCGTGGGTTGGCAGTGGCGGCCGGTGCTCGGAGTGGCTGAACGGAGGCGGCGAGCGGGGGTTTGCGACAATGCTATGACTTGGGTGGAAAGGTGCTCTGATGGGACCTCCCGCTGCCACCAAGTGCCAGTTGGGGACTTTCAGCCGATTTCTTCATGGGTGGAGTATGTTGTTCCCCCCTCTATCCATATGAGAGTGATCCATGAGGAAGAGAATGAAGAGACACCTACGTGGACCGTTACTAACTCTGACTCCAAGGTGTCACCTGAGAGGAAGGAAGCAACTTCTCTTCTACCACTGCCTCGCTTGTTACCTTCAACTCACCGATGGGTGCCTTTGCCCGCTCAGTCAGCGCCAGGAGGCTTGACATTCTGGCGGCGAATGTGGGCCCAGATTGGACGATATTTGCGGGAGCTTTTGAAAGCAAGCTGGAAGAAACGGCGACGTCGTGTCCAAGATGCGGGTGATCAATGGGCGTCCTCTGCTAACCCCGGAAGCGAATCTGCCTCTCAGGAGGGAAGGGGAGTTGCTCCTGCCCCGATACCACGTCAGGAGGCGCGAGCGTCCGACGTGGCGAGCTGGCGGGCAGGGGGGACGTTGCGGCGGTTAGAGTTGTGCCAATGGTTGCTGACCGCCGAGGAAGCGGGATCGACGATGCGCCTGGCAGAAGGCTGGGCGGAACTAGCTCGGTGGCAGCAATCCTCCGGACACCTTCAGGATGCAGCATTGTGCTGGCTGATGGCAGTGTGGGAAGGCCGGACTGGTAACCTCCTGCGGTGGTGCGAGTCATGGTGGCTCGTAGAGCTGCGTATGGCTCGTGCTTCTGTGGAGGCTGTGTTCCATCCGACATTCTGGCAGGTAAGACCGGAGGATACCTCATCAGGCAGGTTAGCGGCGGCTTTTCTGGTACGCTTGGCTGTGGAGGGAAAGACGGGGGAAGATGTGCGCCGTCTGTTGCCCTGTCTGATTCGACTCGTGGAAAGGCATGCGGGAGAGATGCCTATGCGTGCCGTTTGGTTGGCCGCATGTGCAGCTTCTCAGTTATGTGAAGGGGATATCCTCCTTCTATCGCGGTGGTTGGATCAGTTGATGCAGCGCCTGACTCAACAGGGTCACGCTTTAGACGTCGATGTTCCCTCGTTTTTGCGTTTTGTGGGGAACCATGATCCCGAATACCTAAACACCGCGTGTACATGGCTGATCCGCCAAAGGTACCAGATGCTGGACTGGGTAATGCGGCATCCGGCAGGTCCGCTACGTGTGGAGGGACTGGATGGCGAGACGGCAGCAACCGGCCAGATCGCATACCAGATGTGGGCGTGGGGACTGGCGGCGGTGGGGGAACGGCGTCGTGCCGAGGTATGGGTTACCAACATACGGGGAAGTTGTGAGGGACTGGACAATGAGATGGTGGCGGCTTTGCAATGCGTGGCTGCTGCTTTCCGTTGGCGTATGCAAGAAGTCTGGGAGGGAGGGCCGCCTCAGCCCCTCTTGCCGGCGGATTGGTGGGCACAGCGGCAAAGCCTTTCCCCCATCGCGCGCTACGCGGTGGATCGACTTTGCGAGCATTCCCGCATCCTGGACCCCTTCCGGCTCTCACGACCGCTGCGCTCTTGGGAGCTGGCTCCCTTGCGTGGTGATGATCCGATAGGGGAACGCCTGGCTGTGCTCCTAGAGCGAACGGACGCCGGGGGAGTGACATCTGAGGCAGAAGAACTGTTGCGCATGTGCGAGCAGTCCAGCGATAGCCTGCGAACTTGCCGCATCCTCATTGCGCTCTGCGAATTGGCAGCACTATTTCCCGCCGCCATTTTAGAACGGATGCTGAGACTGGTGCCAAAGGCCTGGGAAACTTTGCCCGCTGCTTGGCCGGATGCCGGCGAAAGCCGGATCGTTCGCCTGACCTATCTACGCCGGGATGAAGTGCAATGTCGGATGATAGAGAATCTGGCACGAGCTATGGTACGCTGGCCGGAAGGCATGGCGGGGCCTTTCCTAGCGGAACTGTGGCGGCAAGCGCAACCTTATCTGCTGGATGTGGTTCCCGTAATGGGCAGTGTCATTTTTCTGTTGGCCGATGTGTTCCGGCGATTCCGTTTACAAAGGGAACTGGAAGAGTTGGCCGAAAGGTGCGAGCATTTCCAACCGCCGGAGACTTCCTCCACTTGGGAACACCGCTTAGCCACGGCCACGGTGTGGGCAGCATTGGAGGAGACAGACAGGAGCGATCCTCTTCTCGATGCCGCGAGGGACTATCTATTTTTGCCGGCAAATGATGACTCAGAATTGAGGGCGCGGGAGTATATGCAGGCTGCCTATAGCTATGCGACAGCTCTGGCGTTCCTATCCACCCGCCGCCTCGGACGGTATGAGGAACTCTTCCAGCGCTTGCGACCCTTGCCTGTGCACGGTTCCACCAATCGCTTCTGGACTCTGCAACCTCTTCGTCTCGTGGATATCGTGGTGCGAGGTGTTCTTGGCGATGGGTATCGGCTGACTCCCCAGGTCCAGCGATGGCTCGGCGCCCAGGACATGCGCTTCCGTCAGCGAGTGGTTCAGGATTTACAGCACTATCTGCATGCCGAAAAGGAACGCAAGGTCTCCTTGGATCCATGAAGGGGTATTACCGCGACGCTGAGTCGTAACGAGCCGCGGTAGGGAAGCCAACGCGTCGGCGGCGTTGCTGTTGCTTATCGATGTCCATGACAGACGAGGAAACCAGTCGGGGTAGAGTTCACGGAACAAGCCGGGAAACGAGAGCCGGCCGCAGAAGTTAGTGGTGTGAGATTATGGGGCGTGAAGAGGGTAGCGTGGCGGTAGGCTGCCGCGATTTGTAAGATAAAGTTGATTGTCGGGATGAATGACCTGCCTTATGTGAGCGGATCGCAGTCCCACTCCCTGAGAATCCGCGCTCCCACTTGCTGCCTGAATGTTCTTCAACGGCAGTTTTCGGATTGGACGCTGTCGAGCTAAGGTAAGGGATTCCGGTCATGAGCATTGAGCATCCATCGGGTCGGGCTAGTCGAGTCATGGCGGCCTTGGTCCTCCTGGTCGGGGGGTTAGGGTTCCTTGTGGCTGGGAAGGTTCAAGCCGTCATCACGCGCCTGACTCCGCTCGCGGAGGTTCTGGAGACGGAACGCTACATCTTTGTCGCCAAGGTGACGCGTGTGGATGCTGGTAAACCTGCGGTAGTGTTTCAAGTGGTACGGCTCCTGAAGGGCGAGCCGCCCTTCCAACAGTTGGCAGTAAATATGAGCGGGGATGAGGAAGCGAAGAAAGCCAACGATACGCAAACGATCTTGGACCGTTTGGATGCTCGCCGGCAGGTAGTGTTTTTCGCTAGCAAGCGCGGCAAGCGGTATCAGGCCATGGCGTTTGTGGAGGGAAGCTGGTTTTCACTCCAGGGGTTTGAAGACGAATCCGGCAAAACGGTTCGCTGGGCTTTTCTGCACGGGGAGCCTTATCTCCGCCGAACTTTTGCCGGCAGTAGTGCCGAATTGATCCGTATCATCGAGGACGGGTTGGCGCGGCGTGCCGTCCCCCCTAAGCCGGATGAGAAAGCAAAACCTGGCTATGGGCCTCCTGCATCGGAGGATAAGCCGCCTCAGTCACCGGCTGATGGTAATTCGCCGAAACCGAAGATGTCCCGCCACTACAGTCGGGGAAAGACACTATGGGGTGTTATTCCCTCGTTTGTGTTGGTCGGCCCGTTGGCAATCATCGCCGCGGTTTTCCCGGGGGTATTCGCTCGCCTGGCTATTGCTTGGAAGCGCTGGCGTGCCTTTTTGACCGTGGCTAGTCTCAATAGCACCTTGGCTCTAGTCCATTATTTCTTGCAAAACTATCTGCCGCAGGGATGGTGGTGGGGCTTGCAGGCGTTGACAGTGTATTTGTTGGGGATCACCCTACTGGGCTTAATCTGGGCGGGTATTCGCTATCGCCGATTGGCCAATGCCGATCCTTCGGTCACGGCGCCGCCATCGCGCGCTGAAGTGCTAAGTCTTGTTGGTGTGAGCGTTTTCGCGGGAATATGTGTCGCGCTGACGATGGGGTGGGCTGATTTACGCACAGCAGTGACACCCCCGATGCGGGAATTCACCTGCATTGGGCTTGCCGTCGTTGCGGCGTTGCTTTACGCCCTCTACCGGCGAGGAACTGCGTGGTGGGAGGGCAACAGTGGCTTAGGGACAGAGCGGAGGCTCAGCTTATCGGGGGAGTCCGTGGCCATGGGAACTCTGGCGGCCTGCCTGCTCGTGGCGTTGGTCTGGCAATCATCCTCGGTTCCGGGCCAATGGACGGTTGTGACAGAAAGTGGCGGTGGCACAACGGTGGTAGGCCCACGTTTCATTCAGGCCGAGGCCTTAGAAGCCTACGAACAGGACGGTGATCAACGGCTGGCTCTACGCGGGCAAGTGCTAAGCCGAGTGGTGGTCGATCAGGGACGGCTCTACTTCGGGATCATGGAAGCAGGGCTGAGCGGTGGGGGACGTATTGTTTGCATGGATAGTGCAGATGGAAAAGTGCTTTGGAGTTACGACGGAGAGGACAAACCCCTTTTGCCGGTATACTGCACTCCCGTGGTGGCTAACGGTGTGGTGTATTGCGGGGAAGGGCTGCATGAGCATAGCGGCTGCCGCCTCTTTGCTTTGGATGCGCTCACGGGTCAACCCCGGTGGGCGCAACCTTTCCGCACCACCAGTCACACGGAGGGTACGCCGGTGGTAAGCCAGGACATGGTTATTTTCCCAGCGGGCGATGACGGAGTTTACGCCGTCACTGCTGTGGATGGCCGCGTTCGTTGGCACGTCGCGGGCGGATTGGAAAACGGCTTGCATGTTGATGGTGCTCCCGCTGTTTCGGGCGGCCGGCTATACCTGGGGAGCGGATTGTACTCCACGGCGGCGATTTGCCTCGATGTGGCCACAGGAAAACAACTCTGGCGCACCGATCTGAAGCTCCGCTCCTTCGCCGCGCCGTTGGTTTTGGATCAGCGAGTGTACTACGGGGTGGGGACGGGGAATCTGGGAGCCGATACTCACGAGTACCCGGAGGAGAAAGGCCAACGTCGGGAAGAAAAGCCAAGTGGAGCGGTGGTCTGTCTGGATGCTGCCAGTGGTGCTGAGGTTTGGCGCACGGAATTGCCACGAGGGGTTCATACGGCCTTGGCTGGAGACGCTTTCCATGTCTACGCTGCGTGCCGGGATGGCTCGATCTATGCTATCGATCGGCACAGCGGTGAGCAGAAGTGGCGAGTAAGTATTGGAGGGTCTGTGACCAGTCAGCCCGCAGTGGCCAAGCTGGGCGGCCTTCCCCTGGCGGTGTATGCAGTCAGCCGAGAGGGATTGGCCGTCTGCCTTCATCCGCAGACCGGGCAGGTCATCTGGCAAAAACCCTTGCCAGGGTTTCTATGGGATGGCCAGGAAACTTCGGGAGTCCTAGGGGGACCCACCATTGTGCAAGAATTGTTGCCTCAAGGAAGCCGGCGCACAATTTACATCGGTGCCATGACCGTGGACCCAAATAATCCTAATCGGCGTCAGGTGGCGGTATTTCGGCTGATTGATGAAATCTTGGACCCGTGAGGCTTCAAAATGGCCAAGGTCCTGGATGCCCCCCATTGCTGAGGAAGGTGACACATCCGAGCATCAGTAGCAGAACGATAAAAATCACCAAGAGGAAAGTCCCGGTCAGTCGCAGCAAGTCCCAGACAAACTCTCGTTCGCTCCCCTCCGATGGCAGAGTCGTGGGCCGCACTACCGGCGAAGCCGGAGGAGAATTCCATTCTTCCTCTTGAAGCAACTGTTCCTGGATCACATTGCGAAAGCGGCGCCGGATGGCGGGTGGCAAATCATCCCACCAATGTTGCTGGGCGTTGCCCGAATCCCGACCGTTGCGCATAACCATGTGGGGGAACCTCGTGTGGGTCGCTCGGCACCTGATGTTTCTGTAGCGGGTCTGCCGAACATCACTCTATAGGCAGTATATCACTCTGCTGCCGATCCTTCCGCGCTAATTTCCGGGTGAGACGTTCCTAAGGTTATCTCAGGGATTTCGGCATCTCGTACCTCGATCCAGCAAGGCAATTTCCGGTCCCTCTCCTGGCCTTTTCACTTACGATTGGGGATAGGAGGAGGGAAGGGCGGGAATTTGAGGCCGGGAGGAGCACCCGGCCCAGGTAATCTCGCCCCGTAGAGGGTTTCCCAATGCCGCGGAGAGCCTGGCAGCATGATACCTGGCAAACTCACATCGTGAAGTGCTGCCCATTTACGCAATTCCCGGCAGTAATCGGGCCATTTCCCTTCGACAGCAGTCAAGGCCTCCCGTTCCCGAGGCCGCAATTTCGGCCAAAGTTCCTGTTCAATGACGCGCCGGAGCGGTTCACGCAATTCCTCCAGCCGAGCAGGCCCCAGCGGCGGCAGTTTCGGGCGTTCTGTCGGGGGTAGTGAGTTGGAGTAATCGAGGACCGCCAGGGCGAATTCCGGCCACTTTCCGCGGAACGGGGCGGTCACGGCTTGGGCTCGGCCTTTCTCGAAGAAGCGAGCCGCCGGGCCGAGATCGGTGTGGTCCAACACGGGTTGACTCCGAGGCGGAGGAAGCAAAAAGCGCTCATATTTGCGCGAGAGATTGTAAACCTCCCGACCATAACTGAACCACGCTGAACCACCGGCCTGTTCCGCAGTATGGAGGGCAGCCACATAACGCTGCCTTTCGTTGGCGGTCAACCGTTCCTTGCCCGGTTCGTCGAGTTGGAACGCCTGCCGGGCGAACTCCACAACGACTTTGCGGAGTGCCTCATCATGAAAGGGCCACGGGATACGATTGGCGGCAATCTCCTCGGCATGACGGCGGATAAAAGACCAGGACTCACGCCGGTCTGTTTCATGGCGTTTGAGTCGGCGGATCGTCTCGATGCGCTCTTGTGTGGAGAGACTGCGAATGCGTTTCTGCTGCTCCACTGGCAGGGCTTCTAGCCATTGCTGCTCCCGAATCTCGCGGACTCGCTGCAATCGTTGGGCGGTATCGCCCGCTGAAAGAATAAATCGGCGCTGGTCGGGGGCTAAACGGGAGAGCCATAGAGCGTAGGCTTCCAAAATGCGGAGCAGGTATTCTCGTTCTGCAGGATCCTGGGCAAACAACTCGCGGTCCAATTCTCGCAAGGCCGCTTGTCGGTTGGGGGCTAAACGACGGAATTCTTCCACCAGTTGGGCGAATGTAGTGGAGGAAGGTGGCTCGAAGCCCTCCATTTGAGCTGGCGGCCGGCTAATCCCGTGTTCTACCAAGGGATCATCGCCGAAATATTCTGGTTCCGCCAAGCGGAGGAGGAAGGACAGATCATCGACACCAATGTAGTAGGGGAGCATCTCGATGAGCCGGTGATCGGTCAACGATGGCTCGTCGGATGCAGACGGACGAGGAGATGGGGATGGAGCGGATAGCACCCAAGTGAGCAAGCCATAACCGCCCAGCGAACCAAGAGTCAAGCAGAGTGCCGCAATCCAGAGTTGTTTCCACGCAGCAAGCCAACGGGTCGAGGGGAGCAGCAAGGGGCCGGTCGCTGCCATCACGACAGGCTGCGACGTGGAAGGTATGGCTTGACGCACCGCCGCCGCGTCCGATCGAGAAGAAGGGGCAGCAGAACGCAGCGCAGGAACTTTCTCCAGGGTGCGCGTGGTGAAGTCCGGCGAGGCTTCTGGCAGCGGAAGATAGTCCAACAAGTCGTAAGTCTTTTTCAACAGCAAGGCCCGGCGGCGCAATTCGGGATCGGCAGCCAAGCGTTGCTCCATCTGGCGTGCCTCATCCTCGGGCAGCTCGCCATCCAAATAAGCGACCAATTCCTCCTCAAGGGGGTCCTGAGGAGGCTGATCGGAAGGTTGCGGGGGAGGGTGGGGGGATTCCGGCATAACCACCTCAGGGACTCGATGCGGTGTGGGGTGGACCATCCTCGCAAGAGGAGGCCGAGGAACTATCCCCATCTATTTCAATATAACCCTGCAGACACTCCCGTAGCTTCGCTCGTGCCCGGCTCAAAAGGGACTTGACAGCTTTGGTAGTCAGACCCATGACTTGGGCGATGTCGGCATAGTTCATGTCCTCGTATTTGTTGAGGATAATCGCTAGCCTTTGACGTTCGTTGAGAGTGTCCAGTGCCCGGCGGATGACAAGAGCAAGTTCTTCCTGATGCAGGCGGCGTGCGGGAAAGGAAGTCGAGGAGTGGGCATCGGCCAGCGGTTGCTGCGGCTCGTGGCAGAGGGAGCCGGATTCGCTGATCTCCAAGGGCTGGACCGGTCGGCGCTTGCGATCCCGAAGGGCATTGAGAGCCAGATTATTTGCAATCGTGAATAACCAAGTGGAAAACTTGGCCTTTGGAGTATAACGTTTGCGATGGCGATACACGCGGAGGAAGACCTCCTGGGCTAAGTCTTCTGCTTCATCACGGTCTCCCAACAGATGATGCAAAATGGCCACGAGGCGGTGTTGGAAACGTTGGACAAGCTCCGCGAAGGCGGCGGGATCATCATCCCGGACCCGCAGCATGAGGCGAATGTCCGGGTCGCGCAGTGCCATCAGGTTGCTGGTGTGACCTGCAGGCATAGTTGCTGTTACCACTTGGCTGTCCGTAGGTCCTCCCGTTCGGAGTATCCTTCACGCCTCGTCGGGTGGGTGGGGGCAGCCTTGAGGGAGTACCACTGTCGGGGGGATGGCAGATACGTCGAGGGATGAAGCGGAAAAGGGAGGGTGATCCCCCGCCGTTGTAGCTACTTGGGGCGCCGGGAAGGTCTGCCGTCGCAACTGCCCGCAGGCGGCGTCGATGTCGGCCCCTCGGCGCTTGCGCACTTTGACACTGATTCCGGCCTGGCGTAAAGTTCGAACCATCCGGCGGATGGCTTCGGGACGGGGCGGACGATAGGGCAAACCTGGAACTTCGTTCCATGGGATGAGGTTGACGTGGGCCTTACGGCCCGCCAAAAGCTGGGTTAGCTCCCGCGCACATCCTGCGGTATCGTTCACCTCTCCTAGCAAAACGTATTCGTAGGTTACTTGCCGGCCCGTCCGCGCGAAGAAGTAGTCGGCTGCCTCCACGATAGCCGCAATCCCCGTTTTCCGATTCGTGGGGACAATCTGATTGCGCAAAGCATCATTGGGCGCATGTAAAGAAACGGCGAGGTGATAGTGCCGTCCGCTATCTGCCAGCCGCCGAATCTTGCTGGGTAATCCTACGGTAGAAATCGTGACATGCCGTTGACTCAAGCCCAGCCCCTGGCGTGGATCACAAGCTATTTCTAATGCTTTCAGCAAATTGTCTAGATTGGCCAGCGGTTCTCCCATTCCCATGACCACAATATGTGTGAGACGCTGACCCGCGCAGGAGTTCAGTCGGAGGAGTTGTTCCAGCATCTCTCCCGTGCTAAGATTGCGTTCCAAGCCGTTAAGCCCGCTAGCACAAAAGACGCAGCCCATACCGCAGCCGACTTGGGTGCTGACGCAAGCAGTGACGCGGTTCTGATCAGGAATCAGTACGCACTCGATCGAACGCTGATCTTTCAATTGCAACAGGAGCTTGTGAGTGCCATCGCTGGAACGGAGATGGAGCAGGGGAATTGCCGTAAACAAGGGGAGATGCTCGTGCAACATCTGGCGTAATCCAGCGGGCAAGTCGGTCATTTCCGCATAGGTTGTCACCCCTCGATGGAACAGATGATGGCGGATCTGCCGGGCACGCCAAGGGGGTTGGCCTCGCTCAACCAACCATTGCTGCAACTCTTCGGGGGACATTTCCACAACAGCCGGACGAGTTTCAGCCGCCGCTTGGCGGGTCGGACGATCATTGTCCAATGATAGACGGTCGCTCTCGAACCATCCCAATGGGGTGGACATAGTCGATTCTCACTCTTTGCCTTGTTCGAGAAAGCTGGATGCCATCCTCGTAAAGGCCAATCGGCAGGTGCAACCCCATCTTCACACTTGGAGAAAATGTGAGTCGTGGGGCGTTGGGTGTGTACCTTGCTCGATTGATGGGCTGGAGATTGCACAACCTACGCTTTCCTGGCTTATTTGACCACTCGCTTCAGGGTAGGACCAGCCCCTCTGCTATCACTATACCGTTTCTTGCTCGATCTGAGCATGTTCAGCAGTCAAGTCCGGTGAGTTCTCCTTTGGGATTCCGGCAGGAAGGCTTGCCCGTTGCGGTGTCTGTGCAATGGTTTTTCCGTGTCCAACAAGTCCCCTCAACTTTCTTCAGAACCAGCCAAAGAGGAGGCGTTGGATGTCGAGGGCGATCACGAAGATCATCAATCCCAAAATGATGGCTAAGCCGATGTACATCGCAATGTGGAAGAGGCGTTCCGGTACAGGACGTCCCAGGATTTTTTCCAAAATGAGGAACACCATGTGTCCTCCGTCGAGGACGGGGATTGGAAGGAAGTTGACCACTGCCAAGTTGACCGAGATCATACCGATGAAGAGGAGGAATTGCCAAAAGTCTTCGCCTGCCACCCGGTAGGAAACATTGGCGATGGTCAGCGGCCCGCTCATCGTTTTCGGGCTGATTCTGCCGGAGGGGGAAATCATACCGTAAAGGCTCATGTACACATACTTGATGAAACGGATGACCCGCCAAGTGCCTAAGCTCAACGCCTCGGCTAGCCCCTCAGCTTTCTGGATGCGATAGTCGCGGGCTAGCAGCAGGCCGCGATCTTCCAGCGGATGTTGCGTATCTGGTCGGGCTTCCAAGCTGACTTCCAGGATGGATTCACCCCGCTGGACGCGCAAGTCGAGGCGGTGGGGCGGCTGGCGCTGGAGGGCGGCATCCACGTAAGCCCACTGATGCGGCTTGAGTTTGTCGAACCACTCCCCAGGACGCAGGTTGCCGTGGTCGTCTAGGGAGTAAAGGCGGGCGGCTAAAATCACATCGTTGGGTTGCAGCACACCACTGGCCGGGGAATCGGGCAGCACCTGGTCCACCATGGTTTCCACCCAATACGCCAGCCCCAGACCTGCCAGAGGGATGGGACTATTGGGCAGACTGATGGTTACCCGGTCGTTGTGATAGGCGGCATCGTAATACAGGGTCAGCTCGACGGGTTTCGCTTCCTGGTGTCCCACGGTGCGCAGGACGGTCAGTCGGACCTGGAGTTTGGCCTCGGCGCCGCGGGCGAGTTGCCGGTCAGCCCATTGCCGCAGCTCATAGGGCAGAAGCAAGGGGTCGAGTTTGCGGACGGTGACGGTGGAATCGGGCGCTTTTTCGTCTCCCGTGGTGAGCCAGGTAGTGGTGCCATCCACTTCAGGCAATTGGATGTGGCGGATGCGGTCGCCGGGTCGTGGGGGCTGATCCTGATGGGCGAGAACTCCCGCTTGGGCTGCGGGTCCTCCTTCGCGCACCGCAGCAATTTCGCCAAAGCGCATGCGCAGTCCTAAATCCGCACGAAAAGCGGGGGGAACGGTAATATCGACCGGCTTCTCTTGGCCATCCGGCTGGGAACGCAAGACGCGGACGACTATGGTTTGTCCTGCCAGAGCCTGCAAGCGGGCGTAGTAGTCTGCAATGTCTGGGCCGCGATCCGGCTCGCGCGTGTCAGGGCGTAAAGGTGTGACTTGGCGGGGGTTTTGGGGATCGCTCATGGCGATGATGCGATCGCCTGGCTCGAAGGGAGGAGTGGCCCGTGCGGCGGCACTGCCCGCGATGACGGGGGGCACGGGGGCTTTACGGAACGACAGCAACTCCGGACGGAAGGGGGGAACGATCCCCAGTTGGGGGAAGCGCGCGCCTTCATCCCGCCGCGGTTCCACCTGATAGGTTTGCTGAGTTCCATCTGGTCGGCGCACAACGAGCTCCACGACTTCGCCAGCCGCGGTGCTCATGACGATGGGCCGCAGATCGTCGAAGAAGGGCCGGTCCCGGCTGGCGATGCGCACGATGTCGTCGTCGGCACGCAAGCCGGCGCGCCAAGCCGCACTGCCACTTTCCACCGCTCCTATGGCAGCGGGGATTTCCTTGACTCCATGCAGATAAGCTCCGACAAAACATACCATGCCCAGAAGGACGTTCATGATCACCCCCGCGGAAATGATCAGCATCCGCTGCCCCACACTTTTGTTGCGATAGCTCCGCGGATCGTTGTCTGTTTCTTCGCCGTCTGTAGCCTCCCCTTCACCGACCATTTGCACATACCCTCCCAGAGGAATCATGCCCACTTTGTAAGTGGTCTCTCCCCATTGGAAGGAACAGAACGGTAGGGCTGGGCCAAAGCCAATGCTGAAGGTGGTGACATGGACATCGCACCATTTGGCCGCCAGGAAATGCCCTAGCTCGTGGATGAATATGACCAACCCCAAGCCGATCACCACTTTGAGCGTGTCGATGGGATCAAGGTAGAGGAAAACGACCGCGATCAGGGCTGCGGTGATTAGGAGCGAGACGGCATGGCGGTGCAACCAAGCAATCGGTCCTTCAGGTGGGGGAGGGGACGCCTCCTGTGGCTGGGGAGAAGAAGCCATAGCCCCCTGGCTTACTTCTTGCAGGGGAGGGCCGGAAGGGTTCAAGGGATCGGGTGCAGGTGAGCGTGTGTCCAACGGCTAACCTCCTGCCGCGCCCAGCGATCGAGGGCCAAGAGCCGATCCAGCGAGGGGCGCGGTTCATACGGGTGGACTTCCAGCACCGCACGGCAGCAGCGCGGGATGTCCAGAAACGCCAGATCACCAGCCAGGAAACGTTCCACAGCGGCTTCATTGGCCGCATTGAGGACGGCTCCGCATGTCCCTCCCCGCTGCGCGGCCTCGTAACCTAACGTCAAGGCGGGGAAAGTTTCCACGTCCGGTGGCTCAAAGTGCAATGGTCCCAACTTCTGCCAGTTGACCCGGCGGGCCGGTCCTGGGGGACGTTCTGGATACAGCAAAGCCGCCTGAATGGGCAAGCGCATATCCGGGGGCGACAGGTGCGCCAGGACCGATCCATCTGCCCATTCTACCAGAGCATGTACCATGGACTCCGGATGAATCAACACCTCAAGACGATCCGCCGGAATGTCGAACAACCAGCGGGCTTCGATAACCTCCAGGGCCTTGTTCATGAGGGTCGCGGAGTCGATGGTGATCTTCGGTCCCATTTGCCACGTGGGATGTTGGAGGGCCTGTTCCGGGGTCACGGCGCGCAACTCCGAGGCCCGCTTGCCGCGAAAGGGGCCGCCGCTGGCCGTCAGAATCAGACGCGCCACATCGCGGCGATCCCGGCCCTCCAGCAGGTGGAATAAGGCGGAATGTTCGCTATCCACCGGCAGCAATCGCGCACCTCGGTTCCGTGCGAGTTCCAAGATCAATGGGCCGGCGACCACGAGGGTTTCCTTGTTTGCCAGAGCCAGCGTTTTCCCGGCTTCCAGAGCGGCCCAGGCGCTGTGCAATCCCGCAGATCCCACAATAGACGCCACAACCATGTCAACGCCAGGGGCACAGGCCAGCTCCACGAGAGCATCAGGGCCGACCCGCAGTTCGGTAGTCGGGGGGAAAGCCTGCCGGTCTACCTGCGGCAACACGGAAGCGTCCGCCAGGACTGCCCAAGTTGGGCGGAATTCCCGGCATTGTTCCGCCAACAACGGCCAGTTACGGTGGGCCGCTAGACCCACCACACGTAACCGGTCGGGAAAATGGCGGACTACCTCCAGCGTGCTGCGGCCTATGGAACCCGTCGAACCCAGCACGACCAGATGGCGGCACCGGGCAGCTTCCGCTGCGGATGTTGGCATACCTTCACCTGAGAGCATAGGCAATCGCAGGAATTGTATGACTCACTCCCGCACTCCAACAAGCCGAAGATGGCAGACGCCCCTGCCACAAACTGCTAAAAAATCGTACAAGTGATCGCGTCCCCTTGATTCACGATGGGTATTGTCCAAATGCAATTCTCCCAGCCACTAGGGACAGGAGTCTCAACCATGAATCCCCAGCAGAGTCATCCTCGAACGTGGCGTTATGGTTCCCTCGTGCGGTCGTATGATCGGCGGTCGTTCTTGCATGCTAGTGTGGCGCTGGGTGGAACTGTGCTACTGGGCAATAGCAGGAGCGGAGCCGAGTTCCAGCCTCCTACACCGGGTTTTGCCTCGCCCCAGCAAGCTATCCAAGCACCGCGGGAGAAAGTCCTCTTTGTGGCCTGTACCTATGCCAATACCGGCATAGACCAGCCGGATTATCTTGCTGTGGTCGATGTCGACCCATCGTCTCGCAATTACGGCCAAGTGGTTCACCGTCTCTCCATGCCTCAACGAGGAGATGAATTGCACCATTATGGCTGGAATATCTGCTCCTCTTGCCACGGTAAACCCGGCGATCGGCGATACCTGATTGTTCCAGGGTTCCGCTCCAGTCGCATCCACGTCATTGATGCCAAGGATCCTTACCAACTCCGGCTGCACAAAGTCATCGAACCGGAGGAGGTTGCAAAGGCGGCCAATCTGTCCGCACCTCACACAGTGCATTGCCTGCCCAGCGGCGAAATCATGATCTCCATGCTGGGGGACGCTCAGGGGAATGGCCCCGGAGGTTTTCTCCTGTTGGATGATCAATTCCGCATCAAAGGCCGTTGGGAGAAAGAAGCAGCGGGGATGCAGTTCAACTACGATTTCTGGTATCAACCGCGGCAGAATGTCATGGTTTCGACTGAATGGGCGGCGCCGAAAACCTTCGCACCGGGACCGCGTTTGGAAGATGTCGCAGCCGGAAAATACGGTCGCCGCATCCACTTCTGGGATTGGAAACAACGCCGCCTGATCCAGTCGGTAGACTTAGGGGAAGGCTCCATACCCCTGGAAGTCCGTTTCGCTCACGAGCCGGACAAGGACTACGGTTATGTGGGGGCGGCTTTGAGCAGCGTGGTCTGGCATTTTGCTCGTGGTGCGAAGGGTACCTGGCAAGCCCGTCCTGTGATCCGCCTTGATCCCGTGAAAAAAGCGGATTTTCCAGGCGGCCAAGTACCAGCCTTGATTAGCGACATCCTCATATCGATGGACGATAAATACCTCTACGTTTCCACTTGGCTGCACGGTCGGGTCCTGCAATATGACATCCGCGAACCGGCCCAGCCGAAACTGGTGGGGACCGTCACACTCGGCGGTTTGATTGAGCCGCCTCGGCGCCTGCGCGGCAAGGAATTGACCGGCGGACCCCAAATGTTACAGCTCAGCCTGGATGGACGGCGGCTCTACGTCACCAACTCGCTCTATAGCACCTGGGACAATGCCTTCTACCCCCAAATGGCGAAGCAAGGGTCCTGGTTGGTCCAAATCGATTGCGATACGGAACGAGGAGGTATGCGATTGAATGAGAACTTTCTCGTTGATTTTGGCAAGGAACCGGCCGGACCGGTCCGCGCCCATGAAATTCGCTATCCGGGGGGCGATTGCAGCAGCGACATTTTCTCGTGACGGCCCCGGCTGCGTGGCGGAGGAAGAAGCGAAAATATGCCTGGATCATAGGCTCCGGAGAGCCAGAAATTACATCGGAGAAAGGACCAGATTCTCCACGATCATAGCCACCGCATTGCCTCCGCCTAGGCACAGCGCGGCCAAACCATAACGTTTGCGATATCGTTGGAGGGCATATAGCAGGGTCGTCAGGATGCGCGCCCCGCTGGCGCCGATCGGGTGGCCCAAAGCAATGGCTCCGCCGTGAACATTCACCCGGCTTTCATCCCAACCGTCGGATTGCAGGTGCTGCCCGCAGGCAAGCATCTGAGCGGCAAAGGCCTCATTGAGTTCAATCAAATCGATGTCCTGTAAGGCTAACCCTGCTTTGGCACAGACACGACGGATAGCTGCCACAGGAGCCAGAAACAGTTCGCGCGGCGGTGTGCCGCTCATGGCTTGAGCGACGATCCGGGCCAGCGGTCGGACGGAAGAGTGAACGCGGACATACTCTTCTGAAGCTACCACCACAGCAGCCGCCCCATCGGACAATTGCGAAGCATTCCCCGCGGTGACACTGCCATCGGCGTGGAAAACCGGCCGCAAGCGGGCCAGATTCTCCAACGATGCATCCGGACGGATGCCTTCGTCCTGTCGCAGGGGTTCCTGGCGATTCCCACTAATAGGCACCGGCACCACTTCTGCTTCAAAGTAACCCTTGGCCCAAGCCTGGGCCGCACGCTGATGGCTCTGCACGGCGAAGCGGTCCTGTTCAGCACGACTGATCTGGCAGAGTTGAGCGACGTGCTCGGCGGCGGCGCCCATCGGCCAGTTTTCAAACGGGCACCACAGGCCATCATGAAGCAGGGCATCGACAAGTTGCTGATGGCCGTACTTGTATCCCCGTCGAACTTGAGGCAGTAGAAAGGGGGCCTGGCTCATGCTTTCCATGCCGCCAGCGACAATGAGGTGAGCTTCCCCCGCTCGAATGCTTTGGGCCGCCAACATGACCGCCTTCAGTCCCGAACCGCATACCATATTCGTCGTGTGGGCTGGGACAGTCTCGGCAAGGCCAGCACGAAGTGCCGCCTGACGAGCGGGGGCCTGCCCACTGCCGGCCTGCACCACCTGCCCCATAATGACCTCGTCCACATCGGCGGCTGCTACATTGGCTCTGCGCAAGGCCTCGGCAATGACCAATGCACCTAGCTGGGGAGCGCTATGGTCGGCCAAACTGCCCAGGAACTTGCCAATAGGCGTCCGCACCGCAGAAAGCAGATAGACTTCCATTGCGGAAACCTCTCAGAGCGTCCCATTATGATCGCCGTTGCTGGCTTGCCATCGCCGTGGACAGAGTTCAACGGGCTTTTTCCGCCGCTGCCAACAACTCCCGGCAATGCTCTTCCAAGTCCCGGTTCTGGCTCTGGTGGGCGAGACGCAAGCCCCGGTCCGCAAAGTATCGCGCCTTATCCGCGGATTTCAACCGGAGCATCTCCTCCGCCGCTGTGGTGTAAAGTTTCCCCTCCTGAGGGTATTGGGCAATCAAGCGCTCGAACGCCTCGACGGCATGATCTACGTCTTTCATGCGGACGTACACGTTGGCCCGTTTCAGTGCGTAATCGATGGCCCGCGCCCCCCTGTTGTGCTCGCTGTCGTATTGCTCCCCTCGCTGGATGAGATCGAGTGCCTCGGAATAATTCCCTTGAACCAGGGCACCTGTGATGGCCGCGGCGAAGAGGGGATAGCGGTCCGGCTTGCTAGGATCGAAGGGTTTGTCCACGCCGGCTCGTGCAAAAGCGACCGCCAATTCACGTGCTTCTAATCGCAAGGCAGCACGCATGGCTTGTTCGATCTCATCAACGGACATAACTTGGCGGTCTAGAGCGGCCAATTCGGCGATATTCATGGCGCTGATGTCTCGCGGCGGGACTGAAGCTGGTGTTGCACGGCTTGTGCTATGACCTGCTATTTCTCCTGTCGAAGCTTGTTGGGAGGACACAGCGGCGGGAACTGCCGCCTGCGCCGCCTCTGCTTCAGGCTCTGGAGTGGCGACATTGGTGTACTCCAGCCCCAGTTTGTGCCGCAAGCGCTGGAAATCGTAGTAATGTTGCTCCGCTTCTGCCTTCGTCTCCTCCGACGGTTGATCCGGCAAACCCCTGACGGCACGATAGCATTCCTCCATGAAGCGCACAGCGCCAAAGAGCCGTTTCCGTAGTCGAGGACTGCCCATCGCATCCAGAGGTGAGTTCCCCTCCAGGGACTTGAGCGGTTGATGAAGCCAAGTGCCCTCAAAGTAGTCTGCTACGTACTGCAACCGCCGACGTTGCACTTCCGGGTCACTCTCGTAGCCCGGACGGACCAGCGTACCATAGAGAAGCGGCAATTCCCGGGGATCGGGGGTTCGGGTCCACACCCGCGGTGGTTCCAAGGCCATTTGGGATTGCTCGTACAATTCCTGGGCCAAAGATTGAGCCTGATTCTGATCGAGCGAGATGAGATGCAACTCCGGTGGGATAATCATGAAGCGGGCGCGAATGCGATACACGGGGGTATGCTCGCTCATGGCTAAGGTTGGGATTTCCTCCATGAAGAAACCACGGAGCACCCCCTCCTCTTCATGGAATTGCATCTGAGCGATAGCACCCAATCGATACTTTTCTTCGAAGAGTTGGAGCAGCCGTTGGAAATCGCGGATGGTCATGCTGCAAAAGTGGTACAGATAATTGGCTACGGACTCCATGCCTAAAGCGGTAAGCAGAACTTCGACCAAAGTGCCAGTCTGTTCGGCCAAGCGGTCGTCTACTTCGGCATCTAGAGAGCGGTACAAGGCCTCAACAGCACGAAGACTTTCCCCCTGCCAAGCGTAGATGAGGCCGAGATTGAACCAGGCCGCCGGATCGTCAGGGGTCTGTTGCACCAGTTGCTCATATCCCTGGCGGGCGTCGCTGAGTCGGCCAGTGATAAAACTTTCCGGGATGCTTCGACGCGTTCGACGCAGTGCGTGCCGCTGGCGGGCCGTTGGGGGCAGTCGGCTGTTCGGTCCAAACAGATCTTCATGGTAGCGATGCAACTCTGGCAGATCGGGCCGTAGTTGCAAAGCTCGATCCACGGCATAAATGGTCGCTAAGAATTGGCGGCACTGATGACTTAAGTCTGCAATTTTGGCATAGACATTCAGAAGCTGATCCTTGGCTTCGGGGGCTATTAGTTCTGCTGCTTTGTGGTAGAGCATCAGCGCGCCCTGTATCTCCCCTTCTTGCTGGCGTAACTGGCCGCGCATGTAAAATGCCATGCCTAACTTGGGGTCACGTTGCAACGCCTGATCGAGAGCCGCATCTGCCTGTTCCCACTGTCCGCTATGAGTTAGAAATTCGGCGTAGTAGAGCCACAAAGCCGCACGGTTGTCATGCTGCTGGAGCAACTCCTGGAAGAGTTTGTGGGCGGACTCATGTTGTCCTTCCTGAAGCAGCTCAAAAGCACGGTTCACTTGGGTCAGAAACGGGGCGCAGCACCACTTCACTTTCTTGCCGCTCCCACAGGGACAGAAGGCATAAGGGTCGATACTCATGGGTTTCCTCGACTCGTTAGACTGCCCGGAATGGGATGTCCACTCGGCATTCCGCCGGGGTGCTTACTCCACATTCCGTGGGGATGAATGCATAGTAGGCTGGAATCTGTATTCCGGGAATAGGGCGTCGGGGAAAACTTCCGCGATCGGTTTGACTTGCGGCCAGACCGTTCTATCTTTCTGTGACCGAACCTTGTGTCAGGGAAGATGGTACACCCTGCACGCCGGATGTGGTATTGGCTGACTTTTTCACGTTCGGTGCAACGATGCAGGCCGGGATCAGAACTCGCAGGAAAATTGTGGATTCAGCTTTAGTTTTCTGCCTGAGAGGTGAGCACATCCATGGTCGGCAATGAACTGGGTGCCTGTGAATGGTTTGTCTGGGACCTCCGCCGCAGCGGCTTGATTGAACGCAGCACGCTCGATCAACTGGTGAGCGATTATCTAAAAGCTCATCCGCGAGCGGAAGCGCCTGCCTTGGCAGAATACCTCATCGGGCAAGGATTGCTGACGCCCTTCCAAGCGGAACGAATCCTCAACGGCAAGTCGCAGGGTTTGGTTCTGGGGCCATATGTGCTGCTCGACGCCATCGGATCGGGGAGTATGGGGCAAGTTTACAAGGCCGCTTCCCGCAATGATGATCGACTCTATGCCGTCAAGGTTCTGCCGCGGCGGAGCATGTGGAATGTGCGGCTTGCCCGCCGACAGGTGCGTGCCTTCCAAGGTTTCCAGCATCCGGCGGTCGTTCCTTTCCTGGATGTCGGCACCGCAGGCGGACTGCATTATCTCGTCTGGCCGCTCGTCGAGGGAACCCCGCTGGATCGGCTAGTTCAGGAGCGTGGCCCCTTGCCCGTCAATCGTACCGCACTCATCGGCGTACAGATTGCTCAGGGACTGAACGTCTGCCATCAAAACAATGTCTTCCACGGTCTCATCAAGCCCTCCAACATTATGATTGGTGCCCACAATCAAGTGCATATCCTGGACTTCGGCATCGGTTCACTCTTGGTCGAGAACGAAGGGGAAAGCCTGGTGGACACAATGTCCACGGCCAACACCCTGACGAGCGGCCTGGATTGCTGCAGCCCGGAAAGTATTTTGGAACCGAGTAATCGGACGCCGGCGGGGGATCAATACAGTCTGGGCTGTGTGCTGTACTTCTGCCTGACGGGTCGCGTGCCCTTCCCAGAAGGAAGTGCAGTGGAAAAGATGATGGCCCACCAAATGAAACAGCCCACGCCCATCCGGCAATTAGCACCCGATGTGCCGCCGGAGATAGAAGCCGTTATCATGCGCCTCATGGCCAAAAAACCGGAGGAGCGCTATGGCACCTGCGAGGAAGTGGCCGATGCCCTGGAACCGTTTGTCGGGGACGTTCGGCAGATACCGGATGGAGCACCCATGTTGACGGCCCCTCCTAAGCTCTCACAATCCAGCGGACGCATGCCAGGTTTGTCAAGCCGTTCCAGCGGTCAAAGGCCTGGCTTGTCAGCCGAGCGTTCCCTCTCCACGACCGCTCCTCTGGCGCGAACGCCGACTCCGCCGTCTCAGCCCGGTCTGCCTTCCCCCGCTGTGGGCACTGCTGGATCGGTTCCGCCGTCTGTACCTCGGACTCCTGCGCCTTCGGCCGAGCGCCGCTTAGGATCGCTTCCTCCGCCATCCTCACCGCCGGCAGCTCCAGCCCCTGCCTCAGCCGCTCCACGTGCCTCGGCCCAGTTTTCCCCTCCCCTGATCCCCCGCTCTCCCTTGCCTCCGCCTCCGGCCCGGTCCGCACCGCTTTTGCCTAGTCGCTCTGCCGTCGGTTTGTCTGTCTCCTCTTCGGCTGTAGCTGATGTTTCACACAACGAGGAAGCTGGCGCGCCCGCCTGGGCTGTCGAGGAGGCAGGGACACCTTCCAATCGTTTTGGTCCGCTCGGTGTCGTCGCCACCGCAGTGCTCTTGACCATCCTCGCCTATCTGGGAACGATCATGCTCCTACGCCAGTGATTGTCCCATGACATCAATACATGCCGGGCCGACTCCATTAAGATGAGTCAGTGGGAGCCAAGTAGCTTCCTGTTGACAGGGTGATGTGGCTTTGGCTACATTGCTCGCTCTGAAGAGGATAACGGCACGGGATGGAACACTGGCAGCAGCGTTGGGAAAACGCGTGGAGGGAAATCGTTCTCGGACGCAGGACGGGACTGCAGGCGCGTCTGGGTCGCGCTCTGTTGCGGATCGCCAGTTGGCCGTATGGCGGGACTATCCGGCTGCGGAATTGGCTTTATGATCACCGCTGGCTTTCCATTCACGCGGCTGCAGTGCCTGTCATCAGTGTGGGTAACCTGAGCATGGGCGGTACGGGAAAAACTCCCTGCATCGAATACATTGCCCGCTACTATCGCCAGCGGGACATACGGGTGGCCGTTCTGAGCCGGGGTTATGGCGGCCTGGATTCCCGTAATGATGAAGCTCTACTGTTGGAAGAAAGCCTCCCAGACGTGCCGCATCTCCAGAATCCCGATCGAGTTGCCGCTGCGGAATGTGCTGTCCACGAGCTAGAAAGCCAGCTCCTTCTGCTCGACGACGGTTTTCAACACCGCCGCCTCCATCGCGACTTGGATATCGTGTTGCTCGATGCCACACAACCGCCAGAGAGGGATGCCCTTTTCCCGCGCGGTATGCTGCGCGAGCCGTTCACCGCTTTGGCCCGCGCCGGCCACCTCGTCATCACGCGAACAGATCAGGTTTCTCCCGCAGAACTGGACGCCCTGTACCGAAATATAACTCGGCGTTTCCCCTCCCTTCCCATCGCCCAGGCCATCCATGAACCCGAATCTCTCCGTTGGGGTGACAAAGTATTACCGCCGCAATCCTTGGCCGAACGCTCGGTCGTTGCGTTCTGTGGCTTGGGTCGACCGGATGCTTTCCGCCGCACGCTGGAGCAACTGGGGGCTAGGCTCCTCGACTTTCGCGTCTATCCGGACCACTACCCTTATACCTCGGGCGATGTCGCAGAACTCCACCGTTGGGCTGCTACGACGCCCCCGGACACCTGGATCGTGACCACACGCAAAGATTGGGTCAAACTTCGGCTGGACGAATTGGGCGGGCGGCCCCTGGGAACGCTGACTATCACCTGGCGTCTGACGGCGGGTGCCGAAACCTTCCATGCTGCTCTGGATCGTATAAGCACCCTCATTCTCCAAGAGAGCACGCTGGAAGCAGAGCCGGGTAACGTTTCCGGCAAGGAGTTCCCCGCTTCTCCCTGCGAAACGGCGATCACGGATGGCTCGCTGAATTCCACGAGGCAAGGATGCAACCCTTCGACCTAACCCGATTGCGAACCTACTCGCTCCACGATAGGCCCAGCAAAGTCTCAATCCAGGACTTGGGCACGCCGTGTGATCCTGCGCGGCCCATGACCGATTGGCTGGAAACCTTGCCCCGGCAACTCGCGGCAGTCGAACTGCGTAAAGTCCGGGATTACGTCCTGCAACGTCATCGTGATGGCAAATGCATTGCGGTTGCACTCGGCGGGCATGTCATCAAAACCGGTTGTGCTCCCTATCTCATCGATCTGATCCGCAGAGGTGTCATCCGCGCCGTCGCCATGAACGGCTCAGCGGCCATCCATGACTTTGAATTGGCATACGCAGGAAAAACCAGCGAAGATGTGGCGGCTCAGCTCCCTCGCGGCGACTTCGGTATGGCCCGCGAGACCGCAGAAATCTTCGCTCAAGCTGTGGATTATGCCGCAACTCACCACTGCGGTTTGGGCTATGCTCTTGGTTGGCTCATCCAGCATCGCTGGAACTGCCCCCATGCAGATATCAGCCTCGTCGCTGCAGCGTGGCGTTACCGCATACCCTGCACCATCCACGTCGCCATCGGTACGGATATCGTTCACATGCATCCGCAACTCGATGGGGCCGCCCTTGGCACTGCTACCTTGCTCGACTTCCGCATCCTCTGCTCGGTGGTGTCCCAACTGCAGCACGGTCTTTGGTTCAATCTTGGTTCCGCAGTGATCATGCCGGAAGTCTTTCTCAAAGCTGTCTCAGTCGCGCGCAATTGCGGCTACGACCTCGAAGGACTTGTAACTGTGAACTTCGACAAGGAAGTGAAATATCGCACCGCCATGAATGTTCTTCGACGACCGGGAACTGAAGGGATCGAGATCATTGGCCATCACGAGCTACTGATTCCCTTGTGGCATGCCGCCATTGTTGCAGGTTTGCAAGAGTACAAACAGAATGTCTATGAAAACGATACGAAAGATATTATAAGAGATAATGAATATCAGCGGAGATCTGTAGCATAAGATTTGGTGTAGAAAAATAATTAATAAATGGATAAACTATGAATGATATTATTCAATTATTACAGAGTGCAAAACAACCCCAGGTAGTGGTGGTGGGTGATATCATGCTCGACCGCTACATTTGGGGCAATGCGGAGCGGATCAGCCAAGAAGCCCCCGTGATCTTACTGCGCGCCGATCACCGCGAGGAAAGGTTAGGAGGGGCAGGCAGTGTCGCAATGATGCTCCGACATCTGGAGTGCAACGTTGCTGTTGTTGGGGTTGTCGGCCACGATGAAAACGCCGAGCGCGTTTTGACAATGATGCGTCAACTCGGAATCGACACATCCACGGTGGTCCCGGACTCATCACGCCCCACCACCGTGAAAGAACGGTACATCGGCCGAGCACAAACACGCCATCCCCAACAAATGATACGTGTTGATTATGAAGAGCGCCATACTATTAGTCAGAATATCGAACATGTGATTATACAAAGAGCGCTATCTCTAATAGATTCTGCAGATATTATATTAGTTAGCGACTATGATAAAGGTGTATGTACACCCACATTATTACAATTTCTGATATCTACTACTAAAAAGCGGGCCATTCCCTTGCTTGCAGATCCTATCCGCGGGGGAGATTATTCCAAATACCGTGGTTGTACGGCTCTGACCCCCAATCGCTTGGAAGCTGGATTGGCAGTAGGACGTACTCTCCACACGGTCGAAGATGCCCTCGAGGCTGCTGCTGAATTGCAGCATCGATTGGAATTGGAAGCAGGTATCGTCACTTTGGACAAGGATGGCATGGCTTTAGCCCACCGCGATGGGCGACGACTGCATTTTCCCACACGTCCCCGCCATGTCTATGACATCACCGGTGCCGGTGACATGGTGATGGCAGCGCTTGCCTTAGCCTTGGCAGCCAAAGCCGACTACGAAACTGCCGCTCGTCTCGCCAATATCGCCGGTGGCCTGGAAGTGGAACGTATTGGAGTATCTCCGGTCACGCGGGCGGATATCCTCGCTGACATCTTACACACGCCGACAACTAACACTATTTTCCAATCTACGGACAAGATCGTAACACTACCGCGCCTCCTTCCCTTATTACAAATGCGGCGATCCTTGGGACAACGTATTGCTTTTACCAATGGATGCTTTGACGTTTTACATGCTGGTCATGTTCGTTATTTATCAGAAGCTCGACAGCAAGCTGATTGCTTAATTGTAGGACTAAACAGTGATACGAGTGTACGAAGTTTAAAAGGACCAACTCGACCTGTTAATCCTCACACAGAACGTGCTACAATCCTCGCAGCATTGCAAGATGTCGATTACGTCGTGCTGTTCGATGAACCGACTCCCCTCGCGCTGATCCAAGCGTTGCGTCCTGACGTCCTTGTCAAAGGTGGAGATTATCGCAAGGATCAGATCGTCGGCGCAGATTTTGTCGAAAGTTACGGAGGTAAGGTATATATCGCGCAATTTCATCGCGGATATTCAACAACATCATTGATTGAAAGGATAAAAGCTGCATGATTAAAAAAATTTCGGAAAATAGTCTGCCCTCAAATATCCCACGTACAATAGCTCTAATCCTTCCCAATTGGGTAGGTGATGCTGTGATGGCAACACCCGCCATTCGTGCCATCCGCCAAACCTATCCCGGAAGTGTCATCATCGGCGTCGGCCGTCCTCATATTGTAACCGACTTACTAGAAGGAGTGCCGTGGTTTGATCAAATTATTCCATGGGAGCGCAGACTAAACGGACCTAAAGGATTGTTGGCAACCAGTAAGATATTGAGACAATTCCGCCCGGATTGGGCCATCTTGTTTCCCAATTCATTTCGCGCCGCTGTGTTAGCACGACTTGGTTGTTGCCAACAGATTATCGGTTTTGCCCGATATGGACGTTTCTGGTTGCTTCACCGTCCCGTTAACTATCCGCGCCAATTTCGTAAATCTACGCCTCATCCGATTATCGACGATTACAATCATTTGGCCCAAGCCGTCGGTACGCCACACCCTGGATATCGTATGGAGTTGTATGTTACACCTCAACATATAGATAACGCTGATTTATTCTGGAGGTCTTGCAAACTTGACACTTATAGTCAAGTGATAATGTTCCACTGTGGTGCTGCCTATGGATCATCCAAACTTTGGCCGATCGATCATTTCGCCCAACTGGCTCGATGGGTCACTCAGCGTTTACACGCCGCCGTTGTCGTCCTCCACGGTCCCCAAGAAGAGTCGCTGGCAGCAGCGATAGTGCGTGCCAGTCGTAGTCCACATGTGTTTCATGTGGGCAGTGTAGCGCCACCCTCCTTGGGACTTACCAAAGCCCTCTTACGGCGTGCTGCGGCATTGGTTACGACCGACAGCGGACCGCGACATATTGCTGCTGCTTTAGGACGCCCCGTGGTCACACTCTTTGGACCTACACACATTGCCTGGACAGAAACATATTACGAATATGCTTTACACTTACAAAAAAAGGTTTCATGCGGTCCATGCCAAAAGCGTCAATGTCCCGAAAAACACCATCTCTGCATGAAAGCACTTAGACCGGAAGAAGTATTTGATGCATTGATACAAATTCTAGGTATTTATAACAGCAAAACTGTATCATGTAATAATTTGAAAAGATTATATGAGACTCGCCATGCAGCATAATACTTTAATATTTGGAAGTCGTAGGAGACATTTACGTGGGTATTATGACTTCCGTTCGAATGCTTCCTCATCGGGTTGGATAGTGGTGCATCCCTTAGTCGCTCAACGGATGCAGGAGTGTGGTCTATGGACAGCCGATGATTATCTTCAACTTCCTGGCGTGATCGTCAGTGGCCATCCTGATCGTCATGTTCGGCGTGTTTATCTCCCAAGAATCGGGCAAGCCTACTTGAAGAGGCAACACTATGTCACCCTTAAAGAGCGGTTTCGGAACTGGCGGCAGGGGCACGGCTGGGTTTCCCGTAGTGTTCGCGAAGGTCGAATGCTGCAACTAATATCTCAATTTACACAGAATGTACCGCAATGGCTTGCTTTTGGAGAAAATAATCGTAATCAAGCATTCTTATTAGTTGCCTCCTTGGATGATGCGGTGGATTTGCATCATTGGATCAAACGAAATGAGGGCCTAAATCCTCGGGATTTAGCCCGGCAGATCGGCGAGGTTATCGCACGATTTCACGATTATGGGTTCACCCTGCCAGACTTGACAGCCAAGCATATATTTGTCAATACAAAATCCCACCGGATCGTTGTTGTGGATTGGGCGTCCAGTAACCGCTGCTTGTTCGTACCCCTGCGAGATCGCATTAATGATCTAGCTCATTTGCATGCTTCAATCTCCCACGAGTCCGTCGGCGTGCGCGAACGTTTGGCTCTTCTCTCATCCGCCTTGGCGACATACCGTCAACAGTCTGCCTGCCGTTGGAACTTGCCAGAACTTGCCCGATGGATCGATCGGCTCAGTCAACATCGCTCTGCTCGGAGTTCCTTGCGAGAGCAACGGCAGAGTCAGGATGAAGCTCCCGAATTCATTTGGCTGGCTCAGGAAGCGGTATGTGTGACGCCTGAGGCAGCGCGTTGGTGGCCTCATCCGCCCATGGCTCCGCCTTTTTACGATGAAAACCATGATGATATGACATGGGTACTCCCCACCGGTGAGACCGGTTACTTAATACGCGGCTGTTCACGACTGACACTGAAGGGTCTGTGGAATAGTTGGCGTGGTTATCCCTTGTCAACGCCTGCCCAATACTGGGCACGGCTCTTGGTCCATCTCCAAAGACGAGGAGTGCCCGCAATACGTTTGCTAGCATTCGGACATCGTCTTCGCTCCTGGCATTCCGTAGAGTGGTTCGTGCTTTGTGCTCCCTACTCATTCCCTTGCAGCTTCGAGGATGACCGCCTGCTAATCGATTTAGGGCGATTGCTCCGCCGGTTGCATGAGGCTAGTTGTTTATTGGCTCCCGCGGCTATACACAATGCTTTTAGCGTTTATAATGATCAATTGTATATTTGCCAAATAAAATATATAATTTATAGGAAAAGAATTAGCAAATATAAAGCCATAAATAACTTATATAGTATATTAAAATATTTACCTTTTCATGTACATAAATTAATAAAATATGGGTATGAGAAATAAAAGAATCGAATAAATTATTAAGTTAGTTACTAATTTTATTATATCAATTAGGAGATGTTATGAGTCTTATCACTAAGATAGATGCCCTATTGAGCCGTTGGAGGTTTCATTGGAAATGCTGGCAGCGCAGAATGTGCATCATAAGGTATAGTCCGGAATGGCCGGTTTTTGCCGGGCCGCGATGGGAAGAGCGGATCCTGAGCGAACCCGTAACGGATCGATTACACATTAAACAGGGACGTTCAATAGGTCGTCGTATATTTTTTTATGATGATTATGTATTAAGTGTATATTTAAAGCGTCATTATCATTTGCCGTGGTATTTGCGGTTGCTGGCTTTGCTCTGGCCAAGTCGAGCTTGGTCGCCGGGTTTGCAAGAATGGGAGAAGTTACGTTGGGCAGCCCAACAGGGTTGGCCAGTTCCTCGGGCGGTGGCGGCTGGGCAGTGGGTGGGGCCAGGCTGTAAGTTGCAAAGTTTCATTGCCATAGAAGAGTTAGGCGACATGCTCCCCTTACACGAGGCAATCCCAATCGCTGCGAAGTCGCTATCACCGGAGGCCTTCGCCGCTTGGAAACGTGCCTTATTTGCGGAATTGGCACGTTTGGTGGCCACCCTGCATCAGAATTGCATTTTTCATAAAGATTTATATCTATGTCATTTTTATATATATGAAACTCATATACTCGATACTAATAATGATATGAATAATAACGTATATTTCATTGACTTACACCGTCTCCAACGCCATCGATGGAGTGCCATCTGGTGGCAGGTCAAGGATCTTGCTCAGTTTTTCTTTTCTTGTGAGATTGACGAGGTGACTTCCTTTGATCGGCGGTTTTTTTGGCTTAGCTATTGTAAGCATATGAATATCCGAGGTATCAGAGAAAAGTTTTTATATAATTTTATTTTTTTCAAGATTAATTTGTATAAAAGACATGAACGTAGACGGAGGAAGCAATTATGCGGATCGCTCTCTGTTACGAGCGTGTGATTCCAGCTCGTGGTGGTGCGGAAACCTATATTTGCGATCTAGCTCGAAGATTGGTACGAGATGGTCATACAGTTCATCTATTGGCTTCGGAGTGGGATGAGCAGGCGTTACCTTTAGCCCTGCACTATCATCGAATTCCCCCGGCAAAGGGGCCGCGATTTCTGCGCCCTTGGCGGTTTGGCCATGCATGTATCGCTGCTCTTTCTCAATGTGATTATGATGTCAGCATTGGTTTCGACAAGACATGGGGGCAAGACATTTTGTATCCACAAGGCGGATTACATGTTGCCTGTGCTGAGCATAATCTGTTCAAGTATCGCCAGCCGTGGGTTCGTTTTCTGGCTTATTGCCTCAAGCGACTCGACCCGGCTTATTGGTCGTATCGTTTGTTGGAGAAGCGGCAGTATTGCGCGCCACCATTGCCCTGGATTGTCGTCAATAGCAGGATGGTCCAACGTCATTTCGAGATACACTATGGGATTTCCCCAGATAGAATCCAGGTTATTCCCAGTGCCATCGATTCCCAGCGTTTTGCAGCGGAGGATCGTTTCAAACGCCGATATGAGGAACGCCAGCGTTGGGGCGTGTCCGACGATGCCGTCGTTGCTCTTTTTGTTGCCATGAATTATCGTCTCAAGGGATTGGAACCATTGCTGCGTGCCCTGGCGAGTGTCACAAAGCCGTCATTGTATCTCGTGGTGGTGGGAAATCCTCGGTATCGCCGCTATGAGCGGCAAGCGCGCCGTTGGGGGATAGGAGATCGGGTTCGTTTTCTGGGACCGCGGCAGGATCCGCGGGATTGTTTTTTTGCGGCAGATTTTCTGGTGCATCCCACGTTTTACGATCCGTGTTCCCTTGTGGTATTGGAAGCCCTGGCGTGCGGCCTTCCCGTGGTGACGAGCCGTTATAACGGGGCGGCAGAATTGCTCCATCCGCCGCTCGAAGGATTGGTGGTGGAAGATCCCCACGATACATCGGCGCTGGCTCATGCCTTGGAGCGAATGTGTGATGCGAGTTATCGCCGGGAAGCCGCTGCCGCAGCCCGTGCCAGTGGACTGGCCTGGCGATTTGAGCACCACTATCAAGCGCTGATGGCCGTACTGGAGAAGGTGCGGAGAAGCAAGTCCGCAGCGTGACGACTTGGTGTCACATCTAGAGTGCATTGTAGTCGCTGACGTATCTCACGCCGGTTTATTATCATATCCACATGGGAATTGCAGCAGTAATTCTCGGATTGTTGCTGGGAAGTTACCTGCTCGGCGCTTTGCCTCTCGGGTATTGGGTGGGGCGGTGGCGGGGTGTCAATCTGTTTACTGTAGGGAGTGGCAACATTGGTGCTACCAATGCAGGACGGGTGTTGGGCTGGCCGTATGGATTGCTCGTGTTTGCCTTGGACTGCGCGAAGGGGGCGATACCGCCACTGGTTGTCGTGTCCTTGTATCAGGCAGGGGTGAAGCAGCCGCTGGAACCCTTGATGGCTTCCCTGTTGCAAGTGGGGTCGGCAGCCTCGGCATTTTTCGGTCACCTCTATCCGGTCTATTTGAATTTTCGCGGGGGGAAGGGGATTGCGACAGGAGCGGGGACTGTGCTGGTGCTTGCCCCCTTGGCTGCTGCCGGCGCACTTTGCGTTTGGGGGGTGACCGTGCTCGTCAGCCGGTATGTCTCGGTGGCCTCTTTGCTCGCGGCAGTTACGTTATTGACAATTCACCTGAGTACGGTACCAGAGCCGTGGTCATCGCCACAATGGCCGCTTAGTTTGTATCTGTTGCTAGGAGCGATTTTGGTGTTTGTCAAACATAGAAAAAACATGCTGCGGTTGTGGCAAGGGCAAGAGAATCGAGTGGGAGAGTGGCCTATGCGGCAGGTGTTGTTACGAGTTCTCCATCTTGTTGCCATCGGGACGTGGTTTGGGGGGGCGTTTTTTTTCAATTTCTTGGCAGCACCAGCGATCTT